>ERZ651776.2507-NODE-2507-length-19819-cov-17.398845_pt1 | contig 19819 bp, 16 predicted proteins | sample MGYA00514761_ERZ651776 | MGnify/ENA metagenome assembly ERZ651776 | reverse complement strand
GTAGAAATTTTGGTGAGGAGGAGTTTTTTACTTCAGGTATGACGGTTAGAGCGACCCTTGACCCAGACATGCAGGGTGTTGCCCTCGATACCTGACGCGCCGGTTTCGATCCGGGTCCGCAACGCCCGGCCCATGCCCTCATGGGTGAACCATGCCGCAACAATCAGCACCGCAATCAACCAGTGCAGAGCAATCTGCAGGCGCGAGAACCCATTCGGCGCAGCCATACTCTTACGCGCCCGGCGGCGGCGGCGGCATAACGGTGAACAGTTGCGCCAGCTCGACCACCTCATCGGCGGTTTTCCAGCCGTCCTGCCCGGCGGCCCAGACCAGCGTTTCGCGGGTTAGGCTGCCATCGACAGCTTTGCGTCCCATGCTCGCGCGCGAGAATGGCCCCTCGGTTTTTCCGCCTACGGCAACGTGCCAGACCTTCTCGACTGGCGGGGGTGGCGGCGCGACCGTCGCTGGCGCCGCACCCCAGGGTCCACGTTGAGTTGCCATCTGCCCGGCCATCTGCATTCCAAGACCGGCACCCATGCCGCCGCCACCATCTCCAGCACCAGCACCAGCACCTGCACCAGCACCTGCACCAGCAAGAGTTTCTGCACCAGCACCTGCACCTGCAGTCGTAGGCGGGGCTGATAAACCCGCACCAAGCAAGGGAGCTGATAAACCCGCACCAAGCAAGGGGGCTGATAAACCCGCACCAGCAGAAGGTGGTGAGACTTCGTCACAAAGCTCATCTGATAGCTCAGAGAGTTCATCGGATAGTGGATCAGAAGATAGAGCGAGTGAAGGCTCTGAAGAAGAGGATGAAGAGAGTTTAAGCAATTAATCTATCATTTGATAATTTAATGTTCCCCTAAACCCAAAGCAATAGGTTACGTAACCTTTTCGTAAATTTCTAATTGATAATGATTCTCATTTACCTTACAATTATGCATGTTGTTAATGCTGTACAAATTAAAAGCAATAAAGAACCCAAATACATATTGAAACATGACACAAAAATTAAAATATGAGTAAAAGTAAAGTGACAAGCATTATTTACATTAACCATTGTAAAAAAAAGCGAAAGTAAATCTAGCAAGCAGAGAGTTAGAACTGTAATTTGAAAGCTAAAAGGGTATGTTAAAAAATAAAATACAATCAAATATTAGGCAATATAGCCTCACATATGCCCTTACCTTGTCGTTACTAACCCATATAATTTTAGTAACAGACCTTGGAATGTTTAATAGTATGCCGTTGAAGGATCATCAAAAATTACTTGAGTTTGAAGCCGTTTATTTAGCTAAAAAGGTCCCCGAACCAGAACCAGAACCAGAACCAGAGCCAGAGCCAGAACCAGAGCCAGAGCCAGAGCCAGAGCCAGAACCAGAGCCAGAACCAGAACCAGAGCCAGAATTGCCTAAAGAGGATGTGGTCGTCATTAAAGAAAAGCCACCGGTTCAACCTAAGAAGAAAATAGAAAAAAAGGAACTACCAAAACCTCAACAACCTAAAAAACCTGTCTTAGAGACAAACGATCAGGATCTTATAAATGCCGGAGCGGTAGCTCAGGATGATTTTAGTAGAAAGCTCGCTATTCATATTGCCAAGTTTAAAAAGTACCCAAGAATAGCTGCACGAAGAGGATGGCAAGGCGAGGTGGTTTTAGAGGTAGAATTAACAGGTACGGGCCAGTTAATTAAGAAAGGGGTAATGAGATCGAGTGGCTTTAAACCTTTAGATGCCGAAGCGCTGAAAATGATTGATAGGGCAGTCCCTTTTCCGGCACCCCCTAATATTTTGGCGAATAAAAACTTTACTATTTTAGTACCAATTACATTTACATTACGTTAAATTTTTATAGGAGAGAATTATTATGTGGGGAATTATTAATGATGCAGGATGGCCGATATGGCCCTTAATTTTTACTTCCGTTATTGGATTTGCGATCATCCTTGAGCGCCTCTTCTCTCTAAGGGATAGTATTATTGTCCCCAGCCAATTGTTGCCAGACCTTGAGGTACAGATAAAAGTAGGCGTAATTAAAAAAGAAGAGATAGAGCGATTAGGTAAGAATTCACTAGCGGGGCTAATGATGGCAACGGTGATAAAAAACCAAGGCAAATCATTGGAGGTGTTAAATGATGCCGTCATTAAAATAGGAGATTCCATTAGCCATAAGTTAGAAAAAAATCTTCACATTTTGGCCATGATTTCTACGGTCGCCCCGTTACTTGGCTTGTTTGGAACAATTGTGGGTATGGTAGAACTGTTTAGCTCATTCACCAGCACAGGCCATGATGTAGAAATGTTTGCTCGAGGAATCTCTGTGGCACTTTATAATACGGCCGGTGGGATTGTGGTAGCGATACCTGCCATGATTAGCCATCGATTTTTCCGCGCAAAAATTGATCAACAAATTCAAACTATGGAAGAGCAAGCCACACAGTTGATTGACTTAATAACTAGCGAAAGGAAATAAGTATGCGTACGAGTAGAAGGAACCGTTCTGACGATATAGAGCTTAACTTTATCCCTTTAATTGATGTGTTATTAGTGATCATTATTTTCTTGATGGTGACGACAACCTTCGCGAAGCTAAGTGAGATTAAGATTAATTTACCGGTGGCGGAGGAAAATACCACCAAAGAGAAAGCCGTGCCTATTAATATTATGATCACGGAAGATGGCCGCTATTTAATTAATGAGAAGCTAGTAGAATCCGTCGCTATTGAGGATATGGCAAACACCTTAAGAGAGATTGCACAAGGGAAGAAAGATACCCCTATAATCATTAGTGCGGATGCTAACGCGCGGCATCAATCTATTATCAATATGATGGAAGCGTCGCGAAAAGCAGAGTTAAGTAAAATCGCATTTACTACCAAGCCCACAAAATAGTGACCAGATTAGGGTATGCACTTCGTAACTATAGGGGGTGTAACTTTACTTCCAGGTATCCCTTAGCGTCACTGTGCGATTAAATTCAATGCTACCTTTTGTGCTGTCTGTGTCACAAATAAAATAACCGTGCCGTTCGAACTGATATTGCTCAAAAGGTTTTACCTGGAGGCAGTTTTCCTCTAACACAACGGTAATGGTTGTCTTAGAATGTGGATTCAGATCGTCTAAATAGTTTTCATTCTGTGAGCCTGGATGTTCTGTCTTGAATAGACGGTCATACAGATGAACCTTGGCATGGATCCCATGTTTAGCTGAGACCCAGTGTATATTGCCTTTCACCTTAACCGCATCTGCCCCCGCGGTTCCTGACTTGGTATCTGGGAGGTATTCACAATGAACCTCAGTAATATGACCGTGATCGTCTTTCTTAAAATCAGTGCAAGTAACCACATACCCATGCCGAAGACGTACTTGGTTTCCAGGGAAGAGGCGGAAGTACTTCTTAGCGGGTTCTGCCATAAAGTCACCTCGCTCAATCCATAGCTCTCGTGTCAGTTTGATGGTTCGCTTACCTCTTGATTCATTCTGAGGGTGATTAGCCACATGACAGTCTTCCTCTTGATCTTCAGGGTAGTTAGTAATGATTAACTTAAGGGGGTCTAATACGGCCACACGTCTATCAGCTTCCTGATTGAGGACCTCCCTCATAGCGTCTTCAAGCGTAGAATAGTCAATCCATGAATCAGCCTTAGAAACCCCTATTCTCTCAGCAAATAACTTGAAACCCTCTGGTGTGTAACCGCGCCTTCTGGCACCGACGATAGTTGGCATACGTGGATCATCCCATCCCGATACATAACCGCTTTCCACTAGCTCAATGAGGCGACGCTTTGAGAGAACGACATACGTTAAGTTTAACCTGGCAAATTCATATTGTTTTGGCAGCGGATCCTGAAGCAGGGAATTATCCCGCAACCTTTCTAGTAGCCAGTCATAAAAAGGGCGCTGGTCTTCAAATTCTAGTGTGCATATCGAATGCGTAATTTTTTCGAGTGCATCCTCTATTGGATGAGCAAACGTATACATAGGATAAATGCACCAATCGTTACCTGTTCGATGGTGGGTTGCATGTTTAATACGGTATATCGCAGGATCACGCAGGTTCATATTAGGCGAAGCCATATCAATCTTGGCACGAAGCACCATAGCACCATCTTTATGCTTGCCTGCCCGCATTTCTTCAAACAGATTGAGATGATAATCATGATCATGTTCACGCCATGGCGAATTTTTTCCAGCTGATGTCAGGGTTCCGCGGTTTTCTCGAATCTCATCCGCGCTTTGTTGGTCAACATAGGCATGACCAGATGCGATGAGCGATTTAGCAGCCTCAAACATAAAGGCAAAGTATTGACTGGCAAAGTATTGATCGCTTGTTGCATCAAATCCTAACCATTCGACGTTATCAATAATACTATGCACATATTCTTCATCCTCTTTTTCCGGGTTAGTATCATCGAAGCGTAAATGGCATTTACCACCAAAGTCATGAGCTAAACCAAAATTAAGAAAAATGCTTTTAGCATGACCAATATGCAGATAGCCATTCGGTTCGGGAGGAAATCGGGTACGTATTTTTGCTGCATCGACGCTGCCCTGTTCATGGTGCTTAGCATCGCCAGGGGAGCCTCCCCATTTTTTTTGGGCATACAACCCTTGAGAAATATTTTTTTCGACAATAGCGCGAATAAAATTTGATGGGGTACTATCTGTATTCGTCGGATCACTCATATGAACGCTATTTTACACTGATTAAGATCAATATTTGACTATTTAATACCGTGTTATGATTCCTATTATATTTTTACAATGTCGTCATGAGCCATTTATTATTTCCTATTTTATCCATTCTTTCAGATGGAAAATTTCATTCTGGCGAAGCTATGGCCAAGCATTTTAAGGTCTCCCGAGTGGCTATTTGGCATGCTATTACCGAGGCAGAAAATTTGGGGGTAGAGGTGTTTTCTGTCAGAGGAAAGGGTTACCGCCTTACCCAGTCATTAGATTTGATAGATGAAGAAAAAATCAAGCAGGCTATTGGAGAAATGGCCAATTGGTTTCATCTGACCGTATTGGATGTGGTGGACTCAACAAATAATTATTTAAAAAAAGCCGCGGCTGCGGGCCATCCCCATGCATCTTGTGTGGTGACCCATATACAGACTCATGGGAAGGGGCGAAGGGGGAGGCAGTGGCAATCGGCACTTGGTGAGAACCTTACCTTTTCTTTTTTATGGCGGTTCACAAAAGGGGCATCTGCTTTATCTGGCCTCAGTTTAGCTGTTGGTATTGCCCTCATTAGAAGCTTAAAAAAATTGCACATACATCAAGCCTTGTTAAAATGGCCTAATGATATTTTGATTTATGATGATGGCGCTTATAAAAAACTTGCGGGTATTTTAATTGAATTGCAAGGCGACATGGATGGTCAAAGTGCTGCGATTATTGGTATAGGAATAAACCTTAATCTTTCAAAGAAGCAAACGGCTAAGATTGATCAGCCTGCTACTAGCATCAACCAATTCACGGATGAGCCGATAGACCCTAATACCATCTTAGCGACGATTATTAGGGATCTCTCCGAGGTAATGGCTGCTTTTGAAGAGAGTGGCTTTGCCCCTTTAAAAGATGAATGGTCAAGTTACGATGCTTTTCAGGACAAGGTGATTAATATCATATCGGGCGATGGCAATATAATGCAAGGCAGATCGAATGGTGTCAACGATGCAGGTTCGTTGGAGGTGGTGACCGACGATGGGGTTAAGGTTTATGCTTCTGGTGAAGTTACTATAAGAAAGGCGGAGTAATGTATTTATATATTGATGTAGGAAATACCCGAATTAAATGGCAGCACCGTGATGATAAAGAGATATTGGATGCGGGTAATATCATGGTGGAAAATTTTACGGATATCGACTTTTCTCACCTAACAGAGGTTAAGAGAGTGGTGGTATCCAACGTTAATCACTCGGTCGTACTGGATAAAATCAAAGAGATAGTAACTCCCTTTAATTGCCCCATTATAGAGGCATGCTCAGAATCTAATCAGACGCTGATTAATGATTACGTGGATCCTGGGTCATTAGGCGTTGATCGTTGGCTAACTGCAATGGGAGCGTGGAAAACTCAAAAAAAAGCACTACTGGTCATTAACGCGGGTACAGCTATTACGGTCGATTTAATTGCATTAGACACCCAAGGACGGCCACACTTTAAGGGAGGAATGATACTGCCCGGTGTGGCGATCAGTATGGCTATTCTAAATAACAGCACTAGTTTAATTGATGTAGGGATGGGGATTTGCCAATATCCTAGCCTCAATACTACTGACGCGGTAACGACCGGTATTTTTACTGCCATTCAAGGTGCGGTGAATCAGGTCTGTAAAAAGCTCCCTGCCTCACTTCCCATATTACTTACAGGGGGTGATGCCCAAACTATATACGAGCAAGCGGACAATGATTGGAAGGCGAGGATTGTGCTAGAAGAAAATTTATTGTTTGAAGGGTTAACGCTTCTTAATGTATAGGTCGGTTATGGTGCCTTCTTTCATTTCTGATGCCATAGCAATAGATTCAGAAAGCGTGGGATGGGGATGAATCGATAGCCCAATGTCATGCGCATCAGCACCCATCTCAATAGATAGTACTGTTTCTGCAATAAGCTCGCCCGCATTCGTTCCCACTATAGCTGCACCAATAATTCTGTCCGTTTTTTTATCGAAAATTAACTTGGTCATCCCTTCAGTGCGATTAGTGGATATTGCTCTTCCACTTGCAGCCCAGGGGAAAACGGCTTTTTCTATCTCAATATTTTTTTCACGGGCCTCCTCTTCGGTAATCCCTGCCCAAGCTAACTCTGGGTCTGTATAGGCTACCGATGGTATGGCCATTGCCTGAAACTCTACCTTCTCACCTGCTATCACTTCGGCGGCAATTTTTCCTTCATGTGTCGCTTTATGAGCTAGCATGGGTTGGCCGATAATATCCCCAATAGCGTAGATATGATTTATATTGGTTCGCATTTGTTTGTCAGTTGCGATAAATCCTTGGCTGTCCACGGCAACACCCGCTTTATCTGCTCCAATATTCAGTCCGTTAGGTTTTCTTCCTACAGCTACTAATACCCGGTCGAATAATGCTTCTTTCGGGGCGTCAGTACCCTCAAAATAGACCAGTATGCCTTCTTTTTTCGCTTCCATCTTGGAGACCTTAGTAGCTAGCCATATATTTTCAAAACGTTTTGCCATGCGTTTATGCAGTGGCCTCACCATATCTCGGTCGCACCCTTGAATCAAGCCATCGGTCAATTCTACTAGCGACACCTTACTGCCTAAGGCGTCATAAACGGTACCCATCTCAAGGCCAATAATGCCACCACCGATGATGAGTAATTTTTTAGGGATATCTTTTAACTCAAGTGCGCCGGTAGAGTCCATAATACGATCATCAACAGGAGTGCCGGGTATTTTAGTTGGCTGTGAGCCCGCAGCAATAATTGCTGATTGAAAGCCAATAATGGTTTGGAGCCCATCTTTTGCCGTTACTGATATTTGATTGGCTGAAATAAATTGGCCTTGACCTTCTATAACCTGGACCCCTCGCTGCTTCGCCATTTGGGTCAGCCCCATCGTCAACTTTTTCACTACTTTATTCGACTTCCAGTCCCTTAGCGTTTCAATATCAATCTCTGGTTTGGTGAACGTGACTCCGTGACTGCCAGTATCTTCGGCATCAGTAATAACCTTGGCTGTATGCAAAAGAGCTTTAGAGGGAATGCATCCAACATTTAGGCAGACGCCTCCAATGGTTGAGTATCGTTCGATTAAGATCACGGATTTACCTAAATCCGCGGCACGGAATGCGGCAGTATAACCGCCTGGACCGGAACCTAGAACCGCTACATCGCAATTCAGGTCGGAGGCATGTACGTTTATTACCTCAGCTTTTTCCGCTGACTTCTCTGCCACACTCTTCTCTGCGGCTATAGGTTTTTCTTTTGGAGGCTGGTCAACTTTTTCTTCGGTACTGCTCACCTCAATAATGGGGGAGCCTTGTTTAACCGTATCGCCAACTTTGATCAGTATTTTAGCCACTATGCCATCCGCAGGTGAGGGGATATCCATCGAAGCCTTATCTGACTCTACCGTAATGATCGGGTCCTCTTTGTTAATCGTATCACCCGCTTTAACGAGAATTTCGATGATATCAACACTATCAAAGTTGCCAATATCCGGTATTTCTACTGTAATAGAATTAGCCATAAAGTTACAGTAAAAGCCTTCTGACATCAGACAGCATGGATCTTAAATGCGTAGTAAAGCGTGCACCATCTGCACCATCGACCACGCGATGGTCATACGACAGTGATAGTGGCAATATCAGGCGGGGTTCAAATGCTTGTGTTTCATTATTAAAAATTGGCTGCATAGCGGATCGGGATACCCCCAAGATAGCGACTTCCGGACAATTAATAATAGGGGTAAACTTAGTTCCTCCAATGCCACCCAAGCTGGATATGGTAAAACATCCGCCCTGCATGTCATCCATTTTTAATTTACGTTCCCGTGCTTTGTTTGAAAGATCACCAAGATCATAGGCAATTTCTAACACATCTTTTTTGTAAACATCTTTCACTACAGGAACTACCAGACCATCCGGCGTATCACAAGCAAAACCGATATTGAAGTAATCTTTCATAATCAAGCTTTCTCCATCCGGTGAGATAGAGCTGTTAAAAACAGGGTAAGCTCTTAAAGCATTCACACAGGCCTTCATCAAAAAGGCGAGCAAGGTAAGCTTCACATCTTTTTTTTCCGCTTCTTTTTTCATAGACTTTCTGAACGCTTCAAGGTCGGTAATATCTGCATCATCAAATTGGGTAACATGGGGTGCCGTCACCCAGTTTCGGTGAAGGTTGGCCCCAGAAATTTTCTTTATTTTTGACAAGGGTCTCGACTCTACGGAACCAAACTGAGAGAAATCAATATTGGGCATAGCGATAGGCGCAAAATGGGTGCCCATGTCATCCGATCGCGGTTTTGTCAATTCGCTCTTAACATATGCCTCAACATCGCCAATAACGATCCTGTTTTTTGGAGCAGAACCTTTGACGAAGCCTAAATTTACCCCAAGGTTTCGGGCAAATTTTCGCACTGATGGCGATGCATGGCTGACCTTATCATTGGCCACTAAAACACTTTCAGCAACGGGTAAGGGTTTATCCATGGGCGCTATAGTTTGAGGAGGCTCAGGCACCGGTCGGGTGGGTACCGGCACATCACTGACTTTGCTTGAGGCTTCCTCAGCGAGTACGGGCTTTTCCTTAGGTTTATCTTCAGGCACTTCTGCCTTTTCAATCAGAGCAATCAATGAACCTTCTTTTACTTTATCCCCAATGCTCATCTTAATTTCTTTTATGGTCCCGCCGTAAGGGGCTGGGATATCCATTGAAGCTTTATCAGACTCTACAGTTAGCATAGGGTCATCAGATGCAACCACGTCACCGACATTAATTAAAATCTCAATGATATCTACACTGTCAAAGTTGCCGATATCCGGTATTAAAATTTCTTCAGTAGCCATAGGTATCCGTTACACGCTCATGGGATTAGGTTTATCACCATCAAGCTTAAAATCTTTGATGGCTTTAAGTAAGACCGATACGTCTAACTTTTTCGTATCAACTAATGCGGTTAATGCGGCTATCACAATATAATGACGATCTACTTCAAAGAAACTTCTTAAGGCTTCTCTACTATCAGATCTTCCGTACCCATCAGTTCCTAATGCAATAAATTGATTAGGTAGGAATCGTGCGACCTGCTCTGGAAATGATTTCATATAATCGGTTGAGGCGATGATGGGTGCATCTTTGTCGGTAATAGCCTTTTCTATATTCGATAATTTTTTGTCTTTAGCAGGGTTTAATCTATTCCAACGCTCTGTTGCTAACGCATTTTTTCTTAGTTCGTTGAAGCTAGTTACGCTAAATATATCTGCGGCCACGTTGAAGTCTCTCTCTAAGATATTGGCAGCCTCAATGACTTCTCGAAGTATCACTCCACTACCCATTAGCTGCACTTTAGAACCTTTGCTAGTCGATTTTTTATAAGAATAAATCCCGTCAATGATTCCTTGTTCTACTCCGTCAGGAAGTTCTGGGTGCGTATAATTTTCATTCATGACGGTGATGTAGTAATACACATCTTCTTGGTTTTGAATCATTCTTTCTAAGCCATTCTGGATGATCACGGCTAATTCATAAGCAAAGCATGGGTCATAAGCTACGCAATTCGGTATAGTAGCTGCTAACAGATGGCTATGACCATCCTCATGTTGAAGACCCTCCCCGTTAAGGGTAGTTCTCCCAGCTGTCGCCCCTAGTAAAAATCCTCTGCAACGCGAGTCACCTGCAGCCCAGGCTAAATCCCCAATTCTTTGAAAACCAAACATGGAGTAGAAAATGTAAAATGGTATCGTCTGAATATCTGAATGGCTGTAGGATGTGGCAGCAGCAATCCATGAGGAGAAAGAACCGGCCTCATTAATGCCTTCTTCCAGTATCTGCCCGTCCTTTTGCTCTTTATAAAACATGACCTGGTCAGAGTCTTGAGGCTCATATAGTTGTCCTACGGAAGAATAAATACCTAACTGCCTAAACATCCCCTCCATACCGAATGTTCTTGCTTCATCTGGCACGATCGGTACGATATATTTTCCTAGCTCTTTATCCCTAACCAACGTGCTAAGTATGCGGACAAAGGCCATGGTGGTAGAAATTTCTCTTTCACCTGAGCTTGCTGTGACATTAGCAAATGCGCTTAGTGCAGGAGTTTTTAATGCCGTAGTTTTTCTGCGACGCGCGGGTAAGAAACCACCCAGCTCTTTTCTTCGTTCCATCATGTATTGCATTTCTGGTGAATCATCGGCGGGTTTGTAAAATGACAAGCTCTCCACCTCTTTGTCACTGACTGGCAAATCAAAGCGTGTTCTAAAAGCTTTTAATGATTCGATGTCCATACTTTTTTGTTGGTGGGTAATATTTTGTCCTTCACCTGCGTCACCCATGCCATATCCCTTCACTGTTTTAGCGAGAACAATAGACGGCTGACCTTTATGGGATGAGGCTGCAGCGTAGGCGGCATAAACTTTGTGTGGATCATGGCCGCCACGATTTAATCGCCAAATATCGTTATCGGACATAGCTGAGACCATTTCACGGAGTTCAGGGTATTTACCAAAGAAATGCTCTCGTGTGTAGGCACCACCTTTAGCTTTAAAGTTTTGGTACTCACCGTCAACGCATTCTTCCATACGTTTTTTAAGCATGCCATCTTTATCCATGGCAAGGAGTGGGTCCCAATAAGATCCCCATATAACTTTCAGTACGTTCCATCCCGACCCACGGAAATTTGATTCTAATTCTTGGATTATTTTCCCGTTACCTCTTACCGGCCCATCAAGTCTCTGCAGGTTACAGTTAATCACAAAAACTAAGTTGTCCAGTTTTTCTCTTGCCGCCAACGATATCGCTCCTTGGGATTCAGGCTCATCCATCTCACCGTCTCCACAAAAGACCCATACTTTTCTATCTGAAGTATCCGCAATGCCTCTATCATGAAGGTACTTGAGGTAGCGCGCTTGATAAATTCCCATAATTGGACCCAGACCCATTGACACGGTAGGAAACTGCCAAAAATCAGGCATAAGCCATGGGTGGGGGTAGCTAGAAAGACCTTGGCCACCAGATTCCATGCGAAAATTGTTTAACTGATCTTCATTCATCCTTCCTTCTAAGAAGGCCCTAGCATAGATACCCGGAGAGGAGTGCCCTTGGAAATAAACTAAATCCCCTCCAAAATTTTCATTGGCGGCACGGAAAAAGTGGTTAAAACCTACGTCATACAAAGTGGCTGCTGATTGGAAGCTGGCAATATGCCCACCGATACCTGGTGACTTCTCATTGGCTCTAAGTACTGTCATGACAGCATTCCAACGAATTAATGCTCGAATTCTTCTCTCCATATCTGGATTACCCGGATGCCTTTGTTGGAGATGGGTAGGGATCGTATTGACATACGAGGTAGTAGCGTTATATGGGAGATTGGAGCCCGAACGACGTGCCTGATCGATCATAGCCTCAATTAAAAAATGAGCCCTTTCAGTCCCTTCAGCTTCAATCACTGAATTGAGTGATGCTAGCCATTCTTGGGTTTCTTGGTTATCTGTATCAGGAAACAAACTCATTCATACTGCCCCTCAAAGTTATTCTATTTAGTTATTTGCAACTATTTCCGACAATAAGGAAATTATTGATTAATTATGATGTCATAGAAATGGTAGAAGATATTATAATTGATATTAGTATTTTTTAAACGTTATAGTTTTAACAAAATTATGTTAAGTGAATTAGCTTAAACTATGGCAATCTTACTTATGAGGCATTCATGAAAACAAAAATCGAAATAGTTCAGAGCACACCAACCGAAAATCAATTTAAGCCATTCTCTCACCATATGCTTGTTATTGATATTAATGCATCTAACTATCCATTTGCTGACCTATTAAAAAATAAATTAAAGCGTTTGGGGAAGAAAATAAGTGACCTAGCTAAAACATCGGTCACAACTGAAATAGCTAACGGAGCTATGATCAGTTGGGTGGTTTATAACCCTGACTTAAGTATGTTTAAAATACATACCCAAATAAGAAAAGCCTTTCATGTTATTGCCGCTGAAAATCCTACTGAGTTATCCATCAGCTTTTTACCTGACAATATCAGCCAAACCTGGGTAGATGCTTGCACGTATGTTTGTTTAGCTAACTCACAACCGCTACCCAATTTAAAAAAAGGTGCTAAAGACATCGCCTTAAAAAACTTGCGTTTAATGGGCGTTAAAAAGTGTGATTTATCAAAGACTGTTGCCCTGGTAAACGGTAACACTCTGACAAGAAGCTTAACAATTACGCCGCCTAATGATTTAACACCCATCATATATAGAGCAAAAATTAAGCAACTAGCTAAGCAACACAAGTGGGTTTACAAAGATTTTACTATGACCCAGTTGAAAAAAATGGGAGCCGGGGCTTTTGTTGCCGTCGGTCAGGGATCAGAACCACAGGACGCCGCTATTGTTCACTTACGATACACCGCGAAAAATGCAAAAAAAACCATTGCGCTGGTGGGTAAAGGTATTTGTTTTGACACTGGAGGCCATAATCTCAAGCCCGCAAAGTATATGAGTGGTATGCACGAGGATATGAATGGGTCGGCAGTTGCTTTAGGTATTTTGCAGGCAGCAACCGAATCGAAACTTCCAGTTAACATTGATTGCTGGCTGGCTATCGCCCAAAACCATATTGGACCCAAAGCATACAAACAAAATGATGTGGTCAAAGCGCTCAATGGGTTAACGATAGAAATAGTCCATACCGATGCAGAAGGAAGAATGGTGTTAGCGGATACATTAACAATGGCATCTAGGAAAAAGCCGCAGGCTATTATTGATTTTGCCACCTTAACTGGCTGCATGCATGTTGCAATGGGTGACCGTTATAGCGGCGTTGTGAGTAACAAACCGGACCTTGCATGCATGGCTGTGGGTGCCGGGGCAGAATCGGGTGAGCGGATAGCAGCGTTTCCGTATGACGAGGATTACGAGGAAGATTTAGAAAGTAAAATTGCTGACATCAAGCAATGTACATTGGAAGGTGGCCCAGACCATATTCATGCAGCACGATTCCTTGGCCGATTTGTTGAGTTCGATACGCCATGGCTTCATGTTGATTTGTCTTCTAGTAATCGTAAGGGTGGTCTTGGAGCTATCAGTAGTGATGTGAATGGATTTGGGGTGAATTTTGGTTTAACTATGTTACAAGGCATTATAAAAAAATAATCAATTCTGGGCTTGTAAGAACTCAAGGTCCTTGATGATTTGATCGGAATGGGTCGCGGGATTGACCGACCGGTATTCTTTTCTTATCAGTCCGCTTGGGTCGACAATGAAGCTGTGTCTTTTGGCTAATCTAATACAAAAGAATTGAAACAGCGCCCCATAGGCCTTTGTAACATTGCCATTGGGATCAGATAACAACATAAAAGGAAGACCGTGTTTCGCACTAAATTTTTGGTGTGAAGACGAGCCATCGAGGCTGATACCAACAATATTCGCCCCTATCGACTTAATAAGGCTGTAATTGTCCCTAAAATTACAAGCCTCTTTGGTGCAGCCCGGAGTGTCGTCTTTAGGATAAAAAAAGATTACTAGCCATTTCCCTTTAAATGAATTCAAATCAACCCATTGATCAGTTGAATCTCTAAGTTTGAAGGAGGGTGCTTGTGTTTTTTTTAGTGATTGCATAGTTAATTATGTAAGCTAAAAGCTCTTAAAATTTTTTATGAAGAAATAACTTTTTCGTATAAGCCCATCGGTCACTTTAAACGCCCCACGAGTGATAGGGTAGACTGCCTTTTCCCATCCAGAGAGCCTATTTTTTTTAAATCTATCGTCCCCAATGGCTGAATTGAATGATTTATCCCAATCTGCAATAGGTGGGTAGACGGTAAGAATTTCGGCATGCGTCCTTAATGGTTGGCCCATAAGCGTATCATTAGGACACCAGACCTTTTCCATAGATCGCTGCAGTTTCTTTGCGCCTTTCATTGATACTATATAAGCGTATGCACCACCGGGTGCAGTGGCAATCCTTAGCAGTTGATAATTATCAAATAGGTTCGCTACGATTGTCTGCGTTTTACGCTGAATTTTTGGCTTAGTTAAGAACCGAACAAAGTCCCATGAGTAGGATGTGTTCAATAATGATTCTACGGTTGGTTTAAAATCATTTAATAGTATGGCGTCATCCTCAAGAATCACGGCGAAAGGAATTTTTTCTTGAACAATTTTATTGATTAATGCCCGGTGTGAGAAGAAACAACCTAACTCTCCGTCTGATAAATCTTTCCCGTAAAATAATCGTCTTTTTAAACCAATATAATCATTATGTTGAGAGAGCCGTTCTTTTTTACCGTCGATAGCATCAAAAAATTCAAAAGTATCACAAATACCGTAAAGTTTTTTTTGCATAGCCTCCCGTCGTTGTTTCTCTCGAGCCAGACTTATAACAAATATTTTAATATCACTAAACTGACGCAACATTGCTTATCGAACCTTAATCATTAGTTCATTGCGTCTAAAAAATGGCAAAGTCCAGGGTGGGTTATATCTTGCAATCATGATAGGTCCATCCGTATTTAATTGATTAGAAATAACAAACTCTTTTAAAAGAGCTGCTTTTTCATTGTAGCTTGACTCTCTTACGAGTCCAGAAAATACGACCACAGCATACTTTTCAGCAGGCAGCTCTAAGATTTTTACTTCACTATTATTGGGTTTGGGTAAATTCTTAAACGTATATTCTTTTGGCATGACAAAAGTGATTAGCCAGTCATTATTAACGCTTTGGGCTAAAACTGGTGTGGTCATAGCTATTTTGTTATGTTTTGGTTCTGCCAGAACCGGGGCTGTCATAGCTATTTTTTGAGACCCATCATCCAGTGTGTTGTTACCAAATATATAGTTAGCAAGGGCCTTAAAACCTGCACTTGAAGCCTCATCAAAATCACCACTGACATTGACCTGTGCAATAAATCGAGGTGGATACTCTCTTATTTCAAAATTATTTTCTTTGTGAATAAGAGTGAATTCCGGTTCTTCGGTAGCCATAAGTTGAAGTGAAAATAAAATTAAAAAGGAGAGTAAAATTTTTACGGTTGTCATTTTTTGAGTTTATCAGTTTTTCGAAGATTAGATTCTAAAACCTATTCAAACCAGTTAAAATAGCATTCTTTTAGAACCCAGCAACATTGTAAATATTCGGGTTTTTAGTCCTGCCTTCGTAGCTCAGTGGATAGAGCATCCCCCTCCTAAGGGGAGGGTCGCACGTTCGATTCGTGCCGAGGGCACCAATCTCCCAGAGCTACCCGTTGGATAAATAGGGGCTTTCAGCTTTTTACCATCCAACTAGGCATCTTACGAAGGCAAGTCAATATTGGTTTTGATCACATTTTGAGCTCACTTGAGGCTCTTACTTACCACCTCAAAGACATCATTTGAAAGCTTAGGTTCATCCATAATTGTTTGCAGTGCAGCTTGCATGAGCTCTTGAAGCTCTGGTGTGTAGCGTTTCCATTCTTTTAACGGTGTTACTAAGCGCGCTGCAATTTGTGGGTTCATTGTGTTTAATTCAATAATAGCGTTTCTTAATAGTGCGTAGCCCTTTCCGCTAGGGTCATGGAACTTAACTGGGTTATTAACGGCAAATGCTGAATAAAGTGAGCGCACACGGTTTGGATTTTTAATATTAAATTCTGCATGATTTCGTAAGGTAGAAAAGTCATCAAAAATCTCTTTACGATTCGCCATTGCTTGAAGTGAGAACCATTTATCAACAACTAGTTGATAGTCTTTAAATCGCTCATAAAAGTCTGCAAAAACGATATCACGTTCTGGCTTGGTACTGTCTGCTAGGCAAACTAATGCGGCAACACGATCAGTCATGTTATCTGCATTATCATAGTGCACTTTGGAGCGAGTTGCACACCCACTACCATTACTGATGGTCAGTATTTCTAGCACTACACCTTGCAAGGCTCTCCGCCCCATCGCCTCTGGTGTAATAGCAAAATTACCTGTATTTGCATTGGCATCATATAACATAACTAGAGCTGCCTTATGTGTACGCTTGATTGATTGAAGAATATGTGTACGAGCATAATTAATCGCCGCTGGGTCAATCACGGCTTGTGTCTGTGCGATATCCGTCACGTTAGGTAACGATAGAGCCCGCGCTAGTAGTGCTTTATTATCTTTCCTAGTTAATCCTTGTTGTATCAACATACCAAAATCATCCATAAAACCTGAAATATCAGCATCTTTATTAACCATGACACGCTCAATAGTGCGTAACGCTAATATTTGTCCCGCCTCCCATTTATTAAAGCCATCCGTATCATGCAGCTGTAATAAACGTAGATCATCATCACTTAAGTCAGTTATTAATTTAACGGGCGCAGAAAAACTACGTAAAATCGAAGGTACAGGGCGTGAAATGACATCATTAAACGTAAAGATTTGTTTAGCTTGTGTCATTTCTAATGTTTGTGTTGGATGGGTTTCGTTGCCTTGAATGTCTAGCAAGCCCACTGAAATTGGAATCAACAGTGGCTGCTTATTAGTTTGACCAACGGTATTGTCTTGTGATTGAGTAAACGTTAGCGTGTATAAGTGCTTCGCAGCATTATAATGACTGGTAACTGATAATTTTGGTGTACCAGCTTGCTTGTACCACAAGAAAAACTGCCCCATATCTCGACCTGATGCATCAGCCATGCACTGTACAAAATCGTCGCAAGTAACAGCATGTCCGTCATATCGTTCAAAGTATAAATCTGTTGCTTTACGGTAAGTACCTTCACCCAGCAACGTATGTTGCATTCTAATTAGTTCAGACCCTTTTTCATACACGGTCATAGTGTAAAAATTACTAATCTCAATAAAACTATCCGGCTGAACTGCATGCGCTAAGGGCCCTGCATCTTCAGCAAATTGAAAGCGACGTAAATGCGTTACATCATCAATACGTTGCACATCTCGAGAATTCATATCTGAGCTAAACTCATGATCTCTAAAGACAGTGAGACCTTCTTTCAGAGATAACTGGAACCAGTCTCGACAAGTAACTCGATTACCGGTCCAGTTGTGAAAGTACTCATGACCAATCACACCTTCAACACTCAAGAAGTCATTATCTGTCGCCGTATCTTGATGGGCTAATACTAGTTTGGTATTGAAAATATTGAGCGAGGTATTTTCCATGGCCCCCATATTAAAATCACTGACGGCTACGATGTTAAATAAATCCAACTGATATTCACGACCGTATTTCTCTTCATCCCATTTCATAGATTTTTTCAGCGATTCCATCGCATGGCCACATTGCTGCTCATCACCAGACCGCACATAAATATGCAGGTCAACTTTACGGTTAGACATTGTAGTAAATGTATCTGCAATACGGACTAAATCACCTGCAACTAGTGCAAACAAGTAACACGGTTTAGGGAATGGATCGTTCCACACCGTATAGTGGCGACTATCCCCCAACATACCAGAGTCCATTAAATTACCGTTAGAAAGCATCACAGGGCATTGCTCTAGATCGCCCTCAATCCGCACAGAAAAAGTACTAAGTATATCCGGACGATCTTGGAAGTAAGTAATACGGCGGAAGCCTTCAGCTTCGCATTGAGTGCAGTAAGTTCCTTGTGATTGATACAAACCTTCAAGAGCTGTATTAGCAACAGGGTCAATTTCTGAAGTAATGGTTAACGTAAATTTTTCAGCCAGATTACTGATGGTCATCTTATCATCTGCAATTGTATAACCATCGAATGATGCACCGTTCAACTGTACGCAAACAATAGTTTGATCTTGCCCATTAAGCACCAAATCATGATCAATGCTGTTAGAATTTTTTACGTAGACCACCTCAGACTTAACTACTGATTTACCTTTAAACAACTTAAAAGTTAAATTAACGTGTTCAACCTTATAAGGCGCTGGCGAATAATCTTTAAGAAAAATGGTTTGGGGTACACAGGAACTCATGATGAAAAATCTCTTCGTTAATTAAGTTAGTTCATAGTATAGAAGAAACTGGCTGTATATGACTGAAATTAATATCCTTGAACATTCTGGTTAAGATGAAAGATTTACTTATATTAATTTAACGGCAAAAGTGAAATAAGCTTTTAAGTAAAGTATTTCCTCATTGGGAGCTAGCTCAAAATCAAATGAAAAAAAATATTAGGTGCGGAGTTAGATTCATTTAGAAAAAATTTAAGGAATATAAACACCATTCTAATTTAATCTTAAATTCTAAAAATACACATTAACCACTGATTAAAGTGTTAGTAAAATAATAGGTTAGGGTAGTTATTAGGCGATAGAGCATCCCCCTCCTAAGGGGAGGGTCACACGTTCGATTCGTGTCGAGGGCGCCACATTTTATATTTCAAAGAGCTGATTTGGACACAATCTGAGCACACTTGATACAATTTTTATCCCCAAATATACCAAACTCATACATTAACAATTGATTAAAGTGTAGCTAAATTAATTCTAAAAGCTTGTCGGCACTTTCTGAACCAACAACGGGTAAATTTTTAGGGTCTAATAAACCTAATTGCACCAGAACACTCGCTTGATCCCAATAAATATGTTCGTGGGTAACCTTTTTATTTTCAACGCCTGCAATAACCACTAGAGCTATTTTTAATTTCCTATTGGTTGGTTTGATGTTAGGAATGAGCCATTCGACTTCTTGGGTGTGTGTGAATGTTATAACTAATTCTTCAACAATCTGTTTTGTTCCAATAGTGATAGAAATGCGGTTCATTTCAACATCTGGAGGAAAAAATTTACCTACGAGATGATTTTTATAGAATTTTTTAACCTCTTCATAATTATCGCCACCCATCATATTGGCAACATTCAATAAATGAGGTTGTTCAGACATGGTAGCCATAGTCCCCTCTAAATCCCCTTGCATTTCTGCAGCCACATGAGCTTCCAGAAAACCAATCATTTCTTTTTCGAAATCAGACATTGTATGTTCCATCATTCAGTCCCTTTAAAATTATGAATATGATTAATCTTTTCAGTCTATCTGAATATAATATTCAATTCTATATCTAAAAAAAAGAAATAAATCTAAATCTAGCTAGGCACACTTTGGGCACACTTGACACAATATTCACCTCCAAATATACTCAATGGTACATTTTATAAACCGCTCAAAGG
>ERZ651776.2506-NODE-2506-length-19820-cov-4.445069_pt1 | contig 19820 bp, 23 predicted proteins | sample MGYA00514761_ERZ651776 | MGnify/ENA metagenome assembly ERZ651776 | reverse complement strand
CCTCCCCTTCCCCCCCCTCCTCGGCACCACTATAACAGGCTCGCACGGTGGGAACGCCCTCATCCTACACGCGACCGCCTCCAATGTCTGCCCCTCGTGAACCCTAACGGTCTCCTCCAATACGTCCACCGAAACGACCGCGAACCCGGACTCAGACGATATCACGCCGCAGAACGGCCGACCGAGGAGGGACGACGAGTCCCCGCCCCCACCACCGACACCACCAACGCCTCCCGCAACCGATTCCCCTCCTCCGCCTCCCTCGTCATCCATGACCGAATTATACAGGTAATGCGGGTTCGCGGGGCTCACGATCTGCGCTAGCATCCTCTCCTTAAGCCTATACTTCGCCGTCCTCCCCGTCCCCGTCCTCGCGGCGTCGTTATCCTCCACCTCCTCCCAAACCCCAACGTCGTACCCCCTCCCCGTCAGCGCGTCGAGGACCTGCTGGAGGTTCCTCCACGGGCACCCCGCACGACAACGTCCACCCATTGGATTTAGGCCGCAGTGCTCCACGAGGAGGACGGAGTCGAGACCGTACGACTCGTAGAATTCACCAACGCGGATCAGGAGGATGGAGGTGGGGTGGAGGAGTTTCTGGCGGCGGACGTATGTGAGCAGGGTCGATTTTCCGGATACGTTGTTCAGGGGGGGGGCGGAGGGGGAAGGGGGGGAGGATTGGGGAAGGGGCTGCTGGTAACCGAGGGGGCACGTGGGCACGAGCTGGGGGAGCATTTGGAGGGCGCTGGATCGAGTCAGACGGGAGAGGGAAGAACGCCAGTAAGGGGAGATCAGAGACGGGGCATGGGGAGGAGGGGGGAAGATATGGGAGGTCAGGGAGTCGGAATCAGAAGTCCAAACCGACGCTTCTTCCACCTCGGAAAATTCCTCAATAGGATTCGTCCCCTCCGTCGACATCCGTCGAGCCGACGACGAGTAGCCACCGTCCCACGGCCCGTTGTTCCTGCCCACGTACCACCGTTCCCGGTCCCTACTGACGTTGTCGCGCGCGGCGGCGGCGGAGGCAGCCGGACGACCACGACGACCACGACGACCACGTTCGGAGGGGAAGTTGTGGGGGGACGCGAACGAGGAGACGTGGCGGCGGAGGACGTGAAGGGGGGCGGAGGAGAGGGAGCGTTTTAGCATAGTGTCGAGGAGGAGGAGGAGGAGGAGGAAGCAGTGCATGGAATTTTTTTCTTCTTCTCAGTGGATTGGGGGAACCCCCTTCAATGGTGGCAATGCACTGGGCAAACGCTTTGAGCAGGGTCGGGAGTTGGGAGACAAATATTCCGTAAACACGGAAAAATAGAACCGATAAAAATCCGCACTTTAACAGAGTAAAGATACCCTTTACTTCTTACTTTTCCTTCGACGACGACGACGACGGAAGCCGGCCGAAAAACCAAAGCTCTCTCTCCCTTACCTTACCTTTGAACCAAAAGAGCTCACTTCCCATCTCATCCCATCCCCAACCCTTTCTGTGCTAAACTCATCCCCCCCCCCCCCCCCCCCCCCCCCCCCCCCACCCCCCCCCCCCCCCCCCCCCACCCCCCCCCCCACCAATGTCCCCCCCAGGCACCATCGCCGTCGTCGGCACGATGATCGTCCTGATCCTCCTCTCCGCCACCCCCCCGTGTGACGGTCTCGGTTTCGGTTTCGGTTTCGGTCTCGCCTCCTCTCGTTCCTCCGGCCTCCTCCCCCGCTCGACTGTCCGCCCCCTGACGCCTCCCACGACGACAACTCGACTCAGGCAAAGCCTGTCCCTCCGGGGCGGGGCGGAGGGCTCCGGCGGTCGCGCGGAGAGGACGTACATCATGGTCAAGCCGGACGGGGTGCAGAGGAACCTCGTCGGTGCGATAATCTCCCGCTTCGAGTCGAAGGGGTACAAGCTGACGGCGCTCAGGATGAGGACGGCGACGCCGGAGATGCTCAGGACGCACTACTCCGACCTCACGTCCAAGCCCTTCTTCCCAAAGCTGGAGGAGTACATGCTGTCGGGGCCGGTCGTTTGTATGATATGGGAGGGGACGGGGGCGGTTTCTACCGGGAGGAAAATGCTCGGTGCCACAAACCCCCTGGAGAGTGCCCCCGGGACGATCAGGGGGGACTACTGCTTGGAAGTGGGGCGGAATATTTGTCACGGCAGCGACTCCCCGGAGAACGCGGAAAAGGAAATTGGAATCTGGTTCCCTGAGGGGGCGAATGATTGGTCCAGCTCGATGGAAGATTGGGTGTTTGAGTAAATGAAAAGAAAAGGAGGGAAAGGAGGGAAAGGAAAGAACCCGAACCCTGGCAGATTGACTTGCCATCGAAAAAACAAAAATAATTACCCATACCCAACCTTAACAACCTGAAAGGAGTAAAAGTTTGGATGGTAAATTGCACCTCGTACTCGTTTCATCTCTAAAAAAATTAACATAACTTCTGCCAGCCGTTCAACATGCGCATGCCGAAGAGTGAGCATCAAAATCACGTCCTTATCTTGCCTTCCACTTCCTCTTGATCTGCCAAAATATGACTCCAAAGACGAGCACTGCCCCAACCATGGCCTTCATGTTCAGACTGTGGCCAAAGAGAACGTGGCTAAGGCAAATAGAGAACAGCTGTCTCGTGGTCATAATTACTGTAAAGACGATGGGACCAAACTCCTTTATCGTGTAGAAGATAAAGAGCTGCCCAGTCGCGCTGCAGACGGCGGTGACGATGTTGTAGTTCACACATGCCGGGTTGACTTTGAAGAACTCTATCAGGATAGGAATGTCACCTGACGTTACGAGGCCACAGACGGTGAAAAAGATCGAGAAGCTGGTTGTGACGGTGACGGTTACGGTGAAGGTGATGACATAACACTCACCGTGTCAGTGTGTGTGTGTGTGTGTGTGTGTGTGTGTCAAGCATTTGAAGAGAAACTGACGACACCAGGGAGCAAAGAGCTTGCTGTTTATGACTTACCTGTTGACCCCAAGCATCATCTGATACTGATCGACATTCGACTTCCCATACTTCTGGTAAATTCTACTTTGCCACTGACTGGTGAAGCTATCACTGCAGATGTACACGCACAGGCAAATAATCCCCCAAACTTCTGTGTTCCCTTCCCTACCTTCTTTGCTAAAGGTGCTGAAGATGAACACCCCCAAGGTAATTAGAAAAGCCTCGAAGTACTGTGAGAGAGGATAGCGAGTGTCTTTGAGAAGGCGACCCATGAGCATAACCGGGATTATTTTCGAAGATTTGAAGAGGGTTTGAACAGGAAATGAGACGTATTTCAGGGATGCTGAGAGAGGGGTGGAGAGTGGTGCATAGGTGTTGTGTTTTGCGTTTTGTGTTTTGTGTTTGAGTGAGTACAGAGGTTGGTAAAGGTGCGCGAACTGCTGCACACCAGATGCAGGACCGACTCGACTGGCACTGGCGCAACAAAAAATAATAAAATCAAACACACTCACTTACCATACTGGGCCCAGCTACTTATGGTATTACTGGCACTGCAGGGAGCAAACGACAACCAACCTGCCACCCCAACGCCGACCTCGCCATTTTTCCACTTACAGAGTGCGCAAGCTAGCGCAACGGCAAGAAAGCGATTGGAAAAAACACAGAAAGTCGCAGAGGGGAAGAGACCGGAGGGGGAGAGAGTTGTAGGGGTAAACTGGGTGGTCATAATCAGCTCCTGCATGTAGCCCCAAGTGAGGTAGCTGCACTGCAGTCCCACAAAGCACAACAGAAACTTAGCGACTGAAGGCGCTTGGACCTCGGGTGTCGGAGTAGAACCCTCCGTGATAAGAGTTTGTCTTTCCAGGTCCAAGGAGGTTTTAGAAGAGCCATTATTTTCAATGTTGGTTGAACCCATCAGACTTTCACCAGAGGTTTTGCGTATGGACATACACCCTAAGTATACTAGGGGAGGGAGGGGACCAGGGGCAAAATAAATGTGAGGTTGCAGGGCCTTGTGAAGTACTCGCAGCTGTGCAGTTTCGAAGGTCCGACTAGTCTATCAATCAATGTTGCGTCCTCACGAATAAAAATGCAAATAGCGTTAACGAAGCAGACAGTATATTTGGTAGAGCGAGATGCTTTCAAGAAGAGTTCAAAAGCGAGTTTGGAAAGAGAGAGAGATGGACGAAAACCGGCACGACCCAATTTATGGAGCAACCCCCAAATAGAGTTCTAACTCCACTTCACTTTCCTAATAACTCGTCAAAGTCAATGTTCAGTCGAGTCATCTCTCGTGCCGCGCCCACTGTCCAGAGGAGCCTCCTCAGGCAGCCCGTTGCTTTCACTACGGTCCGAGCGTTCGCTGGAGACGTGAGTACAGCTTGGGGCTGTTTTTCAATGGCCTTCCAAACCCGCGCAGCGGAAGAGGATATATCGCATTGCCTCGGAATTCGCAGGGATTTTCATTTTTTGGGCCAATATGCTTGTCTATGAGCCATTTGTGATTGTCAGTGGTGAACCCTGACAAAGGAGAGGAGTTGTTTGTGACCTTATGCGCTCTGTCAAACCAATCGCGCTCGACTAACACACCTTTTTTTCAATTATTACCCCCGAACGCAGGCTTTCCTGGATGCTGGAGATGTCTCTAACAGAATCATCACTGTGGTTTCCAACTTTGATAAGGTTGACGCTGACAAGGTCACTGCAAAATCTAAGTTTGGAGATGACCTCGGACTTGACTCGCTCGACACGGTCGAGGTAGTCATGGCCATCGAGGATGAATTTGCTATTGAGATCCCCGACACAGAGAGTGATAAAATTCTCAGTGTCGAGGATGCTATCAAGTACATTGCCAGCCACCCCATGGCCAAGTAAGCACTTCGGATCAATCAGCAAAGAATGTGAACGAAATTCTGCGACTAGGATCGCAGAAGTGGGGAGCGGAAGCAGGAAAGGGGGGCTTTTTTGACGGTCTCTAGATTTGATGTTTGGTGGAAGTGAAAAAAAAATGAAACCAATGATAAAAAACGAATAACAAAGGTTTGCGATGGAGTGGGATGGGATGCCAGATTATTTTATTATTATTTAAAGAAAAGATTCCTCATGCGCGTACATGTTAGATAGAAAGAGTTCCTGCAATTCTTAGCAAGCTGCATCCTTCTCCTTCCAGTGTCAACTTTTTTGTGGACAGTTCTTCCTCTCAAGTCAAAGAAAATGCCAAACTTGACAGCCTTGACAGCTGACAGCTTGTCAGGGCCGGCCTGATCTTCTGTTGGGAAAAGTAAGTTGGGGTTTGGTAAATAATATTGAGATATTTTTTAACGTACTGATTACAAGTACGCCACCTTCCCCAACCCTTACCAGTTGGATACATAAACCACTCAAAACGTTTCCCTTCTCCACTTTTCTCTCACTATGACTTGGAACAAAAGTCTCACTCTTCATCAGTTTAGCATCAACTACAAGGACGCTCTCTGTAAGGAAGGCCAGTTTGCAGACGCAGAGACCCCTGACCCGAACGAATACGAGCGTGATTGCGAATTTCCAACTTTAAATAAGGGATGGAATGACCAAGCTGAGTATGAAGAAGGGGATTGTTCGCTTCAGTATAGTGAAGTTATCGGCAGCCAGTAAGTAATTTGCGCAACGTTAAACTATTTCACTGGTATAGATTTACTAACCGAGATTCGCCAACCGACACCCAATCAAATTGTTTGCAGGTACATGATCAAGTGTACTGTTTACTTTGTTGCCAGCTTAATCCCATTCCTTGCTTCCTTGAAATTTTTTAAGCAAGTGCATGAGGCTCGCGTTGCCAAGGGTGCAAAGAAAATCAACCTTGTGGAGAAGATGTTCATCTGTAATATCGGATTTACCTTCTGCAACATGCTTGCTGCAATCGACATGGATAGTATTGCAGGTGATATTGGGATCATACCTCACGCATTCTTTGTTGGTATCGGCATTGGTTGTGTCCTATTCACGATGATTCAGCTCGTCGTCACGTGGGTCTCAATTTTGAACACCAGGGGCAAGGTCCAAGTTGTCCCTCCCTGGTTGATATACAGCAGCAGAATTTCGATTGTTTTGGGCTTCATTGGAGAAGCTATCTTCGGATGTTTCGAGTACTTACCCTTCCTTTTGCCTGATGCTGCTACAAAGAACCATTACGGAACCTTCAGCGGAACGTGTAATAGCATAAAGAACGGTATTATCGGAGTGATCATAATTTTTTGGGTCGTAGTCGCATTGAGAGCAGGGCTGAACGTGTCGAAGAAACTAAAAGAGGGAGGAGCAGACAGCGGGTCGAAGGAGATTCAGAAGATAGGAAAGTTTTGCAAGGCCATTGCTGTTGCCGCTGGAGCTGGGGCTGTGTACAAGTTCCTTTTCATCCCCTTCCGTGTCGGAAAAGCCGTACAAATGGATTATCCTTGTGGAGGTGGCGGTTGGGTGTCCCCTGTTGGACTTTTGATGACCCTAATTTCTTGGGCCGTGACCATAGCCCAAAAGCCAGCGAGCGGCAGTAAAGTAACGCCCGGTAAAGCCAAGAGCGGGACCAGCACCACAGTCGCAAAAAGTGAGGCATAACGTGTATGTAATTTTTAGTGTTGAGGTTTTTATTTTTTGAATTTTGTAACAGGAAACACAGCACAAATATTTCCCTCCCTCTTTCCGCCGCACAAATACATTCTATCAAAGCACTTCTTTTGTAGTCTAAACTCAATACATTTCATTTTTTCCTCTCTTGGAACTTGCACCCATCAAAGTCAGGTTTCACCTCAAGCACACTGTAAATCCGGTCGAAACAGTCTGTCGCCATTGACTTCTTTCCCTCGTCATTGTTCGAGTACATTTTGTTGGAAAGGCGAGGGTGGACTGTGAGCTGCATTGGCACGTGTTGCAAGTGACGTTTGTGTGAGTGAGGGAAAGAGGAGCGGGAGATGTAGGCTAAAAAATGGCCCCCAGGTAGTTTATTTTGTTTTGTATGATAGGAATTGAGCTTCAACAAGTTTGAAAGTTTCACTCACCTTGGCGATCGGTTTACTTGATAGCAGCGGAAACCAACCCGACCACGCATCCTTATCAATGAAGACGGATACAGGGATTACATCAGCCCCTGTCTCCAAGGCAATGCTGAACCCACCATGCTTGAAAGGCAGTGTCTTGACACGCGATCGCGTTCCCTGCGGGAAAATGTAAATCGATGTATTGTGGAATAGCTTGTCCTTCGCCAATTTATACATTTCCTTGATACTAGAACGGCCATTCCTGTCGAGAAGAATGTGCCTGCCCAGGACCATCACTTGGCCAACACCAGGGAGGAAGGATACAGATTTTTTGGCGATCCAGACAGCACGTTGATTGAGGAAGTACATGACGATTATGTCGACCATAGATTGATGATTCATACAATATACAACTGCACCTCCTTCGCCGCGACGCCCAGGAACGTTGGAGGTGCCTGCGACAGATACATTGCCCAGAAAAACTTTGCAGAGAAAAGTGGCCAAATAGTACTCAACGTAATCAATTACGAAGGTACCGACATTTACGCCAATCAGATGGAGAGGAAACAATGGAATACAGCACAAACCGCAGCCCAACATCCACAATTCCATGAAGAGAAAAACCTTCAGGTAAGCTAAGGGAGAGAATTTCGTGTCACGAAAGCACTGCGGTGTGGTTCAGCGGTGTTAGTAAAGTGTGACAAAACCATTGCGTGCCCAACCAATGTCTCTTTTGGTAACACCGAAAAAAAACACACCCAACGGCAACAAGGCATCGTCACACGGTGCATCTGCACGCTACAAACAGAGAGGGGAAAATTGTTCACTCAGTAGGTGCCCAACTCTCTTCACTCGGGAAACTTTTCTTCCCAGCGTTTTTAACGCTCATACCACGCAAGCCGCCCTAAAATTCAGAAAACATGCAACTCTTACCTTCCCTTCTTGCCAAGCCGCCGCTAAACCAGCTAGAATTGAGAGAAAAAGGAGGCCTGCACCGAAGATCCTCAGCGCCAGAAGAAGAGTGTACATCATTTCTTAATAAAAAAAGCTGTCAACAGGGCGCACACAAACAAAATTTATAAGAGATTGAGGGGTTTTCGAAGATTATTACGAAAAATGTGTGATTTGGCTGGGAGTTTTTTTCTTCTTTGTCACTTCCCAACTCAACAACCACGACACCATCTCCAGACTCGTCTTTTGAAAAAAGGACGCCGCACTCTTCAAGAATATATTCGCGCGCGCTGACTTACACTTACTTTTTAGTTTTTCGATGTGGGGCTGAATTGAGGCAGAGATCTCACCGAACTTTTAGCGACGACGCCAACTTATTGGTGCTGCCCCCCCCTCCCCCTGGCAGGGAATTCCCCGAAATTAGGTTTTCGCTGAGGAGCCTCACTTTAAATCTACCGGGAACACACACAAGACCGATAGAAGACTTGGGTTCCTACTTCTCAAAACCTCTACTGCATATCACTCCTGAACAACAAAATTTGCCTGTAGATAAAACCAAACCATTCCAAAACGGAGCAAGCAGGCAATTAAGAAGGCTGGCGAATCCTCTATAAGACAAACCAACTCCAGATGAATATCTTCAAACGGCAGGGGCTGGGGCAGGGGAAGGGACGGTCAGATTCTGGTGATGGGGTTGAGATCCGTTCCCCCTCGCCCGCTCGCAAATCGCATGGAAGCTCCGGCGAGGATACAGGAAGCAGAGGATCTCCTGAATATAAGAGGGGAAAAAAACACGGAGGGGGCGAGAATCACAATCATGGCCATGAAAATGGTGGGCAAGGTGGTGGTACGATGATTAGAAGGGGGAGCAAGAAGCAAATTGGGGTTGAGGGGTTGGAAGATGGCGACTTTAGTGGAACTGGTGGGGGAGCGAGGTTGAGAGGTGGTGAGTCTTGAGTGCCGATCGCCGAGAAAATGCGCGCAGAATTCTCGTTTTTGTTCTCTCTGAAAATGTATCAATTTCATCTTGATCTCATTCACCATCTGATCGATCTCATTCACTACCTGATCTCTCTCGCTGCACTCTTGCTCACACATTTTCACCATGCACTACAGTCTCAGGAAGCAATTTCAGCGATCGTAATCCCACTAATCCGCACATGATACCAACGACCTTGACACTTTCCCTTCATGCCGAGCTGAACCGGAAGTGGACTCAGTACCCCTCCCTCAAGGATACGCCTGAAGAGGGCAGGGAAGAACTTTTTCGCAAGAAACTTAAGCAATGTGAGATGCTTGTTTCCTTCACTCCCTTGACCGATAAAGACTCATCGCTGCAGGCTGTGAGGAAGAACAGTCAGACTCTCAAGAGGGCTGCTCTGTTGGATCTTGTCGAGTACGTGAATACACCTTCGGGGCAAAAGATATTTACCGAGAGCATGATGGGACCGTTGGTGCAAATGGTAGAGGTGAACATCAGCCGGAGTTTGCCTTTTTGTAAGCCAGATTTTGATGTGGAGGAAGACGAGCCTACGCTTGACCTGGCCTGGCCGCATTTGCAGGTTGTCTACGAGCTTTTTTTGCGGTTTGTCGTCAGCAGCGAGGTTAATGCCAAGGACGCAAAAAAGTATATCACGGCGAAACTTTGTTTGACTTTGATCAATCTTTTCGACAGTGAAGATCCTCGAGAAAGGGACTACTTGAAGACGATTTTGCACCGCATCTATGGAAAGTTCATGAGCCACAGGAGCTACATCAGAAAGGCTATAAACAACGTTTTTTACACTTTTATCTATGAGAGTGAGTACCATAACGGCATTGGAGAATTGCTGGAGATTTTGGGGAGTATTATCAATGGATTTGCCATTCCACTGAAGGCAGAGCACACCACCTTCTTGCAGAAGGCCCTCTTGCCACTCCACAAGCACGTTGGATTTTCAGCTTATCAACAGCAACTCAGTTTTTGCTTGATACAATTTGTGGAAAAGGACCCCGATACCGCTAGCTTTATAATAAAGAAGCTGATTGAGCTGTGGCCATGGTGCAATAGCCAGAAACAGGTGCTCTATATCAATGAGCTGGAGGAACTTTTAGAGCTGCTGGGCTTCGACCAGTTGTTGACAGTAAAGAGCCTGTTATTTACTCATCTAGGGAAGCTAGTCGGCTCAAGCCACTTCCAGGTTAGCGAGCGGGCACTGTGTTTGTGGAATAATTCGCATTTAGTCAATAGCGGATGCCTGAGCAGGCAGCTAGCAGCAGATCTCCTACCGGTTATTTTTGCCCCCCTTTTCTTCAAGAGTGACAACCACTGGAACTCAATTGTTGAGGGGCTTGCCAAAAGCGTCCAGAAACTTTATCAGGAGTTTGATCCGGCGTTATACGATCAAGTTGCCGCAGAGCAGAGTAAGGCTGGGGTTAAATTTAGAGGTCATCAAGGTGTGGAAGAAAAAATACTTCAAGCATGGGAGGATGTCGAGAAGAGCACATGAGCGGTAACATTATTTGTAATAATACGCTAGCGAAAAAACTAAATGGACTTTGAAATTTTAAAGAAGAGTGTGCTGTTGTGTTGTGCTGTGTGTGTGCCAAACAATAGCAACAAATATTTTCATCAACTCTTTACAAACAAAAATATTACAGAGTAATCCACACGAAAACAGAATGAACTATTTTCGCGTACCGCCGTATTTGTCTAAATAGGTGGGCTGCGGAGCCGCGATATGCTGTTGCGTATCATTTTGCACACCGTTGATGATGTTGTAGCCACATCTTGTGTCACCGTGCTTGACAATATTCTGAGCTCTTACTTTTGCCCTGTGCCTGACCAAATCATCCTCGTAGCGGAGTTTCTCGCCATCCATGCTGTCATTATATTGCAATGTGAGAGGATCGTAGGGTACGCAAGACTTATTCTTCATAGACTTGTTACCCAAAGACCTTTGCTGCTGCCAGTATTCCTCTTCAGCGCTCTTGGCCTCTTCTATTTTTTTCCATCGAGACTCTTCGTTTTCTTGTCGCTGAATTCTCGTGTTGTTGTATATATCCTGCTTTCGCGAATAATCGGCTTTCCGTTTCAAGTACTCCTCTCCGGCTGTGTCAGAGTGAAACCTATCAGCATCAGCCAAAAATCCAGCAGCATTTGGTTGAAGAGAGAGGAGTTCTGATGGATTTTTGGGGGCATTCTCACGGTACATCTTGGCATCAAGGCCTGTTCTCTACAAAAAAACTGTCAGAGGCGAAATTCAATGCGCTCCAGATTAATGGAGTCTGCAACCGACGCCCAGCTTTGGAATGGAAAACTCACCTTCATGAGCCTGTTTTTCTCCAGGGCCACTTTGTCCTTCAGCGCCCTCCGCTCGTGACGGGAGAGCGGCTTAACGTTCTTGAAACCTGAAGTCGGGCGATCCATAGTTTTAAAGGCCAGATCTTGGGTGTAAAATTGACTTGTTTTTGAAGCAAAACGGGCAGACGTGTCCGAGGTCCGAGGTCTCAAAAATCGGTCCAAAAATCTACGAGAAGTTGTTAGCAACTTATAAATCTGCCAGAAACATCACTGTGACTTTAAATTCAGACCATCTCGGTCTGGCTACATTGTTGACTGTGCAGTGCAGTGTGGTGAAACAATTCCCAGCCCATTCCCGTCTTTTTGTAAATTAAAATGCAAAGACCAACCCAAACCAATTCAAGGAAAACAATGCTTCCTGGAGCCAGAAGTTCCAACTCCTTGCCAAATACTAACTCACTTCTTGGCAATTCCACCCTCCCCGAGAAAACTCGAATTATTATGTCTCACCTGGCAATGCTAGAGCTTCAGATGGTCTCTTTTGCTGAGCTCACTGCTACAAAGACTGACGACAACAACGTCCAGGATTTCAGGGAAAATGACGAAATGTTAGCACGCATACAAGCACTGCGGATATCTCTAGAGGGTTGCGAGAAGGCAATTGGGAATAACTACGACGTATTCGGAAAATCGCGCAGTCCTAGCAGCACACCTTCCTCATCACCACAGCCCCTTCATGTTCCTGAGGCGTTTGTGCCAAAGCCAAAGCCGTTGGCAATAATGCCGTCGGCGATGTCGACAGCAAAGGCATCAGCAGCCGAAAATATACTATTGACTCCAGTTATTGCAAAAAAATCAGCACCTGCAAGTACACCTAATAGTGGCAAGAGGGGCACTTTCAACATGGGGGGTCCGCCTGTCTTAGTGGGAGGAAACCATACACTTGCGACATCAACCCCCAAAAGTAAGGCAATAAATACGCCGACAACCCCCAACTTATTTCCTCCGGTTCTATCTCCTCAGCCATCTAGAAACTCGTCCATGAGGACTTCAATGACGCTTGGTGTGGTCCAGGAGGGAGATGATAACCCGAGCGGAAGCAGTGACACGCCATCATCACCTGTTCCTGTACAAAAAGACAAAGCAAGAAAAAGTTCCACCAACCGGGTGGAGACCACGGAAGAAATGCAGTCGGAACTAAATAAGGCGTCTGCAGCGCAGGGACGAGGGAGAAGGCGAAGCCAGAGTGTGGGGAGCTACTTGCTAACTAAGGCAAGGGCGAGGGAGGCTTTCCAGATGCTCGACAGAAACGGAGACGGCTTTTTATACAAAGACGACGTCTTCGCGGCACTCAAGACACTCTCGATAGACGACCAATTCACGGCGCTGGAGGCTGGAGGGGACATGGAGGGGGCGATGGCGTTCGTTGACAAGATGATAAAGGACATTGACAAAGATGGGGACGGAAAGATTGACTTGGAAGAATTTGTCGCAGTTTTGACGGCGGTTGATAGCCACGGGCGAGCCTCGGCTCTTCAGAACAGAATGTCCATGCTCGCGCACAACGTGGTCGCGGCCCATAAGAGGAAGGAGGAGACTACTGTGATAGGGAACGCTCGATTTTTGCTTCACCCTCTATCTGAGACTCACGAATACTGGGATATGGGAGTCGCTTCCCTTATAATAGCCACAGTGATAACCATGCCTGTGTGTCTGGGCTGGGAGAGTGTTAACGAAGAGTTGAACACCTTCAACCTACTCGTAGACATTCTCTTTTTGATGGACGTGGTGAAGAATTTTTACACTGGCTTTGTTGACGAAAACGATGACGTCATCATGGATAGGGGTATGGTGGCGGCTAACTATTTGAAGGGTTGGTTTTTGCTGGACTTTTCTAGCAGCATCCCTATCGACCAGCTCATAATCCTGTTTAATCCTGAGTACGCAGAAAACCTAGAGCTCGCGCGATCCTCGCGGACATTGAAAACCTTAAAACTACTTCGGCTGACAAAGCTTCTTCGTTTATTTCGCCTGAAGAAGACATTCAGGTGGATCAAGATTTATGTCTCTATACTTGAGGAGAAATTGCAGTGGAGGATGAGTGATGGATCGATTAAATTATCGAAACTGTTTATATTTGTGTTGCTGGTCGCCCACTGGATTGGCTGCTTGAACTTCATGATCTGCAGGCTGTACGAGTTTCCCGAGGACTCCTGGGTGGTTTACAGCCAGCTTGAGGACAAGAGTTTCTCGTTGCAGTACAACTGGAGTTTTTTTAAGGCAATGGCGCAGATGATAATGATAGGCTTCGAGACACCTCCTTTCACCAATGTGTCTTGCGAGGTTGCGAGCGACTGGTGCCAGATTGAGACCTGGATCACATTGCTCTGTCTATACATAGGTACAGTGTTCTATGCTTTGTTGATTAGTAATATTAGCAGCGTGGTTGGCCAACTCAACCAGGCTAAACGCCAATTCGAGGACAAGCTCTTGCATGTCAACGAGTACATGAGGGACAAGAAGCTGCCCTCGGTGCTGAGGGAGAAGGTACGTGACTATTTTCATATCCAGTATGCAGAGGGAAAAATATTTGATGAGGACGGTATTCTGGCTGAGCTTGCGCCGTCCCTCAGACAAGAAATCTTGCGATACAACACCAAAGACCTATACGAGAAAGTCCCTGTTTTCGCGTCATCCCCCTTTAGTTTCACATCGAAGCTTGCCATCTGTATCCGACCCGAGATAGCATTTCCAGAGGCAGAAGTTATTGTCGAAGAAACCACGGGCGACGAGATCTACTTTATTTACCGTGGAATCGCCGAGATTAAGAGCAAATCAATAGACAACAACACGTTCACGGCCATTGGGGATGGCTGTTACTTTGGCGACGTGGCTGTATTCAACTGGAATAGTAAAAGGACTGCAACTGTCGTCACCAAGACGCTTTGCATTATGTATTGCATCTACAGGGACGATCTCTTTGAATGTCTTCTTGATTTCCCAGAGATCCGTACATATATGGAGATGGTATCAAAGAAAAGGCACAGACGCATTTTAGCGCTGAACCCTGACAGCAACGCACATACGAACGATAAAGACCTTCTCGACGAGGAGGACAGCAAGACGGACCTATTCAAAGAGCATGACATGCTTGATGGCATGGGCACATCCCCAGACTCCTTCAACACGACATTCTCAGCAGGAAATGACGCAGAATTGAAATTTGAAATGCACCGGAGAAACAGCGAGAAGAAGAGGAGGCGAAGTGAGTACATTACGGGAAAGGCGGCGGCTGTGGCAAAAACAAAAGCTAGTCCCCTAAAGCCTAAAGGAAAAATTCCCAAAATTGAAGACATCAACAAAGTCAAGCGGGTCCAGAACGAGCGATCACGGCAGTACAGAATGTAATTTGTATGTCTCGATTACTGTACGATGTTGGTGTGTTGTGTAACTTACTATGTTGCAATAATTGATATGATATATATAAAGATATGAGTGGGCTATTGTTTTTTGATGCGAATACATACTTCAGAGCGTGTTAACGTGTGTTGCCTTGATTTTGATTTTTGGGGATTTTTGAGATTCGAGCCTGGGAGCCTGTGGCCTGGGGGATTCTCCCCAAATGCTGAAAATCAACCTGTAATCTACTCTGATATCGATATTTGAGCACGAACAAAGCCACACTCGAGCAACTATTCAGTCAACTATCGCTACACTACGTTCAAAAGTCCTCTCATCTTCGGCAGTTTTCGTCAGCTTAATAATTCCTACTCCTCGAGAAAAAATTTCGAAGGAATAGGGTCCCTAGGGGGGTTTTAACACTACCTTTCCAAAATAATAATTGGTGCAATACGAATTGAGGTTACCTGGTTAGGCAGGGTCCCCCGAAAATGGCCTCGCCACAGAGAATCAGTCCAGTGTACCACTCCGCGAACAGCTCTCCCATGCCTTCCCCTCACAAAGCAGATTCAATAACCTCGCTTGAATCGTTCCAAAGTCTTCCCGTTGATAGTTCTCCTGGAGACATGAATGAGCTCGATTCTCTGTTCGGGAAGGTGTCCCTGAACTCCCCGTCATCTGCAGGGATTGTGGACAGTGCTGCTGTTGGTAGTGGCCCTACTACCGGCCGTGCTGTTGGAGGTATTCTCGGTAGTCTGAAGCAGCCCTCCCCACTGAAGCCCTCGCCTTTCGCAGCAAAGACAAAGGCGACAAAAAGCGCTCCACACACCCAAATTCACCTCTTCTACAATCCTCTGGTACTCCAACATTTCAACCCTCGAAATGAAAAGGAGCTCGAGCGGCCAGAGCGCGCCTCGGTAATCTTCGATAAACTCCAATCCATGCCCCCCCCGCTCATGCCGCCAGAGTTCAACTCTCCGCTCCCTCTTTTCCTCAACATAGACAATGGCGACGTACCGAAGCTTGACGATGCTGACATATTGACGATTCACTCAAAGAGCTACCTGAACAAGCTGAAATCGATTCCTCTCCTAGGCGACCAGGAAGAGATGGAGGCTTTTGCAAAGGATCTGGACGAGGAAGGGGACATCTATATCAATTCTTCCACTTACCTAGCCACCTCGCTATCTTCAGCCGGAGTGATTGAGTGCTGCCGCCTTGTCTCTAACTTCTCGAATGCATCCAACCGCGCTATCGCAGTCGTGAGGCCCCCAGGTCACCACGCTTGCGCCAACGAGGCCAGCGGATTCTGCTTCCTGAACCACGTCGCAATGTCGGCCAAAGTGGCCCTTCGGGACGGGCTCGCCAAGAGGGTTATGATAATCGACTGGGACGTGCATCACGGCGACGGCACTCAGGCGATCACGTACGACGACGAGAGAATCTGCTTCGTTTCCTTGCATCGATATGGCGCGGCGAATACCCCTCGTTATTTCTACCCTGGGACTGGGAGGGCAGACGAGGTGGGAGTGGGAGAAGCGGAAGGATGCAACGTCAATATTGCTTGGGAGACGAAGAAGATGGACGACGCGTGCTACATGATGGCATGGAGCGAGCTTGTCTTGCCAGTAGCGAACGAATTCAAACCCGATTTGGTGTTAATTTCCAGCGGTTTTGACGCCGCCGAGGGAGATTTGATCGGTGATTGTAAGCTCTCGCCTCTCGGTTACTACAAAATGACCAAGTCTTTGCTGACAATGCTCGGAAGGGACGTGGGTGTGGTGGTGTCACTCGAGGGAGGATACAACTTGAATGTGATAGGGGGATGTATGGAGGCCGTGGCATGGGCCTTAAGTGGGGTGAACTTTGGGGGCGGCGTCCTCAGTAGCGCTGCTGATAATGACGTCGAAGGGTCAAGGAGTAGTGAAATTAAGGGTCAACGACAACTCGACAACTCCCTTCGAGCCGCCCGGATGGACATCGCTGACAAATGGAATTACTACGAAACGAACGAGCGGCAAAGGTCGAAACGCGCACTTAATAAAGGCGCTGTTTCCAGCCTAAATAAAACCGTTAACGCGCTGAGAAAATTGCCGCGGTACGCCGAGACGGGCCTTCGAAAAGTAGTTGAGCAAGTTGAATCGCGCGGACCGACGAGAGGGACAAGGGGAGGGAAAATGAAAACAAATACCGCCAATGATGCCGACTTTTATGATGATCAAGATCTGCAGGTTATGATGCAGAATGGCGCTAGAATTGTCGATGATCGGAAGTATTGACTGTGCGGTATACTTCCTCCTGAAAATAATGTAGATAGCAAAAGCGGTTGTTTTAGCGTTTTTTTTAGCTTTCTGGTAGTATTTCCTTCCTTGGAAACTAAAAGAGTTTGTCCAGTGCACGAGCTGGCCGCTTCTTTCTATCCTTCCTCTCCTTTGTTGCCAAATCGTCCAGTGGTAGTGGAGGAGGGGGCGGAATAGCAAATCTCGACCCCTCCGAACCGGGAATGGGACCCAACAAATTCTCACTGTCTGCAAGGAGTACCCTCTCGCTGAAACCCCTCGTTTGTGATGCACAGGTTCCCCCTTCGGAGGCGCATTGCAGACACAACATCCAATATCGGTAGTCGCTCGGTGCGCATTTTTATAGCAGCAACTAGTACTCCAGAGCGGTTGATCCCGGCTGCACAGTGGATCAAGACATTCTTTTTGCCTTGCCTCCACAAATCCTTGACAAAGACATGCACCTCTTCGAGGTGTTTTTCCAGCATCGGATAATCCTCCTCATCTTCGGCATCTACAAGCAGTAGTTCAATACCCTTATTTCGGTACTCACTCGAAATTCTGTCATCAATTCGACCCGTACAATTCACAACACCGAGATACTGGAAGAAAGCAACAAGGCGACGTCTGCAGCAGCGTGGCCGCTGCTCAAGAATAGTGCACCACCACCACCACCACTATCATCATCATCGCCAGTTTCAGAACTTGCTGACAGAATTTCCGCCGGCTCGCTTCGTTGAAGATCAGTTATTTTTTTTAACTTCGCAAAGTACTCGAGATTTTCATCCTCGGAAGGTGCTGGATAATACAATTCCTTCCAATCTAAAATCTCAGGATTTGCCATGGCACTGAAATAAGGGTAGAGGCGAGGCGGAAATGACATGGGGACTTCGTCTTTCTTGGCTGAATTTGCTTGGCCCATTCTGTTAACAATACAGCAAGCAAGACCCACCCAAGGAACTATGGAGTTACTAGATATAATTTTTGTTTTGCTCTCCCTCTATCTGAACTAAGATTTCTTGACGTCTAGAGTTTAGGAAGGAGGCGATAAATAAAGGGACCAAAAGAGGTTTATTGAATTCAGCATATTGCCTTCTTGTCGAACCTCTTTTGGTTTTGTCTCACCTTTCCTTTCTGACGATGCGGGATGCGGAAAAAAAGAATGAGCAGATGTTTTCAATAAATTCCAAAATATCAAAGAAACCTAAATAAACATTGATAAAAATCCATTCATATACACGAAACGACCTCGGAGTTGACCGACTTGTTGGATTTTTTGACAAAGTTTGCGGAAGTGGAGCAGATCAGCAGTGGCTCAGTCCTTGGCAACTATTGAACCTCGGGTGTTTAAAGTGTCAGGTATTCGTCCCTGTCTATTACAGTCGCAAATTTTGATACGCGTGACTCTTAGAATCGTGATTATTGGCTTTATCATCAGGCTAAATCCCTCACTAGCATAGTTCTCTATAGGGCAAAAAAGCAGAGGGGTGCCTGCATTTGTGAGGGCGCCTGAGTTTACACTGGAAAGCAGCCAGCTCAAGCGGATCGGTTTGCCAAATGAATGAAGGGAACGGCAGGAACGGCAGCGACGACAAGAACAACAAGCAGAAAAGAAAGAGCCAAGAGAGCACAGACTTCCAGCAGCAATACTTGCCACCCCTAAGCTTCTCTTATCCTTTTAGTTTACCTATAGATATGACAAATCCAGCTTCGGACCCGATGATCGAACTTCGGGCGAACTACTTGACTGCGAAGCGAAATTCTCACCATCAAGACCCCATTTTAGGAGCTTTGGGTGGAGTGATTGATGAAGGTGGGGGCGAGGAGGATGGGGAAGAGATGGCCGTCGAATTGGATGCAAGCATTTCTGCCAACAGCGGGGAAGGAGAAACATTACTCATGCAGTCCATCGACAACCCTCCTGCGGGCGGGTTAAGAGAAGAAGCAGCAACAGGTGCAGCAGAAAAGAGAAAGAAAAGAAAGAGAACAATCGATGAAGTCGGAGAGGAGAAAGACGACAATGAGGGTGCAGAGGAACAAGCGGGGATGCCTATCCTGCCATCACCTCGAGAAATTGGATTCGATAGCACTTTTGGGGGTAGGAAGAATAACTCTCAGAGCGCCCAAGTTCCTGATATGAAATCTGCCAGAGATGTGAGTATTCTCGCCGTATGCGTCAGCAAAGCGCTGATAGTCGAATAAGAAGTAACATTTCCTAACTCCACACACATACGTACACACACACACACACACACACACACACACTCTCTCTCTCTCTCTCTCACACACACACACAACACTATGATAACACACTCATTAGCGGGAACGCGCCCAACAGATCAAGAATTGCATCACCCACCTCAAGGAAATTCTGGAGGCCTCCAATTCTGCCACCGTTTTCGCCGACGAAGAGCGCATGCCGAGGGGATACCAAAAGCGACAGCGTGCGAACGAGCAGGGGCCAACTGATGCTTCAGAGCAAAGATCTGCCGAGGAATGTGACTGGCCCGACTCGAAATTTCCTCTCCACTCTCAGATGTCTGTTCTTGAGTCTAGCGTGGAATACGCTCGGTTTCTCACAGAAGTTGTGGCGAAAAGGGAACAGGAGCTGTTAGAATTGAAAAGAGAGGTCGAGTTCTTGCCGGAGAGGCAGCAAAATGGGTTCGATTTCGGTGAAGGTATTCGTGGAAGCACGTACGGCAGCGGCACAGTCAATGAGGACAGCAGCGTAAATGCTGGCAGCAGTGCCAAGGGTGCAGGTGGAGCTGGAAAAGGCGCCCTAAACGGCGCTCCCGACGGCAACAACGGCAGCGACGACATGCCACCCCCTCCACCTCAACCACCACTTATCCTGCCTGCCACATCCAATAACGACAAAGGAAATGATAGTGGCAGTGGCAGTGGCAGTGGCAGTGGCAGTGGCAGTGGCAGTGGCAGTGGCAGTGGCAGTGGCAGTGGCAGTGG
>ERZ651776.2502-NODE-2502-length-19842-cov-4.824083_pt1 | contig 19842 bp, 11 predicted proteins | sample MGYA00514761_ERZ651776 | MGnify/ENA metagenome assembly ERZ651776 | reverse complement strand
TAACAGATAATTCCCTCCTCTCCCAATCGTCGTTCCACCCCGCCCTCTTGGCTAACTACGCTGATGTGGAGGCCTCTGCCTTGGCCAACGACGTCTCCCAGCAGATGACAGCTGTCAAGCCCCGGGCCCTTCTTGCCAAAGACCAGACGCTGTACACGGCATGCATGGAAGAGAACGACGACGATGTCGAGGGCAAGGGTATCAGAAAACTCGAGGAGGTATTCGTCAAGTTTGAGGATGAGGAGGAAGAAGGCAGGATGGATATTGAGGAAGAGAATGATGAGAATGACAATGACGAGAATGACAATGACGAGAATGACAATGACGACAATGACGACAATGACGACAATGACGACAATGACAGCAGCGACACAGGTCAGCTGCAGCTGGGGAAAGAAAAAGAAGATAAAAAACAAGAACAGAAGGAACAAAACGAGCAAGAAGATCCCTCCATGTCCAACACGCTCCAAGTTTTCCTCCGAATTAGACCGTCCTCGCTTCCCAGCGGTCAACCAGCTCCTGATCCAATGCCAACAATGACGGTCGTCCCCCCAGTTCCCCCCGCCACAGCCTTAACAGAAGTAGTCTGCAGGCCCCCTGAAGGAAAAGAAGGCACAGAAGGGCGAGCCGGATCCGACGCCAACGAGTCCAAGAGGGAGATGTCGTCCTACACTTACTCTGAGGTCTTCCCACCCGGTCCTTCCACCTCGCAGGCAGCCATCTACGCGCGCACCACTGCACCCCTGGTAGGAGAAATGTTCTCCAGCACCTCTCGAGAGAGCAAGGGACCCGTGAAGAGCAGCCTACTCTTTGCATATGGCGTCACCAATGCTGGGAAAAGCTACACAATTATGGGACCCGAATCCGCTTCCAGCATAGCATCGAGTGGTAATAATGGCAATAACATTGACTACGCTAGTGAAGAAGGAGGAAGGGACAAGAGGGGCATCGTACCGAGAACTTTGGAGGATATTTTCAACAGGATCGAAGGCGAAAAGGGCAGGGAGCTTTGGATCAGTTATCTCGAGATATACAATGAACAGGTTTACGATCTGATGGACACGGCAGGCCTTGGGGGCAACCGTCCCCTGAAGAAAAAGTCCCTCAAGCTCCAGGATCGCCTCGGCACCATTTCCGTGAAAGGCCTGACGAAGCACCGAGTGAACTCAGTCGCCCACGGCCTGAAGCTCTGCCGCCAGGCCGCGTCTAGGCGAACCCAGGCTGGCACAGAGCTCAACAAGGAGAGTAGCAGGAGTCACTCCGTGTGCATGCTTGAGCTGACAAGCCTGAGGGGGACGAAAGAGGGGGATTTTGACCAGATAAAAACCGACCAGACCGCGACCTTGCCGGCTGAGGACGCAAAGAAGGTCGCAGGAAAGCTGGGGCCAAAGTCCAAGAGGGCGCGAGCTCTCGCTCGTGCCAAGGCAGCGCAGGATGCCAAGAAGGGGGCGGCTACCGCAGCTGTTGCCGACGATACCAAGTCACAGGAGGAGCCCGCCGTTTTCTGGATCGTTGATCTCGCGGGGAGCGAGAGGAGCAAGAGAACGGGGGTCACAGGGAAGGGGCAGAAGGAGGCAAGTGGGATCAATACCAGTTTGATGAAGCTGTGGAGGTGTTTGAAACAGATGAGAGCGAACCAGACAGGTTCGAAGTCGACCTTGACCGGCCCGGCTCCCCCCGGTGGCATAGTCCCCTTCCGTGAGTCCAAGCTCACCCACCTTTTCATGAACCACTTGGTTGGTACTGCAGCCGGGAAGACGGTGATGATAGTGAACGTCAACCCTTGCGAGAGGGACTACGACGAGACGCAGCACGTTCTCAGCTACGCCGCAATTGCCCAGAAAGTCAAGGTCGAGCGGAGAAAGAAGGAGGAGAGGAAGGAGGCCTACGACGCAAATGGGAGGAGCTTGAAAAGCATTCGCGAAGAAGCTGAGAGGAAGGAGAAGGAAAATACCAACGCAAAGAAGAGAAAGAGAAAGGAAGGTGTCTCAGCCTCCAACAGTACCAATAACGCTACAAAAAATGCCCAAATGTCTGCCGTGCTTCTCGAAAACCAGGCCTTACGCTCTGCCCTCGTTTCTCTCAAGGAAAGGCTACTGAACGCCGAGACAGAAATCAGAGAAGAAGTCGCCGAAGAGTTCGAAGATCGCATTAGCGAGATCCACCGCGACTACAAAAACTCTACGATGGTTGCCATGCCTGACTTGAACAGCAGCTTCGAGAACTGTAAGCATAAAACTGCCCCTACTCCCGGTCGCTCCCTCAAGAAGATAAAATCCGACATCGCCAACGAATACATCGACGAGCTGCTGGAGAAGATCGAGGAGTGCGAGGAGGAGATGACAAGGATGGCGGAGGACCACTTTCGAGAGGTGGAAAGGCTTCGGCAAGACCTGGAGCTCAGGAACGCTGAGGTTGGGGAACTTCGTACGGAGGTCATGTACCAAAAGGAGGAGATCGCCAAGCTTCGCGGGGACGTGGTTATCATGAAGGACGGAGAGAGCGACCAGAGCGATGGCGAAGAAAGTGTGATGGATCTCATTAGTGAAATTGACGAAAACGAACAGGCCAGGGAACATAACAAGGACCAGACCAAGGATCAGATCAAGGATCAGATCAAGGATGAGCCTGACAGCGCCAGCAACAAGAAGCCCAGAAAGCTCAGGAGGATTAGGAGGGAGAGGGTTAGTGAGGTTGCGTGCATGCCTGTCAATAGTCTTGTTAAGGTCAAGCAGGAAACATTCGCCGGGAATGGGGAGGAGGGAGGAGCAGGGGAGTTGCAAAAGGAGGAAAGTTCTGCCACTAAGATTCTGGGAAAGCTCTCCAGGACTCTCAAGAGAAAAAACTACAATAACAATGGGGGCAACAGTATCAGCGTGAAGGTGCCGGACGAAAACGACGCTAATGGGACGGAGGATCGTTTTTCAAAGAAATCGAGAACCTCGACCGTGGAGGAGGAGGACGTCTTTGCGTTCAGATCGCCACTGAGCCCCATAAAGAACAAAACCAGGAATAGCAGTGTTGATGGCAGGATGGACAATGCATACCTGGCGGCTCTAAGCCGAAGCGAGCTGCAACAGTTGGCGAAGGGACACGGCATCAAGGCTAATCAAAAGTCGTCGGCATTGATCTCAGCGCTTTCAGGCTTGGCGAAGTAGTGATGCTGATGGGCGTGCGAAAAAATAAAAGAAAATTTGAAAGTGCTTTGGGAACTGGAAGCTCTCTTTAGCTATTTTATTACTTCATAAATTCAAACAGTTAACATTTAAAGGTGTTGCCTCAAAAGGAGAACGTAAATGTCTTCCAAAAAGTCGTTGTCACGTCATGGCTGGATTACAAATCTGTGGCATCCACCGAGACCAAATTTTTACCGTCCGCTCCGACATCAACCCCAAGCCCCAAGTTCACGCCGGTTATGCCGTCCACCAAATTGATACTCTTCTCGTTCAAGAAGCTGAAGCTTTTCCTCTTTTCCTTGTTGCCATCGTTCGAGACATCTGCTTCTTTCAGTGCCGAGACGAAATCGATGAAGTTTTTGTTCCTGCCAAGGGTTTCGCTCAAAATACCATTCTGGTCGCTATTCTCGCTCTCACTCCTTGTATCGTCGTGAACGAACGCATTCACGTCAAATATCGGCGATAGGAAATTGCTCAAGGTTGCATTCTTTTCAAAAGGTCCACCTTTGGTAACGTCGATTTGCTTCTGGCTCACGTAGAGACCACCTTTCACGGTCGTCCGCCTTCCAGCGCCGCTTCCCCCATCTTCAGTACCCTGTACGACCATGGAGCTCTTCTCTTTTTCTATTGCTGATTGAGTCTTATCTTGCGATGTCACACCCTTAAATGCAGTGCTCAAAGTGAAACCAGACTTTATCTTGAAACTCTTTTTGGTATGGGTCAAAATCTTGCTCCAATTAATATTCCGGTAGGCGGCAGGTTGGGAAACGAGCTTCTCGTCTTCGGTGGTCTTGAGAGCCTTGGTGGCTTTGTTGTTCATTCCTCCATAGGCGCTACTGTAGTTACTTAATTTCTTCATTGAGCTCCGTTTAGTCACAGTTTCGGCAATTTTAAGCGATCTGCTCGGCTTCAGTTGCTTAACGCTCCCGGCTGCTTGTTTAGGAGACTTGGGGGTCCGTTTGACACTCTCGGTAGGGCTAATGCGACCATTGCTGTTTTTGCTGCTTCCGCTGTGGCGGTCGAGGCTCGGAACTTCGAGTTGATGTTGTTCCTCAGACGGGGGTTTGTTGCCGTCATAGCTGCCGGTGTTGTTGTCATTGTTGTCATTGTTGTCATTGTTGTCATTGTTGTCATTGTTGTCATTGTTGTCATTGTTGTCATAGTTGGTAGTATCCTGACCGACTATTTCTTCATCAATTTGCTTGTCGTTTGACAAATCATACGCCAAAATCGGTTTGGTAGCTTCCATCATCCCGTTAATCTCTCCAACGGCATCATCAACAAGAGATATTTTCCTCTTCTCGATGTTCTCGGTGGCCTTCTTCTTTATGCCCTTAAGCTTAGAGCTCACGAGCTTACCGCTAGCAATAGTCCCAAAATTAACTTTACCCTTTTTCACTGCGATTATGACATTGTTAACGCCTTGCATCCAACGGATTGCCGGGTATGTCCTTGCTATAATTGCATCTGGGATGTCCGGGAGGAATGGCAAGGCGCGATGACAGAATTGAGCGGCGAAACTCTGCAGCTCCATCACCCCTATAGCCTTGCAAATGTTCACACTCTTTTCTACCATCGACGCCATAAAATAATGATGAATTAGAAAGCAGGAGTACTTTTTAGGGAGATCCTTGTATAATTTCTGCATGACAGCCATCTGCTTCTTCTTTTCTGCCTTCTTCCTGCTCGCTGCTAATTGGGATTCCCGCCTCATCAATTGTGCGGGTAGTTTGGCATCATTGCCGAAAAACTTCGACTTTCTTGGTGTCGTACTCGTCTGAGTGTCATTTGGCCTCTCAACTGTGGCTGTGGCCTTTTCATCAGCTTTTTTGACAGTTGACGAAATCGGGATGGCTTTTGATTTTGCTGCAGCGCTGGCCAAAATTATCGCATCTATAGAATTGGAGCTATCGTCTTCATAGTTATCACTCACACCAAGCTTCTCCTCGTACCACAAGGCAATAATCTCATGTAGTTCTTGCCTCCTGCTAAAACTCAGCATATTGTAGCATGCTGTCTGAAAGTGAACATTCAAGAACGTGTAGGTGATGTAGCTTTTGTCTTCATCTTTGTTGCTTCCGCCATTCGTTGCCCCCTCCGACTCTTCTTGTTCCTTGAGTGTGGATTTCTTAGGTCCAATTGCATTCACCACGTGAGATTCAATTATTTTAAGGTCGATAAGGGCGAGAAGATCATTTTCAAGGGAGGACACTTTCAGTACAGCATCCTCCAAGATTTGCTCCAAGAGGAAAATCGGACAATCAGAACCACCGGCGACAGCTATGACCTTGAGGATCAGAACTTGCTGAGCGGTGCAAGATTTAAGCTCGCCCCGAACCGCATCCAGCGTGTCTATCGGACAATGCTGGAAAAAGTTGTCAGGAATTCGAGGGGTTGTCAAGGTCCAAGTCGTCTCTTCTGACAAAGTTAAATCATTATTGTAGCTGTGTTCACGTTGACCTGCGTTCGGCTCGTCCTTCAAAAACTTGGCAAAATCCATGACATACATAGGATTCCCCTGTGTGTGCCCATACATGACAGCCGCTGTCACGTTGCACACCTTATCACTCTCCAGCACACTGCACGTCAAGGATATGGTCTCGTTGAAATTTAAGTTCTTCAACTCAAGAATGTGAGAGCTGTTGCTCACTTTCCATTTGGGTATCATATCGTCAAAAATGGTTGATTTATCATCTTCTTGTTTATTTGTCAGGTCATTTGTACCTATACCGGGGAAAATGTGGTTCTGCTCCAATTTCTCTTTGCGTACACTTTCCTCCTTTCTATACTCTGCATCTGATTTGAGTTGCGATTTTTCAGCCGTAAAACTGTCTCTAGGTGGTTTCTTCAGGCAACCAGACAACCGCCGATTAGGAGAACTAAATCCGGCCTTCGCTAGCCCGTTAGCACTCTTCAATTTGCTCGCACCAAGCATGGGGGGAATGGGTTTCTTTGCCTGTAATGGAGAGCTGAGCGAGATATTGTCTGTGTCGCTTGTAACCTTGGAGAATAAGCCGTTGAAAGCCGAGGAGGCCAAGAGGATGCTATTCAGCTGACTTGGCTTTACTACATGGGGGATATGATGTCTCATGATGGGTAACTGAGAATCACCTGTTCGCGAGGAAATTATCATCAAGATGTCGTCGCCACAGCTTTCTGCCAAAGTTTGCATCAAAGTAATTGAACTCGGGTCGCACCACTGCGCGTCATCGATGACAACGCAAACAGGAGCAAACTGGGTTACTTGTTTGAACAGTTCCAAAATGAGGTTGCAAACGGCAGCTGTGGACTGTTGCACGTCCATCTTGTTCGTCTCCGGAGAAATGGGCAAATTCGACCCAAAGAAAAAATTAAGAAGGCCCAGCTGGTTCAAACCCTTTTCAGGCAAGTACCTGTTGCAGAGCGCCTTTAAATAGAAAGTCCTCGCAACAACTGTGTCCTCGTCGTCTCCCTCCGATGAGCGGTGATGACTGCCGTCAAACTTTGTGTATGCGGCGCGGATTAATTTCACTTGCGCCATGTTCAAAGCTTTGCCACCTTCAGGAGTCAAAATACCCTCCCTGAAAATCTTGATGAGCTTGATAATGATGCCACCCCACGCATTAAAGCCCTCTGCCTGAGCCATCTGAAACTGCTGTTCCCGCAGAGTAAGGAGTATTGTCTGATTCTGCAGCTCACGGATTGCCTTACCGTGAAAAAATAGGCAGCTACGGGTGCGATCATCAGGTTTTAATACCTCGGCCAAAAAGTGGCTCTTACCCACTCCAGGCTCTCCCTTGACGAGTACCACCCCGCCCTTCAACTCGTCAACAAGTTCATTGAGCAAACCTTTAATCATGGACGACTCGTCAACACGACCTACCAAAGCACTGTTCTTCAAATGAACAAGTTCCAGAACTTGATCGAAGCATGGGGCTGTAGGACAGAATACAGTAGTCACGCCAGAGATCCCCTTCAAACGAAGTTGCTTCGCGATATCGTTCGGCACGAAATCGATCCTGCCGCGTGCCGAATTTTCTGTTTCCTCATCCACGCAGATAGAATGAAAAGGGTTTGTGTCCCCTTCGTTCATGGTCTTGAGGCTGAAAAAGGCCAGGCGGGCCGCCAGGTTCACGACTTTTCCGGTGAGAGCAAATTCTCGCCGGAAGTCACTTCCAATGGCTGCGCAGAACACTGGACCCGTACCAATACCGATTCGTAGCACGCCTTTATTGGAGACAAAGTGGGACTGCTGAATCTGCAGCGCAGCCAAACAGGCGCACGCAGCAGGACAAGTCACCACAAGGGGTTGCAGACCGAACCCAACCACAACGACGAGGCCCTTATCGTCCATAGAGAACTCCTTGATAACCCCTGAATTCTCTGTAATAATCCTCTGGAGGGAGAAGAAGACCTGCTGTATGCCGTTCAGGTCTACGATGTCGTCTTGAAACGTTACAAACATCACAGATGCGTGAGCGACCTCTTCAAGCCACTGAAGATCAATCTGCTCAAAATCGCAGTGGTATGTCACAGGAATTGGAACGAAGCGTTTAAGGCGAGCTTCCAGCGACTTATTCTCTTTGGCCATCTTGAGAACCTTTTTCCGCCTCATATCATCAATAAGCTCGGACTTGAACCCATCCCTGTCAAACTTATCGTGGAAAAAATCAGTATTGTCGTCTTTGACTTCCATAACCACGCAGCTGATTAAGTCAGGGTTAATGTCTTTGACGCCTTCAAGGTCAGGCCGGATACGTTTAATACCGATATGCTCCCCATTCTCCCGAAGGTCTACGTATTCATACTCGGTGGAAAGGCGTCGACTCGTCCCTCTGTACAGAATATCCCAGCAGCCACCACTCATAATCAGCTCTCCCGGTTCAATGAGGTTGCCGAGAATTTTCAAATCGGCGAAAGGTTGACCAGAAATCATGTACTCCCAACGTCCCTGGTATCCACCAACGCAAAAAAGAGACAATGAACCTACTGCCATGTACAGCCGTACCTTTAGACGGCAATTGTCGACCTCATAGTCGTTGTAGTCTCGAAGAATATCCAAGCAGGTCATCTCGGCCCGTTGGAGCGAATTTTTGATGGACACGGACTCGTCTCCCCCAAACACGGACATAATTGCATCGCCAGCTATGCGCACCACATCGCCCCCGTGAAGCATAGTAACGTCTACCAGTTGTGCAAAATACTTCTGTAGCACTGTACGTAACCGCTCCGCGCCAAGTTTCTTTTTGTCGTTCTGTAGGGAGCGCGCGTTCATGGCATGTTTCAAGGACGATTCGATCTCCATGTTTTCCGCCGTGTGTGTAGATTCGGACTCTTTCGAGGGGTCAAAGAAGGACGGCTGGGAGGTATGAAATAAGTGGTCGGGGTTAGGGTCCAGAGTTGTATTTTGAGTTTGTTGTTTAATTAGATGGATGTGGGATTTGATTCTCACTTCTCTGTTATCGCTATCGCTTTTGACTCTTCTTCTCTTCTCCTCACCTTCCTCGTATCATCAGTTTCTAAATCGTTATAGTCTTCGGGAGCACTATCGGTAAAGACATCTCCACAGTCTTCCTTCGCAGCTCGATCCTCCATTTCCTCAGAGAGATTGGTAGACTTGACAAGGTCGGCCATGATAACAACGCCGTTAAAATCATATCGATTTGGCTTCATTTTGGACTCAGCTGTCTCGTTCTTATAGGGCGGAGAAGATGATTTCGAATCCACACTTTTGTTCTTCAACTCTCTTGCTTTTCTGTCATTCTCTACCTCCTTTCCCATCTCCTGCAGGAGCTTCGTGGGAAGGAAGGAAAACATGGACTCAAGCTTGACACGGTGGGCGGCTTCCATGTCAGTCCGCATCATTTTAAGCTGATCGCGGGCATAAGTAGTAGCCCTTCCCCCGTCATAGTTGCTTTTCCGCTTGGTGGCCCCATCTCCCACAGAAGAAGAGTTTGGCTTGCTGCCTCTGGTATACGAAGTCCGCAATTCCCTCGAGGACGAGCTGTAATCGCTTGACACTTGATCAGTATCACGCCTCTTTTGAAAAGGTTTAGTCAATTTATGCTGAAGGGAACTAGATTTGGGCACAGAAGGCATGATCGGCTTGGCAGTTTCAGGGACTGCAGGCAGAATTTCTTGTGAAACACAGGAAGGGCGTTGTCGGGGGGGCTCGGAAGAGCTGAAGGAAAGCTAGAGCCGCACAAGGAACTAACGGGGGGGGGAATACGGAACAAGAGAGAGTGGTGAAGTGGGTAGGGGACAACAACAAAGGACCCCCGGGATGTTAAAGAACCAGGAGGTTGACTCAGCACGAAGAGAATTTAAGCTGCAGACTGCCGATTGCAGAGTGTGACGCACGCACGCAGGGGCAAATTCAAGTACAATTGACACCCTGATTAATTTGTGATGTTGAATTCTATATGAACCCATCAACCCTTCGCCCAACCCTGGATTTGACCTTTGCTGTTTGATGGACCTGCCTGCCTTCTCTGAACACCAGAGGACTCAGATTTTTTTGGCTGCTCAGACTCTCCTTTTATCACTCAAAAATGCTTTCCTCAGTAGCACGAATGGGAACCCGACGGGTGGCTGCAGGTCCGTTTATACTCCACACCTCCTTCATTTCCTCTCAATTTCATCAAACCGTTCGTACTGTCAATATGATACATTAGGGGCGAGGGTGTGTGTCTGATAGAATTAATGAAGCTTTCGTTGTCGCGCAGAGGTTTGCTTGAGATAGGCACCGCCCGCCCCCCCATCTCCCCACTGAGAATCCTATATTTTACCTTGGTGGCTGGAGCATCAGCACGTGTTTTGCAGAAAAAGATCAGGGCAGCTTACTTCATTTTGGAAGATCGCGGCTGATCCATCTCCTCCATTAGCGCGCTCAGATGTATTTTACTTGCTCGTGTTCGAGCTGCGCTGTCCGTTTACAGGCCCTTTCTTCACAATTGTTGTCAACTGTAGCAAGCAGGAAACAGCAACAGGCAGGAGAAAACTGAACTAACACCCTCCTCCCCTTTTCCCGCTATCATCCTCCCCATCCGCAGCCACCCAGGCGCGCACCTTCGCCGCCGGTTACTGGGAGCTCCCCAAGGAGCATCAGCCTCCTGCTGATTACATTGTCACTCCCGAGTGTGTTGAATCCCTTGAGTGGGTCCTTGAGTCCCCGCCTCCTCTCCACCAGTTCGAGGAGCCCCCCATCATTGTTGAAACGGCTCACCTTGTTGGAAGCGAGGTCAAGAAGGGTGTGGTCGTTGAGGGTGTTGTGGGAAGTGATTGGCACGACAACAAGGGTGACCAGTGGACCAACAAATATCTACATGGCAAGAATTAATTTGATTGTGTGTGTGTGTGTGTGTGTGTGTGTGTGTGTGTGGGTGGGTGGGTGGGTGGGTGGGCGTGTGGGTTGGAGCGTTGAGGCGCGAATTGTAGAAGACGTGTGATATTTAGCCGGCGTTGACTGCCCTCGGACGAGGAGGCGAATTGGACAACATGATGGTGACAGCCAAAATTTCAGGTAACACCATGCTAATGTAATAAAAAAGCTGTGGGCAGTTTGCCGAGCTCGCAATTGTTTTTAAGTCACTTCACTTGATAAAGCTCTGCTAAAAATTCCTGTCATCAATTATCTTAATTTGTTTAATAAGCACTAAAGCATGTATTTATACAGTGTTGTTGTGTTGTTTGCAATTCGCAATGCCCTCTATGATCCTAAGCATTCAGTGAATGTTGGTTAAGAAGGTCCAAAAGCAATAAAAATCAAAGCAACAAGAAACGTCTTATTGCATTTGGTAACCAAGAGCCATTGGCTTTGGCTGAATCACTAGGCTAAAACCCAACAAAGGTCGGATTTGTTGGTGAGTCACAGTCGTTGGCATCAAGCTCGTACAGACGCCGGCGGTTCAGCTCAAGGCTGCTTTCCAGCAGGCTCCCGCGGCTGTTTCCCATTAAACTGTCATCCTCAATGTTGTGGTGCTCGAGATCAGTTTCGTTGGGGTCTTCTTGGCTGTTGTTGTCTGCAGAGCATGTGCAGTAGAAGAAGATCATCATGTTATTGGCCCGGCTATAAATGAAGAAATTGAAAGACCAAAGCGGGTTACCCTCTGTGAGGGGACAGTCTCCATCTGCATCGGCAAGGGAGATCATAAGTTGCGTGAGAGAAGGAAACAAGGAAAAGAGGAAACACAAAAAAAAGGGAACCAGACAACAGCTAGACAACCAAAACAACAGCCAAACCAACAGCCAAAGTTACTCACCAATCAGCGCATTCGGAATGTAGCTGTACACCTCGCATTTATCCAGCTCGTCTTTCGCGTCGATCTTATTCTCGCTGACCTTATTAGAAATTGCCGTCCAAAGCGAATTCAAGACCTGGTGCCCTCGAGGAGGCTGCGTGATGGTACTCCTACCCTCAACAGCTTGAAGATTGTTCCCGTCAATATTGCTGCTGCTATTGTTGCTGCTGGAGGACGATTTCGATAGCACGAAATGAGATTCCAGCGAAGATGCTTTCTCTTCCGTCAAATGAGTAGACAGGAATTCGTTGAGCTTACTCGCGACTTCATCTTTCATCTGCTTGACCCCAGGACTGGCGCCACGAAAATGAGGTTGGTCAGCCCCAATAACCGCAAAACTTTCAGATGTCAAATGCGAAAAATCGTAGTCGGTGAAAGTGTTGTTCATGCAGAGGATCAGGTCATTCACCAGCTCGCGGTTCTTCTTGTGGCCCATGTGAAGGTGGGAGGAATTCGTGGTGAGGTTCATGAGAGTTGGAGGTGAAGAGACTGAGGGAAAGCTGCTGCCAAGACTCCCCCCCCCGCTCGAAGACAGCCCTGAATTCGACCTTGACCGCTTGCGCGGGGGGGGGATAGGTATTGTCGGTGTCGAGGGTCGCTCTGGCGCCGACACTGTCTTCTTCCCCAGGTTGCCACTGGAGTTCTTTCGCTTGTTGGCCTTCTTTGAGACTTGAACTGACACAGAATCATTACCATTCGATGAGCTCAATAGGTGGTACTCGTGATCTTTTTTGTACAGCTCATCCCACCGCTCGTGCATGTCCTTGTGGAAACTCTTGTCGGTTGTGATCTTTTTCAGTGAGTAGGGGAGCACCTGGAAAGTCAGATTCAGGGATCCGTGGGGGGAGTTGTTTAGTTGAGACGTGAGGAAGGATAGCGAAGTGTCGTCAAGATATTTCATCGTATACGTTACTAGGGGCCACGGTGATCGTTTCCAGAGGCTAAGGGTCGGCTCTTTTTGACACTGCAAGGAAAGATCTTCAAACCAGAATGACACAAGAGAGTGAGGGGAAGAAAAGGTGGAAGGTTAGGATAATCCGGAATACAGAAATCAGAGCTTGGAAATTTGAGAGAGTCTGAGCAGGGTAGTCCTTTTCACTTTCAGGCGAAGACGAACCCTCTATGTCTCGAAAAATGGCGGGGTCGTCGGTAAAAATCTCGTCCCGAGAATTCTTTTGTTTTAACAGCCCTCCTCACATAAATGATTTATTTATTATTAAGCAAGAGAGCGATACACAGACGAACAGGAGGGTTTGGAATGATTTTAATAACGAAAAAGGCCAATTTTCAAATCAATCATTAGTCGATGCTTATTTGTTTATTATTTGGATAGCAGACTCTGGGTCAGAGTAGATGACTCCAGATCTGCCCCCTGCTTGGACGCGTATTTCCTCTTGGCCAGCTCGCCTTGATGCTTCAGAAAGTAGAGCATTGTGCCGAAGAAGAGGGCAGTGAGAATAATTCCAACCGTCACGAAGAATCTTTCATTATTGTCGCAGCTGTCTCCACCATCACCGGCATTGACGCTAGCAGCAATCCGCGCGACGTTGTCGTCTATGATGCTATCGTAGAGATTACTTACGGCGGATGTGGTGATGCTCTCGTCTACCGAGGGGTGGGGGAAATTCCAAAAGGATGTTCTAAAGTTTGGCTCCTGCTGTGTGAACTGTGCCGGTCGACCGGGGAACCTGGCACTGTACCATACAGCCCAATCGAATTGCCAGTGCTGGTTAGTGATGAAGTTTGGGAACTCACCCACGGTCTTGGCTTTCTTAGCGATATTTTGGAGATAGCCAGGGTTGCTCACAAACCCTCCTGCAAAGGAGGAAACATCCATGGGTTCTCCCCACAAGCCCCCAACGCCGACGAAAGTGGCTTTGTTACTCTCCTGTATGACCTTGGTGAAACACGCGCAAGTGCTACCGCAAGTTCCGTCAGTCAAAATCACCAGGTGTGAGGCAGGGAGGAACTTGGGCTTCCAATTTTGGGGCGTGGACGGCATTGCCTCGGCAAGGCGACAGTCTAGAGAAAAAATATTCGAACGGTGACTCACTACACCTCCCTGAGTAACGTTATAGCCAGGATTGTACCACGCCTGACCATCTGGATAACTCTCCTGCGTAGCAGGGTCGAGAATTTCCTCAACATCCTTTGGATTTATATAAGGCTGGTTATAGTTAAAAGCGTTGATGTACGCATCCATCAGCTTGCTGTGAGGCAAATCATACTTCATCTGAGTCAGAGTGTGGTCGTTGTAGAAGTCCTCTACTAGTAGCTCCATCAAACGAATGCCCATACAGACATAACCGCCACCATTCTGCATAACGTCGACGACAATCATGTCGAAGTCGACAGAGAGACATTTCTGAGCGTCACCCACAAAACCAGCCCAAGCATCCGTGTAATTCGTCGAGTTTGGCGAGTTTGGCGAGAAAGAGGATACTTTCATGACTAGAACATTTGAGATCCCTGCGGTGTCGGCGTCGGTGCCTTCCGACGTGTCAAGTGTTTGTGTGAAGCAACTTATCTGGAATTCAGCATCACCAGGGTCGATGATGACCTTCCTCGAATCCTCAGCTTTGTCATGGAGAGACTTGAGCTCTGCTGCCCCGTCAATGATGACCTTTTGTTTGTTTGAAACAGCAAAACTCACGTCGCTGTCTACGCAAGAGTTCGCATCTCCAAGGTTGGGCCCATAAACCCCGAGCCAAGGCATTGTGAACGAACCCTCAGCCGTGGTGAATGTAAGACTGGTGACGTCTTCGCCGGGATAAATTGGGTAACTAATAGCACTTCGGAACAAATAGGAGCGGATTGCACTGTTAAAGCGCGCACCAGGGTTGTTTGAGCGAGAATCATGAGTGCTTCCCCAAAAGTGTACCTCAGTCTGCCACTCCTTGCCATTAACGGTGATGAGTTCTTGCCCAACAAGCTGATTTAGAGTGTCCACGTAGGTTGGATTTTCAGCGATATAAGAGGAGAAGAAGGCAGAGGGTTGCAAAACAGCATGGACATTCTCGATTGCCTGTCCACTCTTTGTCTTTTCAGTACTGACTTCAAGCTGGAAGATGAGAGGGCTTGCAAATGTGGCATTGAAACACATGGGCTTGCTGTAGCGCGTGTGGGCGTCCAGGGTCTTGATCAGAGTGGCCTGGACAGCTTCCTCAAACGCGAACTGCGAGGTGTAGCTATCAGATATCCCCTTAAGCTCTGTCAGCAAATCTACCTGGATCTCATAGGGTGGCCCCGTATCATGCATAAGCGCCTTGAACCCATATCCAGCTTCGAGACTCTGCGTCAATGTGTCAATTGTAGCCTCTGCCCAAGTTTTGTTGAATGGGACGTTTTCTAAGCAGTCAAGGACATCGGAGGGGGAAGCAAAACAAGTTGGCTTTGTACAATTCAGAGTACAAGTTGACGTCGCGAAAGTGGGGAGCAAAAGGGCAACAGCCAATGCAGCTATTCGCACCATTTCGTTTAGTTTTTGAGGTTTCAGTAACAGTAAATACCCTCACATTGTTCTCTTTCATCTTGCTTGTTTCTTGACATTTTTTGTGCTTTTTGGAGTGTCAAACACACCAAGAAAAAAAGCACTGTGGTTTCGGTGCCTTGCATGGTCTTGAGACAATCTCTCGCCATCCCAAAAGCTTCCTACGACAATAAATTACAGCTTAATAAATGCCCGAATCATAGATTTTCCTTGGCAAAGCTTCTTAAACAGTTTATGTTACACAATTATTTTTCCGCTGGGCAGTTAGTTGTTCGTCACTTCTTGCCCATTTCCACCTTGGCCTTGACATTTCTAAATTTCTTCATCTTGAAGCCCGGCCCCTCCTCCATTGAACCACTAACGATCTTCTGCGCAGCACCGGCGGCCAACTTGCTACTCTTCGTGGGCTTGGGGAGTGGCAGTTTGCCCTTCTTGATCACGCCAGAAACATCGGGGTATGTCCGCTCCTCGCCATCATCTGGTGCTGACATGATAAGACCCATAGGGATAGTATTCTGAGTAGAAGCGATGCCGTAAGAAAAGGAACTGGGTGGGAGAGGAGTAGTCTTCTTCTGGGGCGATACGATCTTGCTCTTCATCACCGGGTGATCTCTGGCATACTCCCTCTGTGCCTTGGAGGTCAGGCAGCCCTTGGTGAGGGCCTCACGGTTCGTGGCAGGGAATGACTGCATCGTGGTTTCGCTCTTGGATGCTTTCGATACATCCCACGAAGAAAGCACCGTCCCAGCTCCCACCGTCTGCACCTCATTCTTAATGCCGTAGACGAATCCATCCTCAGGAATGTTGTAGGTAGTTGCACGGCACTTTCCGACAACATCTTTCACCATGGTACGCCTTTTCAAAGGCTCTTGTTTGGCTGCCGTCATGTTCACAAGCGACCAGGGATAATCTGTGGGTTTGTTGGAAGGGGTTGGAGTAACCAGGGGAAGACAACAAACAGAGAAAAGGAGGAGTTAGCAACAGACCCAAGGGATTTGCAGACACACCAGCAAAAAACCGCGGAAGTACGGCCAGGAAAAAACTACAGGGAACACCAACTTACCAATTTAATTAGAAAGAGTTAAATTAGAGGCAGGAAATCCAGTTTAACAACCAAGTTTGTTTCGCCTGTTGTCGATGTTGCAAAGAAATCATTTTCACACCCAAAAAGAGACGAGCATTATTTTAGGCGAGTCTTCTGAACTACAGGATCGCTACGTGCCATCTTGGTTACCAATAACAAATAGAAGAAAGATTACAGTTGTCAACTTGCCACATTCACTATCCCAACAACCCCCCCCCCCGCTGGAGCTTAACACAAGCCAACAACAACACCTACCCCTGTAACAATGGCACCCACCTCAGACCCTACAATCCCCCCCCTATCACTAGACAGCTCTCTCCTCTTCTCCGATGAGATTAAGACCCTACCTCCTGTCATGTTCACCCCTTCTTCTGTACCTGCTGTCTCCACTCCACCGAAGGGCAAGACTGGACGACTGCTGAAGGGGAAAACGCCTACTGCAACCACTATGAATGTCATCAACAAAGATATCGAGAAATATATATCACCCGTAATTTCCACGACTCATACATCAAAGGGTTTTGTCCCAATGAACCCTGCTAACAAACCCTCAAAATTACAGAACAGTGCCACCAAGGCGAACACCCTCCGGCAGCAGTTTTTGAAGAAGAAGATCAACCAGCGGAGTGGTGCGGGAGTCGGAGGAGTCCTCCCGGAGAAGGCTCAGCCGAAGATGATGATGCCGACAGGCACTAAGAGCATGTTCCACGAAGCCGGCGAGACTCAAGGGTGGGTGAAACAGCGTCCGCAATCCAACGGTGGCATGCCGGCATCTGCGCTCAAATACGATGTCACTGCCCTGGACACTAGGGACCGCGCCCTTGATGCGACGGCACCTGACCAAGCGACGTCTTTCATGACTTACGCTCGAAGAACAGGCAGAGGATTAGATTCTACCTATCAAGGGAGTATCCTGGAGGGGGGCATGAGTGAGAACGTAAAGAGCGTGGATTTGGGCGGGACGGTTGACTTTGAAGGCGCAAGTAGCCATCAGCAGAGCCAGATCCAACCCCAGGGAAGCAAATTTACGACCAACACGGCCAACACCACCAACACTTTGCAAGGAACTGCATCTACAGGTACAGGGACAGGGGGCAAGAAGAACGATTTGAACGGGGAGATCCAGCAAATCCGAGGCTACCTCGATTTACTTGATCAGTACTCTCTGCACAATTTCATCATACACAAGGGAGTCGCGCTGCGGAATACACCCGAATTCATGTCTTTCCAGAGAAAGTACAATAATTTCTGGGGGAGCATTGAAACAATCCTAGGATCACTTGAAGAATTCTTCACGCTGTTTGAGGTCCCTCTCGCAGTCGTCGATGGACAGAAGGTGGCAGAATTAGCTGCTTGCGACAAGGATAATGTAACCCGAGACGATCTTCTATCGTGCGTATCGAACCTCGAGCAGGTTCTTCCAATTCTCAAGTCAAAGGCCAAGGCGGGCCAGGTATTTCAGGTCGGGAGCAGGAGTCACCTGCGAAAGAGTGTTGTCAAGCTTCAGAGCTGGATGAGGATGCTCATTGCTGTGCGTGACTTTATAACGAAGCGAAACCAGAAGCGGGCGAGTACGAGGATTCAAATGACCTGGCGGAGGGTCCTAGCCAAATGCCGAGTACGAATTCTGCTGAAGGCAAAGCGAGAAAAGGACGCTGTGCGGTGGGAACAGCTCAAAAATCAGCTGAAGGACAATTTTTCTCTCTACCACGACCCGGAGTCACACACATCACACACAATTATCCACTTGCCCTCTCTGTCCATCGACGAGTATATTCGATTGGGAATGGACCACTACACAGCTCAGCAAAACCTCCAGATGAGCCGTTTGGCTGACCTCTGCAGGAACCCGAACACAGAGATTATTTACGTGTCCCCTTTCCCCCTTGACGACGAAATAGTCGACTACATGAAGAAAATTTTGGACGTAGGCGGGTACAACAATGCCACCAGTCGGTTTACCATATTAGTTCCCGAGCTCCTCGACAGCTTCCCCCAGCACTTCCCATTAGCCAGCCTGCTCCTCTACAGTCCGCGGACTATGCACAGAATCAAGCAGCTCATGCGCGGCAAGCGCGGCTACATCGTTCCAAACTTTTGCGGGTACTGGGAGAAAATTCTGTCGCTGGAACTCAATGTCCCGACGCTGGCTCCCGAGGTTGGTGTTTTTGATTTGCTGTCAACGCGGAGCGGGGCGAAGCGTGCATTCATGAACGCCGATGTTTCGGTACCAGTTGGAGCCCACGACATATACGACGAGGAAGATTTCATTATCGCACTCACGAAACTGATTGCGAGCAATTTAGATGTGAGTCGTTGGTTGATGAAGATGGACGTGGACTTCAATGGGGCAGGTACAGCATATTTCGACGTAGCGCACATGCGGAGTGTCGGGGAGTTGAGGCGGGAACGAGAACAACTCTTCAAGATTCACCATGGAGATGTCACCTCGTGGCAGACCCCTGACGTCCAGCTGCTGGCTCGAGCAAAACTTTTGAAGGACCTGCGCGTCACCATCTTCGCCCGTGCCAGGTGCTGCAGTCGCGGCATTTATACCAATTTTAAACAGTTTCTCATGAGGTTTTTGAGAGTCGGCGGCGTGATTGAAGCAGCTCCGATTGATATTGTAGGGCGTCCGACCGTTAACCTCCTAATCGAACCCTCCGGTAAGGTCATCGTTCACAGCTGTTGTGAGCTTCTGACAGATAAGGATGAGATCACCATCGGGAGCGTGTATCCCATGACTTGCGTCCCAGCCAAAGCGCTGAAGGCGGCGGCAACAGCCGTGGCAGAGGGACTGCAACAGAAGAACGTCATTGGGTATCTCTCCATAAACTTCGTTGCGTTCAACCTGAATTCTGGGGGGGGGGGCGAGAGTAAAAATTACCAGGAGAAAGCGTCGAGAAAACTCCGAATGTGGGGCGTCTCCATTTCTCCCAGACTCACTAATGCGGCCTCTCAGTATCACCTGGTCAATAGCATATGTAAGAGCAGCAGCGAGGGTGAAGGACCCGAGTCGCCTCTCATGAAGAGCTACGCTGCCCTTGACTACCTTTACTGTCCCTCCCTCACCCGAATTCAGTACGGTAGCTTCTTCAAACTCTGCCGTATGAATTCAATCTCATTTGACATCGATTCGCTCAATGGACTGATGTTTTTGTTATTTGATAGCCTGGCAGGTGGGATGCTCGGAATGCTTGCTGTCGGCGATTGCACCGCTGAAGCCATGACAAAACTTGCGGATGGCTTTAACTTCATCAAGGGGAACATAGGAAACGCCAAGAACTACCAGGATGTCGACGAATTCAGTGGAAATTATACATTCGTCCAGTGGCTTAAATTCATCCAGGCAGAAGCGAAGCGGAGAACAAAATTGCAAGATGCAAGAGACAAAGCACTTGCAGCAAAAAGGGCAAGGAAGAATTGACTTGACTTTGCTGCTTGTAACAAATAAGTGTATTAAATTTCTTTGTAAAGTTTGCGCTACCTACTTTGGTTTAGGGTTTGTGGATTTACGTCATCAAGCGGAAAACAACATTTTTCAGTGTTGATTTTACTTTCTACACTCTGTTTTTTGGCAAATGTACTGTGCTCGCTGGATGATGGATCATGACTAAACGTGCGTAAACGACGACTACGCGAGACGTTGGTCTATTTCTGCAAACGATGAATGCATCCGGAGGTGATAGAGTGATAGGTTTGGTAGGATACATTGTTCGATGATGAAGATGACAGACGAGGGTAAGGTGATTGATTGATCCAGACCCTTTGCGGGATTTTCGTAGTAACTGTAATCGTTGCTGTTGCTAATGC
>ERZ651776.2497-NODE-2497-length-19884-cov-8.194325_pt1 | contig 19884 bp, 22 predicted proteins | sample MGYA00514761_ERZ651776 | MGnify/ENA metagenome assembly ERZ651776 | reverse complement strand
TGATCGAGACAACGTCGATGCGTTTCGTGGACGTTGCGTTCGCATCTGGTTTTTCAAGCCTGCGACAGTTTAACGACACGATTCGCGAGGTCTTCGACGCAACACCAACGGTGCTCCGGGCGAAGCGGAATCTGCCATCGGTTGAGTCCGGGTCGCTCAGTATCAGGCTCCCATTTCGTGCGCCGTTCGCGAGTGACTACTTCCTGGGCTGGGCCGACAGGCGGACAGTCGCCGGCGTCGCTTCGGTGGCCGATGGGAAGCTGTCGACGGCGTTACGCCTCGAACACGGCAATGGCATCGCGGTGCTGGACATTGCCGACGAGTGGGTGCAGTGTGAGCTCGAACTCGACGATGTCGCGGATCTGGCGGCCGCCGTTGCCCAATGTCGACGCATGCTCGACCTAGACGCTGACCCCACCCATATCGACGCCGCACTCAAAGTCATCGAACCCATCGCTGGTTATGTCCACGACCTGCCCGGGCTGCGGTCTCCTGGCTCCAGCGACGGATTCGCCACGCTGGTGTTTGCCATTCTTGGTCAACAGCGAAGTGTGTCCGCTGCCCGCACGCTGGCCAGCCGGATCGCTGCACGAGCTTCGGGCGTAAACGAACGGCTACAGCCATTCCCGACACCGGCTGAAATCGCAGAAACGGACCTGTCAGACATTGGGCTTACCCGGCGGACTGCGGAGACCATCTATGCGGTGGCAGCATTGTTCGATGACCGCACCAACGAGCTGACACCAGGTGCCGATCGCGATGAGATTCGCAAGGAGCTCGTAGCCGTAAAGGGGATCGGCCCATGGACGGCGAATTACATCGCCATGCGAGCGCTTGGCCATCCCGACATTTTTCTCGCTGGTGATCTGGTTGCCGACCGGTCAGCGGATTCGCTTGGACTGACCTCAGAACTGATAGCCACGGCCAGTCCGTGGCGTAGCTACCTGACCCATCACCTGTGGGCGGCATCCGCCTCCCTGAAAGCAGCATCATGACGATAGCAACTCCCTACCTAGTACGTATTGATAGTCCGGTTGGCGAACTGCGCCTCGTAGCGACGGCGTCAGCGCTGATAGCGGTGCTTTGGCCCGAAGAACGCGACGGCAGAGTGCGTTTCCCAATCGAGCCGGTCGACGGATCGAACGCCATTCTCGACCGCACGGCAACCCAACTGCGCGAGTATTTCGAGGGCACCCGACGCACGTTTGACGTGCCGCTTGAGCTCCGAGGAACCGACTTTCAGCAGTCTGTCTGGTTGGCCTTGGCCGAGATTCCGTTTGCGGAAACGTCGACCTACAGCAAGCAGGCTGCAGCGGTGGGACGACCCCGGGCAACTCGTGCAGTCGGTTCAGCGAACGGTCGAAACCCGCTTTCGATTGTGCTTCCATGTCACCGGATCGTCGGTGCTGACGGCCGGCTGGCAGGCTTCGCTGGAGGACTTGACACAAAGCGGTGGCTTCTCGACCACGAGAGAACCGTGGCGGCTCGCTAACGTGGCGCCGGTCAACGGCCACAGCGAGAGCAACGAGGGAACAATGAGCGAGAGTATTGGACTTACTGCCGAAGAAGTGCTGACCACGACCCGGTCGGTGCGCAAACGGCTTGATCTGGAACGACCAGTGGCCCGGGAGACGATCACCGACTGCATCGAGATGGCGCTCCAGGCTCCTACCGGTTCAAACGCTCAGGGTTGGTCATGGATGATCGTGGATGACCCGGCAAAGAAACAGGTGATTGCCGATCATTATCGGGACATCTACTACCCGTACCGCGAACAGAAGTCCAAGCTGTCCGAGGGCGACGCTCAGTCCGATCGCATTGCCGACTCGGCGGATCACCTCGCTGAGATTCTGCAAGACGTACCTGCACTAGTGATCCCGTTGCATGCTGGCCGGCTCGAAGGCGCCGACAGCTTCCGCCAGGCATCCGCGTGGGGCTCGATCCTTCCTGCGGCGTGGAGCTTCATGATGGCGCTGCGCAGCAAAGGTATGGGTTCGGCCTGGACCACATTGCACCTGCCTCGCGAGAAAGAAGTGGCTGACTTGCTCGGCATTGACTTCGATAACTGGACTCAGGCCGGGTTGTTCCCCGTGGCCTACACCGTGGGCACCGAGTTCAAGTTGGCGAAACGTCAGCCAACCGAAAACCTTGTTCACTGGAACGAGTGGTAGGTCGAGAGCCGGAACACGAAGCGAGAAATTGGTGCCGAATCGAATAGAACGCGCCACCGCACTGCCCGTGGACCTCTTTGGTGACGAGGCAGTGTTCGAGTTGGAGATTGCCGACATCTGGCATCAGGACTGGGTCTTTGCGTGCACAGTCGACGCAGTGGCAGAGCCGGGCGAACATGTGCCGGTGATGATCGGGCGTCAGCCGGTACTTATGGTTCGAGGCGACGACTTCCAGATCCGGGCCCTGGCCAACGTGTGTTCCCACCGAGGCACCCCCCTTGTCGACTGTGCAGGCCGGTTGTCTCGTTTCTCGTGTCCCTACCATGCCTGGACGTATGGCCTCGAGGGCGACTTGCTCAGCGTGCCGTATGCGCTACCCGCCGAGGTCGGCCACGCCGACCATGGACTGGAGTCGTTCCTGGTGGAGACGTGGCATGGTCTGGTCTTTGTCAGCCTAAATCCAGATGTCGAACCACTGAGCACACGAGTGGCGGCCGTCGAGCCGTACATCAAACCGTTGGGTCTCGACCGGCTGCATCACGATGTGGCGGCCACGATGTCGGAGCAGTGGGACGCGAACTGGAAGCTGATTTTTGGGAATGCGCTGGATAGTTACAGTCATTTCCGGGTGCATGCTGAAACGGTCGAACCGGTAAGCCCCACCGATGGTTCGTACTACCTGGCTGGTTCGGCCAGAGCTACGGTCACCGGCGGCGAGTCCATGGAACGGGCAGATCATCTTGTGGTCTCATTGCCGCCATCGTTCGTTGCGGTGATCTATCCCGACGCGTTGTTGTGGCAGTCGGTCCGGCCGCTCACCGTGGGGCGCACCGAGGTCACGACCGGCGTTGCAGGCGAAGAGTCCGACGCCGGCACGGTTGTGAGCCTGCCGGGCTGGGACGCTTCCTTCATCGACGAGGACCGTGCGATCTGTGAGCAGGTGCAGCGAAACGTTTCGGCCCGTTGGCGTCCTGGCCCCCTTCTAGAACTGGAGCGAGCCCTTGGCGACTTCCATGCGTATCTCGCATGGCGGCTGAGCGATGTGCCTCCCGAGCCGCCGGTGGTAGCGGCCGAACCAGGTTCTCGCCCCGAACCGCCACTCTGATCTGGATGCGAGGTGTACGAGGAGGCAACGAAAGTTGGGGCCGGCGCGCTTGCCTGTCCACACGGCCACACGGCCGCTGGGCCACTTGGTGCACGTCTCGCCGCTCGGCGGCCGATGGAACAAGGTCCTAGGCTCGGTCTATGAGCATCAAGGTAGAACTCGCAGATCTAGCCGAACACGTGACGTCGCGTGGCGCCGGGTATCTGGTGACGACGGGGCCGGATGGTCGGCCCCATACCACGCAGGTCAGGTTTGAGCTCGACGGTGTGACCCTGCGCGCTCCGGCTGGTCGAAAGACAATGCGCAACATCGAGGCGCAGCCATTGGTAGCCCTGTTGTGGCCGCCCGCGTCACACGATGATTTCAATCTGATCATCGACGGCACAGCGATTGTCGTCGACGTGAACGAGGACGGTCTCGGTTATGCCTCGATCGAGGCGACGCACGCAATTCTGCACCGCAACGCTGAGAGTGCAGGCTGAGCCAACCGCTGGGCTGGCTGTTAGGCCCGACCACTAGAGCAATGCCTGATACACGGCGGCCCGAAGTTGGCGCCGGAGCGGGTAGTAGCTCGACGGCAACAGCTGAGTCATGAATACCGCGGTGATCTCTTCGACGGGATCGACCCAGAACGCAGTGCTTGCTGCACCACCCCACGCGAATTCACCTACCGAGCACAAGCTGCCGTTCGCTGCAGGATCCTCGACAACCGAGAAACCCAGTCCGAAGCCCATGCCGTCCATGGCAACTTCAGCGAACACAGACTGGCCGAGTTCGTTCAGGAGTCGGCCTCCGGGCAAGTGATTACTCGCCATGTATTCGAGCGTGCGGCGGCCAATGAGTCGGTTGCCGTCGCCGACACCGCCGGCCAGCAACATGGATGTAAACTTCTGGTAGTCGCCAAGAGTGGAAACGAGGCCGCCGCCGCCTGACAAGAATACCGGCGGTTCGAGGTAGGCACTGGAGCCGGCTCGGTCGATACGTGTCATGGATCCCGAGATCGGGGCATACAACGAGGTGAAACGTTCTGCTTCGGTGCTGGGCACGCTGAACCCGGTGTTGAGCATGGACAGCGGGTCAAAGACTCGTTCTGCGAATGCCTGCGCCAATGTGGATCCGGTGATTGCCTCGATCACGGCGCCGCACACATCGGTGGACATCGAATAGTTCCATGCGGTGCCCGGGTCGAACAGTAGCGGCTGCTTGGCGAGGCTTTTCATGCCCTCACGTAATGAATAGTCAGGCGCGTTGATGTCACCCAGGCCTTCTGCTCGATAACGAGCGTCGACCGGTCCTTGGCGCAGGAACCCATAGGTCAGTCCTGAACAATGCGACAAGAGGTCGCGGATCGTTATCGACCGGGCCGCGGGACGGGTCACCGGGGAGACGTCGTTGCCACCGACCATCACTGTCGGATTTGCGAATTCTGGTAGGAACTTTTCGACTGGATCCTCGAGCAGCAGTGCGCCCTCTTCGAAGAGCTGCATCAACACGATCGATGTGATCGGTTTGGTCATTGAATAGATCCGAAAGATGCTGTCGACCGTGATTGGAGCCTGGTCCTCGACATCGGCCCAGCCGTAGGCATCGGTGTAGACCGGGCCGCTGGCATCAGCGACTTGGACGACCGAACACGGGATCTTTGCCTCGTCTACGTATCTGCGGCCAACGGCGCCAATACGGTCGAGTCGTGCCTCGTCGAACCGTGCCATAGGAGTCTCCTCGTGTGTATGCGGCGGTGTGCAGCGTTGCACACATACGGCTACTGATCCTTACATATCGCCCAATTATGTAACAGTGCAAGAAGCAGGGTTCAGGCGTGTGCTAGCAGGGTTTTGCACCGTGACCCGACCCATCGATAGCTTCCATAGCTTGTCGCATTTGCTGAGCTGAGGGGACACCGGATGAAGCAGCTGGCGCGGTTGAGGTCCAGTTCGAGTCCGTGAGCGTGCGATTGGTACGGTGGCCTTCGACATGGTGTACCCCTACGAATGGAAGTGCGGCTGATGGCAGCGACGGTTGGCGTCATCACGAATCCGCGATCGGGCAAGGACATCAGGCGGCTCGTAGCTCACGCGTCTGCACCGAACGACACCAGCCGTATCGCCGACGTCCGTCGTCTGATTATGGGTGCAGTCGAAGGCGGCGCCGAGTTGGTGTTACTGGCTCGGGACCTCCATGGACTTGGCGAACGGGCGATCTCGGGGCTTGATCTGCCGGTCGAACTCCTCGATTTCGACGTCGATGGCTCCGGCGGTGACACCGCACGGGCTGCGATAGCAATGAAGGAACGCTCGGCCGATGTACTGGCCGTGTACGGCGGCGACGGAACTCACCGCCAGGTGGCCCGAGGCTGGAGAGATGCCCCCATCGTTGCGGTCGCTGGCGGCACGAATAACGCATACCCGCAAATGATTGAACCAACGGTCGCTGGTGCAGCCGCTGGTCTTGCAGCTGCCGGGGGAGTGCCACTCGACGATCTCATCGCGTACCAGTCGTTGGTCATCGATATCGATGTCGAAGGTGTCCCCGCTGATTTGGCGCTGATCGACGTGGCTGTGATCCGAGGCGATACCGGCGGCAGCCCCAGTCTGTGGTCGCTCGACGGTGTCGAGCAGATCTTCACTGCGGTGGCCGAACCATGGTCGATCGGTTTGTCTGCGTTTGCCGGCTTGGTCGCCCCCACCAGCCGCACCGACGACCGGGGCGTACTCCTGGATCTCGACCCCAGCGCATCACAGCGTGTTCGTGCACCAATTGCACCCGGCCACTATGTCGAGGCCGGGCTGCAATCGGTCTCGGTGGTCGAGGCTGAACAAGGCGTCACCGTACGGGGGCCCGCGGTCTTCGCCGTCGACGGTGAACGAGCTGGCGCGCTCGAAGACGGCCAATGGGCATCAATGACGTTGCGACGTAACGGTCCTCGGGTCATTGACATCCGTCGCACCTTTTCTCTGGCCGTGCGACGTGGCCACTTCTATACAGAAGTTAACGAGGAGTCCTGACTATGGCGCACGAGTTCACCATGCCCAAACTTGGGCTCACGATGACCGACGGCACCATCCGCGAATGGCTGGTAGCCGACGGAAGCAAGGTCAACGTAGGCGATGCAGTACTGGTGATCGAGACTGACAAGGTCGAGACCGAAGTCGAGGCTCGCGAAGCCGGTGTGTTGTCGATCAGCGGTGTTGTTGGCGAGAACTATGCATGCGGCGCAGTCATCGGCACCCTGGTCGGCGAGGGCGAAGCCCCTGCAGCGGTGGCCCAAGCTCCGGTTGGGGCACAAGCGGGTGCCACAACTTCTGCACCACTTCCTGAGCGTGCCCCAGCAGCTCGTGCTGCAGTAGGGGCTACTGCCCCGGCGGGCGAAGACATCGCAACCCGAGGCCAGGGCGGACGCATCCTTGCGTCGCCGATGGCTCGGGCAGCCGCACGAAACGCTGGCGTAGAACTGGCCCACATTGCCGGTACCGGCCCCAACGGTCGCATTGTCGCGGCCGATGTCGTCACTCGAGTCGAGGCCCTTGCTGTCGCGCCTGCTTTCACCATTGGGGCCACAGCGGCTGTGGGCGAGGGTGGCCGCATCCTTGCGTCGCCGATGGCCCGGGCAGCTGCTCGAGATCGCAATGTCGACCTTGCCGAAATCGTGGGCACGGGCCCCGGCGGACGCATCGTCGCCGACGATGTCGCTCGTTTCGCCGACGCATCGGTTGCTGCTCCCCTAGCGCCGACCGTTGCTGTTTCTCCACCTACTTCAGCCGTCGGTGTCGCCAGTGTCGCGGCGGGCGCCACACCTGTTGCGGCTACCGGCGGTGGCCGCATGCTGGCCGAGCTTCTGGGCATTGACCTGCGTCTCGTGCCGCCGGTGCCCGGTGCTCGGGTCACCCGCGAAGATGTCGCCGCGTACGTGCGGGCACGACTCGCATCAACCGAAGCGGCCCATGCTGCGACCGATGTCGATCCCGAAGCTGCTCCAGCAGTGCCGGTGCTGCAAGAACCATCAAAGATGGTGCCGCTGCGTGGCATGCGGGGGGTCATCGCCGAGCGTATGCATTCGTCTCTCACCGAGATGGCCCAGCTCACCTTGAGCCTCGATGCCGACATGGCTGCAGTGAACTCCGAACGGGAGCGGCTCAAAGCTGCTGAACAGACCGTGCCGGGTTACACCGCGTGGGTTGTTGCAGCGGCGGCTCGGGCGCTGGTCGACCATCCATACGTAAACAGCCAGGTCACCCCCGATGGTGTCGCCTACCTACCCCATGTGCACCTTGGCGTGGCAGTGGCAGTCGACGGTGGCCTGATCGTCCCCGTCATCGAGAATGCAAACTCCGTACCAGTCGATGAGCTGCACACCTCGGTGGCTGATCTTGCGGTCCGTGCTCGCGATGGCAAACTCACGTTGAACGAACTCGAGGGTGGCACCTTCTCGGTCACTGCTCTTGGCATGTATGGCGTCGATATGTTCACGCCGGTGATCAATCCACCAAATACGGCAATTCTCGGAGTTGGCCGGTTGCGTACAGAGACCCGATGGGAAGACGGCCTAGCATCTCCTAGGACAGTCATGACATTGAGCCTCACCTGGGATCACCGGGCATTTGATGGGGCCCCAGCGGCGGAGTTTGCGCAATCAATCGTTCGATACCTCGAAAACCCGGCACAACTGAACACATGAGAGCCAAACCCGGCTTCGGTGAATTACTGGCCCAGGCCAACGTCACCGAAGTCTGCGAGCTACGTTCGCCTCGGTTAGGTTTTATGGCCTATCACGGCGGCCAACTCGAAAAAGTCACCGATGTCATCGCGAGCTCGGCAGCTCGGGCATCTGGCTGTTCGTATTACGGCGTGCTCCAGACCGACGAGGATTCGGTAGTGCACCTGCCGTCGAACACGGTTGCGCCAGCCGAATCGCCCAAACTGGCCGAGTTCGTTTCCCACGTCGACGCGGTTGTCACCATCCACGGGTATGGCCGCAAACGTTTGTGGCACGCGCTTCTTCTTGGCGGCCGCAATCGTGAACTAGCCGAACATGTTGCTCGCCATCTCCGGCGGCGGCTTCCCGACTACCACATCATCGATAGTCCCGGTGATCTTCCCCGCGAGCTCGCTGGCATGCATCCATTGAATCCGGTCAACCTGCCAACGTCGCAGGGGGTGCAGATCGAGCTGCCGGCTACGGTCCGCTGGAACCGCAAGGGACGACACTGGAGTGATCTTGGCTCACATGGCCGTGCGCCGCAGGTCCAGGCGCTCATCGATGGGCTAACCGAAGCTGCCGAGTCCTGGACCAGCGAATAGCCGCTGATCGAGCGCAAAGGTTGTTTGCAGTGTCTCGGTAGCGAGGTTCATCGTGTTGTTCCTTGCGCTGCTCCTTGTGATCGAGATGCAGGTGCAGTCGGCCGACGAACCAGACGTGCGCAGGGCCGATGGGGACCAGCGATAAAGGCGACCGAAAGGTTGTGTTTCGTAGATCGTCATCTTTTTGGGGAATTGCCTTAGGTCCTCAAAGGGTTTGAACCATGTCATCACCGAACTGTGCTGCGAGACTGTCGTGTCTCGTGCTGGAATGAGAAGACATGCGATTGTCCCTCCACAATTTCAACTCCCGCAACCGGCTTTCCCTCCGGCTGTTCGCGGGAGCGCTTATTCTGAGCCTGTTCGCGGCCGCTTGTGGCGGCAGTGATGACGATCTCGCAGCAGCCGCAGCCGCGGTGGACCCCGTCGAAACGAACGGCGGCGGCATCTTGGTGAAACCACCAGATGTCCTCGAAGGAGACCCTGCCGAACCACAATCGGATCTTCCATCGCTGGTTGATGGTTTGGAACTCACGCCGATCGTGCCATTCGAGTACTTCGATGGGACGTTGGCCTCGACTGCCGAGTTCAAGGGTCGACCAACGGTTCTGAACTTTTGGGCTAGCAACTGTGCAGCATGTGTTGCCGAAATGCCCGACTTTGAAGAAGTGCACCTCGCGCTCGGCGATCGTGTTGACTTTGTCGGCATGAATACTGCTGATGTCAGCCGCGAGGCTGCTGTTGCGTTGGCGGCCCAGACGGGTGTTTCCTATCCGCTTGCTGACGACACCACGTCGGTGGTGTTTCGTGAATTCGGTGGTTTTGTTATGCCGACCACGGTGTTTCTGAACGCACAGGGCCAAGTGGCCGGATCGTGGGCTGGCGTTCTGACCGCAGATGAGCTCACTCGCCTCATCAACGAAAACCTTCTTCCGGAGTAGTCGATGTTTAGTGCCGATCTTGCTTTCCCGTTCACGCTGGGACTCGTGGCTGCTTTTAATCCTTGCGGCTTTGCCATGCTTCCGGTGTACGTCTCGTTCTTCCTTGGGAAGGACAGCGACACATCCACCGCCCGAAACATCATGCGTGCGCTTAAGGTCGGACTTGCGTTGACCGCAGGTTTCGTGGCTGTGTTCGGCGCATTTGGCATATTGACCTCGAGCCTGTTGAGTAGCGGGTCGGTCCTCAACTACACGCCGTATGTCACGTTCGGTCTGGGCATCTTGCTGATTCCGTTTGGTTTCGCCATGCTCAAGGGTTTTGAGCTCAAGTTGTCGACGCCGCGGTTGCAGAAGGGCGGTGACTCCGGCGAAGTGGTCTCCATGTTCTTGTTCGGCGTCAGTTATGCGGTGGTATCGCTGGGCTGCACAGTTGGCCTGTTCATCGCTGGTGTCTCGAACGTGTTTACCTCGGGCGGTTTCATCGACGGTGTCTCGGTTTTTGTGGCTTATGGCTTGGGTATGGGAGCCGTGATTATGACCCTGACGGTGGCGCTCGCTTTGGCCAAGACCTCGATCGCCACCAATATGCGCAAGATCTTGCCGTGGGTGAACCGCATCAGTGGCGTGTTGTTGACGCTTTCAGGTGCGTACTTGGTCGTGTACGGCTGGTGGGAAATTCAAGTGTTGCGAGGCAACATCCAGCAGAACTCACTCGTTTCCTTCTTCGAAAACATGCAGACACAGGTCAACATCTGGATCAACGAAACCGGTGCAACCCGCCTGGGTGCTGGTCTGTTATTGATGGTTGGTGCAGCGCTTATCCGAGGCGTGTGGTCAGAGATGAACAAGGAAACCCGCTACGGCGCCATTGGTGCTCTTGGTGTGAGTTGGGCGCTCCTTGAGTTTGTGCAGTCGTGGAACGGCGAACGGGCCAACCTTTTCGTGTTGCCTCTCATCCGCACGATCGTTGGATTCCCCGCTCGCATCGGCAATTGGTTCACTGATCCATTGCGGTGGGCTGTGCTTGGTGAACTGTTTGTGCTCGGTGTCATCGGTCTAGCCATCTACTTCCGTTTCTTCCGAGACAATGAAGGCGAACAAGCCGACGGAACCGCTGCGGATCACCTGGTCAGCGCCTAACTGCCTGACTTCCTAACTGCCTACCTGTCTAGCCGCCTCGTCAGGGCAACGAGCGCACGAGATCTCAAACGCAACAGAGCCCCGGCCAGATGATCTGGCCGGGGCTCCCTCGTTTGCTCTGGCTGTCGTCCGGAGAAGCCCATCATTGGTCGAAGCTCGTCTAAGCGGCACTTCGACCCCGAGTCCTGCGACGCACGGTTTCTGGTTTGTGAAAAGTTATGTTCCCCTGGGGAAGTAACTTTTCGGAGGTGCTTCTGGCTATGCAGTGCGTAGGAGTGACACCAGCCGCTCGGGCACGGGGATGAGTGGAAAGTCATCCTCGGGTCGAGCAACCTTTGGTGGGCGGCCCCGACGGCGCTTGTTCGTGAGAACCTTGCCGTTCAGGAATAGCTGGCCGCCCCACACGCCGTATGGCTCGTAACGCTCGAGGGCATCCTCGAGACAGTCAGCCATGACTGGGCACTCAGCGCAGATGCGTTTCGCGGCCGCAATGTCCTGGAGTTCCTCGCTGAAGAACGTGGCGGCCAACGTGCCGTCGCCGCTTGCGCATCGAGCCTGGGTTCGCCACGCCTCTTGGCCGGTGGTTTGGTTGTCTGGGATCGTCGTAAACATGACGTGTCTCTTGGTTCTGGTCTCTATGTGAATAGTCAGTTGTGAGTAAGGACAAAATGAAGAAAGCCGCCGGACTCAGTCCGGCGGCTTCAAGAGTTTCGATTGCTACACGTTGTTACGTGAGCATCTCCTGAGGCCGCCGTTCATATCGCTTGCCGTGGGTGCAAATGGCGGGGGCGTGTACCGACGGCATGGCATTCCACGCAAAGGTGCCAAAAGTGCCAAAGGTGGTGGTCGTACCAGCGGTAGCGAGTCCGAGATTCCCGCGCAGAGCCGACGCAGAGTCGACGACGCGCGCAGCAGAAGCGTTCACACGCTGGCTGTAAACACGAAGTTGATGCATCATCAAAGACTCCTCGGGTGGGGGACGAGTACAAGAGAACAAGGTTTGTCGCGGTCTGTCAAATGATTAAGCGCAGATACGGCGTTTGTCATCGTTCCGCCACACACAACTATGGGCCGAGTGGTCCGACAGCAGAGCGCGCCAAACCACGCCATTGCAGCGATCGGGAGTTGTGACTAACGAACCGGTGCCAGGCACCGGTTCGTTTATGTGACAGAAGAATTACAAGCCTGGTTGGGTGAAGTGCAGGAGGCCATTTACCCAGGTGGTGTCGAGTTCACCATGATCGCGCAGGTGATCCAGGTGGGCGTAGGTCTCTGATTCAGCCATGCTGCCCCAGGAACGTTCCTTGAACGCGTGCTTCATGTACGCGTTCACGTTGGCGGTTTCGAGCTCAGCAGCTGCGGCGCGGAACTCGTCGAGCCGTTCGAGGTGATGGCCACAGATGTGGTCGGCACGGCCGGTGAGATCCGTGAACGGATCACCATGGGCAGGCATAGCCAGCGTGACATCGCTGTAATCGTGCATCCGTTGCAGCGAATCCATGAACTTCTTGAGTGGTGCCTCGCCATCGGCGAAACCGCTGATGTGGGGCGTGATGGTAGGCAACACATGGTCACCAGTGAGCATCAGGCCGTTCTCGGCGTCGTAGAGACACAGATGGTCGGCAGTGTGGCCAGGTGTGTGCACAGCAACCCACGGGCGTCCAGCGAGCATGATCTGATCTGCATCGCCGAGAGCGAGGTCGGGCCGGGGTGCGTGGGGGAAGTCGTTGCCAACGCCGATCCCAAGCTTCTGCCAATGTTCGACGACCTCTGTCGGTGGCTCGGACCACGTTCCCCACGGGGTGACTCGCCCAAATCCGGTTTCGCCTCGACCGATTTTGATTTCGCCGTCCATGTCGATGAACTCGGCATCGTCGTCGATGTCGGGTGGAGCCATGCTGTTAAACAGATCGCGATGGCCCACGATCCGAGCGCCGGCTTCTTCACGCAGGCGTTCGGCGCCCCCGTAATGGTCGTAGTGCGAGTGGGTAACGATCACGGTGTGCACGTCGCCAACGCTGTAATCGGCTCGTTTGAGCCGATCGACGAGGGCCTGCCAGGCTTGTTCGCCAGGAAGCCCAGGGTCGACGAGTGCAACACCATCGCCATCTTGGAGCATGTAACAGTTCACATGACCAAGGCCAGGGAGCTGCACCGGGAGTTGGCTTCGCAGCACGCCAGGAGCGAGTTCGGTGATCTCGTCGGTGGCTGGGCGCTTCTCGGAGCGCTCGGGCCGGGTGTCCGTAGGTTGACTCATCGTGTCCTAGTCGGTGCTTTCTTCGGCGGCTGGCGCATCGGCGAATACCGCACCGCGCCAATATTCGAGTTCTTTCAAGCTCTCTCGGATGTCGTCGAGAGCCCGGTGTCCGCCGTCTTTGGAGGGCACCGATGTCATAGCGTCGGGGTACCAGCGGCGAGCGAGTTCCTTGATAGTCGACACATCGACCGATCGATAGTGCAGGAATTCTTCGATCTCGGGCATATAGATGGCCAAGAATCGACGGTCAGTGCCGATCGAGTTGCCGCACAACGGCACGGTCCTCGCGTCAGGAATGTGCTTCTGGAGAAAGGCCAAGGTCTGGTTGGTGGCTTCCTCGAGCGAAACGGTCGATGCTTTGATTTGGTCGAGCAGCCCACTCTTGGTGTGCATGTTGGTGACGAAGTCGTCCATGCGGGCCAACTCGTCGGCCGTGGCATGCACGATCAGTTCGGGGCCTTCGGCGATCAGATTGAGATCGTCATCGGTGAGCAACGTCGCAATCTCAACGATTACATGTTGAGACGGGTCGAGGCCAGTCATCTCAAGATCCATCCATGCGAGCATCGCCCGCAACCGTATCCGGGCATCGCTGTGATACAGAAATGCAGATAGCCCCGACGGTCAGAAACGTAGGATGCACGGGTGCTGAATATTCCTGTTGTCCGAGCCGACGCAGATCTTGAACTGCCCGCCCATGCCACTCCTGGTGATGCAGGTGTCGATTTACGAGCATCCGCCGACGTGACCATCGCTGCGCGTGGCGGGCGAGCCCTCGTGCCTACGGGTATCTCGATCGCCATTCCTGATGGGTATGCGGGCTTCATCCAACCTCGCAGTGGTTTGGCGTACAAACACGGCGTGACCGTGTTGAACACGCCCGGTCTGATCGATAGCGGCTACCGAGGTGAACTCAAGGTGTTGCTGATCAATACCGATCCAACGACGGACTTCGAGGTGGTGCGGGGTGAACGGATCGCGCAACTCGTCATTCAAGCATACGAAGAAGTCAACTTTGAAGAAGTGCAGAATCTGCCTGATTCCGAACGCGGTCTCGGCGGCTTCGGTTCAACCGGGACCGCGTAGTTGCGGTCTGGCCGTCAGACGTCGAAAGAAATGATGAGCGCGGTCGAGGTGTTGGAGGTCTCGAACGACGACGCCTTCTTGGCGGCCAAGGTCGTGAGGTCCTTCACCAGTCGTTTGGTCGGCGAGGTGCATCCCTTGCCCGTCAGCTTGGCCGAGATCGAGTCATCGTGAACCACCATTTCCAAGGTGACCGTGGTTGCGTCGCCACTGTGCAGCACAGCAACAGCTGCGCCAATCATCTGCGTCAGCGCAGTGGTGTGTTTTGCCGGCAAGCCGCTGCGGGCTCCGGTCTTCGAGGCCGCTTCATGGAACGCAGGCGCGTACATTGCCCCACCGGGCAGCTGGACTCGTATGGCGTTTGTCGTCACCGTTATGCAGTGTGCCACGGCTTTGGTACGACTCGGAGGCATTGCCCATGAGCCTGTTCATCGACACACCACGATGGGAGTGGCGGGGCATGTTGTGGGCGCACATGATCAGCGATCAAAGCCTGGAAGAGTTGCATGCCGCCGGACGTGCGCTCAACCTGCGGTGGGTGGCGTTTGGCCGGGATCACTACGACGTTCCTGATGTTTTGTGGCCAGCGGCATGCGAGATAGCCCAGCTCGTGGACTCACGCGAGATTGTGCGTTCGCTGCGCCGAACCGGTCTGCGGGTCCACGGGGGCAAACCGAAGAAGACGTGGCGACAGCTCCAAGCCATGCCAGCACAACACCAGACGGGCGAGACAGCGGACTGGCTACGGGCAGTGCGACCCCACTTCGACGATGCGGCCATCGAGGTGTTAGGCCGGCCGAGCGAACTTGTCGTTATGCACCTGCGCCGAGACGCCCACGCTCCAGATCTGGGTGCGCTGGCTATGGGACCAACGGGTGGGCGGGTGGTCCACACCGTGGCCGATCATCGTTATTCGATGGAACTCGTGCTGCCATGGGACGCCCCACCCGACCCAGCTGATTGATTCTGATCAGCAGCTCTCGGGTGCCCGCTGGATGATGCCGATGCGGCCGCTGCGGTAGCGCACGACCTGGTCGTCTTCGAGTTCGAAGATCAGCCGGAATTCATCGTCGCCAGCATCGCTTGGGGTGAAGGTGGCGACCTGGCCGCCGTCGCCGGTGGTCTCGACGGTTAGGCGGTCACCCAATTGGCTGCGCAGCTCAGCGATGGTGTTGCCGACGCCAAGTTTTGATCGAGTTCGAATATCGGGATGTTCGATGTCGAGCCGCTCAACGAAACCATCGACGATCCACAACTCCAAACGGTCGGGTCCGTTGGCGGGCGTGACCCGGTAACACTGCCCATTGCCCGACGGAATTTCGACCCACGCGGTGGAGGCAGCTTCGGCCGCTTCCTCAGGGGTCATGCCGAAGAACACTTCGTCGATGCCCACCGTGGTGACCTGTGATGAGTTCGTGAATGCGGTGGTCAACAGCACAGCCGACGGGGTCGGTGCCTCGAGTGGCTCGGGGGTCGATGTTGGGAGCGGCGTTGCTGTCGGGAGCGGTGTGCTGGTCACGACGGCAACATCGGTCGGTGTGGGCTCGGGCCCTTCGGTAGCGGCTTCGATGGACGTGTCGGTAGCGTCCTCGGCCGTTTCGGCTTCATCGCTGCCACCACAAGCTGCCGCAAGAACGGCAACGGTGAGTATGGCAGCAACTACATGAGTGATCCGACGCAAGGGTGAGAGCGAAAACCATGGCACCGCCTAACGGTAGGTCATAGGGCCACTCGTTTTGGGGCGCGTCGTTGGGGTGTGTTCCCTCCTGGGGTGCGTGTCTCTGCCCGGTTGCGCCCCCTAGCCTTCCGATGTGCCGATTTCTGACCTTCGCGTCGCCAAGTTCTGGGTGACCGCCTCTGCGTTGCTGCTGCTAGCAACCGGCTGTGGCCTCACCACTGCTGACGACGCCGTGACGACACCGGCAATCACGCCGATGGCCGAGCTCCTGCCTGCAATGGATCCCACACCAGATCTGGCTGCAACCCAGCCAGGCGTCGACGCGTCAACTGCAGTGCCCCAAGTTGTCGAAGTGTTCTCAACCCCAATCCCGTTGCCAACACCTAGTTCTCTCAGCTGCCTCGGGCGACGCGAGCGGGTTGCACAACTACTCCTTCCTCTCGTTACACAAGCCGAACTGTTTGGCGCTCAGGCGTTCGCAGCCAACGGGGAGTTAGGCGGAATTGGTCTGCTTGGTGAACCGAACGATGAGATCGCAGCCGATCTGACAGCGTTGCAACTGGCCTCATTCGTGCCGCTACTCGTGGCTTCTGATGAAGAGGGTGGTTCTGTCCAGCGACTAGCGAGACTGCTCGGGCCGATCCCGTCAGCCGCTCAGACTGCGCAATCAAAGTCGCCCGAAGACACCAGGAAACAATGGGTCGAATACGGCTCGCGTGTGCGCGCGCTTGGTATCGATGTCGTGTTTGGTCCTGTGCTCGATGTCGGAGCGGGCCCCGGCATCGAAAGCCGGTCGTTCAGCGATGACCCACAGGTTGTGGCGAGCTACGGACGTGCGGTGGCCGACGGGTTGGTCGAAGCCGGGATCACGCCGGTGTTCAAACATTTCCCTGGTCACGGCAGTGCAACCGCCGACTCGCATCTTGAGTTACCTACAACACCTTCGCTCGCCGACCTTCGATCATCGGATCTTGTGCCGTACGTCGAGATCTTAATGGATCCGATATTCCGAGAACAGGCTGGCGTGATGATCGGCCACCTTTCGGTGCCTGGCCTGAGCGGCGACCTGCCGACGAGTTTGTCGCCCGAGACAATTACTGGTCTCTTGCGAGATGAGTTGGGTTTCGGCGGGCTGGTCTTTACCGATGCGATGAACATGGGGGCCATCATCAATACGTACGGCCTGCTTGATGCACTCGAACAATCGATCGTTGCTGGCGCGGATATTGCCATCCTTGGGTCGCTGGCTGATGTGAGGCCCGCGCTGAACCATCTGGTGATGCGGGCCGATGAGGATCCGTTGTTTGCAGCGATTGTCGATAACCGGGCAGCACGGATCCTGGCCACCAAGGGCCAAGATGGGATTTGTTCCGGAGCCCAATAGCAGGCTTCGAAGTCCTCAGAACCGTGATGGCGAGGGGCCACCGTTCTGTGCGGCTAGACCTAGCTCGACGTCAGGTAGAAGTAGATCACCAGTGCAAAGCAGATTGCGGCTACCGCGAAGTACGCAACGGTGATCCAGTCGATGCCCGAGGTTCGGTTTTGTGGGACCTGTTCGGCAGCTGCACTGAAGATTCCGGTTGCGTCCTTGGTGGCCGCTTCGTTCTCGATGACGAGGACCGGTTCGTCGTCCTCGTCGACAGGCGGTGAAGAACCAAGGGCTTTAAAGAATGAGCTTGCTGCAGCCTTCTCTTGCACGCCCTCGTCTGCAGTTTCATTCTCTGGTGCCAAGCCAGTGAAGCCGTCGCCGTCTTGGGCGGTGCTCAGATAACCGACCCAGTCCTCAGGTTCATGGTCCGTCTTCGTGTCATCGTCGTGGGACTGGTCGTCGTCGGGCTCGTCGTCATCGTGGTGGGTCTGGTCGTCGTCGGGCTCGTCGTCGAGATCTTCCCAGCCGGTGGAGTCGGGCTCGTCGGACTCATCGTCGTCTAGATCTTCCCAGCCGGTGGGCTCGGGCTCGTCGGACTCATCGTCGTCTAGATCTTCCCAGCCGGTGGGCTCGGACTCGTCGCCGAACGCGCCGCTGGAGCCGAGATCGTCGTCGGCTGATGGTCCGGTGTCGAGTTGGGTCGCCGCCCATTGCAGGACAACGTTGAAGAACTCACTAATCGCCGAACCGCCGAGGGTTCCGGTTTGTGTCGCCACTTCGATGATGTCTTCGCGGACCTCGCGGTCGACCTGGTCGCACGGAAGCCCCTGCCAGCCGACCTCGATCACAGCGGCACGAATTCTTTGGATGTCGCGCTGGGTGGACACGGACAGGCCGCGTTCGTGGGCATCTACCCAGGCGTCGATGGCGTGTGCCAACTGCATGTCTCTCCTCATGATCTGCCTAGCTTGTCTAGGCCCGCGTGACTAAGCGACAGAGGCTAGTGCTCGTGAGCCTCACTGGTCACCAACGGTTGCGAGATCATGTGACGCGAGTCATGACCGAAGCGTGTTTGTTGCCACAGTTTGCCGATGGAATCGTCGTCAGGCTAAGCCACTACCCACCGGAGGACTCCATGTCACGCTCTCGTATTCTCAGCTCACTCGCCGCCGCCTCGCTCGGCATTGCCTTGCTCGGAGCGTGCAGCTCTGAGTCGTTGACCGAACGGGCAGCAAGTTAAGGGGTCGTTGACCGAACGGGCAGCAAGTTAAGGGCTGGAGCGCGCAGTCGAAGGCGATCAAGACATCGACCTGGACTTCAGCGGTGATGGCAGTGGCGGCTTCAGCGTCTCAACCGAGGAGGGCGACTTTGCTCTGAACTTCGACGAAGAAAACGGTGGCATCGTGTTCAACACCGACGATGGCGATGGTGTCATCAGTTTCGGCGAGAACGGCATCGTGTTCAACACCGATGAAGGTGATGGTGTCGTCAGTTTCGACGAGGAGAACGGCAGCATCAACTTCGATACCGACCAGGGCGACGGGGCTATCAACTTCGACGACGACGGCGGTGTCACCATCCAGACCGATGAAGGTGAGCTCGGGATCTTCACTTCGCAGGACGCCCCGCCGACCTGGCCACAGGCACTGGGTGTGCCTGCCACCCTGGTACCCGGCAGCCAGAGCTTCTCGATACTCGATCTCGGCGACACGGTGGTCACGAGCGGCGTGTTCAACCACGACCCCAACGAACCATACGCGGCAACCTCAATCGCTACGCTGCTCAGTAGCGGGTGGACGCAGAACATCGCAAGTGACCAAGACGGGACAGTGTTCGCCCAGCTCACTGGTCCCGATGGCTCGATTGCCCAGGTAATCGGCGATAACTCCGGCTACACAACAATCAGCGTGACGCTCCCGCAATAACTCCCAGACGACCGGTGCCGACCCTGGCGGGGGTCGGCATCGGTCGTTTTGGGTCGAGAGTCAGTGGCGGCGAATGTCTCGTGGAACCGTTCGAGGTCCGTACTTCGGTGCGCCAATACCGCCTAGGTGGAGCAGCCGGACCACTCGCTGGCGATGACCCCGATAGGGCTCCAGTAGTTCGATCATCCGATCGTCGGTCCCTCGTGGTTCGCCGGCCAGAGCCCAACACACGGTGTTCTTCACGTGGTAGTCGCCGATCGGAATCGCATCCGGATCGCCGATCGCTCGGCCCAAGACCAGCGATGCTGTCCAGATGCCGATGCCACGAAACGCCATGAGCCGTTTGTAGGCCTGCGCTGCCGGCATCTCTGTGGCCTCTTCGATTCGGTTTACCCGTCGAGCAGCATTGATGATGATCTCGGATCGTTTACGTTCGACGCCATGACTATGAAAGTCGTGATATGGCAGTGCTGCGAGTACTTCAGGTGGAGGCCCAATCCTTAATGGTTCCGGACCGGGAGCGTCCTGGCCAAAGGTGCGCACCAGGCTGCGCCAGCTTCGTGTTGCTTCAGCTCCCGTTACCTTTTGTTCCAGGATTACCAGCGGTAGATAGTCCCAGATCAAGCCGGTTCTGCCGATGCGTAGGCCATGGAAACGTCGATGCAGTTTGGCGACGATGTCATGGTGGGCTGTGAAGGTGGACGGGTCGTCATCGAGCCCGAGCAGTGCTGGTGCGGTGTCGAGCGACCAGTCGGCACCTGGTCCCCACGCTTCGAGCTCGACGCCTTCGTTGTCGAGTCGGATGCGCATCGAGGCCAAACCCTCAGGGGTGCGGGCCGCTCGCCAGCCTTGCTGAATCCCGCCGCCTGGATCGCCGGTAACCCGATCACTGAGCGTCGCTCGCAGATCGAGGGGATGGT
>ERZ651776.2496-NODE-2496-length-19889-cov-7.993994_pt1 | contig 19889 bp, 19 predicted proteins | sample MGYA00514761_ERZ651776 | MGnify/ENA metagenome assembly ERZ651776 | reverse complement strand
AGCGAGGGATCACGGGAGTACTTCGTCAAGAATCTTGATCTCTTGCTCCACGTCACCGGCACCGAGGACTTCCCGCTAATGGAACAGGTCCAACGCAATTTGGCGTCGGGGGCGCTGGAGCACCTGGTGTACGGCAAGATCGAACCAGCGCTTGCTCACTTCCACAACGAAGTCAACAAGGCTGTCGAGGGGCCCAGTCCGGCAGCAGCGAGCCGAACTGCTTAACAAATCGCTACGAACTAGGGCTACGACCTAGGGCTGTCGATCACCGGAGCGATTGAGCCCGCGGACTTTCCCCCACAGCCCAAAGGCACAGCACTCTGTGTCGTCAGATCCCGCTGGGCAGCGAAACCGGCCCCGAAGCACTGGCCGAGCTTGTGACCTGGCTGGCCTCCGATGCCAACTCCTAGTGCACCGGGGGCGAGTTCGTCATCGACGGCGGTATGTCCGCTTGAACCACGATGAGTGGCTGTGGTTCACTCACGACTGTTCATTCACGACGCATGCACAGGTAGGTTCACTCCAGACCCGGAACGGGCAGAGTGCTCCACTTGAACCTAAAAGCGTCACCGCCGATGTAGCTGCCGTCGCGCTTAGACACGATCTCACAACCCCTGACCCGTCGACCGTAGGATTGCCCGGTGATGCCAGGGAGCCACAGCAGCAGTTAGAGGGCACGCAGGAGCGCAGAAAGGCCGAGTACGAGTTGGTCATGAGTGCTGCTCGGGCGGCAGAACCCATGGTGGCACGTCGGTGGTACGAACCCAGATGCTCTCGTGTCTTGGCCAAGGCTGCACTCAGGTGGCAGGCTGACGTGGTGGTCGAGACAGATGCCCAATCATTCGAAATCGTAATCGTAGGGGCTGGCTTCAACGGCCTCTATCAGCTCAAGCGGTTACGCGAGGCTGGTTGGTCTGTCCGTCTTGTCGAGGCAGGAAGCGGTCTCGGCGGGGTCTGGCACCACAATCGGTATCCCGGCGCTCGTGTCGACTGCCATGTGCCGAACTACGAGTACTCAATGCCCGAAATCTGGCAGGACTGGAATTGGACCGAGCGGTTTCCTGGTCGTGAGGAACTTGTCGCCTACTTCGACCATGTCGACTCGGTCTGGGACCTTTCCAAAGACATCGATTTGAACACCCGAATCAACTCAGCCCACTTCGATGATGACGCCCATGTTTGGCACCTGGGGACAGACGACGGCCGCGCCTACGACTGTCAATGGCTGATCATGTGCACCGGATTCGGCTCGGCGCCGTATGTGCCAGATCTGCCAGGCCTGGACACTTTCACGGGTATCTGTCACCACACGGCACAGTGGCCGCTCGACGGTCTCTCACTCGATGGCAAACGGGTCGGCATCATCGGCACCGGCGCGAGCGGCGTGCAGGTTGCACAAGAAGCCGCCGGCGTCGCTGAGCATCTGACCCTCTTCCAACGCAACCCGGTGTATGCGTTGCCCATGGAACAACGTGCCCTGACTGTCGAAGACCAGGCAGTGGCGAAACGCGACTATCCCGAGGCGTTCCGGGTACGTAACGCGCCTCCGGGCAGCTTCCACGACCTGAAACGCGACAACCGCTCTGCCCTGGCCGTCTCGGAAGAAGAACGTAGTGAGCTCTTCGAGGACCGGTGGGCCAAAGGCGGGTTCCACTTCTGGGTCGGATCGTTCAAGGACACCCTGTCGAACCTCGAGTCGAATCGCCTGTCGTACGAGTTCTGGCGAGAGAAGACTCGATTACGAATCAAGGACGCATCGCTGCACGAAAGCCTGGCTCCCACGAATCCGCCGTATCCCTTCGGAACCAAACGGCCGTCGTTGGAACAGAACTATTACGACATTTTTGACCGCGGCGATGTGTCGCTCGTTGACCTCAAACGGGATCCACTCGTACAGATAACAGAGACCGGTGTCATGACGGAGTCTGGCCATGTTGAGCTCGACATCTTGGTGTTAGCAACCGGGTTCGATGCCAACACTGGCGGCTTCACCCGACTTGACTTCCGTGGCGCTGGTGGCTTGTCAGTCGCGGATGCATGGGCCGATGGTGTGGATACTCACATCGGCATTGCCTCTCCCGGGTTCCCGAACATGTTGATGCTCTATGGTCCCCAAAGCGCAGCATCATTCTGCAACGGACCGGTGTGTGCAGAGCTGCAAGGGGAGTGGGTCGTCGAGATGCTCGAACACCTGCGCGCAAACGGTCTGACCCGGTTCGACACCGACCCGGAGCACGCTGCGCAGTGGTCAGAGGTTTTGGCCAACTGGGCCGAGATGACACTCTTCGGCAAGGCCGACAGTTGGTACATGGGAGCGAACATCCCAGGGAAACGGCGGCAATTGCTCAATATGCCGAACAGCGATGCGTATCTCCGGGCCTTGGCCGACTGCGCCGACGACGGCTACCACGGCTTCACCTTCGAGTAGTCGGTCGCTCGGCCGATGTGCTGCGGTTATTCCTCGTTCGTGGATGGCGCCGAGTGAGCACATCAGTCACGGATGGGCCCGCCTCCGCAGCGACCGCGTGCTAGATCACAGGGGGTGACCCGAGTAAGTTGAGTGCAGTGCTAGATCACTGACCACACTTCGGGGGAATGTTGTGATGTTGAAGCCGTATCGCGTATTAGATCTCACCAACGGGAGAGGTGAACTCGCCGGTTTCATGTTGGCTCAGCTTGGGGCTGAGGTGATATCGATCGAGCCTGTTGGTGGCTCGTCGAGCCGCAAGATTGCCCCGTTTCGAGGCGGCGAATCCAGCGGAGACAGCTTGTACTTCTCGGCATTCGGGCGAGGTCAAGCATCTGTCGAACTCGATCTCGCCGGTTCTGAGAACGACCGGGCCCAGCTGAAAGAACTTGCCAAGGGTGCGGATGTCATTATCGAATCCAGTGATGTTGGCGAGATGGCAGCGATGGGTCTGGGCTACGACGACCTCGCGGCCGTCAATCCTGCGCTGGTCTACGCGTCGATAAGCCCATTCGGTCAAACTGGCCCCAAAGCCACGTGGCCTGCAACCGATCTGACGATCTGGGCCGCAGCCGGACCGTCTCGAATTACTGGCGACAGCGACCGTGCGCCGCTGCGTATGCAGAGCGATCAATCCTACGCCCACGCGGCGGCCGAGGCTGCCGGTTGTGTCATCGCTGCTCTCTATGAACGAGCCGGTTCAGGGCATGGGCAACACGTCGATATCTCGGCCCAGCAGGCGTCTGCCCAAGCCACCCAGTCGATGATTCTCGCCCACCCGAACGGCGACACCATGCTCAAACGCGAGTCCGGGGGCATCAGATTCGGCGACATCTTCATTCAACTGCTTTGGCCATGTGCAGATGGCCATGTTTCGATCACGTTCCTCTTCGGTAGCGCGCTCGGTGTCCCCACCGGACGGCTGATGGAAGTCGTATGCGAGGAAGGGTATTGCGATGAGGCAACACGAGATCGCAACTGGATCAGCTATGGCGAGGAGCTCTTGACCGGCGTTGAACCAGTCGAAGAATACGACCGCATCAAGGCGTGTGTGGGCGCATTCTGTATGGCCCACACCAAGGCCGAACTGCTTGAGCTGGCAACGACTCACAACCTGCTGATCGCCCCTGTCAACATGATTGACGACGTTGTTGGCCTTGATCAGTTCGTCGAGCGGGGTTTTTGGGACGACGTCGAGGGTGACAGATTCCCCGGACCGATGATCAAGGCTTCAGCCACGCCGTTGCCCCGACTGCCAGCGGCACCAGCACTTGGAGCGGACACGCTTCGGGTACTGAGCGAGCCGTGCCGCACGCCGAGTGCTCCTGACCCGGTGACTCCCGCCCCCACAGATCGCCCGCTCGAGGGTGTGAAAATCCTGGACTTCATGTGGGTGATGGCGGGACCCGCTGGAACTCGGGTGCTGGCCGACATGGGGGCCACGGTTGTTCGCATCGAATCGAACGCTCGGATCGACACGGCCCGCACGCTGCAACCGTTCAAGGACAATACGAATTCGCTCGAATCATCGGCGCTCTTTTCGAACATGAATGCCGGCAAACTCGGCGTCACGATCAATCCAACAACACCAGAGGGCATGGCGGTCATCGAGGATCTGATCCGGTGGGCCGATGTCGTGACCGAGAGTTACTCGCCCAAGGCGATGGCGAACTTCGGTCTCGACTACGAGTCGGTGCGCAAGATCAACCCGTCGGTCATCATGTTGTCGAGCTGCCTGTTCGGCCAGACCGGGCCACTCGCAAGGTTTGCTGGGTACGGCACGATGGCGGCAGCGATGACCGGTTTCTTCGGTATCACCGGCTGGCCCGACCGGGCTCCCTCGGGGCCATTTGGTGCCTATACCGACTACATCTCACCCCGATTCGCCAATGCCGCTCTTCTCGCCGCTCTCGACCACCGACGTCGCACTGGCGAGGGCCAATATCTTGACTTTGCGCAAGCCGAGGGATCGATGCACGTGATCGCGCCGCTGCTGCTCGATTACACGGTCAACGGCAACGTTGCCTCCACCGTCGGTAACAGCGACGCGCATTGCGACCCCCATGGCGTGTTCCCTAGCCAAGGTGAGGATCGTTGGGTGGCAATCGCGTGCGAGACCGATGCACAACGGGCCGCATTGAGCGCTCTGACCGGTGGCCTCGACGAGGCTGCGATCACAGCATGGACCCAGAGTCGCACCGACGCCGATGCCGAATCAGAGCTGCTAGCCGGTGGGGTGCCTGCTCATCGCGTCGCTGACAGCCCATCGATGGTCGAAGATCCCCAACTCATCGAACGGGGCCATTTCACGGCCGTGCCCCATGCGTCACTAGGTGAAGTTGTTGTCGAGGGCCCAAAGTACCGGCTGTCGCGAACGCCAGCACGTGTTGGTCAGCCTCCGACGCTCGGCCAACACACCACCGAGGTACTGACCGAGATTCTCGGCTACGACGAAGATCGCATGATCAGCGTGTTGATCTCCGGAGCGATGGAGTAGCTCGATGTGGCAACCGCAACAACCCTATTTCCTGCATGTGATGCGGACATCGTGTTCGGTGGCCATACCCACAGGGCGACCGATCTGACCTTGGGTGGCACCCGGTATGTGAAACCCCGGAAGCGCGAGCAACATCCTGAACCACATGCCTGGGGCAGCTACTCGATCGTTTGGCTAGGCGACCAAGACCACAACATCGAACCTCATCAGGTTCCGTCGATGAAGAGATCAGGCATGCCGGGATCTGACTTCCTGATTCGTCGTTACTTCAACACTGATTCGTCTCAAGCTGCTTCTTGACCCCACGGGTGAGATCAGCTCCAGTTCGGGTCACGCTTTTCGGCGAAGGCCCGGGGGCCTTCGATGCGGTCAGCGCTGTCGACCCACGACTGTTCCATCGGGCTGCGGTACTCGCCAGCTTCGGCCAGCGAGAGATGCAGTGCGTCCATCGCTGACTGTTTCGTGGCCCTAAGAGCAGCGGGGGAGCAACGTTTGATGTCGGCAACCCATGTAGCAACCGCCTGGTCGAGGTCGGCCATGGGTACGACCTGGTTGACAAGCCCGATCTCGGCGGCCCGAGACGCAGACATGTGGCGGCCGGTCAACAAGTAACCCATGGCCAGATGGTGAGGAATCTGCCGCGGCAATCGGTGAATGCCCATTGCTCCAGCGATGAGGCCTCGGCGAACCTCGGGTAGCCCGATCTCAGCATGTTCGGCGGCAACGATGATGTCGCACGCTAAGGCAAGCTCGAGCCCGCCGCCCAGTGCGTATCCGTTAATGCGGGCGATGAGCGGTTTGGTGATGTCGTGGCGGAACTGGAGTTTGGTGATGGCTGCCATGCGACGATCGGCGTCGGCACGAACTTCGGGAGACGCCTGGCTGACCTCCGCTGTCCACTTCAGATCCCGGCCCGCGCAGAACGAGCGATCTCCTGCACCGGTAATCACCGCAACCCGGATGTTGTCGTCTGACTCAACCTGGTCGATTGCGGCCGCGAACTGTTCATGGGTGTTTATGTCGAACGCGTTCATCCGTTCGGCGCGGTCGATGGTGATCCGGGCGACGTGATCGTCGATATCGAGAACGATGTTGCTCATGGGCTCACTTCAGCACACAGTAGAGCGGTAGTCCTAAGCCGAGTCCTTAGTCGTGACCGGAGTAGACCGCATCTCGTACCTGTTGCGAGTCGGGTGCTTTGCGCGTGTAATCGCTTTGGGTGCGGGTCGTATTCGGGGCGCCCGATCGGCCGGACTGTTCCTGATCTGGCATGGCAACTAATGTCTGCGACTGGGACCACAGGAGGTGTCAGCATGACAGAACAGGCTGGAGCGCCAGCGGGCGGTCCTCTCACGGGTATCCGCGTCATCGATCTGTCGGCGGTGGTCTCGGGACCGTTCGGTACCTCGATCTTGGCCGACCAAGGTGCCGACGTCATCACTGTCGAGCAGGCCCATGCGCCCGACATCGTGCGTGATACCGGCGCGTTGGTCGAGTCGGCCCAAGGCGTAAGCGCTATGTGGGCGTCGCTAAACCGCAACAAGCGATCGATCGCACTTAATCTCAAGGACCAACGGGGCAAAGACCTCGTGCTTGAGCTCATCCGCGACGCAGATGTGGTGGTGCAGAACTTCCGCCCCGGAGCAATCGAGCGACTCGGTCTGGGATGGGACGTCCTCCATGCACTGAATCCGGAGCTGGTGATGTGCTCGGTCAGCGGATTCGGCAGCGACGGGCCGTATTCGCATCGCCCGGCGTTTGACGCGATTGTGCAGTCGATTACTGGTTATCCGATGGTCCAGGTGGATGACCAGGGTGAGCCGCAGTTGATGGCAACGATCGTGGCCGACAAGGTGACCTCGCTGAACGTTGCCCAAGCAGTTTGCGCTGCGCTGGTGGCCCGGTCAATGGGCCATGGCGGGCAACACATTGAGATAGCCATGGTCGACGCCAGCATCCACTTCTTGTGGCTCGAGGCGATGTGGAATCACACGTACGTCGACCACGAAACAGACAGCCCTGATTTGTCGGCAGTGTGCAAGCTGTTTCGAACCGTTGATGGTTGGGCCATGGTCTATCCGCTCGGGACCGACGCACAGTGGCAAGGGTTGTGTGCAGCTCTGCATCGGCCCGATTTGGCATCTGACGCTCGATTCGCAGGCCTCCACGGTCGCATCACGTATGGCAGTGAAATCAACCAGGAACTCGAGCTGGAAACGGTGAAGTACACCACCGCAGCGCTGGTGAAGCTTATGGACGACGCTGATGTGCCGGCAGCGCCGGTGAATTCCCGAGAGGAAATGATTGCCGATCCACATGTGCAGCACCGGGGCATCGTGCAGGAGAGTGTCCACCCAACAGCTGGCACGATCCGTTCCGCCCGGTCGCCTGCGTTGTTCTCAAAAACTACCTCGGTCAATTCTCGACACGCTCCATTGTTTGGCGAGCACACCGACGAGGTCTTGTCGGACCTGCTGGCGGTGTCGGCCGACGACTTGGTCACCTTGCGCTCCGATGGCGTGATTGCCTGACGCGGTCGATGGCCGAATCGCGATTGAACGACTGCGTTTACGAGGAAATCAGAGTGGTTTCGGATGATCTGGGAGCCGACTGGTCGTCACTGACCGAGATGATCCAATCACCCTTCACCCAGGTGGAGTCGAATCGGCGCCTGCCCACGGGAGCCCGTTGAGCATGTACTCGACCACGTCGTCGAGTTGTGCTTGTGTTGGATCCGACCGCGAGATTGCCGAGAGTGCCGAGATTTGACCCAAGACGAACTGGAGCACGGGCAGGCTCGATGCGGTCGACGTGAGCTCGCCATTGTCTATGGCAGTTTCGATGTGTTGGTGCACGATCGAAGCCAAGCGTCCTAGCAGCGTCTGCAACGTCTCGGCAATACTCCCGGCGTCGAATCCAGTAGCGGCGGCGGTGTCGCCCATGAAACATCCTGGCGGCAGGTCATCGTCGACGATCCGTGCGACGAAGACGGCGAAGAATCCCTGCAGTCCTTCGCGCAAGGTGTTTGCTTGTGCCAGGTATTCCTCGGCGGGGGCAATGTAGGTCTGGTGGTACTCGTCGAGGGCGGCAACAAAGATGGCGTCCTTGTCGCCAAGGGTGCGACATAACGTGGGTTTGGTGACGCCGAGCGCTGCTGCCAGCTGATCCAACGTCTGCCCCGAATACCCGCGCTCCCAAAAGAGCCGGAGGGTCACGGGTAGCGCAGTGTCGAGGTCAAGCGCTCTCGGACGTCCAGCCACTATTTCGTACCTTTCAGTAAAAGAATTCCTTGACCTGGCAACAACGATACCTCACTATGTCGTACTGGCGGGTACGAAATCAGTACTCGTGGCGACACCAGATTTCAGGATGAGGACACTCGCATCGTGACCGACACAACCGTCAGACCAGATAGTGGTACCTCGCATGGCGTCGACTCGAGGCGAGGTTGGGTGGTTGTGTTCTCTGCCTTCCTTGCGATGTTCACGGTGTTTGGCGTGGCCTACAGCTTTGGTGAGTTCTTTGGACCTATGGCCGATGAGTTCGGAACCAGTCGATCCGAGACAGCGTTGTTCTTCGCCATCACTACATTTGCCTATTTCGCGATCGGTCCTTTTACCGGCAGGCTCGCTGATCGAATCGGCCCGCGACCAGTGGTCATCCTCGGAGCTGTTTCCATGGTGATCGGCCTGTTGCTCACCGCAGAGGTCTCCTCGATCCAGCTGGGCTATCTGACCTACGGGCTGGGTGTTGGCATCGGGGTTGCCTGTTGTTTTGTGCCGATGGTCGCAACTGTGGGCGGCTGGTTCGTTGAGAAGCGCACTCTCGCGCTTGGGCTCGCGGTTGCGGGTATCGGCGCTGGCACCCTTGTGCTGGTCCCGATCATGGAGCGGGTGATCGACGCGCAGGGGTGGCGCGATGCTTACCGGGTCTTGGCCATCATCTCAGGAGTCCTGTTGCTGATCGCTGCGGTGGGAGCGTATAGGACGCCGGGTTCAGTCGCTGTTCCTCGACCTATTCGCGAAGTGATTCGCGGCCGCAGCGACTTCTGGATCTTGTACGCGTCGTCGTTCTTTATGTCGGCCTCGCTGTTCACCGTGTTCGTCTTCATGGCCGACTACATCGATGCAACCGGCTCCACCGGATCGGCTGCCCTGCTTCTTGGAATCATTGGCATGGCTTCGATCGTTGGCCGGCTCGCACTTGGAGCATTTGCAGCAAAGGTAGGCATCATCGCTCTGTTTCGATGGTCATGCCTCGCGCTCGGGTTGAGTTTCTTGATCTGGCTCGCTGCCGGCACGAACTACCCGCTGCTTATCGCATTCGCAGTCGTCCTCGGCGTCGCCTATGGAGGCATCATCGCATTGTCGCCAGCCGTGCTCGCCCAACTATTCGGCACCGTTGGTATGGGTGGCGTTCTGGGAGCGCTCTACACGGCCAACGGGCTCGGCGGCCTCATAGGCCCGCCGGTCATGGGGCGAATCATCGATTCCTCCGGCCACTCTGCAGCCCAATGGACCGCTGTCGCTTCGGGGCTCATTGGCACGGCGCTGCTGTACCGGTTGAAGCCCCAGAGTCCCGGGTGATCTGCGAACGGTCGGCCTTGATCGTCGCGAGGTGGCTTCAGTGGGTCGCGAGGTACGGGATCTCGCCGATCGACGTAGCGCGGTAACCGTGACGCACCTGCGGGTAATAATCCCAAGCTGCGTGATGTTGGACAACTCGGTTGTCCCAAAACACGACGGTGTTCGGCTCCCAGCGAACGCGGATCTGGAAATTGAGTCCTTGGATGATGTGATCGAACAACATGGCGAGAAGCGCGTCGCTCTCGCCGCGGGTGACATCTTGAATACGAGCGGTGAAACCGGAGTTCACATAGAGCGCGTTGCGCCCGGTGCGAGGATGGGTGCGGATGACCGGATGGATCTGCGACGGCAGTTCTCGTAGCGTCTTGGCTCCACTCAGGTAGAGATGATGACCCTTCGGGTCGTGTCGAGCACTCAACCGTTTCAGGAAACGCTGCATCTCGGGCGATAGCGACTCGAACGCTTGATACATATCGCAAAACAGCGTGTCGCCCCCGCTTGACGGCACGACCTCCATGCGAAGCATCGACAGCGATGGTGGCCGTTCTTCGCTAGAGATGTCGGTGTGCCATTTGCTGCCCGCAACATTCTTTGAGTTCTCGTCTGCATGAATGACTAAGAGTTCGGACGGAACGTCTTTGTCGCGAACGGGGTAGGTCGTGAGCGGCCCGAGCCGATGGGCGAATTCGGCCTGCTGGTGCACCGTCATCGATTGATCCCGGACGACGACGACGCCGCGTTCCGCTGCCAGTTGTTGCAGCGACTCCACCTCGTCGTCATGCAGATCGAGCAGCACAGCATCCGTGAGCTCGGCACCGAACTTAGGTGAGATCGGGTGATAGGTGAGCCCGGCTGCTTCGACAACGGACATCGGTAACTCCCAGGGTGTTCACTACAGGTTCCATTAACGAATCTAGACGATCGCATGGCCTGGATGCTCTTTGGGGTCGGTGAGCGGTTTCGGCGGTGCAACCAACCGGTCCGTTCCTGAAACCGCACACTTCGGCGTATCGACCAGGTGGTGCGGGTGTTATGTGTGATCGTAGAAGCCGCTGCCGGTCTTTCGGCCGAGCTTGTTGTCGGCCACCATCTGCCGCAGCAATGGTGAAGGGTCGTAACGATCCTCGCCGGTCATTTCGTGCATTGCTTCCATTGCGTTCAGGGTCACATCGACACCGGCCAGATCCATGATCTCGGTGACTCCCATTGGCCAGTTGCAGCCCAGCTTGAGTGCGGCATCGATGTCCTCGGCAGTAGCCACGCCGTTGTGGATCATGTTGGCGGCCTCGTTGTAGAGCAGGCACAGGAAACGGTTGACGATGAAGCCGGGTACGTCCGCTATCAAGATCGGGCTCTTTCCAAATCCTCGACACAGCTCGACTGTGCGCTCGGCGACCGAGTCGCTCGTGTGTTCTCCTCGGACGACCTCGACCAGTCGCATCAACGGCACGGGGCTGAAGTAGTGGGTGCCGATCACTCGTTCGGGTCGCTGTGTTGCTGACGCGATCTTCGAGATCGGTAGCGTCGAAGTGTTGCTGGCCAGAATGACATCCGGAGGGCAGTACCCATCGAGCGTGCGAAACACGTGCTGCTTTATTGCGAGATCCTCGAACACCGCCTCTACCACCATCACCGCGTCAGCGACTCCGGTTTCGGTGTCGGTGGTGGTCTGTAGGAGATTCTTGGTCTGATCGACCTGGTCGCGGCTCGCTCGCCCCTTCTCGACCTTCCGCTCCAGAATCGCATCGATCGAGGCCATCCCCCTATCCACCGCTTCTTGGTTGGTGTCGATCAATGTGACCTGGTGGCCAGCCTCTGCCGCAGTCTGGGCGATCCCGGCACCCATCGTCCCGGCCCCGAGTACAGCAATCTTTGAAGTATCCATTGGGGGGAGAGGGTAGTTCCCGTCAGACGAACGGAACATTTCGCGCCCAAAGCCGTCGCCTTCCAGAGCGCTCCGCCGGACCCCTGATGGAACACGATGCGAACCCTGAACTGATGGGATGACCCCGGGGGCATGGCCTCAGGGGAAGGCGCCGCTACCAGCTAGAGCGACCAAAGATTTCTGTCGGTGTTCCGTTCGATGAGCAGGCCCCTTGCTGGTGCGCGAGGCTAGGTACTCACGAGATACGAAGCACCTCGTCGCACGACTGGGGAAAGACAACTGACCTGGCGCTGATGAGTATCCACACGTGGGTTGTTCGGACTCCCCAGAGCACGATCCTTGTCGATACGTGTAATGGAAATCACAAAGAGCGTTCGATGGAAGAAATGGCGATGCTCAACACTGACTGGCTTGAACGACTCGTCGCAAGCGGCATTCAGCCCGACGAGGTTGATGCGGTCGTGTGTACCCATATTCACCTCGACCACGTTGGCTGGAACACGAACCTGGTGAACGGCGAGTGGTTACCCACCTTCCCAAACGCGACCTACTACATGAACAAGACCGAGTATGAGTTTTGGAACCTGTCCGAAACTGACCAAACCGGGCTTGAGTTCAATGCGAACGTATTCGACGACAGCATCTTGCCAGTGTTTGATCGCGGCCTCGTGGAGCTCTGGGATGGCGACGGCTGTCAGGTCGATGATTCATTGCGGCTTGAGCTGAAGCCCGGTCATACGCCCGGCCATGCCATTGGTTGGCTCGAGTCAAAGGGTGAGCGAGGCCTGTTGTCGGGCGATTCGATGCACAGCCCTGTGCAGGTCTACCGCCCCGAGTGGAACAGCGGCTTCTGCCTCGACGCCGAGGGTTCGATCGCGAGTCGCCGCTCAGTGCTCGAAGCCGCAGTCGAAGCCAACGCCGTGCTCTTGCCCGCACATTTTTCTGCTCCCCACGCGTTCCATGTGCAAGAGAAGGGCAGTGGCTTCGCTGTCGTTGACGCGATCTAGCCGCAGCGAGGGGAGGTGCGGCAGGTGAACTGCCGGTTCAGAACAAAGATGTTCCGTGCCGCCCATCGGTGCCGTTGACCGAGAGGCGCGCCGTGCAGTCTGGCCGGACGTAATTATGGGTCGTGAGTCGATTATGAGAAAGACTGGGTAGATGGGCAACGAGATTCTGTATGAGGTCGAAGATCAGATCGCGACGATCACCACCAACCGGCCGGAGCGTTTCAACTCACTCAACTACGAGGCCTACCGCCTCCTGTCCGAGTACCTGGTACAGGCCGATGCCGATCCAGCGGTACGAGTCATCATCTGGACCGGCAACGGTCGTGGCTTCTGCACCGGCGATGATGTCAAGGAACTGCTCGGTGAGGGTGCGGCCGAACTATCACGACGTATCGCGAGCGGTGAGTTGGAGCTGCCGAGCGGGCCGATGTTGCGCTCGACGACGCCGATCATTGCTGCCGTGAACGGCGCAGCCGTGGGTTACGGCATGGAGCTAGCCCTGCTGGCCGATATCCGTATCGCTTCGACCAGTGCCCGATTCTCTCAGATGTTCGTCAAGCGGGCGATCGTTGCTGGCCCTGACAGTTTTGAGCTACTCCCGCGAATGGTCGGCCCGGCTGCCGCCGCCGAGATCCTTCTGACCGGCGACATGGTCGAGGCCGACCGGGCGCTGGAACTCGGACTTGTCTCCCAGGTTGTGGCTGACGATGAACTGCTCGCAACGGCCCGAGCGCTCGCCCGTCGAATCACGGTCAATGCGCCGCTGGCCGTACAGGCAGCGAAAGAGGCGTTGCGCCTAGAGCGGGCGGGCCGGGAAAACGAGCTGCGGACTCACCTAAAGACGGCGCTCGGTGATCTGCTGGCCACCGAGGATCACCAGGAGAGCGTCGCCGCATTCCTGGAGCGCCGCGATCCAACGTACAAGGGGCGCTGACCCGGAGTCATCGACGAGGGGGCGTTCGCAAAATACTCCGAGGGCTCTCCTGTGTTGGCGGAGGGTTTGCTGATCCAGCGGCTGAAGCCATGATTGGCTAATGTGGCGAAGGCTGCTGGTCTCCGGGTCTTGTCGTCTCATCGGCGGCGATGGCCCGCGGACCTCAAGGCAAGGAGCCAAAGTTAAAAGGCATGAGTGAGACGTATGACGTCGCGATCGTCGGCGGGGGCATTGCCGGCGTGGTGGCGCTCGCGGCAGCTCGTCGAGCCGGACTCGAAGCCATTGTGTTGGAGCGACAAGACCGTATCGGTGGGTTATGGCGGGATCTTCCCGCATGGCAGGACATCCAGATCAGCGCGTTGGATTGGACCCTGGGTGAATTTCCGATCGACGGGACCACGCAGCCGCACATTCTTGCGAACATCGAGGCGTGGGTCGAGCAGTTCGACCTGGCCGGTGGAATCTGGGTAGATACTCCCGTCGAGTGCGCCCGTCACACGGGAACTATGTGGGAACTCGACACGCCACGGGGCACCGTGCACAGTCGTCACCTGATTGCTGCAACCGGGGCACACAACACGCCGGTGATCCCGGCCTTGGAGCGAACGTCGAGCACGGTGCGTGAGTTTCATTCGAGCGCTCTGCATGGACCCCAAGAATTGGTAGGTCGCGATGTGCTTGTCGTCGGTGGTGGCGCATCGGCGTTCGACCTCCTCGACCTGTGTTTTGAGCATGGCGCTCGCAACATCACATGGGCTTACCGAGGACTGCGCTGGTTCATGCCCACGAGCAAGCCGAAATACGTCGCCGGCAGCGTGCGAGGGTTCGCTCAGCTGCAGAACAGCGGTCTTACAACGGCGGAGCAGAGCACCGCGATCGAGACCGACCTGCGATCGCGTTACGCCAAGTACGGGGTCGAAGAGATCATGCCCACCCATCCATTTGACTTGGAACACGACCAACTCATTCCCGGGCGGGCTGCCATGGTGGCAGGTTTCGATTCAATCGACTGCCACCAAGCGACCGTTCAATCAATCGCGAACGGAACGATCACGCTGTCTGACGGTCATCGCTTCGATGCCGACTTCCTGCTCTGGGGCACCGGGTACAGCGTCGATCTCTCGTACTTCGATGCCGAGAGATCGCGAGCATCACGACCCTTGACGCGCTTGCGGCGCGCTGTGGTGGTCTCGTCCGCAGCCTGGACGCCCCTGATCTCTACTTCCCTGGCGTCGGCCTAGACGGCATCGGGTCGGCTCCGTGGCTGTTTGCTCTGCTCAGCCGGTCAATCATGTCCCACATCAACGGCACCGCCCACCTGGGCGACGAAGTCGTCAGCAAAAGACTCAACCATTTCGACATCGTCAAATACCTGGCCCCACGAGATCCGGCGAGTTACCCGCCGAACGAATGGCAAGCGCACTACCGCGATATTGCGCTCAACACTCCCGACGAGGAACCGTACGCGATCCCCTGAGATCTCAGCGACCGGTTCCGGCCGGAGCGGCATCGTCGAGATCTTCCATCTGTCGGGTCGGGTCCACTCACAACGAGCCCGTCGGCTTCGAGCCTGCCGACCACACCGTCAAGACTCTGCCCACTGGCCTTCAGGTAGTGCGCGAGACCGCCGACTGCCTTTGTTTCGGTTTTGTGCAACATTTGGGCTCATTGGGACAACCGAAAGAACAAACGATTAGTTGGGCCAAACTGGGCGTTGCCGCCAGATTGTGACCCATACGCTAAAGATGATGGCGATGTCTTGTTGGCGTTCAACGTGGTGACTCCCGGGAAGTGGCAGGACTCGGTTTGGTGAAATGGAACAACATCATCTAGATCTGTGAATCAAACTGAGGGAGCTTTTTGTGGGAAGATTTGACGGTAAGACCGTTGTGGTAACCGGTGGTGGCGGTGGTATTGGCGGCGCTTTGTGTCGCGAGTTTGCTGCCGAGGGAGCCCGAGTGGCTGTCCTTGATCGGGCTGCGGGCCCGGCTCAAGAAGTCGCCGATGCGCTGATCTCAAGCGGCGCTCAGGCGCTCGCTGTTACCTGTGACATCACGGAACGTCCTTCGGTCGACGCTGCAGTCGATCAGGTGGTCAGTGAGCTGGGTCCGATCGACGTGTTGGTCAACAATGCGGGATGGGATCTGTTCGTCCCGTTCCTTGACACGACACCTGAGGATTGGTCGAAACTCATCGACATCAATCTGGTTGGTGCTCTCAACATGCATCACGCAGTGCTCCCCGCCATGGTCGAGCGAGGAGTCGGTCGTGTCGTGAACATCTCCTCGGATGCGGGCCGGGTCGGTTCGTCGGGTGAAGCGGTCTACGCCGCGTGCAAGGCTGGCCTCATCGCGTTCTCCAAGACACTCGCCCGAGAACATTCGCGGCACGGGATCACGTTCAATGTCGTCTGCCCGGGCCCGACTGACACTGCTCTGCTCGCTGGTTTTGTCGACGCAGCGGCGAACCCCGAGAAACTGCGAGAAGCCTTCCGTCGTTCCATCCCGATTGGGCGCATTGGCCAGCCCGATGATCTGGCAGGTGCGGTGCTTTTCTTCTCCAGTGACCAAGCAGCCTTCGTCACCGGCCAAGTACTGAGTGTGTCCGGTGGTCTGACCATGGCCGGCTGACAGCCATGTGAACCACACCCATATTTCACTTCACTCCAACTTCACTGTCTCCCTCACGACAATCAGGTTCACCGGTGCTGCTTCGGGCACGTTCGTCCACGGCACATTCGCCAGTCCAGTACACCCGGGCTGGTCCCGGACCTTGGCCGTGTTGAACGCACGCTCCGAACTAACCTCGGCGAGGCCGGATTCGAACAGTGCCTCGCCGACCACGCAGTCTTCGAACTCGGCCCCGCAGCGCGTTACGCCCAACGCGAGATTCACAACTCTCTGGCCGAGCTCAGCGCATCGTCGACCCGAGATACAGCGTCGAGGTTCTAGCCGGTCAGGTTCCGCTACGCACCCCAGCCACCAAAGCATCAAGCATCGGCCGCTGTGTCGCGCCTGCTATCGCTCGCTGAACGGAGCGATACAACTTGCGATTTCCGGGTGCCTGCAAGTCTGCCTTGCACGATGGGTTGGTCAAGCAGGTCACCAACGCGGTGGTCACGACGCGTGGAACCGGGCCGGTGAGGGTTGGTGTTGTGACGTTGTGTTGATGTGGTGTTGGGCGTAGTCGACGGCTTCGGTGAGATTCATAGTTGCCCCGGCCCGGACACAGTCGCCGAATGTCCTGGCATCGACGTTGTCTCGCCGTGGCGGCGATTTGCATCCTTGTTTCGCTCATCTGCTGTTGGTTTGTACCGTCACGCATGAGCGGCGAGAATGTCGCATGGCAAAACCAATGTCGATCACTTCGCCTCTCCAAGGCACCATCTGGCAGCTCAACGTCACAACAGGTGACGAGGTGCGCCGGGGGCAAGAGCTGATCATCATCGAGTCGATGAAGATGGAACACGCGATCCTCGCTCCCGAGTCAGGTGTCGTGAGCCTGATCCGGGTTGAAGAAGCCGCGCCGGTAGCGAAAGGCGAGAAGCTCCTTGAGCTCGTCCCGCAAGAGGTGGGCGCAGCCGAGGTCGTCCACCCCGGCGGTGCGTCGACATCGACTGAGCGAGTAGAACTCGCCGAGGTCACGGATGAGGGCGCTGGCGGCCAGGCTCCGGGATCAGCTACCCAACCAATGGACGGCCAGCGAGACCACACTGCACCGGATCCCGACACCCCAACCTCTGTCTCCGAAGAGACGGCGGACGCCGCCGAGTCCCATGCCAGGGCCGACCGATCCGAGCGGGCCGAGGGCATACGGCGGGACCTCGGCGGGGCAGACAAGGTGGCGGCGCTGCACGCCGATGGGCAGCGAACGATCCGGGACCACATCAACGGCTTGCTCGACTCCGGATCGTTCACCGAAATCGGTACCTTCGCCCGCTCCATGCGAGAGGACGACCGGGCCACCACTCCTGGCGACGGCAAGATCGGTGGCCATGGCACAGTCGATGGCCGGCCGATAGCCATCTTCGGTGACGACATTACGGTCAAGCGGGGCTCCAGCTCGATCGTCGGTGGTCGCAAGGAACACCGGATCTACGAGCGAGCCATAGCCATGGGCATTCCCATGGTCCACTTCGGCCAGACCGGTGGCGGACGCATCCCTGACCTGGTCGGCTCCGAGGGGATATCCGAATTGGGCGAGCTGTTCCTCATGGCCAGACGCCGTCACCAGATCCCGATGGCCACCGCCATCGTCGGCCAGTCGTTTGGTGGCTCGTCGTTCCTGTCGGCCCTGTCCGATTTCGTGGTCATGACACGGGGATCGACTCTGGCCGTCACCTCGCCGAAGGTATTCGAAGTGGCAACCGGTGAGGTCATCACCTTCGAAGAGGTCGGTGGGGTCGACGTGCACGCCCGACTCACCGGGCAGATCGATCTCGGGGTCGAAACCGACGACGAAGCCTACGCAGCCATCAGACGTTGGTTGTCCTATCTGCCGAGCAACATCGGCGAAGCTGCACCACGGACCGAGCCGACCGGCCCGATCGAGTCCGATCCGGAGCTCCCCGCCATGGTCCCGGCCAGCCGAACCCGGGCTTACGACATGCGTCAGGTCGTCGCTCGCATCTGTGACCCCGGATCGGTGTTCGAGCTCCAGCCCCAGTTCGCCCAGTCCGTTACCAGCGGGCTAGCCCGCATCGACGGCTGGCCCGTTGGCTTCATTGCCAACAACCCGATGTTCAAGGCCGGAGTGCTCGACCCCGAAGCCTGCCAGAAGATCGTGCGACTCTGCACAGTTTGCGATTCGTTCAACCTGCCGATCGTGTGGCTGGTCGACGTGCCCGGCTTCATGGTGGGCAAGCAGGTGGAACACGACCGCATGCTCCACTGGGGCATGCGTATGATGCAGGCCCTGCAATTGGCATCCACCCCGACGCTGACCGTCTGCATTCGCAAGGCCTTCGGTTTGGCCTGGCAGGCCATGAACGGCGCCGGCATGGTCAGCAACGGTCTGTACGCCTGGCCGGGGGCCGAGATCGGGTTCATGGATCCCGAGGTTGGCGTCAACGTGGCATATGGTTCCAAGCTCGACCGCATCGACGACCCGGAGGCCAGGGAGGCCGAGCGCCTGGCCTTGGTCGCCGAGGTATCCAACGCGACCTCGCCATATGAGGCGGCTGGCACAATGCGGATCGATGAGATCATCGAGCCGGCCGACACCCGCCGCATCTTGGCCAACGATCTGGCCATGTTGGCCAACCGCCCGGTCCCGCCACCCGAGGCCCGCATCCTGGCCTCCTGGCCAACCAGCTAGCGGCAGATCTGACAAGCGCCGACCACGCACGACACCCGAGTGCGGCACCGCATAGTCCCGGGCGATGGCGACCGGGTGCGCCGGGTATCTCTTGCCGTTCGGAGTGGCGGCTCGGGTGACGGCCATCGTGCTGTCGGCAATCCGGCCCTGGTCACGTCCATCGATGAACGCCCGAGCTGAGGGCTTTTCTCGACCACAGCCATGGTCTTCCATTCCCGACCGGACGTGACAGCTCCCGCACTGGCACACGATGTAGCTCATCCCGGCCACACCTAGCGCTCGATAGATGGCTGCACGCCGCCGTCAGACTGCCACACGTCCGTGTCGACCAACCTTGGCGCCGGTTACCAGAGCCAACGTGCAGATCAGAAGGAAAAGGATCTGGTCACGACCCTCACGATCTATAAAGCCGCCGCCCCAGATTGTTGTGCTTCGCACAACGTTTGTACCCCGGGCGGGATGGCAAGCGAACCCTTGACCGGTGGGGCTCGATCTAGTCGTCGGTGTCAAATTTCCGGTGGTCGGGGTGTGAATATCCGCGAGCAGGTTGAGTAGTGCGGTCTTTCCGCTGCCGCTTGCACCTCGTACGAAGAGGTGCTCGCCCGACTTCAGCTTCAATTCATCGATCGTAGGCATGGGAACTCCAAGGAAGCGTTTGCGGAGCTAGCGGAGCAAAAACGGACTACCCATCAGGCCACGAAGAGTTCGGCCGAGCCATGGACATGGGCATCAAGGCCACCCGATGCGTCGCCGTGATCGTCTACGTCTGCTTCGGCATCTGTGTCGTCGGTCTCGGCGCCCGCCTCGGCTTCGGTATCGACGGGTCGGCGGTGGTCACAGCAGTTGACGGATCTTTTGTGTTCCTGAAACGTTCATGTCTGTTCCTTTCCGCTAACCGACCGGTTGAACGGTCGCATAGCGCCGATTTTGGAGGTAGCGCCTCGCTTCGCTGCCAATGAAGATGACAAAAAACAGGGCAACGCTGAGCCCGGTGATGGTGGCTCCACCGGCGGTGCCGTGGTGGAAGCTGATGGCGAGGCCAGCGACGACGCACAGGCCGCCGAGCAGCATCGAGAGCGCCATGATTGGCGGAACCCGCCGCACCAGTAGCGACGCGGTTGCTGGTGGAGCCACGATCAACCCAAAGACGAGCATGGTGCCAATCGCTTGGAAGCTGGCAACGATGCTCAGTGCAAG
>ERZ651776.2495-NODE-2495-length-19891-cov-6.303321_pt1 | contig 19891 bp, 7 predicted proteins | sample MGYA00514761_ERZ651776 | MGnify/ENA metagenome assembly ERZ651776 | reverse complement strand
CCAGACGACGAAGAAGACCTCCTCTGAGTACAACGTAAAGAAAACGCAGGCGAAGAGGTGACCGAAAGTAAAGCGCGCATCTTTATGTCGTCGTCGTCGGGTCGCTCAAAAGTTCAAACGGTGTTCTTCTTTCGCGCGCGCGCGAACGTTCTGACGACGAGGCTGCGCCGTCTCGAGGGAAACGTTCAGCGCGTCAAACGCATCGCACGAACAGACGACGCGTTTAATAAAAGCGCGGGTCTTTCGCGAAAGACGACGACGACGACGACGACGAAGTTGCGCGCAAAACACTCGCACAAACTTTATTTAAAGCGCGGCGTTGTCGCGTCTCTCGTCCTCTCTCTCGCGCGCGTCGTCGTTCTCGCTCGAAAGCACATCTCGAAACGAGACGATGAGACGAAGGAAAGTCGCGCGCTGCTTTTGCAAAACGTCGTCAAAGCGCGTTTTCGTCGTCTTTTTCGTCGTCTTTTTCGTCTTCTCCTCCTCCTCCTCCTCGTCGTCGTCGTCATCGATCGCAAAAAGCGACGAGAAGAATCGCTTCAGCGCGCGACGGGGACGCGATCTGTTGCTGAGAAGCAAGGATTCGGAACTGGATTTTCAGTTGGTAAAGACGAATGAAAAGAAAAAAGTGTTCTCACCTCCCGCCGCGCGTCTTCATCATCGGCGCGATAAAGAAGAAGAAGAAGAAGAAGACAAAGAAGAAGGAAAGAAAATGTATACCGCGGGAACGAAACATTTGGAGGAGAAAGAACGCGCGTACGTCAACGCGATGGAACAGTTTCGAACGCGAGCGATGGATCGAGATCGGTTGACCGAGGTTGGTAAAGAGTACGAAGAAGAGGTGGAGAAGTTTGAGAAGGAGAATGATAGTAGTAGTAGTAGTAGTAGTAGTAGTAGTGGTAGTAACAACGACGACGGAACGGATGAGAAAACATCGTCGTCTGGATTGACCGTGTTCTTCGGCGTCGCCGGAGGCGAATCGAATTGCGAGTTTACGATGGATAAAGGAAGATGGATCGCGGATCGGTTAAAGGCGAAGAAACTGGTCATTCCAACCTGCGATCATTTGTTCCACTCCGACGCGGATGTTGACTTGTTAGATTACATGATTCCAGATACAGTGAATCATTGTAAAAAAGAAGAAAGTTCGAACACGTTTGAATTGGCGTCCTGGAATCACAACGTCAACACGCACGGCTTGTCTACTGCGGAACGATTTTTCGGCACGAACGACCACAATAATAACGGAGAGAACGTCGAAGAGAGCACGGAAAACGAGTCTAATCCGTCGCACCATCAACAGTTGGTCGCCAAGATTGAAGACGCGTCGCAAAAGAAAATCTTGTGCGTCCAAGTGGGCAACGGCGGATGCGATTGGGAAGGCAAGCAGTTTACGCCCAAGCTCGAATTCGACAGCGTCATCACCCAGGCTCAGTTGAATAAAGAGGAAATCGAAAGTAAAGGGTACGAGTACGTCTACGTCGCCGGCGTGTTCGATTGGCATCCTCAAGACGATAAAGTCAAAGAGTGGCCAGGCCTTTTCAAAATGTGCGATCCGCCTCAATACCAGGAGAAACTTTTCAACGAAGCGCGAGACTCGATCAAGAAATACAACGCGGACCACCCAATAGACCCGGAAAAAACCTTGTGCGCGCACTGGCGTCAAGAAGACTTCGTCGGTAAAGGTGACCCGTACGTCTACGACCCAGTTCAAGGCGCGAAAATCATGTCCGAAAAAGCTGAAGAACACGGCAACTTGAAGGACGTGTTAATCCTCACCAACGACCCCGTCGCCGACGAAGACAAGCAACGATTGGAGACGTTGAAATCTGAACTCCTCAGTCACGGGCTAACCCCACACACGGTCCATCACGACAAACTAAAGCACTCGCACGATGTTTTCGTCGACAAAGCCGCGTGCTTGTTAATGAAAGGTTTTATAGGCACCCGATCTTCTACGTTCAGTCAGAGCATCGCGGAGATGCACGCGTTGCGAGACAAGTATATTTAGAGAGGATTATTCAAAGAGATAGCAGCGGTGGCGAGTACTACCACCGCTACTCAAACGATTCGCGAGGAGGAGGAGGTGCGTCATCTCGCCGCTCTCGCTCACTCAGATCTGAGCGCGAGAGCGGAGAGAGAGAATGAGAGAATTTTTTAGCTAATTTTAAATATCCGCATTAACTCCGTACGGTAGTAACTCACTTAGAAGAGACCGACCTTTCCCTTTCTCTCTCTGCCTCTCTCTTCGATTCGAAGCACAATCCACCGAACGAGATAAACTCCTTTCGCGCGAGGATATAATAACATCTTCTCTCCGGCGTCGCTTTCTTCCGAGCGCGCACGCCAGCGCGCGCTTCTCGGCAAGTTTTTTTAAATCCAAAAATGGAATCGCGCGTAGTCATCGACTCGCGAGAAGGAGAACATCATCATCGCCATCAAAGCATCATCATCAACAACAACAACGTCGGGAACAGAAAAGGAGCGATATTGAACACCTTCATCGTTTTAGTCTTCATCGCGTGCGTTTTACTGTTTGAAGAGTTGGTCGCGGTTGGGTTAGTCGTGCGACGTCGAGTCGTTGTTGGTTTTCCTCTTTACGACACCGGAGAAGAGGTCGACCGGGAGGCGGAGGATGCGAATGTTTGGACGATGACGCCGGAATACGAGGAAGAAAAGCAGCGAGAGCAAACGTCGCCTGTGTTCATCACGTTTAGCGATATCGTCGGCGACGGCGTGTGCGCCGGGGTCGAGACGGCGCTGTTGCGCGGGATCGAGTTGAACGTCATCGGCGTAGCGGATACGAAGAGCGAAGGCGAGAAGAACGGTTTCGCTTTAGAGGAGTTCGCGAAAGTGAAAACGGTCAAGTCGAGAAAGATGTACGGTTTTTTGGAAGCGCTTACGGAGAAAGAGAAGCACTGGGAGGCGTTTGGGATCGCGAGCGGCGATACGATTGTGAACATCGCGGACGCGAGCGACGTCTTGTACTTTCAAGACGGCGCGACGATCATGGAAAAGTATAAGCAGATCGTTCGAGACGCGCCGGTGGATGAAAGTAGGAAACACACCATAGTTTTGATTGGTGCAGAAAGGAATTGTTGGCCGAGCATGGACGGAGAAAAAGAACTCATACCGGGCGGGAGAAAATACTGCGAGCAGTTTAAAGCGGTGTCCGGGAACTCGAGTTATCACTTTCTAAATAGCGGGAGTTTGATGGGCAGAGTGGACGCGGTGAAGGCATTGTTGAAAAGAGTTGAGTCTGTCATGGATGGAGGCAAGCAAAATGACGACGATCAGCAGTTGTTACAAATGCAATACGAGCGTCAGATTAAACAAAAGAGCGAAGGAGGGGGAAAAGAAGAAGACGCATTTACGATACTTCTCGACCACAAAGCGTCGATTTTCCAAACAGGTTGGGGGTCTCATCTCGCGAACGGCCGGTACGCCGCGCGCGATCCGAACGGCGCGTATTACAACGAGGCGAAGTGCGCCGTTGAAAATACGGAGCACAATAGCGAACCTTCGATAATTCACTTCAACGGAGGTAAAGTCGCGCTTTTCCCGGTCGCAAGAAAAAGCATCGAGTGCTTTTCTTCTTCTTCTTCTTCTTCTTCTTTCTCCTCCTCTTCTTCTTCGCTCAGAGAAGAAATAAAGTCGCGGTATCCTTGGTTCGAGATGCAGTGCGATAAATTTAGCAGCATAGGTAGGAGCAACTAGTAGTAGTAACATTATTTTTTATTTTCTAAATTAGTGTGATCGATTGCTTAGTCTACTAATGTCATCGCGTTTACGTACCGTTTGATCATCTGTCCCATGTACCGCACGCCGACGCTCTCGTCGAGCCATTGCGCCAAATCCTGTAAAGCCATCGCCGATTGTCGCACGTCTTCCAACTCTCCTTCTTTTCCGCCGAGGAGCTTGTCGTCGCGAAACGCCCTCGCTTCTGCCAGCACGTTTTCTGGATTTACCGTAAAGCTAAACTCGCCGTCCTCTAAACCTCTACTGAACCAATCGTTGAACACGTTTATGCGCAGCATCGCCGATCCGGCGCGAGCGATGACTAACTGCCTATTGAACGAATGCGAGTTGCCATCGATGTCTAAAAGCACTTTATTCTTCCCGAAATCGCCGTCTCCCATCCTTGGTTTCGCTAAGTCGTGAGCATGCGGAAATCCTTGTATGAAGTCCGTAAAGCCTACGTCAAACCCGGGTTCATTTATTAAATCTTTAATCACTCTGTTGCGCAAGTTGGTCTCCGGCGTCCTCGATCCCGTCGACGATCCTCTAAATTTAATATCGTTCGAACGTTCGTCCCAACTCGGATCCTTGCGAAGCTGAAACTGCTCCCACGACGAACGTTCCGTGGCGTTTAGTATCGATGAGACGCCTCCTTTATTTCTATCCGCATCTTTTGTGATGTAATTCTTGGCGTGCCTGAAATAATCCGGAAACGGAAACAGCAAGTCGTCGTGACACCCGTCCACCTTCGCCATGCTCCACACGACCACGCCATCTCCACTAAAAGAAAACGGCGACGTCCTTCTCTGGATTAACCCGTGCAAATTGGACAGTTGCTGCTGTTTCGGGCACTCACCCATCATCAAAGGCTCGTCGAAACAATTGATCAAAAACCACGTCTCCTTAAAATCGTCTTGGAGGTACTTTTGGCCAATCTCCGCGACTTTATCGCGCATGAATTCGTGAAAGCCATTCGTGGACCACCACTGCGTCTGCCCTTCCAACCGAACCCATTCAAACACGCTTTTGCTAGGGTTATTAGTATTTCGCCGTAACGCGTATAACGCCAGCTTCCTAGAGTCTCTTCTCACCGCCGCGCGCATCCGCTCTCTCGAAAGTTTCTCGTTCTGCCCAAACTTCTCCACGTCTTGGAAATTCTTCTCGAAGAATCGATGAAAAAATCCGTCCCGGTCTTCGCCGCTCACAAAGTGCCTTCGCAACGAAGCCGAAGATATGGGAGGAGAAGATATAGGAGAAGAAATATTAGCACCAAGAGAAGAAGAAGAAGAATCTCGACGAGGTACCACCGCGCTCCTCCTACTCCGACTGCGATCCTCCGCGACGCTCGCGCCGCGTCCGCCGCTACCAAACGTTGTCATCTGCGCTCTCAGCGTCTTCCTCACCGCCAAAGTCTCCTCGTAAAACAACACGAAACATAAGAACGCCGCGACAAAGAAAAGTGTCCGAATCCAAGACTGAGCGCCGCCACCGCTCTCTTTCGTCGTCATCGTTAAAGGCGAAACGAACGCCTTTTTCGGTCGATGTTTCTCCGCGACGACGACCCCCAAAAGCACTTCTTCGTGCTCGTCATCTTCTTTTCCTTTTCCGAGGAGAAGACCGTTATCGTCGTCGTCGTCACCATCGCCGCGCTGCTCGGCGGCAGAAATCGTCGACGAACCCGCGAAAAGAAAGCGATGATGCATGTCTTCTCGTCGTTCGGGGGGAGCGACGAGAGCAAGAAGCGCGTTCAGAACGTGCGGTGCTTCTCTCTCGCCCCTCGAACACGAAAAGAGGCGCGCTCCTTTTCTCCAAATTCGCGTCAAAACAAGTCACCACAAGGCATCAGAAGTCACACTTTCGAGAAAAAAAAAGTCACGAATGAGACGAAAAAACGAAAAATTTTTAGAATAATTACATGAACAACATCAACGGTATGCATACTATGTAGTGAAAATAACCGAAATTGGTCGTGGCAATATTTCAGTCGCGTCATCACCAAACGAACGGGACTAACTTTTTCCTCTTTTTCGGGAACTTATCGCCGAACTTTTCAATGTACCATTTCCAATAAGCTTTTGAACGAGGCGCCAGGTTCGCCACCGTCCACAACGCAAACGCGAAAAGCGCTCGCGATCTTGTCGCAAAGCTAAACGCGAACCATTGGATCATTTCGCCTAAATAGTTTGGACACGTGGAATATTTGAACAACCCTTCGTTCGGAATGACGTATCCTTTGTGCAACTCTCGTAACTTGGACAATCTGTTATCTGAGTCTACGTTGATGAACCAACCGATAAACGCCACTATCATCCACAACTGACCATCCAATGTTTCTAAATTTCTCGCCCCATTCCGGGCTAGCTCACAACCAACGAGCGTCGCGTTGACTAAGTTGAATAAGACGGCGCAAATGACCACTGAATACGTCGTCGGCGAGATATTTCGCGACGCCGGATAGATCACCGCTCGATTAAAATAGTGCGCGACGAACAAACCGACGGCGAATTTCGTGGACATTCGCATGTTGGGTTTTGGGCTCCTGTTAAACGGCCACGGAAGATACTTCCGCCACATTCGCTTCAAGAAACCAGGTTTCTTCTTCCCGAAATCGAACCAATCCCCGCCGTAAAAGAACGAATATACGAGCATAATTGGACTCACAATCTCTTGAAGGAACAACGACTGGTTTCCCGGCAACATCATCGCTTTACTCAAACTCGTGCTCAACTTTCCATACGGTAAACTCACGTAAAACAAAAAAGGAAATATGCACAAAACCGTCAACATCCACAGGTTAACAGCGTTTGTGAACAGTAACCGCTCGAATCCGCTTCGAAATTGAGAAAAACACAGAGTGAGAAAACCACTCGCTCGGTAAAAAATATCGATTCGACTGGAGTTTGCCAGCGTCGTGAATATGTTTTCCTCGGTGTCTTTTATGTCCATGATGCCGTCGCCGACGGATTTTAGCGTGTCCACCAAGGAGGACGGCGCGTTTCGCGATGCTTTCTTTTCATCTTTACCCTTCGCAGATGAAGAAGAAGTGGTATTCGTCGTCGTCCTATCCGGGAGAACACCGCCGACATCATTTGAGGAAGAATTAGAAGTCGGTAATGAAACTCTCGCTCTCTCTTTCAAGCGCATCAGTTCTTGCAACAATTCGTACTCCTCTCCGCTCACCTCGACGGTGCTTTTTCCTCCTTTCTTTTTGTTGAAGCTGCTCATCGTCGAGGATGCTCTCTTCTCTTCTCTTTCTTTCGTTTTTAGGGGTTTTTTGTGCCGCCATCTTGAAATTTGCTACATACAAAAATGTTTGAGAAGCAATTGCATCAGGCGTTGCTGCGCGCGGCGGGTTCGTTCCTGAGCTTCGACGAGGTCGTCGAGGAGGACGGGAACAACACGAGCAACGTATCGGCGTCTGTACTTTTCGGCGGCGGTCCGAAAATTACGCTACGAAACGTAAAGTTGCAACACGAGGAAGACATCGTCGATGGATATTTGGGACAGTTTTTACCGACACATATCGGCGTCGATGAAGCGAGAGTGGGCGAAGTTTGCGTTCGAATGTCTGCGACATCGATTGTCGGAATGCAACCAACAATCGATGTTTCCTTGAAAGGTGTGAATGTTGTTTTAAAGAAGCTCTCGAGAGAGGAGGAGACGCGCCGGCAAAACGAGAGACAGAAAAAGAGCGAGGAGAAAAGAGGGGAAGGAGGAGGAGGAGAACAGATAGAAAGTTCCAAAGACGAAGACGACGACGACGACTTTGGAGCAAGACTCGACCAGGCCGAGATGATTTGGCTTTGCAAAAACTTAGAAAACATTGATTTTACAGAGATTATGGAGAGTTTGTTTGTTAAAGATGGGAAGAAGACGTTCGCGAAGGATGACGACACTTATGTTGCGCGATTTTTGAAAACTCTACTCGCAAATGTTTCTGTGAGCATTTCCAATCTTCACATTCGATTCGAAGACAGTGTAACTGTGATTAATAAGGACAAAATGGGTGTAGGAATTGTGTGCGGAATTAAGTTGGATGCGTTGCTGTGCGAGTCCGTTAGTAGCATTGGAGATCACAAGAGGAAATATAATAGAGCCTCGCATGAAATCTGCAAGAAGACGACTATCACGAATCTTTCGGTGTATTTTGATGAATTAGGCACAAGCGATGACATGAATGAAGCAAATGTTTTAGAACCGTTATCTTTAGATTTGATATACGTGCAAAAAGTAAACGCGGATGCACTTGATAACGGTGGTACTCCCCGAGTTACTCTGAAGGTTAACGTGCACGACAACGCCGGTATCCGCGTGGGTCTACGTAAGCATCAATACGACAACTTTAACAGAGTTCTGGCGGCTCTTGGTCGCGAAAAAGAAATACGCCGGCCAACGGAACGTGTGAGAGAGAATCCTCGACTTTGGTGGAACTACGCTCGTCTAAGATTAGCACAGTGTAAAGCAACGAAAATACCGAAAACACCCCGATTGATGAAGATTAGTGCGAAAGAGGTGAGCGAAGCGCATCGGAAAAGACAGCGCTACATGGAGCTGAGTTCTCGGGTAAATGGAGCAGACGAAGAAGATGTCCTCGATGAACTATTCAAGATTGAAAAATCGCTGAGCTTTGAGGTTGCGTTAACTTGGCGTTGTATTGCTCAAGTTCATAGTTTACAAGAAGACGGAAATAAATGTAAGAATTGTGCGAACTCAGTCGTAGCAATCTCAAGAAAAGTTGCGTTGAACACAATAAAATGGAATAGAAAAGAAGAAGAGAAAGAAATAGAAAAGGAGGAAATGGCGAGTAATGAGGAGGTCTCAACTCTTTCGAGCGATGCTTTATGCCAATTGGATGATGTTCTGAAGGTTTGCAAAGATATCACTCATCCTCATCCTTCACAATGTTGGAAAGGTCCTGAATTCTCGGTATTTATATCATTTCAAAGCGTTTCCATATCGTTATTTCTTGGGGCGGAAGCGAGCAACCCCTTGCCAACAAAAACTATTTTAGAAAATTCAATATCGGTCAAAGTTTCCAACTTTGAATTCAGACTCGTAAAGCACGTCGATGACATGCAATCGTTTTTAAACGTTAGCGATATCGAATGTTACGATATTTCGGAACGTCCGATAATATCCAGATTGATGCCAAAACGAAGGGCGGCATGTGCCGATATTAAGTTTGCGCGCAAAGATTCTCGGTACTCACTCACAGGAAATGTCTCGAAGTTTATCATCAGGATAGATAAGGACACGATCACGCGCATAACATGTTTTATGGATGTTCCAGAAGACGTTCGCGAGGACTACTGTTCAAGAACAACATCAAATAATGAGACAAAGGCCAAAAATTTTGGCGAGAGAAGTGCGAATGAAACTGAAAAATCATCTGGTTTGGAAATGTTTGAAACTATTAGCGTAGTTGTCGATGCTCCAATTATACGCATTGATGCACGAAAAGAAAACACTTTAATCATTGATTTAGGTACTATCTCCGTTCATAGGTCGAAAGTAAAAGATTTGAATGTCTTACATTCGATCGAAATCGGCATATCTGGATTATCAGCAAAAATTTTAGACGAAAACGCCGATAAAAACACAGTTTTTCATATCTTGAACGAGGTTGAGGACTTAATTATTTCCTACACGGGGACTCAAAGTCCAGGAATGAAGATTGCATCTTCGCCAAAAATACTTTCCGTTGATGCAAGGAAAGATTTATGTGTGAGTATGTCACCGTGTCGTTTAATGACGATACTCGCAATTGCGGATGAGTTTTTACCCTACAGCAACAGTGGTGAAAAGGATTTGAGAATAGAAGAATCAAAAAATGTCGAGTATGAATACGATTCCAATACACGAGCAGTTCAATCAGAACATCATGTTCATATTCAACAAAGCTTAGGCATAAAATTACTAGGGCAGCCAATGGGATTGACAAAGTATAAAAAGGAAAGAGATGATGATGGCACTGACGGCATAGAGAGAGGAGGCGTAGATCGGCCTACAACATCTGCTGCTATACACAGTGAAGTAGAGATTTTAGAGATAGTAATTGACGGGGGACAGATACATCAAACCAATTCGAATGTAGACTCAGGTACAGAGATAAAATGCGAAAGATGCTTAGAAATTAAGGATTTGCTCCGAGGCGGTAGTTTCCTATCGTTCAAAAACGAAAATCTAACGGAAGAGAAGGATGATGAAGAAGACACGTTCGTACATGCGAGAATTTCAGAAATTGCAATTTCGTTGTACACTCGATCACCACGTTCGCCTTATTGGAGCGATATCTATACCGAAATGGTACTATCAGGTCCTTCGATGATAGCAAATTTGTCACGTCCGACGTTGGGCTCATTTTGGCGTGCGCTAGACGAAATATATGTCCTACTCGACCGAAACATACAGGCTGACGAAGCTGTTGGTCGATTGGATAATTGGCAATCGCTTGACGTCAACTCCTCTGTGACAAATTTTAAGTTGACTATATGTACGAACAGTCTTGAACTAAATGCCGTGCTTGAAGAAGAGGATTGGTGCAAGAGTGACGGAAAGAAGGAAGCGTTCAATATAATTTCAGGAGTTGGAACGCAAATTGAAATTATGAATCTCAATACCGGTTTGAACGTTGAGTGCGCATTACCAGACTTGATGATGGAAGATTTAACAATCGATCCGAGCCACAGATATCGACACTTCGTGAACTCCCGAAAGCGAGATGGTGCCTCGTTCGCGAGGCTTGCGTACAAGAATTTTGATTATCGACAGGAAAGCGTATATCCAGGTTACGATCAAATACTTATACTCAATATGGATAATGCTGAGGTAACATTTTTGATGCGATTCTTTTATTATCACGTTCTAGGATTCTTCTCTGGCTTCTTACCAGATTATATCCCCATTGAAAGTTTGCCTTCAGCTTTGCAAGAAGCCGCGAGAATAGAACGCGATCAGTGGTTGAGGGTCGGCACTTTTGCATACGATGTTTCCATAACTAATTCTTCTACGATTTTACCCCGGAGCACATCGGCAACGTCCGAATGTATTTTAGTAGACTCCAAACGAGTACATGTTTATAATCAATTCAAATGGGAACATGGAACCTCCCATTTAGATGCGGAGGCAATTTTGATGGATAAGATGACGATTGACATTCATGACTTTTCCATGGCAATGTCTGATGTACACAACAAGGGATCTCTGGTGTTTGGTGAAAACATAGTGCTCAGTAACCAGTCGTTTCTTCGTCATATTCGACCGATGGAAACCCTCACAATTACAATCGCTGGCCCGACGTGGGATCCTCACGATAGCAAATGTGGCAGCGAAATCGAGATCTCGACCGAAGGGGTTTTTGCTTTAGAGCTTGACAATTATGAATTCAGTGTCTTGTGTAACGTAATTGGAACGAACTTTGGAGAAGAAAGCTGGGAAATCCAAACTTTGTTTAGCTATCGCGAAGATTTGGAATGGAAAAATCCAAAAACTTCTCCTTTGACAAAGTCTTTAGGGCAAAGGATTATAGTTACGTTACCGTATACGGTTCTGAGACTGTGGAATGCCCCACGCTCCAATCGCTCGAAACCGCTATCAGAGATACACATGGGAAATCTTTACGTGAACTATTATTCGCACAGAAATTATATTGATTATGGCTTGAATATATCTTTATGCGATTTAAAGATTCGAGATAAGCGGATTGGAACCGGGAAAGGTCACTTTGAGATGATACAAAAAGGTTTCAATTTTGATGAATCCAATGTAAACCAGGATGAACGGAACCTGACTTTTTTGCACCTCGACGTTGAAAGCGTTCGTAATGAAACAAATATTGAAATGAACTTGCACTCACGTTGCTGTGTAAAAGTCGATCCATTATTCTTTAGCGAACTTGCCTTGTTCTTTTCTTTCTCAGAGAGTGAAATTGTTGACGAGTTGACGAAAGAAATAATTCGAATGTCTCCCTTAGAAAAGCGTCTCAACGCCGACGTTCAATTTGATAAAAATCGTAGCGATAACGGGCTTATAAAGTTGAGAGAAGATTTGAATTTGAACAGCGGAAGAAGAATCTTAGCCGATGGGCCCCTGTGTTTCTCAAACCAGTGCATCTTGGATGGAGATGGATATACAATAAGACTTCCAAATCGGCAAAGTACTCGCGGTGATCAAATTCCGTTAATTATTCTTGGAAGGAACAAAATTCTCACGTTCAAGAATTGCACGATTGAGATACCGCTACCAGATATGACAGTGAATGAGCGGTTAGAGCAAATAAACATTGGAGACTACGTTTCGTTCGGATCCAATTCGAAAATTGTTCTGGATGAATCGGCTCGGATCGTGAAGACAAATATGAAGAACCTCATTCAAGGCACCTCGATACGGACAACCAGCAATGCAACCCCTGCTGACCAATCATCTCTCCGCGCACGTGTACGGATAAGTTCACTTGAATTGTTGATTTTCGATGTTGGACAGCACGCCGCAGATGGAAAGATTGCTGCATCTGAATATATTTCGTTGAAGACGGGTGTAGATCTTTCATATGCCAGCTTACCTTTGCTCAAAGTTTTAGACCAAAAGGGGCGCACAGAGGTTGCTTTATATATCACGAATCTTGAAGCATTTTTCTGCGATGCAAATAATCGCGCGTGTTTCGATAGACTGCTTCATAAGACTAACATAGATTTTACATACAAAGAGGCCTCGAATGGAAGTATTCAGCTTGATGGAAATGTTTCAGAAGTGGACATTCACCTGAACACGGTCACTCTTCAGAATGTTTTAGAAAACGCAACAAAAATTTCAAATTCCATCCAAGCTGTCTCGGCTTCATTTGGAGCATCAGTTGCCCCTTGCGGGGCTTTTGAATATATTTGTGCATCGAGAGCAGCTGGCTTAAAATTTTTCCGCGTTATCCCTCCACGTGGTTACGCTAGTCTGGGTGACGTTTTGATATTTGCGCATCAACATTCTCCATCGACATCCGTCATTGCGATAAATGCTGCTAGTAACGTATGCACCGCACCAACTGGATTCATAAAAGTTTGGGAGTCTAAATCGAACGATTGTGTCGCATGGTGGCCCGTCCCCAAGGAAGGATTCATCGCGATGGGATGTGTAGTGACAGCGTCCAAAGATAAAATGCCCAATACAGAAAATTATCGATGCGTGCGACAAGAGATTCTGACAGAAAGTACTTTCAGAGATTGTGTATACAGTGGTGGCACAGATGCGGAGCAGCTCTGGACAGTAGACAATTCGTCTCAAACATTCTTTGCAGGACAGTGGCAAAATGTTGGGAACACGGGTAAGAGTTTGAGACCTGCGGCACTGCGCGATCCTCTCCTACCTATTCACGTAGAGACATCGCTGATTGATAAACATCAACACGAATCGCCGCAGACCAGTTGGGACATTAGCCCAAAAAGAGTGGGTAGGTCACATGTGAACGACGATTCGCTCTTGTTAAATTCACCCCAATCCACATATGGAAATATTTATGACGGCAGTGATGACGGCGTTGAAAAAAATGAAGATATGAATACATCAATATCTGTGTTAATTCCGAACGTGCACCTCGAATTATTCGTCAGGGAAGCCAAACGGCCGTTTGCATCAGTTGCCATCGATTCTATAAGACTAGGTATAACAGGTGACGAAGATGGCGAAGAAGTATCGGAGCATGGAGAGGAAAATTTGTTACATGGGGCGCTCTCATCAAACCTCTCGGTATATTTCTATAATCCGATCGTTTCTTCGTGGGAACCTATTTTGCAAAGATTTAAAATTGAAGGTGAATATTCGAACAATAAGAGAAAGATGATTGAAGAGCACAATCTCACAATTCCGTTGCCGATTTGCTGTGACGTGCACAGCTCTTTTGGTGAAAATTTATCATCTTTCCTGCAGTATGATGTCAATATGGTGGATCCTTCGTTATCTTCCAAGTACTTTAATAAAGATGTCAATTCTCTGATATCGAATAATTTGGTCTTTCCAGTCTTTGTTCGAACGGAATACCCTAGTCGTTTGGTTCACAAGGTCGATCCAGGCGAGTCGTTCAAGATTGCTGACGCTTCCGAGAAACTTGAATATCCCAATCCACCTCACAAGGGCATAGAAAACAATAACGAACGCGCATGGAGACACTATCCAGAACGGAGCAAGTGTCACTTAACACTACATCTCGACTCTTGTAAATTTGCTTCAGAGGTTGTTGAGTTGTCTTCATCAGTCCCGGAGTTGCAGTGCTCTGTTCGAATATACTCTCATAACGATAAAGTGGATCAGGATAGATCATTGTTGCAATCGAGTAGATGCCGAACCAGACCACTAACATCGACAATTTCAATTTCAAAAGGTAATGGGGAAATAGAAAGATGGTATAAGTGGGACGAATGCTTTTCGTTAAGTATTCCACTTGACGCAGACCCCAACAGTTGCCTGCTCGGAGTGACCGTCATTGATTTACGAGGCTCCGGCGGCGCGGGTTCGCCGCTTTCTGAGTCTGTAATATCAACAGCAGCATTGCTCAACTCTTCAAGCTCTGGCGACTTGTTTCCATTATTATGTGAGGGTTTAGAACCTTGCATTGTAAAATGCTCAGCTCGACTTGTTTTTGCAAAGGTTAGAGGGCAAGTAGGAAACCTTCTCAAGACAAAATCCTCCCTCAGTCGTAAAGGCAAAAATATGCCATCTATTTCAATGTTTGAATCTGGGCCGTGGCATAAGTTGCGACCTAGAAAAGATGTACTGATGAAAAGTGATAGTGCGCGAACTGATTCTAGCAGCGTGGAAGTTCTGTTTTTTGAGAACAGGAGTTTTACAATGACGACTTCGGCTGATATTTCAGGTTCGCTCGAGTATTCTCTCAGTCCGAGAGTTCAGCTTCGTAACACGACAGAGTTGCCGATTGAAGTTCTCATAGCTCCAAAAGAGATGGATCCCCACGACGCATCGGAGCACATTCTAGCGTTCGATAATCAGCCCACTTCCGATCTATTCATAATGAAGAGGCTTATCAAACCAGGAGAGCTCCTACCATTGCCGTATTCCACCATTGGACCCGACGCCTGTTCAAGCATCCATATGAGGGTTCACAGCCTCTCGTCCCCTTCCTCCTGGGGCAGTTTGGTTAAAGATACAAACAAATTTGTCCCAAAAATTCTCTCATACGAGGAAATTTTGGGATGTAGAGCTTTGAGTTCAGGAATGGAAGGACACGAAATACTCCTATGTGATGGGTCTGGCCAGACTTCGTGGTTTCTTTGCGTTGAAACAATCAGACTTAGTGTACAAGGAAATTATTCTGAAGATAGATCGTCTTTCGATTGGACACTAATCATTAAAGCTCCTTTGAAAATTCGGAATACTTTAGGAGGTAGCTGCAAGATCTCCTTATATTCCTCTGAATTTGATCTGCCAAATATGAAAATGGATAAAGCCGCATTTGTCAAAGCGTTGGAATCAAATGAAAGCATTTCCATCTATAACATTCATCCTGGATTCCACACCGTGATCGCGATTCATTCATTACGTGGCGGATGGAAGATTTCTGACAATGGTCGATTTGCACCTGTTTCACCTTCAGCATTTGCGTCTAAAGTAGCAAGAAATGGAGGCATGAATTCTGTCAATGAAACATTTGAACTCGAAAGAAGAGACGGTTCAAAGTCTTACTTAAATGCAGTTGCTACTATAGTTGGACGATACATTGGAGATTCTAGCGAGAAAGATTCAAGTGCGAATCGTTTAGTCACAATATGCGCTTCTGTTATGATCGTTAATAGAACAGGAACTTTGTTAGCATATCGTGCAACATACAAAGACCGTGACGGTACCAGAACGTCTACTCAAAAAGGTGATGACAGGTCCGATGCCGATTTGAATTCGAGACTGAGCGATCCCGCAAGCAGCACCAATACGAGCAGAAAGAGAACCTTTGACTCTAGAAAGAAAAGTATCGATGGAAGATCTGATCGAGATGGCAATGTTACTTCTATGCGACGTATGCCAGTTGCTACCATGCATTCGCTCAAGACGACGCCGGTCACCTCGCTCGAACATATACATTGGACCCCAGGTGATCGCGATTATTCAACCTCAGAAATGCGAATTTCTTACGCATCGCCGACAGAAATAGATGAAGGTAGCACTTTGATGCTTGAATTTGGGATATCAAACAGCGACGACGCGAATTTTTTCACAAAAAATCTTGAAATGAGTCCGCCTGTCCTTGTTTCTGAGTTTGATTTGAGCAGGCCAGTTATAATTGAAGCGAACGGATTGGAAATATCAGGTCAAAACGTGACGTCAGTCTGTTTACCAGTATCTGTTCGATTTGAACGACAAAGTCTGCTCAGTAAAGTATCGAAAGAAGAGGGATTCTTTGACACGGAAATTTTTGGTCAAGCTGTGACAGTCATCGTGGAACCTGCTATTACTTTGATGAACAGAACTGGAGAGATTTTGGATATCACGGATTCTCCCGATGCTTCAGCGTGGAAATCTATTCCTGCGGATCACTCGAAGTGGGGAGTACCTTGGTCGTGGCGCCTATCCGACCCAGAGCAAAACTTGTTCGCAAAATTACATCGCAAGAATGGGGCATGGAGTTCAAAATTTAATATTGATAGGGATGACAAAAATACATTAAGTGTGCGCTTGCTCGATACAACTAGCTCAGAAGAGGGACAGAATATGCGAGTGAAGTCCTTGAACATTGATATTGAACGCGATTCTCTTCTCACGTGCACTTCTACTATCAATTTCACCGTGAGACGAAATCCAATCATTATTGAAAATACAAATAACGAGTACGTTTTGGCTTTCCGTGAAATACTATCTGACGGATTAGCACGAGTAGAAAACGATACTGACTTTAACAGAGCTTCGTTTCATGAAAATCTTCGTGCTGGTAGTGATTGGACTGAGGTCCAACCAAATGCTTCCATAGCTTTTGCGTGGTTAAATGATTCGGAGCCTGATCGAGCTATAGAAGCAAAGTTCATTCGTGTCGGAAATGTTCAGTCATCTACGAAGAGAGAAAGGCTTTTTGAAAAATTACCATCGCGCATATACAGGGCATTTGATAGCAAAGGCTTGACTGAGCTTCCCGGTCTCGCAGTGCCCATATTTGATTCTGGAGGTGAAGGTTACTGGGCTTTTGAAGCACTGAAAGATGGACTCTCTAACACAAATCAAGATGACTTTAAAAGCACTTTGCTTACTTTTGCTACCGTATCTTTCACACATGCAGATGATGTGAACAGAAAACCATCGAAGCTTAGGTTTGGGTCAGCGCTATCTAAAGATGATCTCCAAAATTTTGCTCAAACACGGGAGGAAGCTTTACAGAATGAAACTGAAAGAATGTTTTGCCCGATCACCGCAAAACGCTCTCGATATTCATTCTCTCTGAAAAACATAACTTTGAGTTTACTCGATAAACGCATCAACGAGATCCTGGTAGCTCACGTCGATGGATTTAGCATATCGCACGATCAGAAAGAAACTTTCACAGAAGCGGTGATTACAACCACTTCTGTACGATTAAAGAGTTTACAAATTGATGATATGACGCACAAAACAATATACCCGGTTCTTCTGCGTCGCATTGACAATGATGTTGCGCAGGATAATCTATTTTCAGCACGTATTCGAGTTCGGGAAGATCTACGCGATAAAATAATACACTATGACCGCGTAGAGTTGAATTTCACGCGCACGCCGATCCACGTGAATATCAATGAACCGTCGCTTTGGTCGGTCTTACTATTTTGTGACTATTTTGTCCCACGGAGTTCTTCAGGGACAAAATCTGCTAAGAGCAAAAGCGGTGAAGGCGTTGGTATTGACGACGTTTCAGTTGTCGTTGGAAATATCGATCGAACGATATACGTGCAGCACTTCTCGATTGACCCTATAACAGTCGCTTTTTCGTTTCGCGCAGCTGGTCTTGATCGAATTCGCCCGAGACGCGCGCAGGAGCTCATCCCTGGCATAGTTGGCTTTATTAACCTTTCCGAGTCTACGGTAAAATTAAAAGGTTTTGCGTTGCATCATCAACTTACGAAGCTCTCGACATTCAAATTAGACGTGGGCAAAGCGTACGGGAAGCAACTCTTGGGACAAATATTCAGAGTTTTATCAGGTATTAGCGGATTAGCATCCGTAGGACTTGGCTTGGGTAAAATATCCAACATCTTAGGTGGACATACAGCAATTGGCGTCGGGATGAATCTTCGGAAATCAATCTCCAAAGCAAGTCATTCGAAAATATACATGCAAGACGATAGACCCGAGGTTGACTACATAACTTTTACAACTGGTGCGATTGATGGTCTCACTTATTTTACGTTGAATGTTGTAAAAGGAGCTACTGGAATTCTTTATAAGCCTGTTCTCTATGGCTATCGCGATGGCGCTTCAGGTTTCTTCAAAGGTGTGAAAAAAGCCACGTTAGGAACGGTTTCCAAGCCAATTGCAGGCGCCGTTGGGTTTCTTGGACACATCACATTAGGAGTAGAAGGATCTATCACAAACGCACTTGCCGCTCTTGGAGTAAAGACAAAGAAGAAGCATGTGAAGAGAATTCGTCCCGCTCGTCTCCCATCCATGGATGGTGTATTGAGAGCGTATGACGAGCAGGATGGAACGGCGTCAATGTTGTGGAGAAAAATAAAGCAAAGACGTTTCGTTCGACATATTTCTGATGATGAGGATTTCGCGTGGGTCATAAATATTGATCATGATAACATTATCATCGCAACTAGTAGGCGTCTCTTCAAGATTGCAGTTAAAAAACACCGAAGCAAGAGAGCTTTAAGCATTGAGTGGGATTTGTTTTGGAAGTCAGTAAAATGCGTGGAAAGGAGTAGGGAAGGAGACTACGTTGACTTAATATATTCCAATAGCAGCTACCTGGATCAATGCCAGCGAATCAGCGTTCCCGTTATTTTACAAGATACGCTGAGCGATAAGATTCTCTTATCGTCGAGATTGTTCTCGAGTAAGAACGAAAAAAGTTCTTCTGAACCTCGAAGGTCCACAAAATCGTCGATCAGAAAGAGTCTCGAAAGAAAGCGGGGCAATTTCGCTGGTGAAGAAGAAGACGATAACCAGTCGTTTTCATATTCATCGACCTCGTCTTCCTCAGGGTTGAGCGACTACTCTGAACACTTAAATCTCTCGACCTCGTTTGATGATAGAATTAATACCACTGATAATCGAAAGCTCGGTAAAGCGTTCAAATTTAGCGACGGTTACAAGTGCGTTTACTCCTCTTCAAAGAGAAGATCGGCAGGATTCAGCGCCAATGCGCCAGAAGAAGAAAACGCACCGAAAATTTTCGGGATATTTAATCCAGTATCGGGAGGAAAGAAAATTACTTTTGGATCAATACTCCAAATAGGAACCAATGCGGCCCCGTCATCATCAATTCCTATGCCAGTGGTCAACAAAACAACAGTGACCGGGGAAGATTCAATTTTTGCATATCCCGTGAAATTTGAACTCGCAGGTAAAATAAAAGGATCGAATGTACGCTTCTTCTGGCCGGTACCACCGGAAGGTTACGTAGCTCTGGGAGTATACTCTGTTAGAGGCAAAAAAGCTCCAAGTAAGAGAAAAAGTGTTGTATGCATTCGCCAAGATTTAGCGAAACCGTTCAAAATCACGAAAAAAGGAAGCTCTGCGTTCCCTGAATACGTATTTGTAGAAAAAGCAGATTTTACATTGTGGAGAATTTTGAATACAGTCAATACGTTTACAATCGTCGATGGTCACGCGCCCTTGCCGCCAGAGGATGAAACATTTGCAGACTTCAAAAGATACGATCTGTGATTATGAAAAAGAACTATGATGAGTAGTGTTGTAAAGAAGAAGATGATGATTAGTTTACTACTAGCTTTTATTACTGATTAAAACTGCACGTAACCTCGTTCGCATGTTTTGTCCTCATCGTTTTTCTTCAATGAAACAAGTACACCATTCTGTCTTTGTAATGAAACAATTTACACAACAAATTACACCATTTCACACGAACCACAACTCATAACTTTCTGGAAACAAAAGCGCGAGGAAAAGAGAGAGAGAGAACGTTACCTTTGATATTCGGCGATTAATAATAATATTATTATTGAACTCC
>ERZ651776.2494-NODE-2494-length-19906-cov-3.671441_pt1 | contig 19906 bp, 18 predicted proteins | sample MGYA00514761_ERZ651776 | MGnify/ENA metagenome assembly ERZ651776 | reverse complement strand
AGAGAACAAACCTAGTGAAAAGATTAAAATAATTGATATTAAAAAAAAGTTATTTTCTTCAAATAATACTAATAAAAAAATAATAATAATAAAAAAACCACCTATTAAAGGAATATTTTTATTTGTTGTGAGTTTTTGATGATCATCACCTGAATAATTTTTTAAATATTTTGTTTTTTTAATTTTAATTGAAATTAATAAAAATAAAATTGTGGAAATAATCAATAATAGAATGTTCATTTTGTTTTATTTAAAAAGTTTATAGACAATACAAGTAGTGAGTATAACGATTTTATAACACTAAATTTAAGATGGTGTCTATAAACATAGTAGCCATCAGTCAGCTTTCTTACAACTGATGATGAAAGAGAATTCTTACTTTTTCTCCACTGAGTTAATTTTGTATTTAAAGCGTGAATTGTTTTGCCTTTTTTTGCTATTTCTAACCATAAAACATAATCTTCCTTAGTTTTTAAATTAGGGAACCTTAAATTTTTGATTAGACTTTTTTTTATTATTACAGTGGATAATCCAATATCACAAGATTTTATTAATTTTTTATAATTCATTAGTTTTGCTTGTCGCGTCCCTCTTGTTACAAGATCGTCATCAATTATTTCGTAAGAGGTGTGAGATATTTCAATATTTTTTTTACGCATAAATTTTATTTGTGTGAAAAGTTTATTTTTATGCCAAAGGTCATCAGCATCTAAAAAAGCTATATAGACACCCTTCGAGTGATCAATCCCAACATTTCTGGATAAGCCTACTCCAATATTAGATTTATTTTTTATAACTTTAATTCTTTTATCTAGTTTTTTTATTCTATTAATAAATTTTAATTCATCACTAGTTTCATTATCATAGACAATTATTAATTCAAAATTTTTTAAGGTTTGATTTAAAACTGATAAAACAGAATATTTAACATATTTTTTTTTCTTAAAATATGGCATTATAATACTTATAAGCATTGTGAGTTTTATGTATAATATACTCATAATAATTTTAAAACATAATTTTCTTCTAGAAATGAAAAAAAAATATTTGGTAATTTTTATGCCTTCGATAGAGGGTGGTGGTGTAGAAAAAAATTTATTTATAATAGCCAATTATTTTTCATCTAAAGATAATAATATTAAACTTATAACGGCATCAAAGGGATTTGATCAAAAATTTAAAAACATTGATATAATAAAACCTAGGCTTAGTTTTTTAAAAAATACATCAAGAAAATTTAAGTACCTAATTTGCCTTTTGGAGTTACTTAAATTAATACTATCTAGAAAAGAAGTATCTGTTTTTTCATTCCAGGCAAATTTGTATTGTATAATACTCTGTAAAATTTTTAATATAAAAGTGATTATTAGATCTAATTCATCGCCAACAGGTTGGTCTAAAAATTCATTAAAAAAATTTATTTTTAAATATTTATTAGGTTTGGCTGATAAAGTTATTGTGAACAGCACCGACTTTAAAAAACAATTCAAAGTACTTTTTAATATAAATGCAAAATGTATTTATAATCCATTAAATAGATCTGAAGTATTGAAATACTCAAAAGAATATGTGGAGTTACCATTTTATAAAAAAAATAAAAAAAGTTTAAAAATTATAACGATTGGAAGATTTACAGATCAAAAAGACCATTTAACTCTTTTAAGGTCTTTGAATGAAATTAAAAATAAGATAGATTTTAAATTATTAATTATTGGTAGAGGTGTTAATAAATATAAAATGATTAATTACATAAAAGAAAATGATCTTATAAAAAATGTTAAAATTTTACCCTTTCAAAATAATCCTTTCAAGTATTTGATGATTTCTGATTTATTCATACTAACCTCAAAATTTGAAGGATTACCTAATGTGTTATTAGAAGCTGCTTTATTAAAAAAATTCATCATATCAACAAATTGTCCCACAGGTCCTAGAGAAATTTTACAGAATGGTAAAGGAGGCTTTCTTTTTAAGATAGGAGACTACAAAAGCCTATCACAAAAAATATTAAACTATCATCAAGATAAAAGAAAATTAAAAAGTAAAATTAATCATAATTATAAAAATTTAAAAAGATTTGACAGTTATAAAAACTTACAAAAATATTATGCTGAAATTAAAAAACATACTCATAAAATTCATTGAAAAATAAAATCAAATCAACCATAATCATTACAGCAGAAAATCAAGAAAGATTTATTGAAAGATGTATAAAATCTTGCCTAAATCAATCAGTTAAAAATATTGAAATTATAATAATTTTTACAAAACTTAAAAATATCAATGTTTTAAAAAAAAAATATTTATCAAAAAATATAGTTTTTTTAAACATCACAAAAAAAATTAATAAACCAACTCAAGATCAATTATTTAAAATTAAACAGGGGCTTTTAATATCAAAAGGTAAATATATTTTTTTATTAGATGGTGATGACACTTATAAAAAAAACAAGGTTAAAGAGGCTATAAATTCTATTAAAGATAAGAAGGTCCTATTTTTAGACAGCCACGAAAATAATAAAGATAATATTAAGCAAATAAATAAAGTGCATGGATTTAAAGAGACAAATTTATATAAAACCCTAATAAATACATGGCCAAAAGGAGTATGTACTAGTTGTATTGTTCTAAATAGAGACTTGCTAAATGAATTTTTTAAAAAAATTAGAACTAAAAAATTTAATTATTTGGCTATTGATATCCTTTTGGCAATTTATTGTAATATTAAATATAAGGTAATAAAATCCTCAAAAATTCTAACTAAAAAATATTATGTAAAAGATTCAGTTGACTCCTCTTATGTAGGTTTTTTTAATAAATATTATTGGTTTAGAAGATCAGAACAGCATGATTTTTACACATACATAAATAAAAGTAAAAAATTAAACTTGGATTTTATAATAACAAAAATTATTAACTTTTTATTAAAAGTACTAAATTAAGTGCTGATTATTTCATCTAAATTTTTGAAATGTTGAAATTTAGTAAATAAATAAGATTTTTTTTTTGCAAATAATTTTTTTCTATTAATTTCCATTTTGTCTAAACTCATAATTTGATTAAATTTATTTATAAAATCTTTTTCATTATTAACTTTATATAATAGTCCTGCATTATTATTATCAATAATTTCTGATGGACCATTTTGGCAATCACTTGATAAAATTAAAGTATTGCTCGCAGCAGCTTCTAGTAAAACCCAACCTGGATCTTCCCATAAGGATGATAATATAAAAAGCTTAGCTCTTGATAGATAGCTAAAAACATTTTGTAAATGTCCTAACAGAAAAATATTATTTTCCAAATTTTTTGTTTGTACTAATTTTTTAAGGTTTTGCATCTCTTCACCGTCACCAATAATTGCTAATTTAAGATTTGGCTGAGAAACAGTTAATTTTTGAAATGAACTTATTAAAAATTTAAAATTTTTTTGTTTTGTTAATCTTCCAATTGCTACAAAGAACTGGTTATTTTCAAAATAAGGGTCAATTCTTTGTTTTTTTAATTTTTCAATTTTTCGAATATTAATTATCGGGTCTCTCAAAAGAAGTATTTTTTTTTCATCAAATATTTTTATAAGTTGCAAGTGATTGATTGTAGCATTTGTAGGTGATGTAATCTTAAAAAAAACATTTCCACATGTTCTCCAATAAAATTTACGAAAAAAATTAAGCTTTGGAAGACCAGATATTCTTAATATAAACTTTGAATGGAAGTTAAATAACTTTGCCAATAGCATTGGTAATGACGTTATCAAGTGACATATGAAATAGTCTGGATTTTTTTTTTTAATAAATTTGTATAGCGGAATAAATGAGAATAAAAAAATTAATATATATGAAAATCTACTCTTAAAAAATCCATTTTTTGGTAAAAATCTAAAGTATTTAAATGATGTTAAATTTATAGTTTTAATTTTATTTTCTAATAAAGTTTTACTATAACTCTCAAATTCTCCACATGCATCTATTATCACTGGGTCATATTTTTTTGAATATTTTTTTAAACTTTTTGCAGACTCAATTACTGCAGATATTGTTGCTACATGTGTTAGAAAAGGTGACCAATATACAACCGTTTTCATTTTTTAATTTATTTAAAGTATTTCTTATTTTTATTATTTTTAATTTTAAAAACTAAAAACTTGAATATTGGATAAATTTTTTTAATCAAATTATAAATTTTGATATTAATATATCTTCTTAATTTATTTTTTATAAACTCAATTATATTAAATATTTTTGTATCTTTTAGTCTATAGTCCTCTGCATTCATTACTATACCCTCATTATCAACTGAATATGATGCCTGAGCTCTATTTTTATCAAAAAAAAATACAACAACAGATTGGTAAAACTGAATTTTGTAAATTTTTGCTATATATGGTGAGATTTTTTTATTAATTGTTTTTTTATTTATACCGTCCACTAAACTATAACAAAAATTTATAAAAGAATATTTCGAAGGATTGCCAAATTCTTTTAAATAACTGCAGTGTGTATCCTCAACAAAAATTATTCCATTATCATTTATATTTTGATAACATGAATTAAATGTTGCAATTTGTTGTTGGTTTGTATGTCCTCCATCATCTATTAAAATATCAATTTTGCCAATCTCTAAAAAAAAATTATTCCAAAAACTTGGGTCTGATTGATCTCCTATAAATATTTTAAAACCATGATCTTCCCATTTTTTAGCCGAGGGATTAAAATCGATTCCGACAATATTTGCATTGTCTCCAAAATACTCTCTCCACATCATCAGAGAGCCACCATTGGTTACTCCTATTTCCACCAAGGTTATCTTTTTATTCCTATACTTTTCAAAAATCTCGTCATATATATCAAAATAATTTGAATGTTTAAGAGATCTAAATTTTACTTTTTTAAATATCTCTAAGAAATTTTTTTTTTTATTCAATTTCGATCTTTTTATTGTTAAATTTTATTTAAAGAAGGATAAATTCTTTTTATACCATTTTATCGTTTCTAGTAAACTTTTTTCTAAATTTGCACTTGGTTTCCACTTTAATTCTTTAAAAGCTTTTTGATAATTAAGTTTTTGTTTTTTTATCTCTATTTTAGAATTATTTTTTATTAAGGGATTAATCTTTTTTTTCATCAATTTTTGAATTTTATTTAGCATTATTAAAGCAGTAAGATTATGTTTTGAGCCAATGTTATATATAAATAATTTTTTATTATTTTTGAGCATTTTTTTCAAAAGCATAATGTAAGCCTTAGCAGCATCACGAACATAAATATAATCTCGAATTAATTTACCATTTGATCGAATTACAATTTTTTTATTTTTTAATGTATTAATAATTATACCAGGAATCAATCTATCCAAATTATAATCAGCAGGTCCATAGATGTTACCACATCTTATTATGCCAACTCTCAAGCCATATGTTTTACTGTATGATTGAGCTACGAGATCAGATGCAGACTTTGATACATCGTATGGGTAAATACCTTTTAATTGGTGATTTTCCTTATAACTTTTGCCTACCAATTCTCCATATGCTTTGTCAGATGAGGCATATATAAATATTATCTTTTTATTAATCAATCTAATTGCTTCCAAAATATTAATAGTTCCATCAATATTAGTTCTAAAAGTTTTCATTGGACTTTTATAAGCATCAATCACTTGAGTAACGGCACCTAAATGAAATATTGCTTTAAAGTTGTGTCTCAAAATTAAAGATTTCATTTTATTTAAATCAATAAAATCTCCTCCAATAAAAGTAACTTTATTTGTGAAGGTAGTTTTTTTTAGTCTATTGACGTTTTTATTATAATCCAGAAGAAATACTTGATTTTTTATATCTTGGCTTAGTAAATCGATCAATTGATTTCCTAAAATTCCAAGTCCACCTGTTACTAAAATTTTATTTTTCATTATTTTAAAAAAAAGTTTCTTAGAATTATTACTAGTATAGTAAAACCATCTTTGAAAGCTCTTAGTTTTTTCCCCTCACTATAAGTTCTTGGTTCATACTTTGAGTAAAATTCACTTATTTTTTTATTATCTTTTGCAAATTTGCATAATACATCAAATTCAAAATCAAATTTGGTAGTTTTAAAAGTATATTTTTTATATTCTGACATCTTAATCATTTTAGTTGCCCCTGCAGAGTCTGTTAATTTAATATTAAATAAATAATTAATAATCGCAGTAATTAATCTTACTCCATAATAATTTTTTTTATAAATAAAATTTTTTTGGTTTTTAAGAATTCTTGACCCTACAAGAAAATCATGGTCTTCTTTTTTAATAATATCATAAACCTTTTTTAAGTCTATCAATTCATATTCATCTATGTCAAAAATAATTGCATACTTTTTATCTGTTAAAGATAGGGCATTTTTAATTGATCCCCCTTTACCCAAGTTTTTTTCATTAAAGATAAAAACAAAATTTTTATTTCTTTTTTGCTCTTCTTTTTTTAAAAATTCTTTTGATCCATCTGTAGAATTATTATCAACAAAAATAAATTCATGATCAAAATTTAATTCAGACGAAAATTTTTCAAATCTATCAAACTTTTTCTTTAAAATGTTTATTTCATTATAATAACAGCATATAAAAGAAAAATTAATACTACTCATTTTATGAGTTTATGAACTTTAAAATTTTTTTGTGGATATATATTAATTGATTTTTTTTAAGTCCTTGATGACAGCCTATAAGAATTCCATTTTTCATAATGTAGTCAGCACCAGGGAAACTATTTAATTTATTTTTTTTATTTATTAAATTTCTAAAGCCAGGATGCCTTAATATATTTCCACTAAAAATTGGTCGAGTTTGAATATTATTTTTTTCAAGATATACTTGAAGTTTTTTTCTATTGAATTTAATTTTTGATTTAAGAATTACTGGATAGGCTAAAAAATTAGTTATAATATTTTTATTTATTTCAACTGGAATAAAGTATTTTTTTAATTCTAAGAAAAATTTATGATGAAAATTAAAATTTTCATTTCTAATTTTTTGAAATTTATCAAACTTTAATAATTGCTGTAATCCGAATGTAGCGCCAAGCTCACTAGGTTCAAAATTAAATCCTTGCTCGGCAAATACAAACTTTCTATCATAATTAACTCCCATTAAATTTATATTTAATCTTTTATTGATGTCTTCTGAGTTTTTTAAAGTAGACGAAAGTCTGCCCCAACTTCTTAAGATCAATCCTTTTTTGTAGTTTTGTTTATTATTCAACATCAGCATACCACCATTGCCTGCACAACTAATTATATGCGAGCCATAAAAACTTGTTATGGACATATCGCTATAAAAACCAGTTGATTTTTTATCAATTTTTGCTCCCAAAGTATCAGCTGAGTCTTCTATGATCTTTAAATTATGCTTAGTTGCAATTTTTTTTATTCTTTTCCAATTTGGTATATTCCCAATTAAATTCGGAATCATTATGGCTTTTGTTTTTGAATTTATTTTTTTTTCAATCAAATTCGCATCGATTTGCAAAGTTTTTATATCAACATCTACAAATATAGGTTTTAAATCACAAAAAGTTAAAGAGGAAATTGCGGTTCCAAAATTTAAACATGGAACAATTACTTCGCTATTTTTTTTTAAATTTAAAATTTTTAGACCAAGATGGATTGCTGATGAACCTGAGTTTACCATTATTCCGTATTTTTTATTAAATTTTTTAGCTATTTTTTTTTCAAAAGCTTTTACACTGGTTGACATTTGGGTGGTTTGCCTAATTCTTTTTAGTACAGCATTTATTTCTTCTGAACCATAAACATTTTTACCATATGTTATTTGTGATTTTATTATTTTATCCATGGTGCTTTTTTTAATTTTAATAAATTATTTAAATATCGTTTATCTCTCAATGTATCCATAGGATGCCAAAACTTATAGTGTTTGAAGGCCATAAGTTCTGATTTTTTTGATAGCTCTTGTAGTGGTTCTTTTTCAAAAATACAATTGGATCTATTATTAATATAATTAAAAACTCCATAATTTAAAACAAAAAAACCTCCATTGATCCATCCTTCGCCTAATTGACTTTTTTCTTCAAACTTTATAATTTTTGAACCTCTTAATGTTATTTTTCCAAAACGGGGAATGGGTCTAACTGAGCTCATTGTGGCTATTTTTTTATGTTTTATGTGAAATTTCAAAAGTAATTTAAGATCAATATTAGACAAACCATCGCCATAGGTCATAAAAAAATCTTCGTCTTTATTAATTAATCTTTTAATCTTTTTTATTCTTGCGCCAGTTTGAGAATTTAATCCTGTATTCACAACATTGATATTTTCAAAGTTTTTAAAGTAATCAAATATTTTTTTATATTTATACCCAGCACACAGTATAAATTCATTAAAACCAAAAGACATATAGTAATTAATTATATGATGAATTATAGGTATTTTTCCAATTTGTACTAATGGTTTAGGAATTTTGTCTGTTTCTTCAGCTAATCTTGTTCCAAGACCTCCACATAATATAACTGTTTTCATAAACCTAATTTTAATATATCAATAGTAATAAAATCACAACAAAAACCAAATAAATAATTATCTTACTAAATTTATTCATAATAAATGAACAAATCACTAGGCAATAATAAAACTTTAGAAAAATTAAATTTTTTTATTAAAAATGATTTAATTAAAATTAAAAATTTGAATATATTAGAATTTGGTGTTCATGCTGGAATTTCAACTAAATTATTTTTAAATATAATTAAAAATAATAAAGGTAAGTTGATTTCAATTGATACTGTTGACTACAAATCATCATTTGATGATAAGAATTGGTTATTCTTAAATTGTAGAGATGATAATTATAAATATATAAATAAATTTACTAAACAAAAATTTGATTTAATATATTTGGATACCCAACATAACGAGAAACATATAAAAAATATATTTAATTTATATTTTGATAAACTTAAAATAGGTGGAATTTTTCTTGTAGATGATATTTTTTGGTTACCATATACCAAAGGTAGCTATAGGGACAACTTTCACATAGAAATAAATAATCGTGAAAGTTTTTCAGGTATTATGGATATATATAATTCAAATTCAGATAAAATTGAGCTTATCTTATCGCCAAAACATACCGGTATGGCAAAATTTATAAAATTAAAAAATAAAAAACTCAACTATTTTAGAAAAATTAAGAACAGACAGTTTAGTTTCAAAAATTATATTAGAAGTTTAAGAAACTTTTTTATATAATTTTTTATAAATTATTATTAAAGAAATAATAAAAAAACCAGAAATTTGAAAGAATAGTCTATCTACAGAATATTTTAGATGAAACTCTAGTGGTAAATTTGTAAAAATATATGCACAAAAAATAAAAAATGAATAGAATATTAAGAAAAGTAAATAGTATTTTAAAATATTTATTTCTATTCTATTTTTAATTAATAATAATCCCGCAAGAATTGAAAGTAAAAAAATTAAATTCTGAAAAATTCCGAAAATAAAATATTTTACTATTAAAAGTATTCTTTCAAATTTTACATAATCTGTAAAATTTTCAATATTAAAAAATTCATAATTTCCACTTTGGAATGAAGAATTTAAGTCAATTGAATTTGAATAAATAAGTTTTAAAGCTATAATTATAATCAAAGAAAAACTTGCTATTAATTGTCTTTTTAAATTACTTTTTAAGCTAAAAATATAGATACATAAGAATAATAAGGCAAAAATCATTCCTTCACTTTTTATCCAGCTCATTGAAAGACAAGACAATATAATTATCAAGAATCCACTTAAATTATTATGATTATTCTTATCAAGAGATAAATAAAACTCTTTAGTTATTAAGATAAATAAAGAAAATATCAAAACCTCTTGATAACCATTAAATAGAGAATTTTTAAAACAAATTAAAATTAAAAAACTATAAAAAATTAAGTTGTGTAACTTGTTATTTGATAAAATTTTTGAAATAGAAATTAAAGATAAGCAAAAAAAATAAATATAAAAAATTCTTCCGTATAATTCATTATTTATAAGTGAAAATTTAGCATAAAAAGACCAGATAAATGCTCCTAAATGGGGATATTCAGGTCTTGTTGTATATTTCAAATTTTCTATCGAATTATCATTATAAATTGTTAATGCTTTTGTTACCCAATAATTCTGGGCATCCCATCCAATTATAAAGTTATTTAAAAAAAAAATAACTATTATAAAAATTGTAAAATATAAAAAAAATACCTCTAATTTTAAATCTGATGTGTTAATTTTTTCTCTTAAAATAAAAAATAAATTGTGAGTAAATACAATTCCAAAATAAAAAAATATAATTTTATTACTAAATAAAGTTAAAAATGATAAGATTAAAAGTGAAAAAATGTGTATAATCGTTCCGAGTGATAATTGATTAATAAAGTTTTGTTCTGATTTTTCTAAAATATTAAAGTTATAGCAATATTTCTCTGGAAAATAACAATTAATTGTTATCAAGAATATTGTTAGCATCGATTGAAACAATTCAAACATTTTTTTCTAATAGGTAGCAATTGGAATTTTTTTCTAAAATATTAAATTTTGTAAGATCAAATTTAGTAATATTGTGTGAAATTATAGTTTGAATATCCATATTATTAACAGATGCATTATTTAAACTTTCTAACTCTACATATAAATTACCAGCTCTGATATTCAAATCTTTACTAATAAAATTCAAAAAAATTTCATTGTTTTCATTAATTGTTATTTTTTTTTTAAAAATAACAATTCTGTCTTCAAAAACTTCATGAATAATTGATATTTGAAATTTTTGATCTTTAAGGTTTTTTTTTGTTTTAAATGTTAGTCTATCAATTCCATCTATATCACTTGGTAAAAAATTTGTTTTAAAATTATTGTTATCAATTTTTTCAAATCTCATCTTTGACTCATCTTTATAATTCAATAATATTAATTTTGATTCATCTAGTTTAGATTTTGCACTATTATAAAATATCCAGCTTGGGTTTGGTGAAATTTTATAATTTTTAATAGGTATATTTTGTTTTATTTCATATTTTTTTTTTATATAAAACAAAAATCCGACTGACTCATTGTTACAATACTGATAAACATTATTTAGCCTTGTCGAAAAATCTCTATTAACTAAAAAATAAAAATTTTTAAAGAAATTAAAGTGATTTAACAGAATTATAAATAAAATTATCAAAATAATAATTTCTTTATTGGGTATCTTAATTTGTCTCATAAATTTTATTACAATTTGTTAAACAATAGTATATTTCATAAACATGAAATTTATAAAGCCAATTTTAATTATATTAATCTGCATACCTTTGTTTTCATTAATTTATTTTAGTAGTTTAAAAAACTGTAGATCTATCTATATTTTCAAATCTTATCTTGATTTTGGGTTAAATCATATTAACGGTTGTGTTTCTATTTCAAATCTTAAAAGTAATACTAAAGTAATTTTTTCTGATAATCCAATTTTTTATGAACTGTCTAGACAGCTTTACAATCGTTTTATTAAAGATGGAGGGGAATTTAAGTATAATATTTTAACAAATATAGATGAGCCACCTCAGAAATTTAAACCCTTAAAACACAGGTTTGTTAAAGGAATTTTACAAAATGAAGGTTATGATTATCTCTTTAAGAAAAACAACTTAAATATCAATAATAACATTGAATATAATAGTTGGCATAGGTCACATGGAGGGGATTGGAACACAAAATATTCATCAAATAAAATTATTAACAAATCTAATATTGGCTCACTAAAATTAATTTGGAAATACTCATCAATTAATGAAGAAAAAATAAAAAAAAAATGGAAACAAAATATTCAAGCTAACCCAATATTTTATAAGAATAGTTTAATTGTAATTACTGCAGATTGGAAAATTATATCACTTAATGGAATTGATGGGAAAAAAAATTGGGAACTTCAATCAATTTCTCCGCCATCAAGAAGAGGATTATTAGCTGAAAATGATAAAAAGAATAATAAAGACTACTTATATTTACCAGTTGGTGGAAGAATATATAAGATTAACATAGCAAATGGAAAATTAATTAAAGAATTTGGTGATAAAGGTTCAGTGTATGCACCTACTCTTGTTGCACCAATGGTTTATAAGAATTCTCTAATAGTTGTAACTTATACCAATAAAGCAGTTTATGTATTTAATAAAGACAGTGGTATCTTAGAAGATTTAATACCTCTTTATGATGAGAGGCGGAATTTTGTGGGTGGGGCGCCATGGGGTGGGGTAGCTTTAGATAAAAAAAAAGGAATTGTTTTTGTTGCCACTGGAAATCCTATACCAAGCTTGTATGGAGTAAATAGAAAAGGTGCTAACCATAGATCCTCAAGCTTAATTGCAGTTGATATTAATAAAAAGAAAATACTATGGGATTTTCAAGAAACATTTCATGATTTGTGGGATTTTGATATCCCATCCCCACCAATATTGCATGATTTGGTAGTTGATAATAAAGTTTTAGAGATAATAATTTCTCCAACAAAAGTTGGAAATACAATCATTCTTGAAAGAAATACAGGCATACCACTATTTAACTTAAACTATAAAAACATAAAATATACTTCTGATATTCCTGGTGAAACGACATCTGAATTTCAACTTGAAATTAAACTTCCTGAAAAATTTCATGAGATAGGTTTTTCCAAAAATGATATTGATAATTTAAGCCAAGAAAAAAAAGAAGAAATCTTAAAAAGATTAGAATTATCAAATTATGGATCTTTTTATCCACCCTCTTTTAATAAAGATTTAATAATAAAAGGAATACATGGTGGTGCTGAATGGCAGGGTGCAGCTATTAATCCAAAAGAACAGGCAATTTATATACCTGCAAATAATCTACCCTGGATATTAAGACCTTATATGTATTCATTGGAAAATATAATTTCAAAAGAAATTAAAGATTTGGAGGGCTACAAAATATATCAAGAAAAATGTGCTTCTTGTCATAAAAAAAATAGAAATGGATTAATTCAAAAATTTGGAGAAAAAAGATCAAAATATATACCTAGTCTAGTGGGATACAGCCTAGTCAATAAAGAGGAGTTTATTAAAAAAATTGATAATAAAATGAAAAAGATTCATCGCAATTTAGATATTACAAAAAATGAAAAAGACTTAATATATCAATTATTTTCTAAATGGGATAAAGATTTATATTCAAAAAAGAAAATAAGAGTAGCTGCTGATGGTCGTGCATGGTCACAATTCTTAACAAAAGATGACTTGCCGGCATCTAATCCGCCCTGGGGATATATAGCAAAGATAGATTTACTTACTGGTAAATTAATTTGGAAAAAAAAGATAGGGTATAAAACAATTAATAAGAAAAAAGTATTAACTGGAACCCCTAATTTTGGTGGATTAGCAATTAATGGTTCTGGAATTATTTTCTACACAGGTACTGATGATAATTATGCCTATGCAATAGACTCTAAAAGTGGGGAAATATTATGGGAATATGAGATGCAGGCTGCAGGAAGTGCTCCACCAACTATTTATGAAACAGGTGGAAAGCAGTTTATAACCTTTGTATCAACTGGTGGTGGATATCACAATTACAAAAAAAAGGCTTCAACTATTTACACTTTCTCTATTGAGTAGTCTTTAATTTAAATAAAATTAAATTATGTAATTTTATAAATTTTATTTTTCATATACCAATCGATGGTATTCTTTAGTGCAACACTAAAATTAGTAAACTTTTGCTCTTTCATTAAATTAAGTATCTTTTTGTTGTCTCCATGAGTTTTATTTACTTCGATTTTCTTTAATATTTTTGGATTTACATTTTTTATTTTTAACCCTTGTAAATTATTTTGCATTTCATTTATTATCTTGATTACTTTAATTGGTCTATTAGAACAAACATTAAACAATTGAAAGTTATTTTTAAAATTAACTTTTATTAACTTATTAAGAATTGAAACTACGTCTTGAATATAAGTAAAATCTCTAAAATGTTTTCCACTATCATTTAGATAAAAAAATAAATTTTTTTGATATGATTCCATCACTTTAAAAAGCATCATATCTGGTCTGCCCCATTCACCAAAAACAGTAAAAAATCTTAAACCAATAAATTTTATTTTACCGTCAAGACTTAAGGTCTTTGCTGATATTTCATTCATTTTTTTAGTTAAACCATAAATATTCTTTGGGTTTAAATCGAATGACTCTTTCACTGGATATTTCTTGGCATCTCCATAAACTGAACTTGAAGATGCAAAAAAAACTTTTTTTACTTTTAATGATTTTGCTAAATCACAAATATTTAAAAACCCAATTAAATTTGAAAAAAAATAACTATCAGGTTTAATTAGAGAATATCTTACACCTGCTTGGGCAGCAAAATTGAAAATAATATCTATTTTTTTTTTTCTAAAAAATTTGAACAAAAGATTTCTATTAGAAATATCAATTTTTTTAAAAATAAAATTTTTATTTTGTTTTAAATTTTTTAATCTTAATTTTTTTATTGAAACAGAGTAGTAGTCATTTAAATTATCTATTCCATAAACAATATTATTTTTTTTTAATAGACTTTCTGCAAGACTATATCCAATAAATCCACAAGTGCCTGTTATTAAAATTTTCATGTTGTATTTAAATAAAAAATATACATAATTTTCTCATTTTTATTTCTCACCTATTAAATCATTTAACATTTTTTTATTATGAGAAATATTAAGAGAATGTTCATTAGAATCGTAGAAATTCTCAAAAATATTTATCATATTTTTTAAATTTTTATCATTAATATTTTTTATCCAATAATCATAAAATTCAAAACCATCATAACTATCAAAATTATTTTTTTTAGTATTTATGAAATTTCCAAATTTTTCAAAAAATGCATTATAGTCATGATAAATATATTTCATAAAGTAATACTCTAAAATTTCATTTTTATTAATGTTATGACTAATTTTGTCTAAATTTTTTAATGTATCTTCATAATCTTTAAAGTCTTTTGGCAAAATATTAAATGTATAGTTTGAAGTTGAGCAATTTTTTGTTGCCATCACTACCGGTATACCCAGGTACGCATATTCAAAAGCAATTGTTCCATAAATAGTTAAAACATAGTCAATTTTTTCTCCTATTATTTGATGATGGGATATATCAGAATCTAAATATATTATTTTATTATTTTTTTTTATTATTTCTTTTGATAATTCTGTGGTTCTGTCCAATGACTTTGCATATTTTAAATCTGAATAATAGGGATGATCTTTTAAATACCAATCAAAATCAGTTACTTTAGACAAATTGGACAAACATTCTAACCATTCTTTAAAATCAGGAAAAAAATTTCTTCCCCAAAAATTACAGGCATCACCAACTTGATGAGTTGCAATAAGTATTTTTAATTTTTTATTTTTATTTAAGACTTTTATATTTGGATCATATGGTTTTGAAAATGCTGACTTGGTGGTAACCAACTCTTTTATATTATCTCCCAAATGACCATTTAATCTATTTTCTATCGATTTTGATGAAATTTTTAAAAATTTTTTTTTTTCAAGACTACTAAAATTTGAAAACTCTGATCTAAAATTTTTATATTCACTAAATTGATATAAACTTTCTTTATTAAGTCTAAAAATTCTACCATTTAGTATTGTAAATACTTCAATATTTTGAAATATAGCTAATCTATGTATAATGCCATAAGCATATAAGCTGTGAACACCCACAATACTTTTAACATTGTTGTCCTTTAAGTAATTTTTCCAGTACATGAATATTAAAATAAAATGATACAAATAATCTTGAAAACCTTTTGATTTTAAATCAATTGTAACTTGATAAGTTAACTTTAAATATCCATCATATATTAAATCCCCAAATAAAATATTATCAATTTTGATTTTGGTAATATCAGATTTTGTTTTTAGTTCTTTAATAATATTTTTATAAATATCTTTGGCTTCTATATAATCTTTTTTTTTTGAAGTCGGTTCAATAAAATCACAAACACCAAATGAGGAGTAGATACCAAAAAATTTTAATTTAAAGCTTTTTCCTAAAAACCATTTTATTTTATTTAATAGGTTATCTTCATAATTTACAGCTGTTAATTTATAATTATTAAAAGCTACTAACTTAGAATTATGTTTTTTTATCAAATAATTTGATATCAAAGACATAAAACAATGACTAGAATGAAATGAATTAAACTCTACAAGAACTTGGCTTTTACTATTTTTATTTTTTTTATTATAAAAACGATAATTAAATATTTTAAATTTTATTATTAAATATAAATTCTTATAAAAAGAAAAAAAATTTTTAATCATTTATAATGTTGGATTTTTAAATTCTGCATTTTTATGTGTAAACTTGGTTATTTTCTGTAACTTATTTGTTAATTAAATTAATTTTTTTTTCCATGAGCTTGGTGTTTTTTCATTTATGATTTCAATAGGAATGTGGTAATCAAAAGATCTTGTGCCCTTTTCTTTGATAAATTCTGCTGTAAGTCTTATTGCTTCTTTAAGAGAAGTTTTCGTAGTATAGCCTAAGATTTTCCGAGCTTTATTAGCATTACATGTAGCAACTTTTACTTCTTGAGGTCTATCCAACACATGTATTGGTTGACCATTAAAGCCTACTTCATTTGCAACTAAATTGGACAGTTCTTTAATTGAAATTGTTTCTTCATCAGGTCCTATGTTTATAATTTGCTTATTAATTTCTTTATTTAATGCAAGTTTTTCCAAACAATAAATAACATCGTCAATATAGGAAAAACATCTTTTTTGCATGCCGTCTCCATATATTATGGCTGGTTTGCCTTGTAAATTTCTGTTAATAAAAATTGATAAAACATTTCTAAATGGATCGTCATATTTTTGATTTGGACCAATAATATTGTGTGGAACTGCAATATTATATTCCATGCCATGCACATCAGCTAAAATTTTTAATGTTTCTTCACCAGCTACTTTTGCAATACCATAAGGATCAACTGGTTTTGTGGGCATATCCTCGGTGAAAGGTGGTTTTTGCTCTCCATATCTGGCCATAGAAGAACAGTATACAAATCTTTTTACTTTATTTGCAATTGCAGCCGTAATGGTGCTAACGGTTGCTCCATAAATATTTTTGGTAATTGTATGGGGAGAAAAAACAGACAAGCCTTCGTGCGCAGTAGCAGCACAATGATACACTAAATCATATCCTTTGATAGCTTTTTTCATTGCATCATAGTCATTACAATCAACTTCGGAAAATAATAATATTTCTTTAGGCAAATTACCTCTATCTCCACCAATCATATTATCATTTCCCCCGACAGAGTGACCAAGTTTTATCATTCTTTTAGCTATGTGGCAGCCTAAGAAACCAGCTATTCCAGTAATGAATATTTTCATAGAATTACTTATATTTTTATTTTTGTTTTAAATCCACCTAAAAAAGATGGCAAGAAACTTTTTATATGCCACGCCCATCTTCTTAGTGCTGGATTTGAAAAATTAGTTCCATTGTTTATATAAAAAATTTTAGAACTATTGTTGTTAATTTTAGAAAAGAGTCTGGCAGCTTCAACAACATTATTCTTGGTTGATAATATAAAATTACATTTACTAAGTAATAAAGTTTCAATTAAAGTTTCTTTTCCCATCAAGTACCTGTGGTTTTTTCTTGGATAAGTGTACATTCTATTTTTATTGTATGATCTCAAAGTGTTGTAATAAAAAACTTTGTCCTTAAATTCTTTAATAAAAATATCTAAATATTTTTGCTCTTCAGTGCATAAGAAAATTTTATCAATCTTTTTTTTTTTAATTAAATTTTTTGTATTAAAAACCATTTGTTTAATTGTTGCTGGAAAATAATGTCTCGATGAATATCTAAGTTCTTGACCCCGAAAATGAATACCTAGAATTTTTTTATTTTTAAAATTTTTTTTATAAAAAACTTCAGTTTCTTTTAAAATATCATCATTAATTTTTATATATTTTTTTGTTAATTTCGTAAATTTATATGATGTTGGTAATGTATTCATTTCTTTTTTCCATTTTCCATCAGTAAATATTACATTTTGACTAGAATAAACCTCCTCTAATTTATAACTAGATAGCGGTTTAAAATAATATCTCCAAACATTATGAGTATTAAAAATTTTTTTTTTCTCGCTATACATGTTAGAAAAATTTTCCATATCTACAACTGGTATAAATTTATTCTTTTCAGATATTGAAAGTTTGTTTATTACATAAAAAACATTCGAGAAAAGGCCCGAATTAATATTTTGTCTTTGTATTACAAAAAAAATTTTGTTTTTATTTTTTTTTCCTAATTTTATTTTTTTAAATTCATCAGGATTTTTTTCTACTATATTTGATATTTTTTTTGAAAATGAATTTTTTTTTCTTAATATCTCTACATTTTTTTCAAAATTATAAGCTGGACTTAAATGTTTAATATAAAAAAAAAAATTATTAATAAATTAGGTTAGATTTTAAAATTTTGTTAATCTTTTAGACAGCTCTTTATAAAGTTTATATAAAAAAAGAAATATAACAAAAAAAATATTTTGACCGTTATCATATCTGATCATAATTTCATCCTTTAGTAATTTTAGCCAAGGTATTTTACTAGAAAAACCTCCCCTTCTAAAGTTTCCAAAAATTTCCATTTTTTTTGTAGCTATACCATTCATTTTTTCTTTAACTATCATTCGGTAAAAATAATCATAATCTGCATGATATTTGTATTTAAGATTATAAAATCCTATTTTCTTTGCTGAAGAATTTTTAATAAAAAATCCTGTCGAATGACTTGAGTAAAATCCCCAACTATAATTGATTTTTTCTGGCCTATATCCATGTAAAATTCCCCAATGTTTTTTAACGCTTCCAAATATAAAATCAATATCAGGATATAATGAAATATATTTAGCTAATATTTCTAGAGCATTTGCCTCATAAGTATCATCTGAATTGATTATGCCGATATAATCTCCTTTTGCTAAATTCAAACCTTTGTTAAATGCATCATATATTCCCTCATCCTTCTCACTTATCCAGTAATCAATCATCGAGGAATTATTTTTGATAATTTGTAAAGTTTTATCAGTGGACCCTCCATCAATAATTATATACTCATAATTTTTATAATTTTGCTTTTTTATACTATCAATAGTTTCTTGTAAGTATTTATCACCATTAAATACTACTGTAATAATTGTAATTAAAGGTTTATTGGGTAAGCTAATCTTATTAACTGAATTTTTTCTTAAACCACCCTCTGAATATCTTTTTTTATTTTTTGATAATGGGTAAAAATCTAGTGTCTCAAATTTATTATTCATTATAATTTTAAATTTCTTTTAAAATTAATTTTTTTACTACATCCTCAACATAAAATTTTGGCGTCCATTTTAGAAAAAATTTTATTTTTGATATGTCGGCTCTGCTTTCGTTAATATCTCTTGCTCTAATGAATTTTTTATTCACTACAACAAACTCTTTCCAATCAAGATTAAAAGTTTTAAAAACAAGGTTTAATAAATATCTTATAGATACACTTTTTCCAGTACCAATTACAAAGTCACCTGAAATATTTTTTTGCATAATTCTGTATATCAAATTTATATGCTCGGGTGCCCAGCCCCAATCCTTAATATTGTTTATATTGCCCAGATATAATTTTTTTTTTTTTTTTTTTTTTATTTTTTTTGCAGCATCAATTATTTTTGGAATTAAAAAATTTTTATTTCTTAAAGTTGACTCATGCTGAAAAGCTATACTAGAAAAACATCTTAATTTATACTGCTCTCTATAAAATTTCGTTAAATAAAAAGTAATTAATTTTGACAAACCATAAGGACTTGATGGTTTCATTTTACTTTTTTCA
>ERZ651776.2493-NODE-2493-length-19907-cov-7.533031_pt1 | contig 19907 bp, 14 predicted proteins | sample MGYA00514761_ERZ651776 | MGnify/ENA metagenome assembly ERZ651776 | reverse complement strand
CTTGCTAATCTCTGTGCTAAAATTAAAGTTACTGCTGCACTTATTAAATAGTCTGGCGTTCCCATATTTTGTAGTCTAGTAATTGAACTTGGGGCATCATTAGTGTGCAATGTACTAAAAACTAAGTGACCCGTTAATGCAGCTTTAAGACCAATATCAACTGTTTCTTTATCCCTCATCTCTCCTATCAGAATGATCTCAGGATCTTGTCTTAAAAAAGATCTTAGAGCTCTTTGAAAATCATAACCAATATCATCTTTAATTTGAACCTGTCCTACACCATCTAATTCATACTCAACAGGATCTTCAGCTGTTAAAATATTTAAATGCGGCTTAGAAACTTCTTTTAAAATACTGTACAATGTAGTTGTTTTTCCTGATCCAGTAGGACCAGTAACCAGAACTAAACCTTGGGTGCCATGAATAGCTTTCCTTAAGTTCTTTAAATCCTGTTCTTCAAAATTTAATTGTTCCAAACTAATATCTCCAGCATCTTTATTTAGAACCCTCATTACAATTCTTTCATTAGTTGCTGTTGGCAAAATTGATAATCGTAGATCAACAACTTTTCCGTCTATTCTAAAAGGAATTGCTCCATCTTGAGGCAAACGTCTTTCAGCAATATCTAATTTACCCATAATCTTAAATCTTGTAACTACAGCACCATAATTAGAATGTAAAAATTTAGCAAAATGTGTCTGTTCTTGTAAAATTCCATCAGTTCTATATCTCACTCTTGATGAAAATCTGAATGGCTCTATATGAATATCTGATACGCCAGATTTAATTGCTTCAGCCACAACTGCTGTACTAAATTTAATTACATCAGACTCGTTTTCAATAGCCTCAATATCTTCTTCAGGTGCCTCAGATAAAAGTTCAGCACTTTCATCAACATCATAATCAAAAGTTTTAACTTTTTCTTGATTGTTTTGTTGGATCGAGCTGCTTGTTACTTCACCGTCTGCTTCAATTTTTTGAATAAATTCTGATATTTGTGAAACTTTAGCTCCATGTAGTTCTATTTCTTTTTTTGTTATAGTTTTTAAATTTCTCATCAAACTTAATTTAGAGCTATCCGGGATTGCAATATGTAAAGTTTTGTCATCTACCTTAAAAGGTGCAATAAAGTTTATGTTAATGTAATTTGTTGGTAAGACTGACTTAATATCATCTGTGACTTCATAGCTTGAAAGGTCAACAGTTTCTAAGGATTGTTCTTTGGTTAATAAATCTAGTATTTTTTCTTCGTCTGTTAAATTTAATTCAAAAACAGATTCTATTTGAGATTTATCGTTTTCAGATGATAATTTTTTTATATCTATTAAATCTTTTCCCGAGATAACATCTTGATCAATTAATATATTGATTAAATTTATTTCTGCATCTCTACTAATTTTTAACATTTAATTTAATATTCTTGGAGCTATGAAAATGAGTAATTCCTCTAATTTATCTTGATCTTTTTTATACTTTAATAGATTGCCAATTACAGGCACATTTCCAAGACCTGGAACTTGCTCTTTACCTTTAGTAACATTTTCAGATTTAATTCCACCTATTACAACTATATCTCCATCTGCAACTAATAATTTAGTAATGATTTCCATTTTAGTAATTGGCGGACTTTCTTGAGATGTATCTGCATCATCATTATTAACTTGAATTTGTAACAATACATTACCATCACCAATTATACTTGGTGTTACTTGAAGTTTTAAGGCCGCTTCTTTAAATGAGGTTGTTGATGCTCCCCCTTCTCCAGATTCTTCGTAAGGAATTTCTTTACCTTGGGTTACCGATGCAGGCTGATTATTTAAAGTAAAGACTTTTGGATTTGAAATAGTTTCTACAATTCCTAATTTCTCTAAAGCGGTTATTTCAGCTTTTAATACAGCAGAACCTGTTTTTTTTAAAACTCCTATTCCACTCGTTGCACCAACTGCAGGTAAATTTGTTAACATATCTTGAGATTTTGTACCACCTAGTGCTGCTGAAGATTCATCAAAAGTTCCTGCTGATTGAGAATCTCCTAAAACACCTCCAACTTGTTCACCATTTCTTGAATAATAACCACCTAGTCGTGTACCAAGCTGTCTTTCAAATTCTGAACTAGCTTTTACAATAAAGGCTTCAATTAAAACTTGTTCTGTTTTTACATCGATTTCTTGAAGAACTTTATCAACTGTATCTAGGTCCTCTTTTTTACCTCTTACGATAATTGATCGTGTTGCAGATTCTTCTGTAATCTTAATTGGTGAAGATGACCCTTCGCCATCACCTGATGAAAATAATGCTTCCATTGTAGTTTTTGCAAGTTCTGGTGAAATATAATAAAGCCTAAATATCTCAGAAATTATCGGTTCAACACTATTTTCCATCTCAACTTTATTTTTAACTGCTATTGCTCTTTCTGACTTGTAACTTTCTTGTGAAGTCAAAACTGCTGGTGAATGAATTCTAATTAAGTTACTTGCAACATCGATATCAGATGCATAATTCTTCATATCTAACAATGCTTGTAACGCTTTATCCCATGGAATATCTATTAGCTCAGCACTAATTGCTCCTGCAACCTCATCTCCAATCAACATATTTATCTCACCAATTTTTCCCATTAAAATCATTGTTTCTTTAAAATCTAAGTTTTTAAACTTTAAAGTAATCCGTTGTTTTAACTGAGGATATGAATCGGGTATTAATAAATAATTTGTTTGAGTTTCAGAACTAATAATCTTTCTCTTTTGTCGCTTCATATTTCCAACAACTGGTTTAGGACCCATTTCAAGTGTTTTAGAAATTTCAGATTGTTTTGCAGTTCTCATGTCAGTTTTTATTAAAGGAGTATTGTGATTAAAAGGTTTTTTATCTTTCATTTTAATCTGTTCCTGCATTTGAGCGCAACCACTTAAAATTAAGCCCAAGACTAACACAAGTGATAAATGAAGATATTTTTTAATACTCATCTGTCTCTCTTATTTGTTGATTAAAATCGATCACCATATAGGTCTCATCTTCTTTTTTAAAAATCGCCTCAGTTAGTCTTAAATCAATTAATTTTATTTTACCTAAATATTGCCCTAGGGTTAGGGTTAAAATCTCACCAGAAGAATTTGCTAAACTTATGTAGCTATTATCTTTACCTGAAATTATTCCAGAGAGTTTAAAATTATATAAACTCATTTCATCTCTTTCTTCACCTGTTGCAAGATCAACATTGGTATTGTTGGAGCCTTCATTGCCTGCAAATGGATCGTTAAGAGGAACATCTTCATCCTCAATAACGTTACTTTCTAAATTTTCAGTTACCTCTTTTACCTTTTTTAATAATTCAACATTTTTATCATGGTTATCAGCATTAGCTAAACTGAAGCTAAAAACAAATAATAAAATTAAGAAGTTTTTAAAAAAATTCATCTGGTATTCCTACAATCGTTAGTTCCCCAGTTGCAATTATTGCCCCTGTTGTATCATTTTGTACTATACTAATACTTTCTTTGTCAAAGTTTAACATTTTCTTTGATTTAGCTATAGCTCTTTTAAATTTAATATATCCTAAAAAATTACCTTTTATTTCATATTCAACTGGTATTTTGAAATATGATACATCATTTATATTTAATAACTCAGCTGCTTGTTCAGCAGCTCCAGACTTTAATACAGGTTTTGGTTTCTTTTTTTCTATTTTTGAAATTATTAAACCATTCACACCAGCATATTTGCTGAGGCTTTGATAAAGACCTTCAACTTCTGCTTTAGAGTGGAACAATGTAGACTGCTCTTTATATTTTGGTTCTAATTCTTTAAGCTTCTTTTTGTTTGTAATTATTTCATTTTGAAATTGAATAATTTCATTCTCTTTCAAAACTTTATCATCTAGTAGAGCTCTCTTTTCTTTTACAATTGGACTTAAAATTGCGTAATAAATAATTAAAAAAATTATTACTCCTCCAAAGCCAATTCCAAACTTAATTAAAGTTTTCTTATCAATTGCTTGAAGCTTTTCTTTGATGTCACTTACTTTAATATTATTTAAATCCATTTAGATACTCTCCAATACACAGACTACTTTAAAGCCTTTCATTGCTTGTTTGCCTTGTTGATTTCCTTCAGGCAGCGTCATCGTTGCTAAAGAAGCCTGCGCAATCAGTTTTTTATTATTCAAATTACTAATTAGCTTTAAAATATCTTGGTCACTAAAAGCACCACCCTCTATAACTATTTGACTACTTCCATCATATTCAATTGAATTAAATTTAACTCTTTTAGGAACTGCAGAAGCTATTTGAGCTAGAACCCTAAAATTTATAACTTTATTAGATTTTATATTTTTGCTCATATCTAAGGCTTTAACAATTAATGCTATATCCTTTTGAACTTTTTTATTTTCTAACGTTTTAAGTTCATGGGCAGTAATAACTTCATCGTAATCAACTAGTTTATCATTGTAAGTTTTTATATTCCAAAATGACAATCCAAATAAGACAATATAAATTATACTTAGACCACCAATAACCCCCTTGAATGCAAAATTTGAAAAAACTTTTGCTTTTTTTTGGGCGATCATATTGTCCCGATTTGGTAACAAGTTAATATTTTTTACAGCAGTTACAAATTTAAAGTAACCAAATACATCCAATTTTCTAAACGCTAAACCAATGACTGTAGAAAAATATGATCTATTATCAAATTTAACGTTTTCTTCTAATTGAGCAGGTACTTTAATATCTCTGATAGGGTCAAATAAATTAAAACCTGTATTAGTTAAATTTCTTCTAAAACTATCGAGATATGTTTCAACATTTTTTAAATTTGAAACAACTCTTAAATTTCTAATTCTTTTTTCATATTTAGTTTCAAAATCTTGGATGGCTTGCTTTACTTGTGTTGTGTATCTTCTAACTAAAGCATCCATCTCTTCTTGATTGTCTGAATTTAGTAGAGTGTTTCTGTCTTGTGATCTAATAAAAATATCTGTTATAATCGGATTACTTTCATGTAATATCATTATGTAATTTTCATCTAAACCAAACTCTAAAACAGCTGTTAAGTTACTTTCTTCAATTGTTCCTCCAATTTGATTAGTTTGGTCTATAGCTGATTTTAAGGCAAAACATTTTACATCAATAATTACAGCGTTAAGACCACCCTTTTTTATTATTGCAGTATAACTATTTATGTCTGAAAGTTTTGACGCAACAAATAGAATTTCCATTGTATTAGCTGTGGTGTCTTTATTAATAACCTGATGAAAAATAGAATAGTCATTTAAGTTATCAGTTAATTGAACTAAATTTTCCCATAAAGAATCTGAAGCTATTGCGGTAGCTAACTCTTCATCTGTCATCAATGGTGCAGTAACAACCCTTATAATTGCGCTTGTTACAGGTATTGCTATTGCGGCATTAGTTGTAGAAATCTTAGATCTCTGCAAAGCTATTTTTAACTCATCACCAATTTTATCTTGGTTTTCCAAAACAGAACTATTTTCTGGAATATCTTTGATTTCATGAACAAAAAATTTATCTAAAACCCATTGATTGGATTTATTTGAACTTAATTGCGCTAACCTAATTTCATTTGCAGTAAGTTCTACGCCAACAATTTCCTCACCTTGAACTGCAGACTTACCTAATCTATTTTTTAAGAATTTGTCAAAAAACCCACTTTTTTTTTTCTTTTCTTTCGGCGTAGGTGCTGGGTTAGCTTCACCAGATTTAAGATCTTTTTTTTTAAATAAGTTCGAAAATGGATTTTTCATAAATTAATCTAACAAAATTGAATCATTATAATATTATTACAATTAATCAACTAATACTCGAAATCTTATTCTGACTAAATTGGGTTTATTTAAAAATAAAAGTATAAAATAATTATATTTTCTATAATAACTAATAATATGTTTGATAAACTAGAACAACTAGCAAAAGATAATAAAAAAATTTCAGATTTTCACCTTAGAGCAGGTGCTCCAATGGCCTACAGACAAACTGGTGAAATTGTAAAGGTAGCAGATACACCTGTTACAGCCCAAGATCTTAAAGACCTAATTGCAATGAATTGTAATGAAAAAGAAGTGTTAAAATTTGAAAAAACACATGAACTTGATTCAGCAGTTATGTTAAGTGGGCTTAGATTCAGAGCAAATTTTTATAAAACAATTAATGGACCAGCAGCAGTGCTACGAAGAGTTGAAAGTAAAATTCCGGATATGAGTGCATTTGATTTACCTCAGTCTCTTTATGATGTTGTTGATATGCACAAAGGTTTGGTTTTAGTAACAGGACCAACTGGATCTGGAAAATCTACAACACTTGCTGCTATTATAAATGAAATTAATAAAACTAGAACTGCAAATATAATTACAGTAGAAGATCCAGTTGAATTTATTCACAAAGATGCTCGAAGTATTGTTTCTCATCGTGAAATTGGAAAACAAACAGAGAGTTTTGCCTCTGCTTTAAAAGCTGCATTGAGAGAGGACCCTGATGTAATCATGGTTGGTGAAATGAGAGATTTAGAAACAGTAGGTCTTGCATTAACCGCTGCTGAAACAGGACACCTTGTTTTTGGAACTTTACATACAAGTGGAGCACCTGAAACAATAAATAGAATTATTGATGTATTTCCACCTGAACAACAATCTCAAATAAGAGCCCAGATTTCAACTTCATTAAAGATGGTAGTCACACAAAGATTGTTAAAAACAAAAGATGGTCAGGGAAGAGTTGGGGCTTTTGAAATAATGAAATGCACACCTCCAATTCAAAACTTAATTCGGGAAGCAAAGATTCATCAAATACCAAGTGTAATGCAAACTGCTGTTCGTGATGGGATGATTACAATGGATAAATCTTTAGAGGAACTAGTTAAATCAGGAAAAATAGATCCAGGTGCGGCAAGATCAGGACATTAAAGGTTTTTCTCTTTTAGAATTATTAGTTGTAATAGTGCTAATAGGAATAATATCAGGAGTGTCCTACCCTAGTTTTTCATCTTGGCAACAAGAAAGAAAAGTAAGATCTGCTACAGAAAAAGTTTCAAACATGATATCAAATCTAAGCACTCAAGTTGGAAGAGGATCTTTTTCCTACACGCAGCTAATGATCAAACCTATATCAGGACAAAGTCCAATTTTTTTTACTAAAGGAATGCGTAACTCTACTTTTTCAAATATTATTAATCAGGGAAATAAACCTGATTGCAAAATAACAAAAACAGGCACTTGGGATAACATCAGTGGTCAATCAACTACGGTTAATGGAGATGCTTACAGTGAATACATCGAATATTATAATCCAGAGATAGGTATGGATAGTATTGAAATTGCTTTACAGTTTACTCAAGAGTCTGCTGTTTGTTTTGGTAAATCTGGAAATTATTATAAACCCGTAGGGGCACTTGCAAAAGCAACAAATTCTAATCTAAAAATTGAAACAGTTGATACACCAAATTATATCATTATTTGTGCAAAAAAAAATGCAGTATCAAACAAATGTCCTCGAGGAGGAAATACTTTGGAAAAACCTGCTTATCTGATTAAATGGTCTAGATTTGGTAATATAAGTAAATATAAATGGACGATAAATGCACAAACAAAAAATGGTTCTTGGAAAAGACAATAAAAAGTTAAAAGAAAAAGGTTTAACCTTACTTGAGGCATTAATTTCAGCTGCAATAGTGGGAATTGGATTTATTGCAGTCTTTCAAATGGTAAATTATTCAGTTCAATCAATTGGTGTTTCAGGTGAAAGAACTAAAGTAAGTTATTTATCCTCAATGATAGTTGAGGATTTAATTGGTGATAGATTTTCTGCTAAAGGAAGTAAAAAAATGTACGAACATTTAGCAGATGTGACAAAATCAAGTTCTTTTGCATGGAAAATGGATAACTGTAACGCTGTTAGTGGTTCAGTTTACAACAACAATAATGATGCCTATGATAATAAATCAGAAAGATGGGAGCATAGAATGGCTCCTGATCAAAATATTAAATGCCGAACTGGAGATGTAAAAAATTTAAAAGTTTATGAAATTTGCAAAGATAGTGTGAAGGTTGATGCAAAAACTAGAGCAAACTGTCATCATAATAATAATACAGCTTTTGATAAAATATATATTGGTAGAACAGAAATTAAAATCAACCAAGGATCTAAAAAAAAGTTTCTTTATTTTCAAATAAATTAATGAAAAATAAATTTTCAAATATCGCTGGGACTACCTTAGTTGAGATTTTAATTGGAATTGTAATATCAGTTTTAATGATGGCAGCGATATTCACTTCCTACAGCGCAGTAAATAATACTTATTCACAAGTAATTGATAAAGCAAAAATTAGCCAAACGGGTAGAGATATAATTGGAATGTTAATCAGAGATATTCGAATAGCAGGTTTTAAATATTTTGATGATGTTAGTAAAGCACCTACAAATTATATTCCAATCTTAATTACTAAAAATTCTAGTAGCTGCGATAAACTTCAATTGATATACGGTGATAGAAATTATAATCCCAAAACTTCCCCTCCTACTTACACTTATGTTACATACAAAGTAACCTATGAATGCAAAGCTTCAAATATTGTAGACAAAAAAACTGCTCAAAAAATTGATGCGTTTGCAGTTTATAAATCAAAGTCAAAATGGGATGGTACAAAATGGCAAGCAGCCACAACATCAACCGATGATTTGCTTTATACTGATGAGCTAGTTGTAGATCATGTTCAGGATTTAATTTTTAACCCACTAGATGAAAAAGGTAAACTAATTGATCCAGTGCCAAATAATTTGAATGGTAGTAATAAAATTAAAGTAATCGATATTGCTTTTTCTATAAGATCCCAAGGAGAGTTTTTTAAAAATAATAAAACAAAAACTATGTACTCCCTTGGTAAAAAAAGTAATAAAAATTTTACAGATAAATATTTAAGAGAGTCGATAGTTGTAACTGCTCACACTAGAAATATGGGATTAGAATAATGAGTCATTCAGAAAAAGGTTTCACGATGGTTTTGTCTTTGGTGCTTTTATTAGCAATGTCATTAATGGGTGGTGCTTTAATATTAATTTCCTCAAATGATCATCAAGGGAATAACGCGAGCGATAAGTATCAACAAACATTTTATGTGGCTGAAATGGCTTTGCTTGAAGGTGAAAGATACTTGTTAAACGAAAAAACTGGGCCTTGGAGCACATCTACAAAGGCTAGGGATTTAACAAAAAAAAATCTACCTGAAAAACATGCTTCAAAATTTACAGGAATAATGACTGCAGCTAATTACACCAAAGGTGCGGTATTTAAGTTTGAAAATTCAGCAACAAGATCTACTAATAAAAAAATCGCAGATACATCAGACAGATGTTTTAATAGCTTTCCTGAATCAAATAGAAATGATTTCTATCTTGCCAAAGACTCTAGTGGAACAATGATTGCTAGAAGTCATAATTTTGGAATTTTTTTAGAAAATAGTATTGGCAAGGCTGCCTCACGTAAATCAAGTGCAGTAGATGATCACTATGAAGCAACTAGACTTAAAAATTATTTTTATGAATTTTTTATAGAAAGAATTGGTGCAGCATCATTTAAAGGGTTTGGGCAAAGTGTTAAAAAAAGTGCTTCAGATGCATCTAAAAGTGGTATTGCTTATAGAGTCTATGCTTGTGGTATCTTTATAGATACTAATAGCAATGGCTCAGTTTTAGATGAAATGATAGTTCCTCTTGAAAGTATTGTTGTTCTTCCTCAAAACTAGGATTAAAATTCACCAAAATAAACACAAAAAATAAACACAAAAAGTAAAAATAAGATATTGTACGTCCATGAATTTAATAAAAAAATTATTTTATATAATTTTATTTACTATTTTTAGCTTTACAGCAAATGCAGCTTGTAAATTTGATTTAAATTTTGGTGATGATTTTTCAAAAATTGAAAATAAATATGGCCCTGCTCTTCCAGCTATGTTTCCTGAAATACAAATATTACCAGTTCAGGCAATTGAAATTTGTCCAAATGAAAAATTAAATGATATCGCCGCAGAATATAGATTTTTAAATTCTAAATTAGCATCCATCAATCTTGTAGCATTAAATGATGAAAATAATTCAGCATCAAATAAATTAACTTTGATGAAATATGTTAAAAGAAATTATGGTCAGTTTGATACTGGGCAGAGTGAAGAGGATTTTAGAGGTTATCATGTTTTTGAAAAAGGAAGCTATTTTGCAGTTTATCAAAAAACTGATGGTGAAAATAATATAATCTTTGAAGAGATTTATATTTCAAATAATAAGTACGATAAATTACTTGGAGAATTCTACAACAGTAAAGAAGAAGAGCAATCAGAAGATATAAAAAAAAATAATGAAAATTAAAAATTTAATAATTAGTTTTGCGATATTTGTTTTTTGTTTAGCAAATAATTCATTTGCTAAAACACTTCCTCCAGGAACAGGAACACAAGCCGATGTACCATCTAATCTTTTAATTCTTCTTGATGCATCTGGCAGTATGGGTTGGAGAATGAGCAGCGCTCAATCTGTAAATTATCCTATGCAATCAACCACGGATAGCTCAGGTAATATTTTTGTATCTCAGTATTACATCTACGGTGTTAAAAAATTTACTTACGCAAATAAAAAGATAGATACAAACTGGGGTGATAGCGGTGTTCACAAAGGCCGAAGTAGCTCTAGTCAATGTCGGGTTTATTATAATTATGGCTCAGCTAAAATTTATAACGGGATAATTTATGTGCCGAGCTACTATGATAGAAAAATTAGAATGATCAGTGAGGTCACTGGAAATTGCTTAGGATCTATCACTATAAATCAATATATTAGAGGGTTTGATATTCATACAATTTCAGGAACTTCTCATCTTTTTGCATTACATTCTGGTGGAGTTTATACTCGTAACTTATCTAATAATGTTAGTAAAACTTGTTCACATGGTAACAATAATTATCTAAGATATACTTTTGCTGCAGCTGCTAATAGTGAAACAGCTGGTAATTATCTATACACGTATTATGCCAATAGAATTGCAAGATTTGAGTTAGTTGCAAGTGGTAATAATTTTTGTCCACAACCAAGTAGTTATAAAACAACTTATAGAAACATGGGAAGTGTATACGGTATGACCGCTCACCCAACTAATGCAGGTGAGTTATATTTTATGAGTTATTCAAATTCTAAACTTTATAAAGTAACAGTTGCCGCAAATGGTACTTCTCACACTCTTAATTGGGCCAAAGGTTCTAGAAGATATAACGGAACATCTTCATCCTCTGCTCTTTATTTTTATTATCCATTAGGGGTTCATTATGATGACACCAATAATCGTTTAATTACATCAGGTTATAATAGTAGAACTGTTGAAATTTTAGACGATAATGGTGATTGGATAAAAACAATTGGTGGTGCCGCAACTACAAGGATGAAAGCTGCACAAGATGCTATTAAATCTATTGTAACAGATTCTGACTTAACATCAGGGGTTAACTTTGGATTTGGTATGTGGTCAAGTGGATCTGCTGGTTTTTCAAGTTGGAGTGGACACAAAACAACAGGTACAGCAAGACCTTGTACTAGATATAATTGTTTAAAAGTTCAAGTTCATAAAGATGGTGCCGCAAGAATAAATCAAATTATTTCATCAGTTGCAGCTGTAGGAGGAACAGATGCGGATGCATTTATGAAAATTGGTCAACAATATTATAACAGTAGTATTTCACCTATTGATACAAAATCTCCATGTCAAAAATCATATATAATCGTAATTGGAGATGGAGACTGGTATAATCACAGCAGAGCAGTTGCAAAAGCAACAGCTTTAAAAAATAAGGGAGTTAAAACTTTTGCTGTTGCCTTTGGAACAGGAATAAGCTCAAGTGGTAAAAGAAACTTTGATAGATTAGCGGCTGCTGGAGGCACAACACAAGCAATTGTAGCAACAACCGCAGAGTCTTTAAAAACACAATTAAAATCTGCAATCTCACAAATTATAGCTTCAAAATTATCTTTTTCTGCACCAGCTATTACTGCAACTTTAAATTCTTCAGGCTCTTTATATCAAGCACAATTTGATTATGCACAAAACCAAGAATGGTCAGGTACGATTAAACGAACAAAAATTAGCTCTAAAGGTATTATAGATAAAACTGACTCAGGTAATTGGAGTGCTGTTGATAAATTACCAACACCGAGTAGTAGAAAAATTTGGACTACTCTTGATGGTAAAGATTATAAAACAGCTAATTATAATAACTTTATTGATACTAATAATAACGAACTTGAAAATTTATTTACAATGACAGGTGAGTCTATGCAAGATTATCACCAGGTTACCAATAGCCCTAATAATAGATGTAAAAATACTTCTGGGGTTGCAGATGGAACCGACGATGAGGTTAAAGGTTTAGTCAATTTTATTAGAGGTATTGATTATTTTGATTACGATGCTGATTGTAATTTAACTGAAACAAGAAAAAAACCAATGGGTGATATTTATCATTCACAATTAGTGGTGGTAGGAAAACCTTCTGCTGAAACAGCTTTCACAAGTCTCAACCAGGAAGCTTATTGGAGAAATATAAAATCTTATGAAGCATTCGCGCAAGCACAATCTTCAAGAAAAGAAGTTCTTTATGCTGGATCAAATAGTGGAGTATTGCACGCAATTGATGGTTTAACAGGTGTGGAAAAATGGGGTTTTGTGCCACCTTTTGTAGCTTCACAAATGCCAAAAATAATTAACCCTCTACTTAATATAACTAGTCCTGCTGCTAAAGGTGGAAGTAATGCGGTTTATGGAGTAGATGGCTCTCCTGTTCAGCATGATATTTTCTTTAAAAGTCCACATGATTCAACAGAAAAATGGCATACAGTATTATTTGTGCCTTATGGGCGTGGTGGAAGTGGTTTTTCAGTTCTAGATATAACTGATCCAGATAAACCTGAACACTTAGTTTCAATTTATAATAATTTAGTTCAAAATAAAGTATTTCGAATGGATTATGCAAACAACCTTTTCACGTATGATTATGTTGCAACACAATATGCGTTATCAGAAAGTGAAAATGCTGTTAAAGCTGGAGATAATTTTAGTGGAAACCCAAACACTGTTTCTCTTACTTGTGATGATACTGGAAGTACAGCTTGTTACAAAAGTAATATTTGGACATTTAAATTGCCTGGCACTTTAACTAACAATGATTTTGTTGTTTATGAAAATGGTGTGGATATAACTAGTAGTGTTACGCCTTCAAATTCTAATGGAGATTTAAAACTAACATTTAATAAACAACTTACTTTTGATGCTTGCAATAAAGATGCAACAACTCAAACCTGTCCTGATCCAAAAAATAACTCACCAATAGGTTTGCATATAAAACCTGGTACTGTTGGAACAGGAACTCAAGATCCTAATTGGAATTATAGTCAATTGGGTGAAACCTGGTCAGAACCTAGAATGTTTAGAATGCCAAACCAAGGTGCTGGTGATACAAATGTACTTGATGATATAAGTGTTGCTGTAATGGGCGCAGGTTTTGGAACCCAATATTCAGGAACTGGAAATGGTTTGTTAGTTATAAACCTTCAAGATGAAACAAATTTTGGAAAACTAGAATTGTTAGTTCCTATAGAGGATATGACGAGTAGTGATATTACAAATTCAGTGCCAGCTTCTGTAAGCTTAGTTACAGCTGACACTGGTAGAGGTGCCGATTATTCTGGAGGCCTTGTTTATACAAGTGACCTTGAAGGTAAAATAACTAAAGTAAATTTAACAAATTTAACAAACGATATAAATAACAGTAAAAGTTTAACTTTTGATCCATCTAGTGGTGCTGTCGATACAACCACTCTATTTAAAGCAGGCTCAACAAAAGCTAATGGAAGATATATGTATTATCCAATGGATATTGCTATTGGAAAAACAACAAACAATTTATGGCTTTTTGCAGGTACAGGGGATTCTCAAAGACTTAATGATCGATCATCAGGTACTGATAATTTATTAATTGGAATACAAGATCCTGATTACCCATATTATGGGGAAGTTAAAACTCCAGGAACTGCTGATGATATTAGTAATTGTAAAGACACATCTAATGATCAAACAGGAAAAAACTGTCCAACAAGTAATCATCGAGGTTGGTATATAAAGCTTAAAGACTATGCAAAAACAACTGCTGAACCAACTGTAAATAATGGTTTAGTTTACTTCCCAACCTATACGCCTTCTAAGTCTGCAAATAAATGTGATCTTGGAAATGCTTTTATATGTGTTGCTGACGATGAATGTGGAACTCATAAAAACTACTTAAAAAGCTCAAGTGCTTCAGAGCAATCTGGCCAAATATGTACATATGTTGGTAAAGGAGTGCTATCAAAAATAGTATTCTTTGCTGGTAAATTATTTGCCAATATTTCAGGGAAAGCTATTGTTGGTCCAGCAACAGACTTAGTATCAACTGATGCGGCAACCGGAGAAGTTCAAACTTATAGAAAATCTTGGAGAGAAAATTTTTAAGTAAAAGTTAAAATATCTTAAAGTAAAAATAAAATACCCACAAGAAACCAGTTATCATTGTTGAGAATATTAAAGCAAGGCCAACCAAGGTATCTTGATTTACTTTCTTTCTCCATTTTTTTGGAAAAAAATTTAATGAATAAGCATAAATGATAATAAAAATATTTAATGCTGAAAAGATAATACTTAAAAATAATAATTGGTTCATAATATCTATATCTTTATTCCAAGAGCTGTTACATCATCTCTTAGATTAAAACCCTTTTCAGTAAGTATTTTAGTTGCATGGGTAATTATCGTTTCAGGGGAAGTAGTATTTAATTTTTTAATTTCATTTTCAAGTCCGGCTACTTCAAGCTCTTTACCTTCATCGACATATCCTTCTGTTACTCCATCTGTATAGATTAAAATAGTTTTATCAGAGATATCCATGGTCGTTGTTTTAAAAAAACTCTCATCTTTAACAGGCATCAATCCCATCGGGGGTAAAGTTGATTTTACATATTCAAAATTAAATTTTTCATCTAAAACCATCATTGGTTCATGGCCCATATTAATGAATTCCATTTCTTTTTTTTCTAAATTTATTCGACCAAGAATGACTGTTATGAACATCGCTTGATAAGAAGAATCTTTAACTTGATTATTCATATACAAAGCAGTTTTAGCAACTGAAGAGTCCATCTTTGCAAGAGATCTAAATACTGATGCAGCATTAGCCATTAATATTCCAGCTTTAATGCCTTTCCCTGTTACATCTCCTAATATAAAATAAATCTCATTATCATTTACTTGATAGTAGTCATAATAATCACCCGAAACATCTTTAGCAGGCGTATTCTGTGCAAATATATATTTTTCAATTTTTTTATTTTTGGGGAATAATTTCTTTTGAACTTCCCCTGCTATCTCTCGCTCTTTTTTTAAAATTGATTGTTTTTTATCATTTTCAATAGCAATAGAATTTTCCTCTAAATATCTAAAATATAATGAGGTCATAAATGCTAATGTTCCAGCAATACTTGAAAATAAAAAATCTATATAAAAATTAAATTGATAAACAATTATACTTGATAAATTAATTACAAAAATTGTACCTACAAAAAAGATTATGCTAAATTTTGGCTTAATTTTCATTGGGATAAAAATTAAAAATATTAACAATAATAAAAAAATAATGTTTTCAGCTAATTGCGTGTAAATATTTTTAATGATGCTCTCATTTTTTAAAATATTATCAATAATGTGAGCATGAATTTCAACACCAGGAACTGTTTTTCCATTAGAAATTTTAACAATATCAAAAAGTGCTTGAGCTGAAGATCCTATAAGAATTATTTTATTTTCAATTCTTTTTTGATCAAAATCATTGTTCATTACATCAACAGCAGAGACATAATTATCTTTAGAAAATTTCTTAAACTTAACGTTTATTACTGCGTTTTGGTCACTTGGAATTGTATTTTTTCTTGTCTTTATTAACTCAATTCCGTTTTTGTTACTCTTTACTAGCAAGTTTTTTTGGCCAGATGCAACCCTTACTGCTTCAAGTGCTAGAGAGGGCCATATTCTATTATCGATATTATAAAGAACAGGCACATTACGAATTACACCATCGATATTAGGTATTAAAGAAATTGAACCGATACCACTTGCTGCATTACTAATTTCTTCAAGAGAAATTATCTTATTTTTAAATTTGTATATAAAATTTTTTGGATTTTCTCCTTTTGCTATTATTCTTGCTTTTGGTTTAGACTCATTTTTAACAAAATTATCATTAGGCTCTCCTAAAATTGGTAAAATTATTTTTGAATTTTTTATACTATCCACAAAGACTTTATTTGTGTCTAACACCTCTACATCTATTAATTGATTGCTCTCTTTTTGTAGCTGTAATAATAAATCTTTTGGATTTTGCTTATCTTCCTCACTAAATACTATATCAAAAGCAATAGCTTTGGGATTATGTTGATTCAAATTTTTTAAGATTTTTGAATAAGCATCTCTTCTCCAAGGAAATTGACCAACTTTAGCTATACTTTTTTCATCAATATCAACAATGGTAACATCTTTTACCTCACCTCTATTAAATACTTTTTGATAAAAATCATAATTAATAAATGAAATTTTTTGAATAATAGGAGGATTAATAAATTTAATTATTATTAATAATAAAAAAACACTACCTAAGTAAATATATTTTTTGTCAATCATCCAAATAATAAATTTTTATATTGTTCTATAAAGATTACATACAAAATACATCCTATAATAATAAAAGGACCAAAAGGAATTTCTGAAGAAAACTTTTTACTTTTATTTATTAAGCTGGGTAAAACAGCAATTAAAGCTACTATTGATGAACTAAATATTACGAATGGTATCGAAATCCAGCCAAACCAAAAGCCTATTGCTGCTAATAATTTAGCATCTCCTAATCCCATTCCCTCTTTATTTCTTAAAACTTTATATAAAAAGATAATTGACCAAATAATTCCATAACCAAATACTCCTCCAATTAAAGAATTGACATAGTTTGGAAATAATTCATTTAAATTTGGATCAAAGGATTTTACAAATCCTATAAACATTAAAGGAAAAGTAAGACCATTTGGAATTATATAATGTTTTAAATCAATAAAAAAAATTATGATAAATGTTAAGGCTAAAATTATAAACAACAGAGTTGTAATCGTTATCCCATAAAAAAAGTAAGCTACAACGAAAGATAAAACACTTAAAAGTTCAACAAGTGGATATTGTATTGAAATTTTCTTTTTACATTTCCTACATTTTCCTTGAATAAATAAATAAGAAAGAATTGGTATGTTATCATACCAAGAAATTTGTTTTTTACATTTAGGACAGTAGGATCTACCAACAACCACTCCTTTATCCTGCGGCAGTCTATAAATACAAACATTAGCAAAACTTCCCCACAATCCTCCCATTATAATGATGAAAATAAAATCCACTGAAAAAATAATGTTAATTATATTTTAAATTGGCCTGCTAATTCAACAAAACCATTAAATAACAGCTGAACTACAACAACCGCGTCATGCAAATGAATATACAAATTAGGCGTATATAATATGATTTCCATATTTGATAAATTTACCAAAAACAGGTTAAAATACTAGCTAATAAAATGCTCTTTTTTAAAACAAAAAAACCCATTCTTAATGAAAAAAGAAATGAAGCCCAAGATAACGTTGATTTACAAATTATAAATAAGATGAACCAAGAGTTTGCAATTTCTCTTGATTTGAACGAAACATTAAATACAGCTCTTCAAATAATTATTACAAGACTAAATGCTCAAGCAGCTAATATTTTTTTAATCAATACAAAAACTAATAAATTTGAATGTATTGCCTCACTTAATCAAGATCATCTAGATGAATATCAACTTGATTTAAAAGACGGGGTTATGGGTAGAGCGGTCGATCAAAGAAAATGTATTCGTGTTGGAAATGTTAGAAAAGATGTAAGAGAAATTGCTGAGTTTTATTTTGATCTTGATAATAAAACTAATTTTACGACCTATTCAGTATTATGTGCTCCATTGATTGCAGCAAACGAATGTATTGGAGTTATTCATTGTTTGAATAAGAAAACTGATGAAAAATTATTTATTGAAGATGATAGAAAACTTTTAGAATTATTGTCAACTCCTGCTGCACTTGCAATTAGAAATGCAAAAATGGCCCAGGAAATGGTTGAACAAAATAAAATGCAAAAAGAAATAGAGATAGTAGGAGAAATTCAAAAATCTCTTTTATCTTCAAATAAAAAAGAGCCTTTTCCATTAGCTGGTATTAATATTCCAGCAAAAGTTGTATCTGGAGATTTTTATAATTTTAATGATTTAGGTGATGGTAAATATGGCTTTGGTGTAGCTGATGTATCTGGAAAAGGAATAAAATCATCTTTGCTAATGTCTAAGGCATCAAGTTTATATAGTTGTCTTAGTAAAACTAATTTTTCACCAGCAAGTTTGCTGACGCAATTAAATAATGAAATTTGTGAAACAATTTCTAGAGGAATGTTTGTTACAATGTTGGTTGGAATTTATGATAGTAACTCCAAGGAATTATTAATATCAAATGCTGGCCATGAGCCTCCAATAATTTTAAATGACAAAAGTGAGTTTTCAAATTTTAATGAAGCAGGACCTCCTTTAGGAATTGTAGAAAAAACTCCTTACAAAGAATATAAAATTAAATTTGACAAATCGTCAATGTACATTTTTACTGATGGAATTACTGAAATTAAAAACCCAGAAGGTGAAGAGCTTGGCTCATTAGGTTTTCAAAATTACATTACTAGATTCAAAGATAAACCAAACAATGAAAGATTAAAACTAATCATCGATAACGTTCTTAATTCTAAATATATACAAAAAGATGATTTAACGATTGTAGTCGTAGATAGTAAATAATTTTTTAAGAAAATCTTAGTGAGCTGTATGGTTTTAAATCAAGATTAGTATTTTCATTTGCAATCATTCCAGAGATAATTTTTCCAGATATAGGACCTAAGGTCCAACCTAAATGATGATGACCAAAACAATAAAAAACATTTTTATGATTTTTTGAAGGACCCATTACTGGAAGAAAATCTGGTAAAGATGGTCTAAAACCTAACCATTCATCCTCATGTTCAGGTAAATCCCCTAGCATATATTTTGCATTATTTATTAAGTTTTTAACTCTAGATTTTGATAATGGATTATCTAAACCACCAAATTCAACCGTTCCAACCACTCTTAAACCTTGCTCCATTGGAGTTATTCCAAATCCTCTGTTAGAAAATATCACAGGTCTACTCAGTAAGTGATCACAACCTTTAAAATGAACATGATAGCCTCTTTCAGTATCTAAAGGTATTCTCTCCCCTAAATTGTCAGTTAATTTTTTTGAAAAAGCCCCACAAGCAATCACGACTTTATCAAAAATAAAACTTTGATTTTCTGTTTTAAAAACAGGTTTTTGTTCATCAAAATTAATATCTTTAATATTTACTTTATTAAATTTTCCACCCTTTTTTAAAAACAAGTCAAAAAGTTTTAATAGAATTTTTTTTGGATTTCTTGCATGTCTTGCATAAGGATAATAAACACCAGCATGATAGATAGGTTTTATATGGGGTTCTAAATCATGAATTTCAGCTTTGCTTACTAATTGTTGAGATACACCTAATTCATCTCGAATTTTAATTTCTAATTCTCTACTTTTTAAATCTTGATCATTCCAGATATAAAGAATTCCTTTATTTTCAACTAAGCCCTCTAAATCAATTTCATCAAATAGCTCATCATAGGCTGGTAAGGCTAAATCTAAAATCTGATGCATATTTTTAGCTGT
>ERZ651776.2490-NODE-2490-length-19925-cov-2.824970_pt1 | contig 19925 bp, 17 predicted proteins | sample MGYA00514761_ERZ651776 | MGnify/ENA metagenome assembly ERZ651776 | reverse complement strand
CATCCCAGATGATAAAAAAAAGGGCTACTAAAAAAATGGCTAAAAAAACTGTTTTCCATTGCTTAATGAAATTCATTTTTTTATTAAAAGAATACATCAAAGGAATACTTAAAGAACCTAAATTTAATAGTAAATACAAGTACATTAATGAGTGTGTTTTTTAAAGTATTTTAAAGGAACAAATAGCATTCCAAAGCATTCACCATCTGGTTTTCCTAAATGCTTATGATGAATTTTATGTGCTTTTCTTAACCCTTTTAAATACCTACTGTTTGTGTTTCTAAACCATTTAAATCTTCTATGAATCAAAACATCATGAACTAAAAAATAAGCCATACCATCTAGCGCTTTTCTTATTGGAATAAAATATCGTTGCATCACGATATTTTATACTTTTTACTTTGCTCCGTGGGAATATCTCTTTCAGAGATTTTTGAGCTTTCTCCTCATTCATCTCGATCCATGTAAACTTTGATAACGAATGAACCGAGACACAATTGAAATTTTGAAAATCATTATAGTAAGTATAGATTGTTGGCCAGTGATGTTTGGAAACTGAAATGGACTTAATATAATCTTTCATCCCCCTTTGTTCTGCGCTAGAAAAGCCCTTTAATTGAGGCATGATGAATGATTTATCGCCGATTTCTATTTGATTTTCATTCACTGTTTCGATCAAATCATTTTGCTCAAAATTGCTGAACGAAATAATTACAACAGACAACAAAACGAAAAAAGAAAGAAAAAGTAAGGTTATTCCTTTCCAGGTGAAACGAAAATTAGACATTTTTTTCATCTAATAATTTTAATTTTTTTTAAAGTCACGATCATTTCCCCTGTAAATATTATTGTAAAACTAAAAAACCCCGCTATACAAAGCGAGGCATTAGGAAAATTTTAAAAAATCTATTTTTTTTTCTCCAAGTTTTCTATTCGTTCTTCTAATTTTCCAATCCAAGTGCGCTGTAAATTCAAAAACAAGAAAAGCACAAGAACTGTTAAAGAGCTGATTAACGAAAAAACCAAAATAGTAGTGTTCATGATTAAAAAATTTGTGCGGGTGAAGGGAATCGAACCCCCACGCCTCACGGCGCTAGATCCTAAGTCTAGTGCGTCTACCAATTTCGCCACACCCGCAGTTTTAGGATGGTCAAAGATAAGAACAACATTAGAAACTTATCCGAAAAAAAAGGATAATGAAACCTATAATTCAAAGAAGAGCAATTTTTAAAGCGGAAATATTGATTTAGCCTTATCACAAACCAAGTAAAAAGTGGCATTCATTAACAATAATTGTCAATAAGTTCCTGAGCAAGTGTAAAAAGCGCGATGTCGTTTTCTCATGTAATTTATAAATTTGTTATTTCGGACTTACAACTAATGATTACGCTTAATCCAGACGACTTAACCACAAAAGACCTGCAAAGAACTTTGCAGTTTGCGATTGGACCAAGACCAATCGCTTTGGTGTCTTCAATAAACCGAAAAGGTGATATTAATCTAAGTCCTTTTAGCTTCTATAATATTTTTAGTACCAATCCACCAATTTTAATATTTTCCCCCTCGAGAAGAGGTAGAGATGGTAGCACTAAACACACATTAGAAAATGTGATGAGTATTCCAGAAGTAGTAATACACTCGGTAAGCCAATCAATGGTATATCAAACAAGCCTATCTTCAACAGAATATGATGCAGAAACTAATGAATTTTTAAAGGCAGGGTTTGAGTCAATTCCAAGTCTGAGTGTTCAGCCTCCAAGAATTAAAAATGCACCTTTAGCCATGGAGTGTAAAGTCAATGAGGTAAAAGCACTGGGTAATGGCCCTGGAGCCGGCAATTTGGTTATTTGCGAGATAAAAAAAATTCATGTCCACGAAGAAGTATTAGATGATGATGGGAAACTTGATCAAGATAAATTGAGTCTTGTTGGCAGACTTGGAGGCGATTGGTATGTGCATGCAGCAGGGGATGCTCTTTTTGAAGTAGAGAAACCAATTGCGAATAAAGGTATTGGAATAGATGTGCTCCCTAAGGCAATTCGCAATTCAACTATATTGTCAGGTAATAATCTCGGTCAGCTTGGAAATATTGAAATACTACCAGAAGAAAATGATGTGATTTCTTTTTCCCAACATCACCGGATAGAATCAATATTTAACGAGACTTCCGATGCAATGGAACGGAGGGAATTAATTCATATTTATGCAAAAGAATTGCTAGAATTAGGAAAAGTTAAAAAAGCATGGAAGGCCCTTCTTGTAGACGGGTTAAATACAATAAAAGAAAAAAATAACTGAATAATCTAACTTTTAAATCATCATGGAAATAACTGGAATAATTAAAAAAATCATGGCTCCACAGCAAGTCAATCCAACTTTTAAAAAACGTGAACTTGTTGTTACCACAGATGAACAATATCCTCAGCATATTTTAGTTGAGTTCACCCAAGATCGTTCCGACCTTTTAAATCAATATGAAGAGGGACAAAATGTAACAATTTCTATAAATATCAGAGGAAGAGAATGGACTCCAAAAGATGGGGGAGATACACGCTATTTTAATACTATCCAAGGCTGGAGAATTCAAGCAGGTGCTACTCAATCAAATAACGAAGCTCCCGGGCAAACATTTGGCGGAGGTGCTCCTGTTGCGGCAACTCCCCCAGCTCCAAGCACCAATACAATTGATGATGATGATTTACCTTTTTAAAAGGAAATCACTTTGATGTTTTTACATCTAGAACATCTCTTAGTGCTGTTCCAATTGCCATAAATGCAAGAACGAGACTTGCTAATGCAAGGCCCGGTATTAATGCGAGGTGAGCCTCACCGGTTAATAAATACGAGTAGTGGTCTCTTATCATACTTCCCCATGATGGAGTTGGTGGCTGAGCTCCAATTCCTAAAAAGCTTAAACCAGACTCTAGAAGAATAGCAGAAGCAAATTGACTGGCGGCAAGAACAATAATTGCAGAATAAACTTGTGGCAAAATGTGCTTAACAATAATTCTGATGGAGGAAAACCCTAAAACTTTAGCAGCCTGAACATACTCCTCTTCTTTTAAAGACATGACCTGGCCTCGAACAAGTCTTGCGACTTCTACCCAAGCAGTAAGTCCAACTGCAACAAAAACTTGCCAAAACCCTTTTCCTAAGACAAATGAAATTGCTATCACCATTAAAAAAGTAGGGATACTCCAAAAGATTTGGATAATTGTTTGAATAATATTGTCTAACCACCCTCCATAATAACCTGCTGCTGCACCCAAGGGAATTCCTATTAACAATGCAATCAAAACTGAAATTACACCCACACTTAGAGAAACTCTTGACCCAAGAAATAATCGACTCATGACATCCCGTCCAAAACGATCAGTCCCAAGTAAGAATTTTATATCATGAGATTTTGAAGGAATCCATTCCGAATAACCATCATCCCCAAAAATTATCCAATCATACGAACGTAAAGATGATCGATCTCCCTTTTCCAAAGGGAGACTTACTCCCATTGGCTGGGCGCTGTATTCCAATTGCATTCTATTCGATGAGGGGGTTTTATCAATAGCGAGAGGATAAGCAAATAGAGCTACAAAAAACCAAAAAAACATAATAATTAAGCCAAATCTACCCAAACTATGGGTGAATAATTTTCGGATAAAATATTTATTCAAAGTTTTTGATTTTTAACTCTCTTCAATATCATTAACTACTCTCCAGCCCTCTGCTAAATAGATGTCTTTTGACAAAGACTTAAACCACTTCTCATACTCGATCACCTTGATGCTATCCATATCAGATTTATAAGCTGAATCGACCCAATTAATATCCAATTCATGATTGGACTTTACAATATCAATATATGTTTCAATTTCAGCATCTAAAGATTTTTCTCGCTCAAAATAACCCTTATAGTCAAGAGTAGTATTTGTCTTTTTTTGTTGATTTTCTAGCCATGAAGCATAAGACTTTATTTTGTTAAACTCCGAATTTAATGATATTCGGTTTTTACTGTTGGTAATAACCTCGTCAAAATTTGTTGGAGACAATATGTCATAATTTGCCGGAGAAACATTATCTACAGATAGGGGGAATTCCATCTCGCGTTCTCCGAAAGGAATATTTTCATAAGGGTGAGGCAATACAATGTCACTCTGAACTCCTTCAAGTTGAGTTGTCCCTCCTGAAACTCGATAGTACTTTTGAATTGTCAACTTTAAGGCTCCTAAAGGACGAAGTCCAGAATTAAATGGCCCAGCAGCTCTATCTAGATCCAATACATTTTGGACTGTTCCCTTTCCAAATGTTCTTGATGTTCCTACAACAATAGCTCTACCATAATCTTGAAGAGCTGCAGCCACGATTTCACTGGCCGAGGCAGTTCCTTCGTTCACAAGTATAATAAGTGGTCCGTCCCAAATTGTTCCCTTTTCTTTATCGTTATAAGCTTTAACCTGCTGACCTGAAGTTTTAACCTGAACCATAGGGCCCTGATCTATAAAAAGTCCAGCAATATTAATTGCGGCATTTAATGATCCCCCACCGTTTCCACGAAGATCAAAAATTAAATTTTTCATTCCTGCATTCTTCAATTTTATAATTTCATTTTTTACATCTTCAGCACAGTCTCTATTGCTGTCTTTGTAAAAATCTACATAAAATTTAGGTAGTCTAATGTAGCCTGTCCCCTTATCTTCTCCGATCATCGCAGAACGAGCAAAAGTTGCTTCAATTTCAACGATATCGCGAATAATTGAAATAACTCTTTCTGAACCGTCTTTTTTTCTCACCGTAAGCCTCACTTCTGTGCCTTTTTTCCCACGAACTTTGCTGACAACTTTAGTCGTACTCATCCCAACAATATCTTCAGGAGCGGCACTTCCTTGAGCTACTTTTAGAAGCTTATCTCCAACTTCTAATTCGCCTTGCCGCCAGCATGCGCTTCCTGTAACGATAGTTACCACCTCAGTATACTCTCCTTCTTGACGTAATGAAGCACCTATCCCTTCGAGCTGACCCGATAATTCAATTTCAAATTGTTCTTTCTGACGGGGAGCAAAATATTGGGTGTGAGGATCAAAAACTCCAGTATAAGAATTAATAAAAAGACCAAATAAATCCGACCTGTCGTTTTCAGCCATATTAGAAAACCACTCATTATGAATTTCCAACTCCTTTTCACGTGCTTTTCTTTCCTCTTCTTCAAATCCAACACTATTTATGTTGAAGTCTATTTTATTTGCACTATCTGATGATTCGGCCCTATCATACAATCTACTTAAAACTCTAAATTTTAAATATTTCATCCAAAAGTCTTCCATCTGAGTTTCATCTTCTGGATATTTTCGCTTGTCGCTATCAGTTTCAAAAAAGTCTTCAGATGAAAAATCAAAAGGTGTCGACAATATTCTTCGATAACGGTCTTTTGCCTCATCAAACCGAGCAAGAGCAATTTCAATAGATTCATCAAAAAAGTCTGTGGATCCTGTTCTTAACTCATCATCTAATCTGAGCTTATATTCGCTTAGCTCCTTTATGTCGCTGTTATGTAGAAATCTTTTTTGAGAGTCTAAAGATTTTATATAAAAATCAAAAACCTGAGAAGACAAATCATCATTAAAATCTTTGGGCTCATAGTGTATGGATGATAAAGCATCATACATTAATCTCATAACTAGCTTTTCTTTATCATTTTCTAAAGAATTCCAAGTAAAGCCTAATGCGGCTATTCCGAATAAAAGTAAAGTCGGTAAAGAGTATTTTAAATTTTGTCTCATGAATAATAAACGTATGAAAGAATACATGGCGTCGAAATTACATAAATCATAACTCGATTTAATAGATTAGTCTATCTTTTACAAAAACTTTTTTCTCAAAAATTAACAATAGTGTTAAATGTGGCATAGAGATTGTTCTTTGGGCTGTTATTAACATAAATCAGCCCATGAATTCATTGAGAAACATATGGATAGTTCTTGCCTTTTTTGTAGGAATTTCTTTGACAGGGCAGACAATTCAAATTAGTGGAATAATCGAAGAGGCGTCTTCCGGAGAAGCAATGCCAAATGTTTCAGTAGTCTGGGAAAGTGATGCTGGGGGGAAGTCTTCAAGTACAAACCCATATGGGTTTTACAGTATATCTATTCCAAAAAGCTCGGGGGCATTAGTCTTTAGTTCTTTTGGATTTAAAGAAGTTAGAAAACAATTTGAAAACTTAAATGAAAATATTGAGTTGAATATTTCTTTGAAAGCAGTTTCAACGGAATTAAGTGAAGTAAATGTGGTCTCTGAAAAGCTCAACAGTAATATTACTACTACAGAAATGTCTGTGAGCAAGTTAAGTGCGAAAGAAATAAAAAAAGTTCCTCAACTTCTAGGAGAAACCGATGTCATAAGAACATTAACTCTTCTCCCGGGTGTTTCTACCGTAGGTGAAGGAGCTAGTGGATTTAATGTACGGGGTGGAAACGCAGATCAAAACTTGATAATCCTTGATGAAGCGCCTGTTTATAATTCCTCTCACCTGTTTGGGTTTTTTAGCATTTTTAATGCAGATGCAGTTAAAGACGTCAAACTTTTTAAAGGGGTAATGCCTGCAAATTACGGTGGAAGACTTTCAAGCGTCCTTGACATAAGACAAAAAGAAGGAAATAGTAAGAAGTTTTCAGCAAATGGTGGCATTGGCTTACTCTCCTCACGTTTAACATTAGAGGGGCCGATTGTAAAAGACAAAGTGAACTTCATGCTGGCTGGTCGTCGTTCGTATTTCGACTTATTTTTCCCTCTCTTCGACGTGCCAGAGCTCAACGAGTCAGTTGCTTATTTCTATGATTTCAATGCGAAACTAAACGCTAAGATTTCAAAAAAAGATAAAATTTACTTGAGTGCATATTTTGGAAGAGATCAATTCAGCGCAGCCGAATTATTTAAGTTTGGTTGGGGCAATTGGACTAGTACCTTGAGATGGAATCGTGTGATATCTCCAAAATGGTTCTTCAATGCATCTGCTGTTTATTCGGATTATAAATACCAACTTGGCGCAGATGGTACGACTCCATTCGAATGGGATTCCAGAATAAGAAATCTAGTTCAAAATGCGGGATGGACTTTCTACTACAATAATGCCCATACTTTTGAATTTGGAATTCAAAATACCTTTTATGAATTTGAACCAGCAAAAATTTCAGGTCCAATAGATGTTGAACTTCAAAATGAATATGCAACTGAACCTTCTTTATATGCCTCTGACAATTGGAGGATTACTGACAATTTAACAATTACCTATGGCCTCAGGTATTCCAGCTTTTACAATATTGGAGCAAGAGATATTCAAACATATAAAGATGGTGGCATCTATAATGAAAGCACAATCGATGATACTCTTAGCTATGCTCCCGGTGAGATAATAAGATCTTTTAATGATTTAAGTGGCTTAGAGCCGCGCGTAGCAATAAACTATCAAGTTTCTGAAAACTCATCATTGAAATTAAGTTACAATAGGAATCGACAGTATATTCATCTAATATCAAACAATACAACTGCCACTCCAGTAAATGTGTGGAGACCTGCAGGAAGCTATATTGATCCAGCAACAGTAAATCAAATTGCTCTTGGAGTAGCTCATAACTTTAAAGAAACTGGCATTAGATTTTCAATAGAAGGCTTTTATAAAACATACCTAAATCTAATCGATTATAAAGATGGCGCAAACTTGATTTTTGAGGAGTACATAGAAACTGAATTACTTTCAGGAATAGGGAGAGCATATGGTGCTGAAGTTTTGCTTGAAAAAAAGACAGGCACCTTAACAGGATGGGTAGGATATACTCTAGCACGAACAGAGCGGCAAGTGACTGGATCAAGCAGAAACTTAAGAGTTAACAATGGCGAATGGTATCCTGCAAATTATGACAAGCTACATGACCTTAGTGTTGTTGCAGCGTGGACAATATCAAAAGGGTGGGATGTTGGAGGAAATTTTGTTTATCAGTCTGGAAGGCCCCTTACCTATCCAGACTCAAGAGGGGAATTTGAAGGAATTTATTATCCTGTGTATACCAATAGAAATGGCGGTAGGACTCCTTCAACGAACAGATTGGATCTCTCATTCACATACACTCCAGGAACAAAAAAAATGAATAAAAAGTGGAAAAGCTCACTCTCATTCGGAGCTTACAATGTCTACGGACGAAAAAATCCATACAGTATATTTTTTAGAGGGGAAGTTCCGGAATTTACCAATATTAAAGCATATCAATTATCAGTTATCGGGACTGCTGTTCCTTATATAAATTATAATTTTTCATTCTGATGAATGCATATAAAATATTACCAATTTTTGTCTGTTTAGGACTTTTTTCATCATGTCAAGACGAAATAAATATTACTCTACCTGACGGCCAAAAACGTCTCATTATAAATGGTAGCGTATTAGACAATGACTTGCCAAGTGCTGACCTGAGCTGGAGCATAAACTATTTGGCAGAAGATGAAAATCCCCCTGTCTTGAATGCTTCAATTTTTGTTTATGAGGATGATATTCTTTGGGATAGCCTAGTACATACTGATCTGGGACATTATGAGGGCAGTAAATTGGGGGAAATTGGCAGAAATTATTCCATAGAGGTTAGCATTCCAGAATCAACAGACAACCCTTCAGGAGTTTGGAAATCTCAAAATGAAAAACTCAATAGAAACAATCCTATGGACTCTATCTATTCTGTTTACTTACCCCCGGCGGTTTTTCAACGTGAAGGATACTATGTTTATGTACATTGGACTGAGCCTTCAGGTATTGGTGATTGCTATCGTTTCAAGCAATGGAAAAACGATACATTAGAGAACGCTCCCTTTAATCTACAAGTCACTGAAGACCAATTTTTTGATGGGAGATCTTTCGACGATATTGATCTTGATGCCTTAAACGTAGCAGGACCTGAGAGATCACGGGATTCAACACTAGAGGATCAAGTCGGCATGAAATATTCATATGAAATAAGTAGTATTTCATTAAGTCACCATGACTATATCAATTTGATTCAAGAGCAAACACTTCAGGTAGGTGGGCTCTTTGACCCCCCAGCCGCTCCCATTGTTGGTAATATTTATCGTGGCGATAACACTGAGGATTTTGCCCTAGGTTATTTCTATGCCTCTGCTCCCCGAAAATTAGATATAATCATAACCCCCTAGACGATTAATCTTCTTTTGATTTCATTGCGCTAACTTCGTGAAATGGAATTATTAATGATTAACCCAGGTCACTGGGCACGTACTTTCTTTGAGAGCATTGGATTATCTGATAATTTAGTTTCAGGACTGACTATTTCTGTTGATTTCATAATTCTCATTATTGCGAGCTTAATTGCAGATTTTATCGCCCGAAAGATTCTTATGGGCTTGATTAAACGTTGGGTAATAAAATCAAAAGTCAATTGGGACAATTACTTTTTAGAAGCAAAAGTGTTTCAAGCATTAGTTCATCTTCTTCCAACTATAGCTATTTACAGCTTTATCCCTCTTGTCTTCGAAGATATTCCAAGTGCAATAAATCCTATCCAGACTAGCTTAATTACATTTTTGATTTTACAGATCTCTATTCTAATAAATCGAACATCAAAAGCAGCAAGCCATATTCTTGAAAATACTGAAAGCTTTAAAGACAAACCCATAAGAACTCTACTTTCTGTTGTTCAATTTATCACTTGGTTTATTGCTCTTCTTGGGGTTATTTCTGTTTGGAGTGGAACTCCATTATTCAGTCTTCTTGGAGCGATGGCTGGGGCAACAGCTATAGTTATTCTAATATTTCAAGATGCGATCAATGGTCTTTTAGCAAATTTTCAAATCACTCTTTTTGATCTCCTACGAAAGGGGGACTGGGTGACTTTTGAAAAATTTGGAGTAGACGGTGATGTTCTTAGTGTAGATCTAACTACGGTTAAAATCAAAAACTTTGATAACACAATATCTTCAATCCCAGCAAAAGCATTTGTTACTGATAGCTTCGTTAATTGGCGAGGAATACAAATAGCTGAAGTTCGCAGAATTAAACGAAGTATAACGATTGATCTTGACACAATTAAATTCTGTGATGAACCTCTTTTAGAGAAAATGAAAGAAATTGAGAGTGTAAAGGAGTACATATTAGCTCAGGGTAAAGCGATTCAAGATCATAATAAGTTGATTGGTGCAAATAAGTCAAATCCAGTAAACGGAAGAAACTTGACAAACCTGGGTATTTTTCGAATTTACGCTACGAATTATTTAAAAAATCATGATTTATTATCGTCAGATCACAGTCTTATGGTCAGGCAACTTCAGCCATTAAATACAGGTCTCCCACTAGAAATCTATTGCTTTGCGAAAGAAATAAACTGGGTTCCATATGAGGGTATCGTTTCAGATATATTTGATCACCTTATCGCCTCTGCTCCATTATTCGGCTTAAAAATATATCAAGCCCCAACATCAAGCAGCGGGTATCCATTTAATCCCGAAAATTGAAATCTCATCTGATTTTAGGGATCGATCCTGGAACAGTAGTTATGGGCTACGGCCTTGTTCTTGTAGAGGGTCAAAAACTTAGTTGCATTGATCTCGATGCCATTAGATTTGATTCAAAAAGAAGTCCATTTGAACGCCTTGGGGATATACATAAATCCATATCTCTTTTGTTTAAAAAGTATAATCCGGATTCTCTGGCAATGGAAGCTCCGTTTTACGGCAAAAATGTGCAATCAATGTTAAAACTAGGGAGAGCCCAAGGGGTTATCATGTCAGCAGGACTAGAGAAAGGGATTTTAGTTGAAGAATATTCTCCACGGAAAGTTAAAATGGCCATAACTGGTAATGGTGCTGCCAATAAAGAAAGAGTTGCTGCTATGCTCGAAAATATTTACCGGCTATCAAAAATTACTAAACCGCTAGATGCCACAGACGGACTTGCTGTAGCCACATGCCATGCTCTTCAAATATTAAGTCCGATCAAAAGCGAATCTCCCAATAAATTGAAAGCCAAACCCAAAAGCAAGGGCAAGGGATCTTGGAATTCATTTCTTCAAAATAATCCAGATCGTATTAAAGAGAATTAATAAGAATATTCATATTATCTGCTCTCTAATTTGAACTACTATTGCATTCTAAATTAAGCCATCAGAAAACAATCAATAAACTGATCTTCATTGGATTCAAAAAATCTTCTTTCCGTACATAAAATAAGTAAGTCATTTGGGGTTAAAACCCTTTACCAAGACATCACTTTCGGTATTCATGAAGGCGAGAAAATAGCAATTATCGCTAAAAATGGTGCTGGAAAGACTACTCTTATGCGAACTCTAATCGACCCAGGTAATGCTGATAGTGGAGATATTGTTTTTAGAAGTGGGCTCAAGATTAGGTACTTACCTCAACAACCTTCATTTAATGATGGACTCACAGTCCGGCAAGTTCTTTACCAAAGTGATCATGAGGGATTCGATGCACTGAAAATATATGAAGAAGTGGTATCGAAAGACAGCGATCCCGAAACTATGCAAGCAGCTCTAGATCGCGTTGAGATAACTGGTGGCTGGACTATAGAAAGCCGTATTCAAGAAATCCATAGCCGAATGAATCTTCCAGATATGGAGCGTAAAGTGAATCAGTTCTCCGGTGGGGAAATAAAGAGATTGGCTCTAGCCCAACTCTTTGTTGAAGAGCCTGATCTAATATTAATGGATGAACCAACCAATCATCTTGATTTAGATATTATCGAGTGGCTTGAAGAATATTTGATCAATTACAAAGGAGCTCTATTGATGATTACTCATGATAGATATTTTTTAGAGCGAGTTTGCGGAACTATGTTTGAGCTTGAGAACCTTCAATTTTATAAATACGAAGGAAACTATAGCTATTATCTTGAACAAAAAGAGTTACGAGAGGCCAATGAAGCTGTTAGTTTACATAAAGCAAAGCAATTATTCAAAAAAGAACTAGACTGGATTCGTAAATCGCCTAGTGCCCGGACTGGTAAATCGAAAGATAGAATTGACAGGTTTAAAGACATAAAAAAAGTTGCTAATCAAATTATAGACAATAAAGAGGTTAGTCTATCCTTAAATTCCCAACGATTGGGAGGGAAAATATTGGAATTACACAAAATAGCTAAGAGTTATCCAGACAAATTATTAATAGAAAATTTCAGTTATATTTTTAAAAAAGGCGAGCGAGCGGGAATTGTTGGGCCGAATGGTTGCGGTAAATCTACTCTACTCAAACTCATTATGCAGTCAGACATTCCTGATATGGGTAAAATTATTACCGGAGAAACTGTCATTTTTGGACACTATACCCAAGATGGTATGATTGATAAAAATGACCTCAAAGTAATAGAGGTGGTTCAAGAGATTGGCGAATACATTACTCTTAAAAAAGGACATAAGCTCACAGCCTCTCAGCTATGTGAGCGCTTCCTTTTTGATAAAAACCAGCAGTATAGCTATGTGAGCACCCTGAGTGGAGGAGAACGCAGGAGACTCTTTCTGCTAACGATTCTTATGAAAAATCCGAACTTTCTGATTCTTGATGAGCCCACTAACGATTTGGATATTCTCACCCTACAAGCTCTGGAAGACTTTTTAGAAGAGTTCCAAGGATGTCTTTTAATTGTAAGCCACGATAGGTATTTCTTAGATAAATTATGTCAACACCTATTTATTTTCGAGGGAGAAGGTAAAATCAAAGACTTCAATGGCAGCTACTATCAATGGCGGGAAGAAAAAAAGAGACTTACCTCAATAAAAATAAAAGCCCCAAATTCCCAAAAAATACTAAAAAAGAATAACCTTACAGTAAAGACTAAATTAAATTATTCTGAAAAACGTGAGTGGAATAATCTACCTATTGAAATTTCTGCATTAGAAAAAAAAAGAGATGAATTAAACAAAGTATTCGAATCTGATAAACAGGATTCAGATACAATTATTCAAGCCTCAAAAGACATAAAAATCATAATTGCTGAGCTTGATGAGAAAGAAATGAGATGGCTAGAGTTGAGCGAACTAGGCGATATTTAATAGATTCTGATGTCATCCTTAACTTTATCTTTTAATAAATATTTTTCATGATTCTAAATAAACCATATTTAATACTAATAGTGATTTTCATATCCACTAAAGCCTTTGGGCAAATATCATTAGAGGCTCAATACAGAAGTGGGGCTGGATGGTTTCAAGCCTATGAAGCTGGGATAAAAGTAGATCTCAAAAAAGGATATGGTGTTTTTAGAGGTTTTAATGCTACGGATTTTGGAAACTCCTCAAGGGCAGACAGTAGTAGTTATGGAATATCAATAGGAGCTGGATATTCTTTTAAGATAATTTCGAGACTTTCGTTAGGGGGAGAAATAAACCTGAGAATCAATGACTTAAATGGGGCGAATGGCGATCCATTTTTATCTCCACAACTATACTTAGGGTACGATTTTAAATGGTTTGAAATACAATTGAATCTAGGGGTGCCCTATTTTTTTGGGTTTGGAATAAATATTCCTTTAAAAACATAGATAAAAAGTATCCTCTAAAATCTAAACTAACTTAGGATTTCAATCTCACATATTCATTTGCTATGCTCTGGGCAATATCTTGCATTTCCTCCTCACTTAGTTGCAACTTTGGCAATGCAAAATTCAAATCCCCCTCAGTTCTCAAAGGAACTAGATGCACATGTGCATGAGTGACCTCAAAGCCAAGGACTGCTACACCCACTCGATTACATGCTATTTTACCCTCAATAGCTTTTGCTACAACTTGTGCAAATGACCACAACGTCTCAAACTCTTTAACCGGGAGATCAAACAAACGATCTACCTCTCTTTTAGGAACAACAAGAGTGTGACCTTTAGAAAGGGGTCTGATGTCTAAAAATGCTATTGCGTCACTAGACTCAGCAATTTTATAACAAGGTATTTCACCTTTTATAATTCTTGTAAATACGGAATCCATATTGGTCTAAATATTCTTAGCGTGAAATTTCTAATATTTCCAATTTCATCATCCCATTTGGGACTTGAATCTCTGCGATATCCCCAAGAGTTTTACCCAAAAGCCCTTTACCAATGGGAGAATTTACACTTATTTTCCCCGAGGGGAGATCTGCTTCTGCTTCGGCAACTAAAGTGTAGGAAAACTCCATTTTATTTGACACATTACGTAAACGAACTCGAGATAATATTAACACTTTACTATTGTCAAATTGGGATTCATCTACTATCCGTGCATTTGCCATTACAGCTTCTAGTTTAGATATCTTCAATTCCAATAAACCCTGGGCTTCTTTAGCTGCATCATACTCAGCATTCTCACTTAAGTCACCTTTGTCGCGAGCCTCTGCAATTTGCTGAGATATCCGAGGCCGCTGCACTGACTTAAGCTCTTCAAGCTCTTCTTTTAAATTTTTAAAGCCCTCAGGGGTATAGTAGGAAACCGACATTCTAATTGATTTTTAAACAGGGATGAGATCTATTTAGACCTCAACTCAGTATTTGAAAGATATGAATTTAAATAAAAGAGAGAAATTAAGGCTCCAGAAGAAAATTATAATATTAACGTTGCTCCTATTGTATGAACACCTATGAAAGCGGAGTTTGTCAGCCGGTATGCATAGTTCATCTGTAATTTGCCCCCATTACCTGTTGGTGCATTTACGGAAAACCCTGCAGCTGGACCACTTAAAGCTTCTGTCGCCATTCCATCATAACGATTATCAAAAAAAGCATAACCAAACCGGACTTGAAAAATATCATTATGATCAAATTCTAGGCCGCCAGTTATTTGATCTTTTTTGAAAGAGTTGGAAATAAAATTCGCAGCAATATTAAGTCGATTCTTTGAATCTATGTCCACTCTTTTTGAAGCACCGATAGCAAGCTGCGTAGGCAACTCAAAGCTCTGTGACCGGTTATTAAAAGTAGAAGTATGCGACCCGGAGGGAACAGGTAAGACTATTGCCATACCGTCTCCTGCATAACCAAATGAAGGACCAATATTACGAAGTGTGATGCCAAATTTAAAATCACGATTATCTCCTGTTACATATTGGACACCAGCATCAAAACAGACCCCAGTGGCAGTAAGGTTTGATATACTGGAGCTATACAATTTTATATTAATACCACCGAAAATACTCTGAGTAAACTTTTTAGAGTAACCAATACCAATGATTGAAGCTGTCGGACGGTAAGTTCCAGCTCCACCATCTGGCAAGTCAGTGGTTGTGACATCTATATCACCATAATTCATATTCGTTATATGAATCCCTAGAACGCCGTCATTACCCGTTGGAGCAGCAAATGCAGCTGCATTCAACTGAATCCCGGAACCAACTAACCATTGACTATTTGCAAATCCAGCCTGTAGGCCATCGGTAAATGCTAAGCCCGCAATATTTCCATACAATGACTCTAGGCCCACTACGTTTGCTGTATTCCCTTCTGCCCATGAAGCCGTTCGAGACCATGGGTTAATCAAAAGTTCAGAAGCCCCTGCAGATCCTGACCTTACAGGATTCCCACCAAAAGCACAAGACGTTACCACTAGAAAAGCGACTATTGAATATATATATTTTTTCATGATTTCCATATTTCTTTTTAAAATCCAGTTGGGTCAAATGGACGTAATGTTCCAAACCATTTAATCACCTTCTCCCCAATACCCGGGGCGTTAATATGAATGATATAAACTCCACTAGCAATTGGAACATTGTAATTGTTTGTCAAGTTCCATGATATCCATGTAGCAGAATTGTCTTTCTTTAAAGTCCTAACTAAAGCCCCTTCAACAGTGTATATGTTTATGGTACAGTTTTCAGGAAGATTAGTGATCTTGACAATATTGTCTAATTGAGAATTCTCATACAAAGAGATACTAAAGTATGGATTAGGTACAACACGGATTATATCCAATGCCGACTGAGCAATAGAGGTTTGACCTTTTTTAGTCGCAACATTATTTGTATTGAAAATATACTTAGGGTATGAATTATTGCTTCCGTCTATTTCATACTTAGAGTAAGGCTGAGTCATGCGAATTCTAACTTTTGCATCACTTGGCATATTAGTGTAAGGATCCATTCCATCAAACCTGGAGTCAATAAGTGGTATGTTAACCCACATTAAGCTTTTCGTAATCTTATTGCGATTTAGGATAGAATTCATACCCGTTATCTCCGTGTATAAAGGACTTGCAGTTTCGTCTGGCCCTGCATAATCTAGTGGTATCTTAGAAAGGCCCTGTTGAAAATAAGGAGCAAATACATAGAGGTAGTGCTGTCCCCCGAACTTATATCCACCAGTTACTGCATCTCTTGGGAAAACACTGCTTCTGCTCGTTGGGTTCCATTTCATATCATTTCCATTATCCCCTACCATCCAAGAATTTTCACCAAAGGCTATATTTAAACGTGTTCCCGTTTCGAGATCAATTGCATATCCTGGGAACCATGACCAACCCGTACTCGTAGAGCTCTGAACAAGCTCACCATTTACAAGGTCTAAGCTAGCGCCAGAACGCAACCTCCATTTTCGTGTGGCACCATCAGTTAGATTTTGATCCTCTCCAAGCTCTATAACAGGCACACGAGTCCATTTAGTATGATCAGATGTGTAAACAATATCAACAGAGTGAAGACCTCCAGTAGCCATTCTAGATGAAAAAGCCGACATGGCTGAATCAGCAGGACCCATGCCATAGATAGGGTTTCCTTCATCAAAACCTCTTCCCAAATAACTCACATATTTAAATGGTCCCCATGTGCCATCTACAATATTGCTAAATAATGACTTCGGGTCATCTGGATAATCTGAATAATAAGAACCCGGCTTTACTGTAACATCATTTTGACCTGCCAGTAACCAATTTCTTGGGCTGTAGCTATCGTCATCTTTTACGCCTGTCAACCAAGCCTGTGTAGGGTCAGTAAAACTAATATCCGATTCTATGATTCCTGCATTTCTCTCATTATCTGGATCATTTCCTGGATTCTCTTGATCTCTAATTTCAACTGATAATCCCAACTCAGGAATTATTTGTTCATTTAAGAAAGAGATTGAAGTCATCGAATTTGCAATTGTATTTCCTGCACCATCTTGAATCTCCCACATTGCTGAACTTCCTATATTATCAAAAAGGAGAGTATAATTTCCTTCTGGTACATTCAAAGGATCTACAACTTTTACGTTAATAGGTCCACTCCCACTCTTATATACTGGGTAGTCCAAGCTGAAATTGTTAATGATGAATGATTTCGAGGCTGAGTCTAATTCAAGCGGATTTCCTCCGTTACCCATACCTTCAATTCGGGTAATAATTGGGCTAAACCCATAGGCTGAATTTTGAATAGTCCCTTGCGATTCACTACTTATTATATGCGGAATACCTTCATATTTTCTTACATTATTTCTTCCTGACAAGAAAGGCTTTCGCTGTCCACTTGGATATAGGACCTGGTCAAATGGCTCATACTCATTGTAAGCATATGCCACAACAGTAAAGTAGTATGGCTTATGATTCACAAGTCTCTTATCTGTTCCTGTTGCGAAGGCATCATCGCTAACTAAGAAACTCATTTTAATACCTTCATTATTATTTTCAAGGGTCATATCTTGAGGCATAAGCAGTTCTAGATTCGGATCTAATTCCCAATTTATGAGACGTTCTACCCCATTTTGAATATCACATTGACCAATTAATCTCGCCTGACTCGGATCATATCGATCTCCTACCGAGGCATTCTGATTTGCCAGCTGAAAAATTTGGAATCCTTCGAATCTATATTTATTATCTGCAAATGGAATCAAAGGATCAATCTCTTCATAATCAAGATTATCATTATTCTGTCCTTCTCTGTAGCTAAGCATCAAAACAAGCTTACGGTCTAGCTCCTGAACTTCTAGATCAGGAGCATCAGGACCATTCAATATCTGAAAACAATTATCAAATAAACTTTGTGCCTTGTCGTCAGCAATTAAAACTTTCTCAACTGATGCAAATAAATCGGACTTATTATAATCTCTCTCCCAAACAACTCCTGTTGTAATGAAATTCAATGCCCCTGGAGCCAGAGAGAAAGGCCCGGCGTTGTGAAGACCACGCTTATCCTCAGAATTATTTGGTGATTCGTACCAATCTTGTGATGATGTTGGAGCATTGTTTCCAGTTGTATCAAAGGTGTTCCCTGGATATGCAAATAAAGTTGCAAGGCCTGAACCATCTGCAGTAAATCCATCACCATTTGCAGGGTTTCCGGGGCCACTAGGGCTTTCAACTACAAGCGGATTACCATTTTTCCATCTTGATTGCATGAAATTATAAAACTCTGCAGAGGTATTTGGATTACCAGAAAATGCAGACCCTGTATTATTGTAATACATGAATCCGGACATAATGATTCTTTCGTTCACGCCAGTAACTGGATTCTCAGCGACACAATCTCCATTATCATCTCTTACGCCATCGATACATCCGTCTCTATCATTATCAAGGCCATCAAAATAATCAGCAAAAGGGCCTTGGAAGAAATCAAACCCAACAGCAGGAGGATTTAATCCATATCCCAAAGGACCTTCGTCATTTAAGTCGGCATTATAACAATATCCCAACCCTCTTGGGATGTCACAACCTATGATATCGTCTAAATAATTTCCTAGATCTGGATCAAACCATGTAGAGAAGTATGTATTGGTCAGTCTAAATGTTGACTTATTAATAATTCGGTAGTTATTAAATGTCATATTATTGATCTCATCATTCGTAGAAAAAGCAAATGCTTGAGCTCGAATTTCAAAACCTAGAGCGCCCGCATTGGTCTCTGTATGAACATTTCCTCTATCATTAAATACCCACCATATTGTCTGGTCACCGTAAAGAACATCTGTCTCTTTTCTTCGGCAATCAAAAGATCTATCTAAGTCATAGGCAGGGTAATCCTCTAATGGGTCATAGAATTGATCTCCATCTAAATCGATAAAAGGAGCAAGGGCGTAAGGCAATTCACCTTCCGCTCCTTGTGCTGGCCAATTTAAAATAATATCCGGTATATTCCCTTCATATCCTGGGAATTTATCACCAGCATCACAGTCTGGATCATTTTTACAGAACAACCATGAACGATGAGTTTCAACCTCTTCACGGGTGATTATCCAATGTTGATCATATTTATCACAAATCTCTTTATTTACAGAAGCCAAGCCGTCTGTTGATAGGGGGCCGGGCCAGTAATCACTTCCGCGTGAACGATAGGTCATAGCTGCAAGTTTCAACTGATTTCCCTCATCAAGTCCTCCAAGCCACAAAGCTCCAGCAAACATCGAGTGTTTTCCACCTCCCTTAGGGACTTCGTAACGAGCAGTATTTAAATCCCACCACATATCTCCACCTGCTAAAATAGTAGCACGAACATTATTTATGCTAAGATCGGATTGAGCTTTAGCCGGTTGACAGAGCTCTTCAACAGTCTTGTTAGAGCGGCCAATTGAGCTACCAGAAACATTAATATCAGGCTTTGCCGATATTGCTCCTGAGCTAAATACGATTACTAAACAGAGTATTAATTTCTTCATTTGAAATTGGAATAAAATAATTTACAAGCCAAGGCGAATACCTAGACGAATTTGGCGAGGGACTGAATAATTAAATGGATTGACCATAGATATATTGTAGAAATCAGCAAAAGACTGCGCATTTGTAGTAAATAAAATAGCTTGTTGTCCCCTAGATGAAGCCAAATAGCCATCATCCTCTGGCGAGCCTGTGTATGGATATATCCCCAGTACATTCTGAGAGTTAAAAACATTCAATATTTGGACATATAATTCAATATTTTTCTTTCCTTTATTGTAATACCAAACCTTATTTGCTGTCATGTCCATTTTAAATTGCCATGGCAATCTT
>ERZ651776.2488-NODE-2488-length-19930-cov-6.399587_pt1 | contig 19930 bp, 14 predicted proteins | sample MGYA00514761_ERZ651776 | MGnify/ENA metagenome assembly ERZ651776 | reverse complement strand
CCATCGCCATCGCCATCGCCATCGCCATCGCCATCGCCATCGCCATCGCCATCGCCATCGCCATCGCCATCGCCATCGCCGTCATTGTCGCTGTAGTATTCTAAGCGTTCAAAAACCCGACAATCGAGCTGAGAAGACTTCATTAGATGATACAATGGCTCCAACTCGACTCTTTGAATCAAATCAACGATTCGGGAGAGATCGATATCAGACGCCACAATCTCGCCCCAGAGAATCTTAAAGTCCTCCTGGTTCAAGCCGGTGAAACAGGATTCTGTGAGAAGCATAGCAGACTCATCCCATGACTGTCTCATTAAAGCAGATTTGTAGAAGGATTGAATAGATGGCACCAGAAATGCTAGAGACTGAACGGTCGAAACGATTTTCACGAGGAACTTGAAATCGCCGCTTTTCTCGTGTACTTCAAACTGGTGCTTCAGGATCTTGCAAAGATTCGATTTTGTCGGGTCGGTGATGGTTGTTGTCATCGAAGAACTTGATTCCAGCATGTACGTGAGGAGATTCTTTGGAGTCAGCGAAAATATCGTCGCTAATTCGCCCCAAAGGGCTTCTTTTGTCTGTTGAGAGTTGGTCATTATCGAGGTCGGTTTAGAGCTATTATCGACCTTGAAAAGGTTCAGAAGCATTGTTTTGTGATAGTTGTGCGCTGCAACAATTTTCGGATTAGTCATGACTAGCTTGAGGGTAGCTAAGAGGGGGCGAGTGAGGAATTTATATTCGTTTGCGTTTGCCGCGCACTTGCTGTCGCACATGAGGAGAAAACATGAACATTCGATGATCGCCTCAATGTACGAGGCAGCGTCGTTACCTACGCCGGCATTTTGAATTTTATCTGACAAAGCTTTCAGAACAACGCCAAAGGCATTCTGGTCTACGTCCTGCTTGACTTTAACTTCCTCCTCTTGCAAGTCCAATCGCTCATGCAAAAGCTCTCTCGGCAGAAGGGCGACCAGCAGTAGTAATGATTTGGAAGACGACGTCATTGAGCCATAGAAATTGTTTCGAATCTGCTTTGCTGCGGCCTTGCAGATTGCACGGGAATTGGAGGGGTTCAGGGGGGGGAATGCGGATTCGTCAGATTTGGAGATTTTCAGAAAAGTAAAAATTAGCTCCCACATCGTCTCGTGGTTATTGGCGTCTTTCTCCGTGCTCATAACAGAAGATACCAGCGTAGCGATACCTTCGCTATGCTTCGAAAAACTGGGAACGAGGTTGACGTAGCAGCTCAGAGCCCTGTATCCGCCCCTCCTAAACTTGGAAATTTTGCTGAGGCGAAAAGAAAAGTGAATGGTCAACAGGGCGAAAGAAGAAGGAAACAAACAATGCAAGCTAAATTACCTGTTGCACTGCTTCAAAATGAGCGACAAATCAAGATCATTGAGTTCGGACGGGGGGAGATTCTCAAAGAGTGTCGAAGCTGAGAGTAAGGTGGAGCTGATCGAACGGTCGTAGCGATCTTCCATTGCCGCCATCTCATCGCTATTGTTGTTTTCCATGTTGCCCTTGTTGTCGCCGCTGATATTCGAACTCCCATCTCTCTTGGACTTCTTCTTCATCCCCCCCCCCTTCATCCCACCATTTCCATTGCTCACCAAACTTCCTGAGACAATTCTCAAACTGAAATCCGAGACTCGCATCCCCAACACCTCACATTTTGATTCGTACACCTCACGAAAGGGAATAACAAGCCCCACACCAACCAATCTACTCATACACTCATCTGCAGCCCTTCCCACGCCCTTGTAAGGATCGCTGACCAACGTATGAACAATATTGAGCACACTCGGATTGGACAAGAGCAGATTCAGCAACAACTTAGGAAGGGCCCCGGCAGAGGCGGAGAGAGTCAGCATTGCATTCTTGCGCACCGAGGGATCGTTATCTAGAGTCAATTTCTTAATCACAAAGAGATAATTAAGAAGGACATCTCTTAACAGCGGCTTTTTCGCGGCCTTGGTAAACTCCTCCTTTAATGCAACAAGAGCGTTCACCTTCGTCTTAGGATCTTTCTTCTGCAGTCGTTGCAGCAAAAGAGACAGAGAGGGATCAGATCCAGTGTAAACCGGAGAGAGCTGCGGGACGGCACTGTTTATGCCTTGAGAAGAAGAATTGCCACCTATAGAAGATGAGCTGGAGGAATTTGGTGGCGCTGGTGGGGTTGTGCTAGCAAAATGTCCAAACCCGATGAAAGGAGCCACACCACCCCCGTCAGTCACGCGCTTCTTCGCACGTTTCATAGTATCGGTTGATAACAAACTGTTTCGATTCCCTTTGTTTCTTGGATTTGCCACGTTCCTTGGTTCACGGCGCAGGGGTTGGTTTTTGGTTTTCGACGATTGAGAAATTGAGAACAGTTCTCAGCGAGAGGAACAAATCTTATCTGAGGTTCTGTGGTAAAATTGAGGATTTTATTGCCTTGGAAACAGATTTTCAATTCCTTCTCCTTTTCCACTTATTTCCTTTCCCACTCAAAACCACTTGATATGTCGAAAAACTCTAATTGAATCATCGACCTGCGGAAAGTCGATTCTAATTATTATTCTCCCCTCAACAATTTATTCGAAGTAGACGAGCGCACCTTAAAATACCTCCTCTCCTCTTTTGTGAAATCGTCTGTTTTTCCAACCCTCTAGCAAAGCACACATTACCTCGCTTCAAGGGCCTTCCCCACTGCATGTACATCGATAGCAATGGGGTGGGAAGAGGACCAGAGGAGAAGGAAATTGTTGGGGAAGAAAAGAAATGATCGAACCTTTTCTTCTACCCCTGAACAATTCCCTCCGACCCTGAACACGGCAACAGAGTCGACCAATAATAATCCTGCAGCTAGGCGTGCATCAAACACACCCAGCGTGTCTCAGGAGCGCAAATTAAAGGACTCCTCGACTCTGAAGAATCAGACACAGCAGCGATTGTCACAGGCGGAAATATTTGAGAGGGCTAAGGCAAACCTTGCTATCCATTGCTTTCAAGGAGAAAGTAGCAGCGAAAAAATCGAAGGAAAACCGAAGGCCCCACTCCGCAAAACTCCGCCGCATAAGGTGAACAAGAGCGACGAGTTTAACCCCTTTGGTGCGAAGTCGGATGACTCCAATCCTAGTGATCCCAAGTTTGGTCTCACCTATTCGATGTTTGGTTCCCGCGGAGATGACGATGGTGATGATTCCGAAAGTCACAGCGACGATAATATTAACGGCGCCCCTCTAAAGAAGCGCCTGAAGACTTCAACGATGGGAAAGAAAACCTTGACCTTAAATGGAAGAAAGCAGACATGGATTAGCGGAAACGCCCTGGGAGCTCTTTCTTCTGACTCAGACGATGATAACGAGAACTTAAGAATTGCTCAGCAGCTTGCAGCATCGAGGGCTTCCAAAAAAAGTAGCGACGACAGAATCCCTTCTTCACCCTCCAAAAATCCATCGGATGTGGAGAATGACGAGGAGATTGACTTTGAGGTTTACAACCAATACAAGAAGGAACAAGCGCAAAGTAGGCAAAATAAGCCTAATAAATCCTCTTCAGGCCATATGACGTCTTTGAGGCTGCAGAGAATCAAATCTAAGGCTGTACCGATTGAGGCGGTCTCCTCCCGGATGGACAAGATGAGTAAATGGAAGAAGAAAGTGGATGAGCCCCCGAATAGAGAAGGTTACAACAACACCTCAGCGCAGAAGAAACGGAGAAAAATGGAGGACTCTCTTTTCAACGCCATTGGTGACAAAGACGACGGAGAAGAAGACGAAATAAGCACCGATAACTTCAGCGAGCCAGACACTTCCACGCAGTCACAGTCCCAGGTCTTTACTCAAACAAGTGATCCCGACGGCCTCCATCCGGAATTGGATAATGTGCTGCTGCCTGTCAGTGAGTTGACCCCCTTTATTCTCAAGAAGGACTACGCTGTTCCCGCAGCAATGAACCGATATTTGCAGGCGTTTCAGCGGGAGGGGATTCAGTTTTTGTTCGAGCATTTCAGTAGCGGGAGAGGCTGCATTCTTGGGGATGATATGGGCCTTGGCAAGACATGTCAGTCTATAGGCTTGTTGCTGGCGCTCATGGAGAAGTCTGGGACCAACCGCGATCAGGACAAAATCTTTGATAACCAAGAAGCGGTTCTCGAGATTCTGAAGGAGGAGAGGCGTGCTGTGGACAATATCTATTACGGGAACAACGAACACAACCCCGATTCCCAAGACGGCAGAAAAAATAAAACTGTGAAAAGATCTCGTCACTCACCCGTACTTGTCATTAGCCCGGCAAGCGTTGTGAAAAATTGGATGCGCGAGCTGAGGCAGTGGGGACACTTTGCGGCGTATTCAATTGAGACGGGAGCCCAGGACCAACGGGCGGAGATATTCGAAAATTTTCGGCTAGGGCTGGCTGAAGTTCTTGTCATCTCTAACAGTCTCTTCTCGAAGAAAGAAATTTTTGTCTCTCTGATGCAGATAGAATGGAATCTAATTATTGTCGACGAATTCCACGAATACAAGAACGACAAGACATCGAAGCACCGAAGTGTTAAGGAGCTGAGTGTGAAACGCAAAATTCCCGTCATCGGACTAACGGGAACAGCATTTCAGAACGATATTATTGAAGTTTTTAACCTTGCAGAAATATGCCAGCCCGGAAAGCTAGGAGAAAAAAAACAATTCGAGGTGTACTTCAGCCGGACAATAAAGCAAGGTGCAAAAAAAAATGCGACGACGAAGGCCAAAGAGCTCGGTGCGAAGAGGCAGGAAGAGCTTCACCTACTCCTCAAGGGTATTACCCTATCTCGCAAGAAATCCGATTTCAAAGAAATCTTAGACTTAAAGTCCAAGACCGAAAACGCCATTTTTTGCGAGCTTTCGCCTCTGCAGAAGCGGATGTATACCCATATGCTCACTCTCCCTGAGTATGACATTCAGATTCGCAAGAATCAGCCTTGCGATTGCGGTATTAACAACAAGTTTTTTGAAACGATCAGAAAAATGGAGGAGGAAAGGTGAGTGCTGCTATATATGACGTTGTCTTGATATATGACGTTGTATTGACGGATCAGTGGACACTAACATCAATTACGTAAAACGTTGTCTTCACGAAACATCTCTTCATCGGCGAATTAGTGATAAGCGGGCTATCAAGCGTTATATCAAGGAACACCCCCCTATGGAACGAAAGGACTGCTGCTACCATTCCCTCGCTGGCGTTGAGGGGAACCATCCAATGTTCAAAAAGCAGCATCCTAACGGGACAGAGTGTCAGAGATGCCCATCGTGTTTAATTTTCCCTGCCATGAGCAAACTCAGTAAGATCTGTTGTCATCCAAGCCTACTGCAAGCCCGGTTTGACCCCGACCACCCCCCTAACGACGCAACTCCTGCGGATATCCAAAAGGTGAAAGAAGACTACGACTTTGCTGTCGAGGCCATTCCACTTGATTTATTGAAATTCATGCCTGGGGAAGGGTACGTGAGACAGAATGCAATTAGCGACGACCACCTTGCTCTCAGCGGGAAGCTTGAAATGCTTCAGAAGCTTTTGGATCGCTTTAACAGGGAGAGGAGTGCCAAGACACTTGTTTTCAGCTATTCGACACAAACTCTCGACATCATAGAGAATTACATCAAGAGCACTGGAAAGTACACAGGTCGCTACTCGCGGCTCGACGGATCAACCCAGTCTAGCAAGCGGACGAACATAGTTGATAGATTTCAGAACGACGCCGAGCAGAAGATATTCCTCATCAGCACAAAGGCGGGAGGTATGGGGCTGAATTTAACGGCAGCGAACAAAGTGATTATCTTCGACGTCAATTGGAATCCTAGCTACGACGAGCAGGCACAGGATAGGGCTTATAGGCTCGGGCAGTCGCGTAAGGTTACTGTTTTTCGGCTCATATGCCAGGGTACCATCGAGGAGAAGATGTACATGCGACAGATTTATAAGGTGCATCTGAGGGCGCGGCACATGGGCGACGGCCAGGGCAAGAGTAGCAATCGCAACGAGAACGGCAACGATTTTCACAACGACGACGAGTTCGATGACGAAGACGTGGTAGAAAAAGTCCTACCAAGACTGTTCTACGGCATTAAGGGGGACAAATATAACAAGGGCGAGCTCTTTGGAGCCCAGAATTTGCTGTGCTTCGATGAAGGTGGTCTGATGTGCAAGATTATGGGAGAATTACCGACTGAAGGATTGACCAATGAGAGTATCGCAGAGAAGATGAAGACTAGAGCCTCGGCTCTCTTGGCCGAGACCGATGATGGGGACGATATAAAGGACATTTTGGAAGGCAGCACGGTAGGATTGAATCAGAGCAACTTGATGAAGAAGATCCCTGAAATAAAGAGGGATCCTCATAGTGCGGACGATGAAGACGAAACGGATACACAAGAGGGAATATCCGTTACCAATTTCAGTAGTATCACTTATTTTAACCAGGAAATGAGCGAGGGCAACTTTGGGAGCATTCCGATGGGGCAGCCTAGTCAAACACCGAAGGAGGAGAGCATTCCGATGGGGCAGCCTAGTCAAACACCGAAGGAGGAGAGCATTCCGATGGGGCAGCCTAGTCAAACATCGAGTGAGTTGCCAAGCAGCAGCAGCAGCTTGGGTGTGCCCATTCCCTTTCTGACGAAGAAAGCCGCAATCGATGCAGAAAAGCAGAGGATCGCGCTGGGTGCTCAGAAACCAGATAATAAAAAAAAAGTCGTGGAAGCGGGGGTGAAAGCGAATTCTGCAGCCACGGCAGACGAGGACAAAAAAAGCAAAGGGAACATCAATATCTTTGGTGGAGCAGTCAGTATTATCAGAGATGTCAGTAAAGGTGGTGGCGAAGTAGCAGCAGACTCAGACGATGGAGCGCTGGGTGGCGGTGGGGGAGAATTTTCTATATTTGTGCCCACCTATGGGAAGAAGAAGAAAAAGAAGAAGGCCAAGTGATGTGTAAGGATTCCTTTACTAAGAGGCAACCATTAACGCATATAATTGGGTACATATACATATGGTTTTTTTTTGGCTACTTATACCCCTATTTTGTCGCTACCCAATCGTTGGTGTCGTCGTTTTTGTCTCAGAAGTTTTTTAGCTTGACAACATCCTCAATCCCCTCAAAGCCCAGTACCCACTCCCCCTCTGAGTCTATTGCGGCATCAACACTAGTGCAGAACCTGCCAAACTGCTCACCCGGTCCAAATTTGGTAACCTTGTTGGATTCCACTAGCAGTTTCGAGAGCTCCACTAAAATTTCCTGAAGTATATGGGAGTCTCTCCCAACTATGATAATTTTCCATCCACCAATGTCATGGGTTAATTGTGTCGAATCCGGGGTCGGTACTGACCAAGTCCGTGTCAAGTAAGGTTTGGAGTTCGGAGGAGGAGTCAATATGACGAGAGACGAAACTAACATTATGTTAATTATCAGTTCTGGGAGTTGCAAATTTATTTATTTTTTTTAAAAACTTGTTTCAAAAAGCCATTTAGCGTGATGAGAGGCTGAGAATTCCCCTATCGCTGTTAGTCAATTACAGAAATACAGAAATGGAAGGTATATTACAGAAATTAAAGCTGAAGAAGGTAGCCCCTGTTCTCCTTGACTCTGATGGCAAACCAATTGTTTTCCAGAAAACAGAGCCTAAGTGGAAGACAATACTCAAGAATCCTGCCATTAGCGCACGCAAATACAAAGAGAAACTAATAGAAAAGCATAAATACGGGCCCCCGTATGAGCAAAACTTGGAGCTTGCAAGAGAGTTTCTTGAGGAGTCTGTTTCTCCACACGCATCACTTATGAGCATCCATGAGTGCTTGTCCGGAAAGATCGATCCGAACATATGCAACAAAGCCCATTGTAACAACCGCGCCATGCATTACGCGGCTCGTCGTGGCAACGTAAATTTCGGCAGGCTTCTCATCCGAGCCAAGGCTGATGTTAACCTGAAGAACTCTCTGGGAATGACTCCTCTCATGGTAGCAAGCGCGGGGAAATTCAGTGGCCATACTGATTTCGTGAGGTTTCTAATCGAGAATGGTGCGGAAGTCAATGAAAAAGATAGGGGAGGGAGTACCGCTCTCGTGCAGGCAACTATCAACACTTGTGTGAATAATGTGGGAGTTTTGCTGCACCATGGGGCGACAGTGATTGAGCCCAAGCACGCCATGTTCGAGCTCGACGTGCCGCAGGCGTTGAGTATTGGCAAATTTTTGCGCGCAAAAGACGAAGGGGTCGCCGGTGCCGACGGCGATAATGGCGATGAATACTTTGAACTCCTCAAAATCACCGGTCCGGGGTTAATCGACAGAATTTGTAGCATCGGATTGTGTCGACCCTCAGCGGTGGTCGTAGACATGCTAGAAAAGGCAGCAGAAAACAAGTATCTAAACTACTACGAGATTAGCAAAGAAAACTATGCGAACCTTTTCCGTCACATTCTACACCACTTGGGTATCAAGAAGATAAAAAAAGAGGTTGTCGTCATAAAGAAAAAGGAGAAAGTCCTGCAGGTCCAAAAGCTTGATGACAGTGTGCGGGTCGAAGCTATTAACGCGAGGAGACGAGCGAGAAAGTTAAAAAAGGAACTTGAGATGAAGGCGATCGATTCCCATAATTTAAACCAAGCAAGACGTGAAATGATGCAAGTCGGAAGTAAGGAAGCAATGGAGGCCTTGTATAAGCGAACGAACGGCGGAGAGTGGGTGGTTAAGGTAGATAAGTTGGAAGGCAAGGAAAAATCTGGGAACAGGACGAAAGGAAGGGGAAGGAGTGAGGTAAAGAAACAATATGTGTTTCAGGAAGTCACCGCAGATCGGAGCTTGGGAGTTGGATTTAAGAAGGAGGTATTCATAGGAAAAAGCCAATGGGAGAAAGACCTGGAGACAGCGGAAGAGAGAGATCAGGTGAGTAAATTTGACAGTAAAACAACCAAGACTTGTGTCGCGAGGGCGAATTTTAGTGTATCTAATTTGGCCATTTCTGTTTTAATCGCTTCGCTTCTTTTCTGCACTTCACTTCGCTCTTGCATCACAGATTGCAAAGATGGATAAACTAGCAGCAAAGTTAAAATTGATCGACGAGGAGGATAGCTTAGAGAAGAAAATGGGCGTCAAACGCCAGAGGACAAAGGTTGAAGTGAAGAATTTTCCAGAAATGAAGAAAAAAGGAAAGAGGATGATGAACTAGATAGGCGTAAAGTTGTGCTTGTCGAACGTAACGACGCTACATTTTTACAACGATATGAACTCGTGGATAGTTGTTTGCTTGTATGCATCACCTTTTCTTACTATTCTGGAACTGTTGTTAAAATTCTCGGCATTAGCCAGCCTCGTGGCCTCCAGACAGACTCCGAAGTGATTGCCATAAGTGTGCCCGCCCCGGCCAATCTCGTTATCGAGCAACGTTGCGTAGTAAGTCTGAATTGCAGGTTCGGTTGTATACATCTTCATACAAATCCCATTCTCAGCGTGTTTTAAAATTGCAGCCAGCTTACAATCTGCGATGTGTGGGTCAACATTGGGGGCATCTATTGTCGATTTCATTAGGTGAAACTCTTCACCATGAATGAATTTGGGATTTTCAGTTTTTTGTCGCTCAACTACGTCTTTCATGTGCACAAAGTCCTTTGTCATGTCGCGGGGGGTGTCGATAATAGAAATCGTCTCTCCCGTTGGAACTCCATCGCCAGAACCATTATCATTGGATACCTTGTCACCATAGAGCATCATCAAGTGATCGATTGTCACGGCTTCAGGTTTGCCAGAGAGGTTCCAATAAGCGTGATTAGTTAGACTAATCGGGGTTGTTTCCGTCGGCGTTGCCTTGTATTCAACCAAAAGGCAATTATCGACAATTCTGTAGGTCACAAAAGTATCAACAGAACCAGGGAGATATTCATCGTTGCAGACGTAATTTAGCGTAACACTGGTAGGTTTGTCAGCAGGTGACACATCTACTATACTCCAATTTGCTTTATTCCACACCATTCCTCCGTGAAGATTAGTCTCCAGCTTGATCCCTCCCCCTCCACCATCGCAAGCTAGGAGGTCGTGGGGTTTGTCATCAATGATAACAGGGGACGAGGTTCTTCCTGCTATCCTACCAATGACGCAGTTCATACAGGGGTTGTTTGGACGCTGCCAACCGCTCTGATCAGAGGCATCATTTTCAGCTAGTCCAAGAACAAGTTCTGTTTGGGAGAATCTTACGGAGGAAAGAGTGGCGCCGTAAGTGAGGATTTTGACAGTAATCTTCTGATTCCCTATGGTTATTTGTTGAATACCGTCATTGCATCCAAGGATTGCGCCATCGACAGTCATCGAATAATATCAAGTTGTGCTTGTGAGGGGTCGGACAGACAACCTGACTGTGTGAGAAAAGGGAGTCCGTCCTATAATGAAAAAATATATAAAAGCATAGCTCTGCATGTTGTGTTTTTGGGTTTTTCCGCTTCGAAAGTCGTGCAATTTAAGTCTTTAAGTCTTTTACCAGTGCTTAACTTTCTTCTTAGCACCGATCAGAGCGAATATGGTTCCCCCAAAGACGCTGTTTTTCTTCTTGGCTGCGACTATCTCGCTAAGCATGACCCTTGGCAATCACCCTGTGGCCATCGCAGCGTACCTCTTCAATTTTTTCGCCACTATGGGTTTCGCTCATGCCAGCGAATCAAATGCTTCCATCGGGATGACATACATTGCTGCAGGGACTATGTTCTACGGAGCTGTTCTAGGAGTGATGGGCAAAGCAATCCCGCTGCACGGACTTACTCTTCACGGTCTCTGCCTGTACACTGGGTTCGAGGTTGCGACGTCGTTTGCGCTCAGCGAGAAGATATTGGCGAATATGAATGCTGGACCGCTGGCAAAAAGCCTCGTTTTTCCCGTTGTTTCGACAAGCTATGAGTTCTATCACACCCTGACTTATCCTTACGGGAGTTACGGAATAGGAGCGTACACTCAGTATGGCGTGATGGCATTGATGCAGATCTGCAGTTTGTTTGGTATCTGGACGATGTCATTTTTCATAAGCTGGGTGGGTGGAACGGTTGCGCGTATAGCGATTTTGCTGAACGAGAGTGGTCCAATCTTGAGGTGGAATACAAGGTAAGTGAGCAGAATTTGAGCGAGCAATCCACTACTTTTTATCGCTAACGGATAGAATACGACACACATTATTGATTGCGCATATCGTAAATCTTGTACCGTTGATTTCAGCAAAACTACGGCAGCCCGAGCCCGGGGAAAGATCGCCAAAGGACAACATTCACTGCTGTCATGCATTATGCTGATGAAGTATGTAGTTGGTGTGGTTGTCCTGGCGCTAGTTTACGGAGGAGGAAGGATAAAATTTTTGGCTTGGGATGGTGCTTCGAATGCCGGAGAGGTCCCTACAATCAGGACCGCAGGAATTTGGCCTAAGAATACTTTGAGAATCAGGAACCAGCTACTGAGACACCACCTGGGCCTAGAGATGGACGGAAAGCCTGGACCAGGGAATGAGTTTGGCGCTGACTGGGAGGAAATAGTTGAGCTCTCACTGGAGGACTATGATGAGGCCGAAAAAAGTGTCGCCGTTGAGGCGGCTGCTGGGGCTAAAATTGTCATGATGCCAGAGTTGGCTCTGGTAACTTTCGACGACCCCGCTTTTCCAAAATCCTTATCAACCCCTGTAATTTTGGAGAGGATGGCAAAACTGGCCAAGGAGAACGACGTTTTTGTTGGCATAGGCATTGGATTCAACAAACCATTCGATCGTGTTCCATACCTGCCGGGATATCTGAAGGCTGCATTGAATATCGACGAGATGGTCGGCATGGAGAGTAATAGGTTTCTGCTTTTCTCGCCTAGGCCTATTTCCAAGGAAGAATTCGACGAAATAATTAATGGCGAACAAGGCCACGAGCACATCAATTTGAACTATAGAAAGATGAACCCAGTGCCTGTGATCGAGACACCCTTCGTCTATCCGGGTAACGCGACTATTCCAGTGCACGATATCAATTTTTTTGGGGACGGCTCTGAACCTGTTAAGACGTCCGCCGCTATCTGTTTTGATATGGAAAACCCGACGCATATTAGAGGCACTTCCCCGTCAAATGTGGTCCTGAACCCTAGTTTTGATTGGCCCGGGCTGAACCCATACCACGCCAGGATTGTTGCATTCCGGGCGATTGAAAATGGTGCCAACATATTTCACCACTGTTTAGCTGGGACGAGCTTTGCCGTCGATTATATAGGCAACGTCTTGGCCCAGACAGATTATTTTAGTGTAAGTGGTTTTCACCCCGAAAGGAGGTGCGTCCCAATGAAAGAAAAGCCTTGCATAAACGAAAACATCGTGGCGATGATGCCAACGGTGGGAGTTCGAACATTGTACGGGGCTGTTGGAGATGTATTGGCCTGGTCTTGTGTTTTTTTAACTGTTGCTATGACTTTGAAATATTGGCTTTTTGCCGGAAGGAGTGGACAAGGAGGAAATGTTGGTGGTAGGAAGTGCAAGGCTTCATAATTGAATGGCTGTTTTAATTAATTATGCGCTTTTGTATAGAAACTACCCATTTTTTTCTTTCACAATAATCTTACTTTCTTTTCTTTTTCCGGGTCACGACGAAACCTTTCTCCCTTTCCTCTCTCAGCATTCGAGCCATTGACGCCTTTGCCATCATATCCTCATGGTTTTGGTTGATCTCTCTCCAATACATGATAACCAGCACGCTCACAGGGACTACGGTAACGAAAATCAAAGGCTTGGCAAACTGGTAAATGATCTCATGGCGACCCGAAAACTGAAAGAAAGCGAGCACAACAAAAAACCAAATCATCAACTTGGCAATGGCTTCCACATAATCGTAGTGAAAGCCGTACTTGGCTCGTAGTTCCTTTTCACTGTTTGTCATAGTAGGTTCTCTCATTTCTTGTGCGTGAATCAACCTTCTAGCACGTCTCCGCCGCCGAATCAAATTCCGGCGACTCCTCTCTCCATCGACATCTCCTGTGGAAGATTCGTCGCTGTCAGAGGAATCACTCTCAGAAGACGAGGAAGCGTCGTTTTTGATGACAAGTTTATCATCCTGAACAGTCATCCCCCTGGGAACTAAACGGACGCGTTCATTTGTCTCAGAATAGTTTCTCCAAAAAGCCTCGTCCGCACTGCTATCATTGGAATCGGAATCATCCGCTTCACTGCTGACGTCTGAGTCCGAATCAGAAGGGTCAGAGTTCTCATGATGACCACTGGAAGTTGTGGAAATATCACTGTCGCTAATATCATTCTTTCCGTCGTTTTCATCTCCATGTTTTTTTGAGGAAAGTGCCTCCGACGACAGACCATCACCCGTAAGCACATCCTGCAAAAGTGCCTCCTCCCTGGTGATAATCTCCATGCTGATTTGGGAAGATGGACTAGTGCTGGTCGAAGATGGCTTTGAATCCGCTACAACGGCAACTTCGTTAGAACTCATGGCCAAAGAGTGGGGCTGAGAGTCGACTTGAGTATTTTGAAAGGGATTGTGGGATCGGGGATAGCAGTGCAGAGATAAAGTGAATGAGAAAAGCAAATGTGGACCTGACCTGGAGATTTGATAATCTTCTCTCAGAGAAACAACAGTGCGGGAGTATGCGAGAGTAGATAAAAGACTAAAACAAGGGAAAGCAATAAATACTTACATTTTTTTCCAAAAAAGCAAGGAGTTGATTTTTCCCCTTTTTCCGACTGATTATTGCAAAGGGGAAGCAGAAAGCGGTAAATTCTTTCGGCTCATTCTCCCTTCTCCCCCTTCTCCATTCTCCCTTCTATATTCTCATTTTATAGCCGTTCGAAAGAATTTAATATCGGGAGAACTGAACAGAATTTTCTAAAAAAATTATGGAATACCGTTGTTTGTTGCTAAACTACACCTCGTTTATATCGTGTCTGCCTTCTTTCTTTTCGTAGAGCTACTAATAGTGATCATCGTCAAATCTAGAATCGCAAAAAAACAACCGGCCCCGACAAGTTCCCATCCTCCAAATAGCGCCCAAATTGGCGATGCAGAGGAGCAAAATTATTGCCTTCAGTCGACGTTTCTTTGCCAACATTTTGTCGCGGATCTCCTTTAAGTGCTGAGCAGCTAAGACAGTATCTTCAATTGTTGAGCGTGCGTTCGATGACGCGTTTTGTATTTGGCCACGCTGATGAGAGAGTGTGTTTGTGACTTTTGCAGCTGTGTGATGTGATTCTGCATTTGTTCGAAGAGCCGAAGAGAGCGTATTTTCATATTCTGTCTGATAGCTAGAGTAGATCGATGCGGACGGATCAACAACGGATTTAAACGCGGGTTGGCCACTGCCGTAGGACATGGGGGGGGTGAAAGAAAATTGAGTTGCCTTGCGAGGGTTGCTCAAGCGCTTTAGATAGTTTTTCGTGAATTTAAGCACGTTTGACGAGCTTTAAAATATTATAGGGTGCGTATGGACGCAAAAGAGTGAACTCAGAAGTAAATATGAAGCGCTAAAACGCTCCTTTTTCTCGGAAAGAAAGCAATCATCTTCAGAGGGAAATTCTGAGCACTCAAATAACAAGTTCAGTCCTCTTCACTTGTCAGCACCTACTGTACACATCTAGGATATACCCTAGGATATACCCTAGATCACTTGGATTCTGCCTCTTCCGCTTCTCACCGACTCCCTCTCACCAATTTTGGGCAGCCCAGCCTTGGGGGAGTAGAGAAGCTCTGAGGCTCTGGTTGCCATGCCTCCCCGCGAGATCACCATTCTTCTGGTCGGCGATGAATTCGTCGGTAAATCTTCCATCGTGAGCTCCTACGTCTCGCAGATTTTCAGTGACCATGTCCCGTCAATAATGCAAACTGTCCGTATTCCTCCGGACCAGTCTGAGGAGAATGTGGCAGTATCTGTGATTGATTCCCAGGGAAGTGGCTTCTTGTCGATCCCTTCACACAATATTATGAGTTCATCCAACAACCCCCCCGCCGAGGACAGCATGGATCCGAACGATAGCATGAACATGAGCTTCATGAGCAACGCCAGTGATATTTCCCACCTGCTGGAGGACAACCCTCCCCTCAGCTCCAACGCACCGAATGCGCACGCCGGTGATCACTCTAGTACACACGCTATCGCTCCGTACTCGTCGACATCGTCCTCGACATCGGCTTCCTCCTCCAGCAGTAATGGCAAGCGTCTCTCTATAATTGCTGTTGCCTCACTGGAACATCCTGAAACGTTTGACCGTCTGACATCTTACTGGCTTCCACTCATTTCTAATTCTTGCCCTAACACGCCCGTCCTGATCGCCGGCAATAAATCGGACCTTCGTGAAGATTTCACGGAGGAAGAGCAAAAGTCTATCATAAAACCCATCCTGGAGCAGTACAAATTTGTCTATGGCTACATGGAATGCTCTGCCAAGTCCCTGCAGAGCATCAACGAGCTCTTCTTCATGGCTCAGTCCAACGTCCTGTACCCGATACAGCCCGTCTTTGACCTTTTTGAAGGAACTCTCTCCCCCAAAATGGACCGTATTTTGAACCGAATTTTTCGCCTCCTTGACGTTGACCAGGATGGCTTTCTTTCCGATGATGAGCTGTACCAGTTTGAAATCAACTGCTTCAACGTAAAACTTCACAGTGATGACATCAGGGGGTTCAAGACATTCATAAAAAAATCAGACAAGGCGAAAGAGGGCCTTTCTTCTGACGGTAAAATCTCGCTCATTGGCTGGAAAGTCTTGATTGAGCTTCTCATCACAAAAAATAACATGAAGGTCCCCTGGACAATCTTGCGGTACTTTGGCTACGATGATTCTTTAAATTTGGAGGTAGACAACGCCGATATAGAGAAAGTTACGGCGAGAAAACGGGCAGGTCTAACGCCGGCGGCTGTCAAGTTTTTGGCCTCAAACTTCAACTCCTTGCTACCAAGAGAGAAGAACATCAGCACCAGCAGCAGCACATTTGCCAAGTTGTCTTTAGACGGCCTATCACCCTTCTTTGACGTACTTGAAGGTAACACGCTCCCACCTTGGCACCCTTCAAGGAGGGAAGAATTCTTTTCGCACACCTTCAGCAAGCCCCTTTTGGAATTGTCGGTCATTCACAAAATGCGAGCGGCGGAAACTGTGGAAATGCAGCGGCAAGAACAGCAGATAACCCAAGGTGAATCGCTGATTATCCCGGAGGGCGACGAGACCGAGGGTGGAGAGAGCGACAATTCTATCACGCTTCCCTCCCTTTCGCTAGAGAGTTGGATGGCGCGGTGGCACTTGTGCTCGGTCCTCTCTCCCCACAAAACAGCAGTAATGCTCTACCAGCTCGGATTTGATATATTCTCAACTAACGAGGGAGATGGTATAGGGGGCAGGGGCAGAGAGCAAGGGGGCGGGGATGAAAAGAATGACAACAAGCTTTGTGTTCATTGCTATGTCGCAGGGACAAACCCACTCCACAAGCAAAAGTTCATTTCCAGGGCGGTTGGCGATGACGGCGGTAGCAGCGATAACTCTGATGATATTCACGACGATGAAATTGATAAAGGCGAGAATCTCTCCTCGGTGGCTGGGCCCATATACAAAACCAAAGACAAGAAGAACCCGCTATATTGCGTATTCACGAACGTCTCTACCACAACAACACAAATCGATGCCAATGAATTCGACTTAATCATCCTCATGTTTGACAAATCGGACGTCCAATCACTTCGATATGCAATCGAGATGGAGTGCAGCTTGCCGGACTCAACCCGCAGGATCTTTCTTGGCATAAATGGCAGCAGCGATGATATGAAGAGCTATGACAACCATGACGGCGACAAAATGGACGAAAAAAGTAATGACAAGAATGATGAAAATGAAGATGACAACAGAGATGGAAATGATTTGGAGGTGGCTAATATTGCGAGGGAGCACTGTCTACTCTTTGATCTTGAACCTCCTTTTGGTAATGATCTTGCCTTGGAGACCATCGCCGTAAAATTTGCGCAGGATGACAAACTTAAAACCAGGCCATTGATGGAGCAGAAGCGCCGGAAGAAGAGAAACGAAAAAATTGCGATGGGGATCGCTGGTGCATTGTTATTTGGAGGCGGCCTCGGATTTCTTCTTTGGAAAAAGCAAAGACAAACTTCCATAATTACCTTGTTAAAGCGAAGGATAACGCTGAAATAAAAGTTTTTTTGACAACAATTGAGTCGAGTCGTTGTCGGGAAAAATTGCTTCGTTACTTTATCAAATTTAAGTTCAGTGCAGGGTAGAGGGGTAGAGCTTTTCACAATTTAAGTCCACATTCGGTGCAGAATTGTGCAGAATCAACGGTTTTCGCGCCGCAATTGGGGCAAAAATTGCAAACCTTCACGTCGTTAACGGCGAGAGCAGTGGGAATGAAAGTCGCAGTTTCAGCGGTTATTGCCACAGGAGGTCCTAGCCCGAGTGGAGAATAATTCAGCCCCCAAACCTCTGTTTTTGCGTTCCTTCTCTCTGGAAGCTGTTGGTTGGACCTGCGGTCCAATAACTCGTTCGTATCTGTACTCGTCATATCCCACGAAGAAGGATCTCTTCCTCGACCGTCACCCCCAGTGACGAACTGATAGCTATGAATCTTTTGAGCACACGAGAATTCCAAAATACTTCGGCACCCATTCTTGCGAAAGTCCAAGTCGATCCACTTTCCCGAATCGCTTTCCACTTTGTTAGGCCCCTCATTCGAGGAGGCTGGCCTGCCTCTGAGACATTTTGCGTTTCTGACTTGAACCCTGTTCCCTTTATCATCGAATACAATGAGCGTTGACATCTGCAAAGAGTCTCGGAAGTTACCTCTGCCGTCCCTATGGTCGGAAAGAGTAAAGTTGGCGCTCGAGTTCTTCGTGGCGGTGAACTCAATTTTGTAACCATGTCCTCCAACCTCAGGGATTATAACCGAGGCGGCGTGGTTGGTGGCGGATTGCATTGGGTATAGGGCGGCGTGGTTGGTGGCAGATTGCTTCGGGTATAGAGCTATCTGCCCAAGCTGACAGCAACTCCCACACCCGGCATTGGCAGTGATGCTCAGTACAAACATTCTGAATCTTCCACTCGCTCCGGGTTTATCACAAGTAAATTTCTTCCAGTGCCAACGAGCACCACCGAAAGGACTCCCTCCACGGACCTCGCTCAGAAGTAGTCTTTCTCCCGAGGAGCTTACCCCGTATAATTTCCAGGCGGTCGGGTCCCTATTGGGACAGTCGTTTGCACTCTTCAGATCGTACGAGGACAAATGAACCTCGTCCTGTAGGGTCAGACTCAGCTCGATCGGAAATGATTTGTGGCTGTTCCACTTGCTTGTTCGAAATTGGTTATTCGCTCTGGTGGAGTTATCCAGCATATATTTGGGATCTTCTCCACAATGAGTCCCCCGATTGCTCGCGACAGTCATCTTATTATAAGCGTAAGCACCCGCGGGAGCGTAAGCACCCGCGGAAGCTCCTGTCACAGCTTCTTGGGAGGACTTTCGGCAAACTGCGAGCCATGCTTTGGTCGTCCAGAGTAACCTGCGAGAGAAGAGTATATATAGTGAGTGGGGAGAAAAGAATTACAAGAAGAAAAAAGAAACGAAACGAACATTTCTCTTACCCCCAGCTGCCCCAGAAGATGAACGAGATGCCTACACCTTCCAACTGAGATCCCAAGAGAGCGTCCCCTGATACTATCATGCAAATCTCCATGATGATGGCAGCAGTGAGCTGAAAGGTGACTTTCCCTGGGTTATTCTTGACTGCAGGGGATTCAAAGAATTTTCCGTTCGAGATGCAAGGATCATCCTGCCATCGAGGCTGCTGGCAACCCCAATGCCAGACAATCCAATGAAGCCAGCCGAGGGATCCTAGCACTACCGCCCATGCAGGGCCAGCATTGATTGATTTTGGTTCACACGTTGGTTCCCAATTCAACGTGCTATTGCCATCGGTTAGGGGTTTTCCCCCCTGTGTGCTGAGAGCGAGCTGGAAGTTATTTTCATCAACGATGAGAACACGGGCTCTCTTAGCAGACTTAAGTCCATCGCAGCTTCCACTTCCATATCTGCAGAAGTTACCTGCCGCAAATTTACCATTACCAATGCCAATACCACTATCGACAGTTGTGCAGGAGTCCTGATCGTTAAAAAAAATACCCAGGCGAAAGTTGCCATCAAGACCATCTAAATTGCTTTCCCACACATCAATGCCCGTAAGTTTGAACCCTGCTTCGTTGCAATTCTCTTGGTGACCTCTTCCTACTACAAGGTCCTGAAAAGACTGCAGCAAGCATCCTTCGCTCACAGTGCCAAGCCCTTTGCCATGGGTCATCAAAGATAAGAGGCTTTCTGGCTGGTCGAGTACGATTTCCACACTATTACATACCCCGCCAGACTCCATCTCCAAAATCACAATGTGCGTCTCCAAAAAGTACGCCTCACTTTTATATGCACTACCTGCACCACCTATCAAGTCGTTGGACTCCCAGACTTTCCCCGAAAAAACGAAGCGATCATCATCACCATCGAATTCCAGTGCCAACGAAGCTTTCGCCCCGACGCTGGCAAATGTTTCGTCAAATTTACCACATGGAGATGCGTGAGAGCAAAGCAAGAGAGTAAAGAGAACCAATAGGGTCATCAAAGTGCAGTGAATGCTCATTGTAAAAAAAGAAGGTGATTAGATTTGGAGTTTACTCAGTTTCAGATATAAGAAGTCCAAAAGAGAAAAGAGAAGCCCCAGTTCGGATCCAGGTTGTAGAAGATGATTTTGACTGGAGCTAGATAGCTTAAGTATCTTTTAAGAGCTTACAATAACAATTTACTACTAAAAACATTTTCAGTGTATACACCAGGTGATTAATGGCTCCACCACAGATAAAGAACATGCATAACCGTATGTTTGCAAACCTGATTGCCGCTGCCGTAGCGCACACGTGGGAGGCTCACGC
>ERZ651776.2487-NODE-2487-length-19933-cov-7.129734_pt1 | contig 19933 bp, 20 predicted proteins | sample MGYA00514761_ERZ651776 | MGnify/ENA metagenome assembly ERZ651776 | reverse complement strand
AACTCTCCAAAGAATGCCCAGCCAAACAGAAAAGAGGAAAGTATTCCAAAATATACAAATGGCGCCAGAACCGATGGCGCTACCATTCGATAAGCCAGCATCAAGAATAGCACCCCAACTCCTCCAAGAATAGACATCGTAACAATCATAAATAAATGAAAAGAAGATATGATGGGCGTAAAGTCTGTCGTAAATGCAGCCAATACAACTGCACCAATAGCAGCAGCAACCGACGAATATAGATATAGAACCGCGTTCGAAATACTTTTATCAAATTTAGGTAGAGTCGCTATAGAAAAGCCATAAAAGAATGCGGCCCCAATAGGGAGAATAGCATATATTGAAAAAGCTTCAGTTCCTGGTTTTAAAATTAGCATTGCTCCAACAAATCCAAAAAATAATGCACCCCAACGCCAAATCCCTACTTTTTCACCCAATAGAATTACTGACAAAATGACCACAAAAAAAGCATTTGTCTGGCCCAACGTTGATACAGTTGCGAGCTCTAGAAAACCTATTGAAGAATAGTAACATAACTGTGCAAGGGCTACAGAAAATCCACGTAATAAAGCTAATTTCCATTGATTAATTACTAGAGATGGTCCCCTAAAACGTAGCTCTTTTGTTGCAATTAACAAAAGTATACTAGGTACAATGCCAATAACATTTCTATAAGCAGAAAGTTCCTGAGCATTATAGTCTTTTAGTAAAACCCTAATAAATACAGACATTAGATCAAAGCACGTAATTGCCAAAAATAGTAGGCCTATTGCCTTAAGCGTTTTCGATCTAACAGGTACAGTAACTTGATCTTTCACACAAAGTTTCTCCAAAGAAGTTTTCCAATTACCTGAGAAGTGAGCCTTATTTTTGTAGATAGCAATAGTCTTTTAATTTTAAAAAATAATAAGAGTTTTTAGTATTTTTTTACTGCTATTAAAATTCGCAAGAGTTTTTTATTAGGAAATAATTGTTGACTAGATCAACGGCTTCCCCTTACCCTTACTCATTAGTATAATATATAGGAGGAAACATAATGACAGCTATTTCAGTAAGAGAAATTACACCTATTGCAGGCAAAACCGATATACTAAAAAGTAGGATACTACGTGCAGTGAATATAATGTCCCGTCATGGTGCAAATGCATGGGCGACACAGGTTCTAGCAGGTGAAGGCGCCGGTGACTTCCATATTTACGGTAGGTATAAAAACTTTAGTGATGCTGCCAAAGCTTTTACCTCATTTTCTAAAGACTCAGAAATGGTGGCGGTTCAGCAAGAAAGAGAGACGGATCAAGCCGGCCATATGAGAGGTCCATGGATTGGCCGATTAATGTTTAGCTCACCTACAACGGGAACTGATATGCCAATATCAGTCCATAGAGATTTTCACATGCCAAAATCTAGTATTCCAGCGGTCATGGAACTAGCTCCAAAATTTGTAAATTCATTAGAACCAATGGGGGTAGAGATGGCAGTTGGGACACAACTTATGGGACATGACCACGAAATGTTTAGATCGATTTACAGGTTCTCTTCAATAGAGCATTGGGGCGAATGTGTTGATAAGATGCTTAGTAGTGAAGAGCTACAGTCACTATTTAAACAAGCTGGTGAACTTGGGACTTTAAAAACCTCTCGAATGATGACTAAAATTTAATAAAAACTTAGGGGGTTTGCCTAAAAGTGAGAGTAAACCCCCTATCTATTAAAAAACTATTATGTTTTTGGGGTGTTAGCTAACGTTGAGATATGTAATCTAATTTCTTTAGATAAATTAGCCATATTATAAGCTAAAATTAAAAAATTTTAACCTATTCTCGGAACTAATCTTTTTAGAAATACTAAGTTCTTGTGAAATTAAAACCTTATAAATTGCAAGTCATCAATTTAACTAACGCTTCATATATATTAATTTATCAAAAGAAACCCTAGAGGTACATCGACCCACATTAGATAACTATAAAATTTCTAGTATCCAAAAATAGTTAACAAAAACGATTATTGTGGTAAGAAAGCATGTAGTGTTTAACTAAAATTTTAAAATAAAAGGAATAATTAATGAAAAATTTTTGGATAACCTGGGCGGCTGTGTTTGCTTATAGCATGTACGTCACCGTACCAGACATTTCGAATGCAACTTCACAAGTATTAATTAATAAAGGCTTATATGCCGCCGGGACCTCATTTTTAATAGCCATAGTTGCTATCGGAGCTACTTGGGGTATTAAAAAACTGATACGCATGCTCTCAGAAAAGTCCTAACCAGTAAGTTTAATATTTAGATCAAGTTAAATAATTAAAGTAAAATAAATGAAACATCAGTAGTTAAACGCTAAAGATCTCTAAACTTATTAAAATGGAGACCAAAATGAGTATTTACCAAGCGAACGGATCACCTCCATTCAATATAACAAGGGCCAGCCATATTGTGTTAACTAGCAAGGACTTGGACAAAACAAGATATTTCTATGAAACAGCAATTGGTCTTGAAATTACTCACCACGACAATAACAGTCTATACCTTCGAGCCTTAGAAGAGACCTCTCATCACTCGCTTGTATTTCATAGATCAGATGATCCAGCAGTCTGTAAACGCATGGGGTATCGCGTATACAAAGACGAAGATCTTGATTTAGCCTATAACCACTTTAATTCAAACGGTATTAATGTCAGTTTCGTTGAATCCCCTTTTCAAGGACGAACTCTGCATGTGAATGACCCCTTGGGTGTGCCGCTCGAATTTTGCGCGACAATGAAACAAAGTCCATCACTAATGCAAACCTTTCACAAGCATCATGGGGCATGCCCCGCCAGTCTTGATCATGTCCAAATAGCTACTCATGATGTGGAAACTGCACTTCGTTGGTATAGTGATCTTGGCTTTCGTTTAACCGAATATACTGCTGATGATGTTACAGATAAAGTTTGGGGAGTATGGCTCAAAAGAAAAAATAATACTCAGGATGTTGTATTTAGTGCTGGGCTCGGTCCACGTTTACACCATTTCGCCTATAACGTTCCGGAAGTTGCAAGTATTATTCACGTATGTGATGTAATGTCTTCTCTTGGTTTAGCACACACAATGGATCGTGGCCCAGGCAGACATGGCATAGCAAATGCAATGTTTGTATATTTCCGAGATCCAGATGGGCATCGGGTAGAATTGTTTACTAGCCACTATCAGTATATTGATAGCGATTTAACTCCAAAACGCTGGTCATTAACAGATACTAGCCGCTCTCAATTATGGGGACTCCCGGCTACTGAAAGATGGTTTTATGAAGCAACAAATTTTGATGGAGCTGACCTAAAGGAACCTTTACTAAATGCAAAACCAGTTACCTTGGAATCTTTTTTGGAGAAAACTTAATGAAATTAGGCACTATTGGCATTAATATTCAGCCTCTTGTAAGGCTCGAGATATCTAGACAGAACTTCAAACAATGAGACGCCGTAGTATTAATCCAGAAAGCCTGACCTCCCATAAAAATCCGATCCCAATGGGTTGCGTAATTGACAATATTCTTATGACTTCTGCCATTCAAGGTCATGATCCAAAAACTGGTGGGTTTCCAAAGGATAAAAGCATCCAAATAGAATTGGCTTTTAACGCACTCCGAACAATTCTTTTTGAATCAGGCGCCATACCAGAAGATGTTATAAAGCTTGATCTGTTTTTTACAGATAAAGCTGATCGCAGTCTGGTAAATCCCTTTTGGTTAAAAATGTTTCCAGATCCTTTATCTCGACCTGCGCGCCACGCACAATTGGCCAAGTTAACAAAAGGCTGTTATCTACAAATTACTGCAACGGCTATTATTGGAAGGAAAACATAACAAACCTCTACCCTTAGCTGATTTTTGCTCAACATAAATTAAGACATATAAATGTAACAACCTAAGGAACTGCTCACTATATAATTGAGACCCTTAAGGAATTAGGATCGTAAGGCTACTTTCATTCTAAAAAATGTTAGTATTAGGCCCACTCTCCTTTCCGAAATACTGGAACGCTGTTTCCATCACTGTCAATACCATCGATATCAATTTCGTTAGACCCAATCATCCAATCAATATGAATAACACTAGTATTTCCTCCAAACCCCCTCACCTGATCTGCAGTAAAGTTTCCTTCTTGCTTAAAACACTTAGTATAACATTGCCCCAGAGCAATATGACAAGCTGCGTTCTCATCAAAAAGTGTATTGTAGAATAATAAGCCAGATTGTGAAATCGGAGAGCTATGCGGTACTAAAGCTACCTCTCCAAGACGTCGTGCGCCCTCATCGGAATCCAATACTTTAAGTAAAACCTGTTCACCTTTGGATGCCTTTGCTTCGACTATTCTACCACCTTCAAAACGAACTCTAATATCGTCTATCAAAGTGCCCTGATGTGACAAAGGTTTTGTAGAGCAGACATAGCCTTCAACCTTTTGGGCGTGAGGAGTTGTGAAAACTTCTTCTGAAGGGATATTTGGATTACAAGTAATTCCATTCTTTGCCAAAGATGCTCCACCCATCCACTCATGTTGATCGGCCAATCCTACATAAAGGTCAGTACCTGGTCCAACAAAATGTAATGTTTTGAAATTTTTTCTATTTAACCAGTCAGATCTTAATCTTAAAGCCTTATTATGCTCCTCCCAAGCTTTCATTGGGTCAGGTGTGTCAACCCGCGACGCTGAAAAAATTGCTTTAGCGAGGTTGCTTTGCGCTATTTCAATCGGAAGCTCTGGAAACATCTGAGCAGCCCAGGCAAGACTCGGCCACGATATTAAATTCCAATTTATATCAAACTCAGTTATGCGTTGGCGAGCTGGGGTGTAGGCAATTGAATTAGCCTTATTTGCTCTACCCACTTTATCAGGGTCCTGCTGAGCTAAAAGCATTGGATCATCACCTACAATAGCCATTCGAGCTGTATTTTTATCAAAAGCTTCACCCATCCCGTTATAAAGCCAGTCAGCAGCATGATCAAAAGCATCATCAGAACCATGACGATAACGCGCAAGGGTCACTTCAGGATCAGAATAAAAGGGGGTCACAAGCCCCGCTCCCGCTTTATACGCATGCACTACCACACGACGTACAAGTGGTAGGGCTTCTATAGGGGCTGTCAATATTAGATCCTGTCCAGGTTGAAGACCTAAACCTACTTTCACAGCTAGCTCAGCTAACTTATCAATGCCTTCAGGATCGACTATGTGTGTTTGCGTCTCATTTTTAATATTCATTCTCTACCCTTTGATGTAGTGAAAGGTCTCTATTGCCAGCCTACCACCTGTAATTAGAATTAATCATATACACCCCTACAAAATTAATTATGTTTCTAAAAGGAATAAAAAGTATCTGTTATTATTTTTATAATGGCTGGATTAGGAAAGCACGGAAATCGTTAACATTTGTAAGGGTCGGGCCAGTTACAATTTGTCCACCAACTTCTTTAAAAAAACTATGACTATCATTACGTTCTAAAAATTCATAAGCGTTAATTCCCCTGAGACGTGCAATGTTCAACGTACTCGGAGCAACAAACGCCCCCGCAACCTCCGCCGTGCCATCTACACCGTCTGTGTCACACGAGATTAAATATATACCAGGCTGCGCATCTAGATGAATTAAAGCTGCTAGTGCAAACTCTGCATTTGGTCCACCAATACCGTTGCTCCGAATGGAAACTGTATATTCTCCACCAGACAGAAGTATAACTGGGCTATCTTCCGCCTGAAGTTTGGATTGAATTTCCAGTGCTATACTTGCCTGACGAACTCCTTCAGTTTTTGCCTCGCCCTCTAGAGAATCTCCAAGAAACTCAACCGAAAATCCCTGTGATAAGGCAAGTTCCTTAGCAGCAATTAAGGATTTTGAAGGAGCAGAAACAATAATGTTGTTGACTTTATCTAGCCGATTATCAGTTGGAGGAACTACCGTCGACCCTTTAGAAAAAATAGTTTCAACTACCTTAGGCATGTCCATATTATATTTACTAATAATATCTATTGCATCTTGAGCTTTTGAATTCTCTCCAGTGGTTACACCGGAGGCAATATCTGACAAATTATCACCAGCAACGTCAGAAATAATCAGGCACAACATGTTAGATGGATAGGAAGCCGCTCCTAATTGGCCACCCTTAACCTTAGATAGATGTTTGCGAACAACATTCATTTCTCCAATGGGAGCTCCAGAGTTTAACAGTGTCCTATTAACCTTTTGTTTATCAGAAAGTGATAACCCTTCTGCTGGGGCGCAAAGTAACGAAGAGCCTCCCCCAGAAATCAAACACAATACAAAATCATCTTCTCCAAGAGTTTCTAGTAATGTTAAAATTTCTTGGGTCCCCAAAACTCCTTGATGATCTGGAGTTGGATGTGAAGCTTCTACAATTTTAATAGAGTTTAGAGGTCTAGTGTAACCGTATCGGGTAATGACTATACCTTCACATGGCCCCCAAACACTTTCAACAGCCTCTGCCATTCGTGCTGAAGCCTTTCCTGCCCCAATGATCACCACCCGTCCACTTGGTTTCCTAGGTAACATTAAAGGAATTACCTCCATAGGGTCAGCAACTAAAACAGCCTTTTTAAATAATTGATATAAAATTTTATATGGTTCTTTTTCTATCTGTTTACTCCCAAGAAGCTTAAATTATTTTCTTATAGTTAATAGACGCATATTTTTTTTCATGTTTTGAGAAGTCATATCAGAAAAAAACATCTTTTTTAAAAAGTCGATTTTTTAATCTATTTTTAATCTGTAGTTATTTATCTTATTTTTATAATCAAAACATATTTTTATAATTAAAACAAAGGTATTCAATTTCTTTCAAAAAATTAATATAATTTAATCTCATATCAGATCTACAATCAATTTCGTACATGAATATTATGCCCAAAGAAAGTTATTCTGAATTTTAATTAGTACTAAACAAAAATTAAGGGGAGACCTAGAAAATGCGATTTCAAGATAAAGTAGCAATAGTGACTGGGGGCAACTACGGAATCGGTAGAGGAATAGCTCACAAATTTGGAGATGAAGGTGCAAAAATTGCAGTTGTTGCAAGAAATCAGGAGCGTTCAGATCAAGTTGTACAGGAACTTAATGAAAGAGATATTCTAGCAAAATCATTTAAAACTGATCTTTCTCAAGAAGGAGAAGTAATTAATTTGATAAATGATGTAATGAAAGAATTTGGTCAAATTGATATATTAGTGAATAATGCCGGGCTAGGCAGCCAAAATAGCGGTGTAGTACCGGCAGATCCACCAGGAAAACGGTGGGAACTCTTTCGAGGTTCAAATATGGACTCTACTTACTTTATGTGTGCGCACGCATTGAGCCATCTCAGCAAACAACCCAATTCTACTATTATTAATATATCTTCAACTGCAACTTTCCATGGAAACTGGGGGCTTTATGGGGCTGCAAAAGCTGGGGTTGAAGGAATAACAAGATCATTTGCAGCAGAAGGGGCGCCATATGGAATTCGAGTGAACGCAATAAGTCCTGGTTGGATAGAAACAAGCCCAGAACAAACTGCACGTGCTAAGGGGGTTACAACAGGCGGTGACTGGGCGATGCCACCTTCTCTCCTTAATCGTATGGGAACACCTGAAGAGATCGCAAATACGACGGCATTTCTAGCATCTACTGAGTCTTCGTTTATTACTGGTCAAACCTTGATTGTGGATGGAGGCTTAATGATCATGGATTACCCATCAATGTCTTCTTTAGAGTCTGTTGGACATCGTGTCTTTTCTCACTCAAAAGATAAATAGGATACAAATTCCTTTTTCAAAAAAGATAATATGTTTGTTTAGCAGCTTAGACTTTTTATATTATTCTTGTTAATATATTTCGAAACAAACCCCGAGAAAGTTTTATTTTTCTGCATTAAAATATTTCAGGCCGAGATAACTATTTTCTTTTTTGGATCAAAGAAAGGTTTTTCTATTACAGATGCTGGGACCTCGCCTGAAGAGGTCAAAACTCTAACTTTTGTACCAATTTCACTATCATTCAATGAAACCATTGCTAAGGCTATATTTTTTTTCAAACGAGGTGAGTAAACTGCGGAGGTTACTTTACCTATAATCTGACCATTTCTATTAACCGGCCAAAAACGAGTGTTAGGACCAGGAAGTGGATCACATTCAATGCACAATCCCACTTGCTTTCGCCTGACACCATCAGTCCAAATTTTCTTTAAAGCAGATTTACCTATAAAATCAGCTTTCATTGATAGGTCAACGAGCCGTTCTAAACCTAACTCATACGGATTTGTAAAAATATCCATATCTGCATGGTAAGACAATAATCCTCCTTCAATTCTACGGATTGAAGAAGTATGTCCAGGTTGTAAGCCAAAGGGAGCACCAATATTCATTATCTTTTCCCATAGTTCATTGCCGCGGGTGTGATCTCTCAAGAATATCTCATACCCCAATTCACTTGACCAACCGGTCCGCGAGATTACTAATGGGATGTCCTCAAGAACAAAGTCTTTTAACCAATAATAACGCAAATCTAAAATCTCTTTTCCAAATAGTGCTTCCATTATCAGACCAGAAACTGGACCTTGCAACTGTAATGGAGATGCATCAGGTTCAGTTATTTTAACATCTAAGCCAGAGTTAACTGCCACCCCTTGCGCCCAGAACAGGACATCACTATCTGCTAAAGACAACCAAAAATGTTTTTCGGCTAGTTTTAATAAAACTGGGTCGTTTAAAATTCCACCATCAGCATTTGTTATTAGAATATACTTACACTGACCAACTTCTAGAGTAGATAAATTCCGAGGAGTAAGTAGCTGAACAAATGTGGCAGCATCAGGACCAGTAATTTCTACTTGACGTTCCACAGCTACATCGCAAAGTATCGCTTTATTTACCAAGTTCCAAAAGTTTTTTTCTGGATCTCCAAAATCTCTAGGAATATACATGTGATTATAAACAGAAAAATCACGTGCTCCCCAACGTACTGTTGCATCAAAAAAAGGAGACTTTCGTATCTGGGTTCCAAAACCAAAATCGTTTAGTGAATTCATAGGATACTCATTATTAGTTTATATTCAGCACCTTATCTCACAAGAAGTTGAACTAATCCATATCTCAATTTTGCAAAAAATCTTAAGAACTACCAATTAATTCAAAATATAATTTTATAAGTTTTCAAACTCTGCTCTTCTTGCAGCGTAAGCACAGTTTTCACAGCTTATGTTATGTTTTGGTAAATCGGTATCGTTCATTAAATCATACATTCTATCAACTTCATTTTCTATCCAATCTGTACTGGTGTCATAAGGTATAAGTGTCTCTGAAAATTTCAAATTTCCATAAAACCCATTAGCCTCTTTATTTCCGTTACAGACTAAAAAATAACCTGTCTTCGCTACTTTAAACTTCATTTTCTTAAGCAAATAAGCATAAAAATCTAACTGTATTTTATAACCCTGATGGTAAACAGAAGAAAGATAACTCCACACCTCTACTGGCCGTCTATTAGCCTGAGATTTGTAATCCACAACGATTAATTCTTCTGTATTAGTATTTATCCAAACATCATCCACTCCACCAGTAAGAATAATATTGGTATCTCTATGCCGTGACATCAGTCCAGCACGCAAACTATCTCGCCACTTATCTAAATCCGGGTGATCAAACGGGATAATATGCTCTAAATCATATTGCAAGAATAATCGATGTGGTTGTCTTTTTTCACGACAAATATCAAATTCTTTTTTTAGAAGTTCATCTGTAGCAGCATTTAACGACCAACCAGGTAAGGAAGGCGAAACAACTCCTTTCACACGATCTAAATAAAAGCATCTCTGACAGGTCAAAAAGTCAGAAAACTTTCCACGACTAATTTTAAAATCTGCCTCACTAGAGGGGTTGTAAATATTTCTAGATCTCAAACCTTTTGCAGGGGTTAATTCATACTTTGTATTTCTTTTTAGACTTATCAATTACCATACCACTTTTCATAAACATACTCTTTTATGCCATACCTTAAGAAAGAAAGCTAATAGTAGAGTACAAATAAACAGTAACATAAGTTTCATTATATCTCGCTTAAGTAGCACAAGTAGTTTCCTAAGTATAACTAACTAACCCTACTCTTTGTTTGGAAATATTGTTAGATTACCAATCATTTTAATTACAATCACCCCCTAATGATGATGAGCAATCACAGTAATAGCACTTACTAGAATAAGTTAGTATATCTAGTCCTAATATTTTAGATTTGTTTAAATTTGGAAAGACTGAGGTGCTGGAGGTACTTAAAAGAGAACTCATCCAAGTCTTTACATCTTACTATGGTGTGCACGGGGTGGTCAAAATTACCCACGCCATGCACACCATATTTATACATTAGTTGTGTGCGCGAATAAGTGAGCTGATTAGCAATTTTAATTACTGTTTATGCAGATAATTTTTAGTAAAATATCTAGGTCAGTCAATCACTACTCGTCACAGGCTACAAGCCCTCCATCGTATTCACAAGCTCTATTCCAAGATGCTAACTCAACCCAGAATACACCCGTTAAAATGAGTACTACTGCAACGATCCCATTTATTATAACGGAATATTTAGACGGCTTATCCATTAACAAAAATACAAAGTTCAATTAACATTGCAAATCCATAAGTTACTAAGCTTACAGCTATTAAGAATAAGGTTGGGGTTATTTCTTTTAACATAATTTAATTCCCTAAAAGGCATATTTAATTGGTCGTGATTCACACACCAATCAAACAAACTTTAGCTAGAAGCTATTTATAAAAATAATTAAAACTTTATTCCGAATTTTAATCATCAAATATACTATCATTTAATACAACTTTTTCTCTTATTAAGGACCACTCGGGTTCATCTTCATAGGCTTCAATAAGAAACGGTTTAGTATCCATATGCTCCCAAATATGGTTACCAAGTTGTTCACACGAAATCGCAGTATAGTCTTTTGATAGAACAGACTTTAGTTCCTCTTCAGGAGAGGTTGGATCTTTAACCCAGTTAAGTTCAGCATCACTTACATTATTCAACCACTCATTCACTAGGTCACGACGCTCATCTTGGTATTTACGTAGTACATGTATGTTTTTCGCAGACATATTTAATTACTCCTTTAGTTTTATTTTGGTAATAAACTTACTAATAATATAATAAGATGCATAACTGATTGCCTACTGATGCAAATTTTGTGAAAGAATGTGCAGGAATTTTGCAACTCGCAGCAAACACTTACAATTTTAAGTATATTTGCTAATCTAGGTCTATAAACAGGGAAGGCTTTCTTAATGAATAAACTTGTTAAAGTCCTCAGAGCTCGTGACCTAGGCCTTCAATTCCCAGGTCAACCTGGTGAATATAATGCTATAACCGATGTGACTGGCGTAACTGTAGGATTTAAAACTCTCACTGATACCACAAAATATATTCGCACAGGAGTAACTGCTATTATTCCTATTAATGATACAAATAATCCAAGCCCTGTTTGGGCGGGTCACTACTCACTAAATGGAAATGGTGAAATGACCGGAACCCACTGGATTAATGATGCTGGATATTTTGTTGGCCCAGTCTGTATAACAAATACTCACTCTGTTGGTATGGTGCATCACGGAGTAACAAAATGGATGATTCAACGATATAAAGAGTACTTTAAAAATGAGCATGCATGGGCAATGCCCGTTGTGGCAGAAACATATGATGGAGTTCTAAATGACATAAATGGGCAACATATTAATTCTGATCACGCTGTCGAAGCTTTAAATTCAGCCTCAAATGGAGTTGTGGCTGAGGGTTCTACTGGTGGTGGCAACGGAATGATCTGTTATGATTTTAAAGGAGGCACTGGCACTTCATCTAGACAAATTGAAATTAAAGGCAAGACCTATACTGTTGGGACGTTGGTTCAGGCAAATCACGGTATACGTCCTTGGTTGAATATTTTAGGAAAGCCTGTGGGGAGATTGATTCCGCACGAAACACTATTGGCAAAAGAAACAGGCTCAATAATTGTTATTATTGCAACGGATGCACCTCTTTCTCCCCTTTCCCTTCGTCAAGTAGCAAAGCGGGCAGCTATAGGTGTAGGTAGAGGTGGGTCACCAGGAGGAAATAGCTCAGGTGATATTTTTCTTGCTTTTTCGGTCGCTAATAAAAAATTGATGCCACAAAAAGATAATATAATAATAGAAAATAATTTTCTAAACTCAGAATATATTGACGCATTGTATTTAGCAGCAGTGGAGAGTGTTGAAGAAGCAGTTGTGAATGCGTTAGTTGCTGGGGAAGACGTCAGAACATTCAAGCCAAAAGGAAAGATTTGTAAAGCCATAGATATCAATAAGTTAAGAGATATATTTTTTAAGTAAGTAATTTTATATCTTCTTGGCTGGATAGTAAGTTTAATAATCAGCGCTATAGGAAACTATCATATGATTGATGAGAACAATAACATAAAAATAGATGCATCCTTGCGTTACCAGTCTACTCTTCCAGTCTCATCAGATGGATTGCTTTTACAGTTGGACAAGTGGGGAATTGAATACGAGCTCTCCAGCCACATACCATTAATGACAGTTAACCAATCAAAAGGCGTTCAAAATAAATTCCTAAGCTCTGCTGAAGGCGGGGGGCATATAAAAAATCTTTATCTCAGAGACCACAAGAAAAGAAACATCTTATTAGTCCTAGAGCAAGATCACGAAATTGATTTAAAAAAAGTAAAAGAAACATTAGGCACTGGTCGTCTCTCATTTGGTTCCGCGGAAAGATTATTTGAAAACCTAGGGGTACGTCCTGGTGCTGTTACACCGTTATCAATGATCACTGGCGTTAATAATGGTGTAACTTTATTTATGGATTTAAATCTAAAGTCATGTAAGAAAATTTTTGTTCACCCGCTTGTTAATGATCGAACTCTTGGTATGTCTATTAAGAGCCTTGAGCAGTTTTTTGAAAAAATAAAAGTTATTCCAAATTGGGTCGACTTAGGGTCTAGTTAAAAAATCATTATACCTAATCACAGAAATAATGGTAATAACTTTTTGAGGTTTTTTGACTTCCGTTAACTCAGTCTACAAGATTTATTAGATCACATCCCACTTGAAACTACTAAAACCACAATAAAAAAAGGTAGGTAACTATTATACCTTCAATGAAAGCCAACCAGTACAAACTATAATGGCTTAATCCAAAATATAACCTTATTTTCTCTGTCACGCTCTTGTGCCAACTTAATAAACTCATTCTTAACCCTTTCCCGATAAACAACCTAGTAGAGATCACTATTAAAGTATTGTATTGACTGTAAAGTACAAAGAAAATTTATTATTTTACTATCACCTTTGATGTGTTTTCCAATTTTCAGAGATCCAAGGGCTTATGTTCGCCTTTAGCAAAGGGCTTTTATTTAAGATATGATCGCTTGCTTTCTCGCCTACCATTATCGAAGGCCCATTTATATTTCCATTTGTTATTTGTGGGAAGATACTACTGTCAGCCACTCTTAAAGCTTCCACCCCAATTACACGTGTTGTTGGATCCACTACCGCCATGGGATCTTTTTCATCTCCCATTTTACAAGTACCACAAGGGTGATAAGCACTCTCGACATGTTCTTTGATAAATACATCAAGTTCTTCATTACTTTGCATGTTACTACCGGGTTGAATTTCATTTTTCACAAAAGGCTTAAAGGCTTGCTGTGAAAAAATCTCTCGTGTAAGCGTAATCGCTTTCCTAAAATCGTTCCAATCTTTTTCTTTTGACATATAGTTGAATAAAATTTTTGGTGGTGCATTTGGGTCTTTTGACCTCAAGGTTACTTCGCCACGAGACAAACTGCGCATTGGGCCCACATGAGCCTGAAATCCATGACCTTGAGAAGCAACTTTCCCATCATAGCTAACTGCAATAGGTAAGAAGTGATATTGGAGGTCGGGGTACTCTACTCTCCTATCCGAACGTATAAACGCCGCACTTTCAAACTGATTGGAAGCACCTGGTCCATTTCTAGCTAATAGCCATTGAGCACCCACCCACGCTTTTCCAAAAATATTCCAATATTTATATAAACTAACTGGCTGAGATGCTGCCATCTGGATATAAAGTTCCAAATGATCTTGTAAATTTTGACCCACACCTTGCCGATCGGCGATCACCTCAATCCCATGCTCTCTCAAATGCGTTGCAGGCCCAATACCTGATAACATTAAAAGTTTGGGTGAGTTAAGAGATGAACTCGCAACAATAACCTCACGCATAGCTTCAATTACTATTATTTTTCCTTTATGTTCTACTTCCACACCTGTAGCGCGGCCCTGGTTTATAATAATTTTTCGAGCAAAAGCCTTTAATATGGAACAGTTTTTACGTTTCAAGGCAGGTTTAAGGTAAGCATTTGCAGAAGACCATCGCTGCCCTTTAAAGATTGTATGCTCCATCGGACCAAAACCTTCTTGTTTAAAACCATTATAATCATCCGTAGTTTCGTAACCAGCTTGCCGACCAGCATCAACAAAAGCTGTAACGAGCGGATTATCTCGTTTACCACGAGTAACATGCATTGGGCCATTTGATCCACGCCATTCGGGATCACCACCATGACCCCCCGAATTCCAGGATTCCATACGTTTGTAGTATGGGAGCACGTCAGCGTAGGACCATCCACGTGCTCCCAACTCTGACCAAGTATCAAAGTCTCGGGCATGGCCTCGGACATAGACCATTCCATTTATACTAGAAGAACCACCTATAACTTTCCCGCGAGGGCAAACCAATTTCCGTCCCCCCAAATGAGGCTCTGGTTCAGTACTATATCCCCAGTCATAACGAGCCATATTCATTGGATAACTTAACGCCCCTGGCATCTGAATCAATGGCCCTGCGTCACTACCTCCATATTCAATAACGATAACAGAAGCTCCCGCCTGACTAAGACGAAACGCCATAGCGCACCCAGCACTTCCAGCACCAACTATTACAAAATCTGCTTGCATGATTTTTCCAAAAACTTCCTCGCAGGTTACTATAAAATTTTTCTCATACAAATTAATTAATGACCTTAATCATAAATCTTAATCAAGTTCTTAAATTTTTTGTTTTTAAAAATCTGGCACTTCTAAATAATCTGAAACTGGTATTTTTAATATCCCTTTAATACATAAAGCATTTTGGTCATACTTTGATAGGTTACAGATTGCTGTTTCAATAGCTGTAAAAACTAATTCTGAGTCATGTTTCAAGGAAGTTATATATGGGAGGCCCGGCGTAACTGGCTTTGTTACTTCGAGAACTCGCAATTCTGACGCGAACGCATCATGCTCCTGAATAAGTTTCCAGGATAAGGCGTCTAACGCACCAAAATCTGCTTTACCGTCAGCTATCATTTTTGCTGAATCACGATGACTCCCAGACTTTACCCGATTTAATAGGTGCAATCCTTTCTTAGCGGCATGAACTAACGGTGCAGCATATCCCGACTGTGATATTTCTTCGTTAAACGCAAACTGTTTGTGAGACAGATCAGAAAGATCATTACCAATTTCATTTTTTCTAACAACAATACAACTATAGTAATAACCTGGTAGACAGTTTCCAAGATCATAGATTGGTGTACCCACGAGATTCACTTTTTCGTGTAGAAATTTTCGATAAGGCATTCCACAAGTTTGACTGAGAACAAGGTCTGGATCTGTCCAAACCGCCATAACCTTTTTATCTTGGTTTAATTCTCTTGGTGCATTAATACCTAACTCCATCAAATTTTGATTGATAAGTGACCAAAAGCGAGCATGTGCTTCCATAAGTTCGGGACGTTTATACATTTGAAGGCTAGCAATCATTATTTTAAACCTAAAACTGGTAAAGCAACAAGAATGTCATTAACTGGAATGGAACATTTCCATTGGCCAGCTTTTAAAAAAAATCTTATGTCTTTCCGCATATTTAAACTGCCTTCTTAATTTTTTTAATGTAGTCATTTGTGAATACAATATATCCGTTTTCAGTGTGCACTAGTTGGTCACGAATTATCACATGTAAGTCAGGTAATTTATGGAATGGTACCATTGGATTTATGTGATGTTCAGTATGGTAAGGCATATTCCAAGCCAAGAAACAAATGAGACGATTGGTGAAAGTAGTGCGTGTATTCTCAAGTGCATTGGCTACATAAGGGCAAAGTCCATGCTCTGCTAAAAGATAAAAACGTAAAAAGGGTTGACCTAGTAATAATGGGAAAATCCATACCCAAAACAGAGTAGAGAAACCAAACCAATATGCTGAAGAAAAAGCTATTGTATAAATTAAAACTAGCCAACGAGATTCCTTAACAATACGACTTTCAACTTTTTTAGGTATAAAGTCCGCGGAACAATAGCCAAAAGTATTTTTTATAATTGTTTTAAAATGTCCAACCCAGGTTGGAATTCCTGATACATGCCAGATAAAAGTTCCCATTGATTTAGGTTTTTCAACCTCTAGCTCTGGGTCCTTACCTGGCACCTGTGTATGGCGGTGATGCGCCAAATGAAAATACTTAAACCAAATGACTGGAAGGAATATCATAAACCCACAAATCTTAGCTACCGTATCGTTCACCCAACGAGTTCGAAATGGAGTCTGGTGTACGGTCTCATGTAGTAATGTAAAAAGAAACACTATGCTGATGCCTTGAGGCACCATAATTACCTGCCAACCAGGTATTTTTAAATATATTAAAAGTCCGAATACGAGAATAAGTGACCAATGCACTGCAAAATGTTTTAGACCAGGGCCATTTAGCCTTTCTGTAAGAGTTTTATGAGTTTTTACTGGAAGAGCTTTCAAAAGTTCCTTATCGCTTGCCAAGGATACGCTAGCATTTCGATCACTAGTTTTAGAAGCTTTACTCAAATCGTACCGCCATATAACTACTCATAAGTTTTATTATCAACTGTTTGCGCGTTCAAGTGCTTGCTCAAGATCACTAATTAAGTCATCTGCATCTTCTATTCCAATCGACAAACGTAAGAGGTTCGGGTGGACAGGAAAATCTGGACCAGAGACAGTCGCTCGGTGCTCAATTAAACTTTCAACACCACCCAATGAAGTTGCTGGATAAAACACATTACAGAAACGAGTAACATCTATAGCTGTTTTTTCATTACCTTTAACAATCATGGACATCATTCCACCATACAGCCCCCCTGTTTGGTGTTTCTGAATTTTATGACCAGTATGGCCTACTAAACCCGGATAAAGGACTTCTTCAATAAGTGGGTGTTCATTAAAATAGTTTGAAATACGAAGTGCATTCTCAGTAGCGCGTTCAACACGCAGAAATAAAGTTCTCATACCTCTAATTAACAAGAAGGCATCGAAGGATTGTAAGACAGTCCCCTGTAGTTTTCGGGTGAGCGCAATATCCTCCCAATACCCTCCAGTATCTCGAACCGATAGAGCACCAGCAGTGACATCGGAATGACCGTTTAAATATTTAGTTGCTGAATGCATTGAGATGTCCGCTCCAAAATTTAATGCCCTAGTTGCACACGGTGGAGTACCGGTACAATCTGTCAAAAGTTTTGCACCATGAGCATGCGCAATTTCGGCTGCCTTTGAAATGTCAGTAACAGCCCAATCTGGATTGTTCGGGGTCTCGGCCCACACCAATGTTGTGTCACCTTGAATACTATTACTTAAATCACTTAAATCACCTGCTTCATAATAAGAAACGCGCAATCGGTTTTTTTTCGCATAAGATTGAAATTGGTGTAATACACCATGATACATCGCTTTTGGAACAACAACATGGGCATTTTCTTCAAGATGATCGATCACTGCTGTTGCAGCTGACATCCCAGAAGAAAAAAGTAGCGTATCAGTTGCTTCTTCTAAATCAGCAATAATTGCTTCAGCATGAGATGTTGTTTCATTGCCATCCCGTTTATAAAAATAGGGTTTCCTGATATCATAGTTTTCGTCACGTGCATATGTGGCAGAAGACTGTATTGGTGGAATTATTGCCCCTGTTTCTGGATCGAGATAACGTAATGCTTGGGTAACTCTAGTTACAGCTGAAAGTTTCTGATTAGTTTTAGACATGTTTGAAGGAACCTTTATTTAAATAATTACATATTCTTGCTATTGTTTAGACCAAATTGGCTTAGTATCAAATTCATTCCGCCAAACAACATATGCCATAACTGGATGTTTGTAGGTCTCCAGAGCATGGGGCACATTTGATGGATGAAGCATATGATCACCAGGTGTTAAAATTTGTGCCTCCTTTCCCTCAACCGAAAACTTAGCTTCTCCAGCAAGAACGACATATATTTCTTCTGCTGGATGCTCATGAAATGGATAATAAAACCCTGGTGGCTGATATACTACAAAGCTCCGCATTTGCTTACTACCAAAAGGTGCATCACGCCCAATGATTTCATAACAAGCAAACCTATCTAAAAAGTTAGAGTCGATTTCTGTTCCTTTATAAGTCTCACGCCACATCATGTGCGGTGAAGCATCTATCAATGCATCACGGAAATTCTCAAAGTGTTCTGTATTCAATCCTTTTTCTGCCATCAAAACGTCTGCAGCAGGCACCCAGTGCGGTTTTATTTCCTTTGGAACTATATCAGATGGAAAGGAAATAAAATCTTTTAGTCCGTCATTATTTTCATGCAATAATTTAACTTCATCATATAAGGCTTGAAATTCTTTCACTAGCTATCCTAAAATTTTCAAAAATCGTTTTCTTCCGGAAAAGGCTATATTGTCACTTTCAACGTGGCAATCACTTTTTTTTACCTTTAATATATTTAAATCTATGTCGTATTAAATTCTTTATGTTAGTTAATAGTAACTCTAAGCCTCTCCCCGAGCAGGGTAATTTTTTGATAAAATAAACTGAATTGACTCAAGAAGATCTTTAAAAGATGATCTCGCGAACGGCATAGATTGGATCGAAATATAATATAAAGTATTATCCCCACGAACTAAAAATATTGCTGGTTCTGGAAAAAAATCAGGTTCGTGAATGCCTGCCGAAGTCATTCCATTTCCCTTTGAAATATAGAGCCCCCACTTGCGTGCAGTTTGTATTCTCAGATTATAAGCGTGCCTTAATGAATTTAAACCTAGTTTTTCTGACATAGCTGTCGCACGATCAACATTATCGCTTGATATCGCTATTGTATCGACACCTAGATTTTCAAATTCAGAAAGAAGTTCAACTAATTTTGTTAGGTAAGTTACGCAAATTGGGCAGTGTAGTCCTCTAAAAAATACAAGCATTGTAAAATGCCTTGGAACCTGTTTAATAAGATCGAATTCTCCGTGCCGCAATGTCGGTAAAATTAACTCTGGAGCTTTTTGATTTGGATATAGCATTATATTGTTTTCCTTAATGAGGATTAAAAATAAAAACTAAGATTGCCTCTTCTAAATCGGTAAGTTAGCTAAGATCGATACCATTACTAAACTTAAGGTTAAGCATACTCTACAGACAAATAATATATTAAACAAATCAAAGAAATGCATATGAACAGTCCCAATGTGTGCACAGCATTTACCTATTTGATAAAAGCCTGACGAAATTAAAATTATGAAAACTTATTCAGCAAAAACGCCACCCCATCTGATTACACTAATTATTCTTACATCTACTTCTGTATTAGCTATGAATATGTTTTTACCATCTCTCACAAATATGGCCGCTGAGTTTTCTGTTTCATATAGTGTCATGAATATCTCGGTGGCCGGCTATCTGGCAATCACAGCCGTTTTACAAGTAATTTTGGGGCCACTTTCAGACAGATTTGGACGAAGACCAGTTTTATTAGGAAGTATTTTAATATTTTCGCTAGCTTCTTTATTTTGTGCTTTATCGTCTAATATTTGGATTTTCTTAAGTCTAAGGATACTCCAAGG
>ERZ651776.2486-NODE-2486-length-19933-cov-7.247180_pt1 | contig 19933 bp, 10 predicted proteins | sample MGYA00514761_ERZ651776 | MGnify/ENA metagenome assembly ERZ651776 | reverse complement strand
GCCGACGAAGAAGCGCTTTTTTTCTCTTCTCCAGCCATGCTTATGTCCTTTTCAAAGGTAGAATCTTGCTTCAAAACATTCTTCGCCGGCGCTCCGGAAGTGACCGCATTACCATCTGAAGAGAGAGAGATGTCATCTTTCTTTTCCAACATCGCCTCGAGAACTTTGTCGGTATCGTCACCATTTTTGGCGCCGTACGTATTGTAGTCGACAAAGTCGACGGCATCGTCGTCGAGAGCAAGGGATTCGTAGAAATCAGAAGTAGACGAAGTAGAAGAATCATCTTCATCATCGTTGTCGCTGTTGCCTTCATCCTCGCCGTGTTGGTGATGATGAATTGCGCCCTTTGAATGGCCCAAAAGCGCCGACGAAGAAGCGCTTTTTTTCTCTTCTCCAGCCATGCTTATGTCCTTTTCAAAGGTAGAATCTTGCTTCAAAACGTTTCTTGTCTCCGTTTCGTATGTAGCCGAAGTATTCGATAAAGCTGTATCTTCTTCGGCAGCATTCGATGTGAGCATCAATCCATGAGGAAGATTTTCAGTACTATCGGTTAAAGAAGAGTAGGGAGTAGGAAACTCTTCTTCCGATCGAGATTTTACTCCTATCATCCTCTTCGTTTTCGACGAAGTTTTAAGCGCCTTCGCCGGCAAAACGAAAAAATTCGTCGCTAAAAGCGCGAAGAAGATTGAGAAGAGGAGAACCGCCGCCGGGTTCACCAACCTCGCGGCCATAGCCCGCGATGAAGTCCGAGACGAAAACGAGTAATTCTTCATTTTCGTCGTCGCGTCTTTTTTCGTGTTTGCGTGCTCTTTTTAAAATCTGTGCCATGTTTATCACATCGTTCGTTGCGTGCGTGGAAAGAGAGGTACGTTTAACGCCGGTCAGTCACTGTCAGCCAGAAAATACGATTCAAAAGAATCCTCACGCACGAGACGATCGAAGATGTGTGTTTGAAGCGAAGCGGTTCGTAGCGATTCGATAAAATTTGGGAAGTGTTACTCCAACACCCTTTCTCTCAAAAATGTCTCTCTCTCTCTCGGTGAAATGGAACACAACCAATCTCACTCGCGCGAAAGCATCAAAATCACACATAACCGAGTAAAACGATCGAGACTGTTTCTGAACGCGTTTATGCGCACACTTCGTCGCGCGAACGCCATCTCGGCACCAAGGAAAAGCGCGACGAGAGAATTTTGCAAATGGAGGACAGAAGAACACCCGAGAGAGACGAAGAAGAATTTCGAACGCGACGATGATGAACAAAGAGAGAGAGAGAGAGAACGCGGAGAGAAACAAAAAAGAAAAGGAAGGAGAGACGCTCGGTGTTCTTTCTCTCTTCTTCTTCTTCTTACCTGTGGTATCTTTTTTCGCGAATACGCGCGATGATCGAGAGCAATCGAGGACGTTTTATGTATCTCCACAGTTGTTGTTGTTTTGGTGTTATATGGTATGTTGTTGTCGTCGTCGTCGTCGTCTTTCACGTGGCACGCGAGAAAAAAGTTATGACGAAGAAATTTAAACCTTTTTCGGTTCGTTTTTTCAATTTTTTCTCAGTCTCTCCATACTCGCCATTTCATTGCGTGGTAGTGTCGCGAGAATACAGAGTAAGAAGAACACGAACAACAACAGACTAATATAACGACAAAACGTTTTTTTAGTAACTTTTCCAGAAAGAGAAGATGGCAGACTCCTCCTCCTCTTCTTCTTCGGAGGAGACGCCGTCCGAAACCGTGGCCGCGCTGTTTCCTATTTTCCTCGTCGCCATTCTTTCCTGTTTCCTCTTTCCAATCACGTTGTACAGAATCGGCCGTCGATTTGGACTTTTCAGCCTCATCGCCGGAGAGGAGGAAGACACAAAAACGAAAGGAGGAGGAGGAGGAGGAGGAAAAGAGACGACGATAAAGACGAAGACAAAGACGATGGAAAAAAAGAACGACAACATTTCTCAAGACATTCAAATCAAAGCCAAAGACTCTTTGTGGGCGAAATCGTTCGAACAATCGGTCCACCAATCGCGACAGTCGATGAAAAGACAGATGTTTTTCAGCGGGTGGAATTTAGCGATCGTTCTCGGATGGATTCTTTTCTTCCTGCTCTTATTTTGGGCGAAATCCATGCAAACTGAGGAGAAGAGGTTTGATCCGTACGATATTTTAGAGCTCTCGATCGGGGCGACGCCGTCGGATATCAAAAGAGCGTACAGGAAGATGAGTTTGAAGTACCACCCTGACAAAAACTCAGATCCAGAGGCGATTAAGTTTTTTACGGAATCGGTGGCGCCGGCGTATAAGACGTTGACGAACGATATCGCGAGAGAAAACTTTGAGAAGTACGGACATCCAGACGGGAGACAGTCGACGAAATTGGGCGTGGCGTTACCGGAGGAATTGTTCGGGAGAGGGCGATTCGAAGGATTGGCGCCGTTTGTGTTACTCGGGATGGTTTTGGTGACGATTTTGTTGCCGTTGATTGTTATTGTGAGGATCTTGATGAAGGGCGATAAGTACGCGCACACCGGCGTGGACGGGAAGAAAGTTTTGAGGCAAACGCAGAGTAATTTTGGGCAGATGTTGAAACCAATGATGAAATTGACGGGAGTGCCTGAGTTGGTTTCAGTCGCGCAAGAGTTCGTGGAGATGGAGTATAAAGGAGAGAAGTTGAACGAGAGTTTGAGCGAGGTTTTGAAACAGTGCAGGAACGAAATTGGAGGTGGAGAGCTGGCACAAAAGTTTGTGAGAAGGAACCCGAGCGTGGTGAGGACGCACGCGCTGCAGTTGATGCACTTGTTGCGACGAGGCGAGGAGGTTCCGAAGGAGTTGATGAAGGATTTCGATTTCGTGGTTAGAAATGTGCCGAGATTCATCGATCAAATTTTGCAAATGTTGTTGCAAACGAGCGGGAACCCAAGAGCAGGATTCACCGCGGTGAAACCGACGCAGATGGTGTTGGAGTATTCGCAGTTGTTCACGCAAGCGGTGCCGATTACGTTGAAGAAGTCTACGAGCAGCGGTTCCACCGCGTCCTCGGGGAGGGTAGGATCGATCGCAAACAGCGAGGACGGCGGCGCGGCAGGTTTGTTGCAGCTGCCGCATTTTACCGAGAAGGAGTGCGCGAAGATTCGTAAGAAAGCGAAATCGTTGGCAGAACTGAGGGAGATGCCGAAAGAGGAACGATCGGCGGCTTTGGAAAAGTTTGCAGAATTTGACGAAAACAAAAGAGCGGACGTGGAGACGATCATGAACATTATCCCAAAAGTGGTCAAGTTTGAGTGCGAGATTTTTGTGGAAGGCGAGTCTCCTTCGTCGTCGTCGACCGCGGTTGACCAAGCTGGAAACGACGGAGTGATTGCCGGTGGAATGAAACAACAACAACAAAAACAGCAACAACAAAAACAACCGCTCATTTTGGAAGACGATATCGTCACTGCGCGAGCTTCGGTACAAATTTCGCGCGGAGGGGGACCTTTAGGCGAAGCTGATTTGCCGCCCGTTCCGTTCGGTCGAGGCACAAAGAAACCAGAGTCGTGGTATTTACTCGTCTGTGATCCGTTAGCAAACTTAACTTTGGCGATGAAGAAATTGACAAAGGCTGAGAAATTGGCGGCGGAAACGGGAGACGAGCCGGCAAAAATTGCCGTCAAATTTATGGCTCCACCGGCAGCGCTGTATTCCGTCACGTTTGCGTTAGTTTCAGACTACTGGATAGGTGTCGATAAGAAACAAAACGCGAAGTTTAAAGTGAGTAAACGAACTCCCGAGTCGGAAAAGGAGAGAGATTCGACGTCGAGCAACAAGAAGAGGAAGGGAGCCGCTGCGAGCAAGAGTAAAGGGGCGGCGTTACCTCCGGCAGAGGCAGCAGCTACAGCTTCGGAAGCGGCGAAAACGGCAGCAGCGGCATCAGATTCGACGACCGCTGGTAAAGGAGATTCCCCGAAGAAGGAGCGAGGCGCTAAAAAAGAAGAAGGAATCGTCGCAAGCGAGGACGAGATAGATTCGGAAGGCGACGAAGAAAGCGACGACGACGACGACAACGACGGACATCACGACCCGAACTATCCTTCCGATGAAACAGGAACGGAGGAAAGTGATAACGAGAAGTTAGAAGCGTACGTTCCAAAGCAACAGCAGAAAGAGGAGCGCCCGAAGCAAGAGCGTCCGACGATGGCGGCGTCAGCTGCGTCACCGGAGAAAAAGGAAAAGGCGAAGGATTTAGGAAAAGAAGGAGAAGAAGCGAAGAAAGAGGAAGTCGTCGCGGAAAACTAGAAGAGGAGAAGGAAGGAGAAGAAGAAGAAGAAGAAGAAGAAGAAGAAGAAGAAGAAGAAGAAGAAAAAAAGAAGAAGAGTTAATTAAGCAGTCACGACCAAAAGAATTTAATAAAAAGAAGGTTGTTCATTTAAGTGTATTTGTTCATTCACAAATCTCAACAGCTAAGGCAAAATTCTATTATTATTGATGCATTTCTAAATGTTTAATCTATTTCTCTCTAATCATCAAAGACAGAAAAGTATATAGTTCAAACGACATAGATATAGACGCGTCTAATAATAAGGAACATTTTAGGGTGGACTCTCTTTCGTACAGAAGTAGCCTCCAGAGAATTTAGCCGACCTTATCGAAAAAACTTTCACGTTCATAGCTGTCGTTTTTCTTACTTTTCCGGAATGACAATGTCTCCATCATCGATGGATTGTTGCACATCTTGCGGATCTTCACCCTCAACCGTGCAACCAACGCTCTTCGCCGTACCTAAAATCTCTTTCACCGTGCCAGACAAAGTCTTTGCTCTCGATTTCGGTCGCATCTGTCTCGCAATTTCAATGATTTCATCCAAAGCCACGTTACCGTCGTGCGGCACATCCTTCTCCTTCTTACGATCACGGAACGGTTCCTTCAACGCTCTGATGACTAACGCAGACGCGGTCGGAACTACGGATACTTTCGCTTGTCTGTTTGCGACGGAGAGTTTCACCGTAACGCGCAAACCTTTCCAGTCTTTGCCAGTTTCCTTGGCGATATCTTCCCCGACTTTCTTCGGGGAGAGACCCAAAGGACCGATTTTCGGCGCCAACGAAGAGGCTGCACCGACTTCACCACCGGTGGCACGAAGAAAGACTTCGATGACGGCGTTTGGATCGAATTTTGGCGGCATAATTTATGTGTATGTATGTGTTTGTTTTCGCTCTGCTTGTTGTTTTGTATAAGAATGAAAGAGAAGAGAGAAAAGGAGGAGCGTCGTCAGAGAGAGGTCTTTGTCACACGCACGCGATGAGAAAAAATCACGCGCGAGCATCATCACCGCCAACCGCGAAGAAGAACAGTTTAAACCTTCTTTCGCAGGTAAACGAACTCGTCGAACGCATTTAAAGTTCAAAATCTGCATCCACGCGTTCGCGTCTGCCACCAAAACACCAACCACGTTTTTTACGCGCACCCAAAGTCCTAATAAAAAAAATCGCAAGCCCCCTTTTTCCTCTCGCAAAAGTCCTCCTCCAATGATGTGTCGCGCGCGAGAAAATGCAACAGAAATAAGAACGCGACGACAAAAGAAGCCCATGCAACAACACGACGACAAAGAAAGAATGCTTTTGCGAGTAAATAAAAACTTTCGACGGTGAATGCGACGAGAATTTCGCGTCGTCGTCTGTTTTTACGTCGTCGTCGGATTGATTTTAAGCGTACCTTTTTCTTTCTCTTCTGAAGATTTTTTTCTGTGAAAAGAGAGAGAGAGAAGGAGAGAAAATTTTTTCTTTTAGGAGGAGGAGAGGAGGAGGAAAGAACGAGGAAAGAAGAAAAAAAAAAGCACCAAATCATCCATCCACCATATAAAATAAATAACGAAGAGAACATATAGTAGAGAAGTAGAGCACATAAATCGAATACCAATATGGTGGGTTTTCGAACAACGAGGAAGAAAAAGAACGACGAGAACGACAACAACAAGAACAAGAATAAAGGAGGAGGAGTAAAAAAAGGAGTTCTAAAAGATGATCTCTCTCAAAATGATTTAACGAATGGCGTCAGCATCAGCGGTGCGTCAGAGACGGAGAGAGTCTTTAACAGGAACGATTTTGACGCATCGAAGACAAATTTTGGTGTTACGAGAACAGAAGAAGCTTTTACACACGATTCTTACGTAAACAACAACAACAACAACAACAACAACAACAACGACAACGCGTTGACGATTCAGACGACAGAGACAGAGACAGAAGAGGACAAAACTCTCGGTGATAATAAAACAACAAAAGAGAGAAGAAGAAAGACAGAAATTATAGAACGGGAAGCGCAATTGGAGATTAAAGAGGAACTCATCGAGGAAATCGCGACGCTGCGACTGTTTAAAGAACGCGCGAACGACGACAACAACAACATTAAAAACAAGAACATGCAAGAACAAAAAAACTTAGAAGAGAAACTTTCAAAAGCGCACGAGAAACGAATCGAAGAGATGATGTCAGAGCGTGAAAATTTATTGAACGAACTTAACGACGCGCGGAGGAAGCGGGAGGAAATCGAGCGCGCGTCTTTATCGATGAAGGCGAAAGAGGAGGAGGAGAAGAAAAGTTTACGAAACCGCACCGAGGCATTAGAGAGGGAGAACGAGAGGTGCAAGAAAGAGATTGAAGATTGGAAAGAAGAGGCGAAGACGTTGAAGGAGAAAAAGGAGAAGAGAGATCGCGATGATGATAACGGGAAGAGCGGTAGCAACAGCAACGGAAACGCGACGACGACGACGAAAGAAGAGAAAGGCAAAGGAGGAGGAGGAGGAGGAGGAGGAAAAGAAGAAGCAGAAGAAGAGAAAACAAAAGCCGCCACAAATGACGACAATAACGACGACAACGACGACGTCCGAAACAATCCGTTTCACAAAGAGATGATGGTTAAGAAAGCGAAAGAGGTTGAAAATCTCACGAAAATGTTGAAAGAAGCCGACGAGGCGATTCAATCCGTGGAGTCGTTCGCGAAAGATATGGAGCGCAAGTTTACGTATTCTGAAAACGAAAAGAAATATTTTCAGGAAGATTTAACGCAAATGAAAAAAGAGTACGATGTTCTAGAGAAGTTCACTCGCGAGCGCGGCGCGAGCGCGATGGTGGCGTTTGCAAACGCGCAACGCGAGCGCGAGAAACTCGAGCGGCGTTTGGAGGAAGCGCAAAGGCTTTTAGTGGAACAAGAGGAATATTTTGTAGAAAGCGCGGCAGCAACGGTAGCAGCAGCAGGAGGAGGAGTCGAAGATGGAAAGGAGCTCGAAGAACGGCAGCAGCAACATGTTCGTCTCCTCAAAGAGTACCAAAAAAGGGCAATAGACGCGGAAGAGCAACTTTTATCCGCCACCGCGCAAGCGGAAAACGAAGCCGCTCAACATCTCGAAAATCTCAAAAGTTCCGAACGCGAGAAGCAAGTCTTGGAAGACCGCTTACGCACCGAGGAACGGAAAGTCGAATCTGTGCGCCACGAGCTGAACGAGTGCACCTCGAAACTTCTCCTCCTCGAAACGTCCTCGCGAGAATTAAAAGACGAACTCGAGGACAAGCGAAAAGTCATCGAAGGTTTAAAAAAAGATATCGACGTGCAAGACGAAATCTTGATCCAAAAAGAACTCACCATCGAAAAGAACGAGGAATTATTCAACGAGAAATTGATGAAAGAAGCTCTCGTGGCGAAAGAAATCGTCGACGATGCCGTTTTGAGGTGCACCGAGGCGGAAGAGAAGATGGACTTGGCCGAGACGAAAGCGAAAGCGCTCGAGAAACAACTCCTTTTTCCAGAAGAAGAAGAAGAAGAAGAAGAAGAAGAAGAACAGTAGTGATGGAGAAAGAGAGAGAGAGAGAGAGTTTGTGTGTGTGTTAGGTAGGTAGATAGATAGATGCGTAGATAGTTTAGATAGAATACCTCTAGGACTTTGTTTTAGAACATCCCCCTAAAAGTTTGAGTATATATACTACAGTACGTAGTAAATATCTTTTTTTCTTCAAACGAATTCTTCATTTGACCCCCCTTTTCTGAGAAAAAACCATCTCTCATTCATGTCCGCCCCCTTAGCGGGGTCAACGCGCCTTCCTTCTCTCACTCTCTCCTCTGAAAAGTCGACGATTAATAAAAAGACTCCTAAAAGGGGTTTTAGGAACGGAAGACTTTTGGTGGGTTTTCGATCTTCTCTTTCTTCTTCTTCTCTTTCTTCTTCTTCTTCTTCTTCTTCTTCTTCTGTTCCGCGAGGGGAAAGCGCCGCCCCCCTGAAGAATAACGGTAAGATTTCATCACCGTCGTCGTCGTCTAAAACCACGGAAGAAGAGAAGGACCAAAGGTTCTTTTTACCACGACGAAAAGAAGAAGAAGAAGTGAGAAAAGTAATCATTCTTTGGGATCTGGACAACGTGAACCCGGGGACGACGTGCGAACGATTCGCCATAAACGCAAAGAGAATAAAAAAAGCGGGGGAGAAATTTGGTCGAGTCGTCGCTTTTCGAGCGTTCGCTGGAATGCAAACGAGTCGAGACTTGAGCGAATGTTGTAACAATTCAGACGATTCAGACGATAACGATAACGAAGATGATACTAAAAATAAGGACGAAAACGAGGACGATACTTCGACGAAAGTAATAAAAGGATTTAAAAGAACGTTCGAGAGGTTAAATTTGAAAACGGAGTTTTACCTGGACGGGCCGGACGCCGCGGATTTGAGGTTGGGGAGACGTTTGATGGAATTCGCGAACGAGAGTCAAGGGAAGAAGATTCAAGACGTGCCGGCGTTTATTACCAGGCGGGCAGAAGAGGCATGCTTTCTTACCTCCGACGACGTAAACGACGACATCAATGAAGATAACGATGAAGATGATGAATACGATACAACTTTTCCGTCGTGCGACCCGGAACTTAAACACGTTTCCTTTTGCGAGCAAACCAGAAGAGAATATAGAAACTTGGCCATGGCGAAGCAGGAATTGCTCAAACTGGAAGGAGAAAAGATTCACGCCACGTGCTTGGAGGAAAAGTGCTCGCCAGACGAAACGAAATTACGTCAGATTGTAAAGAATAGAAAACACGTGGCTATCGTCGTTACGAACGATCGCGATTTGAAGTTACCGCTAGATTACGCGATCTCGATGGACGTTTGCGTGGTGTTGATTGGCAACTTTGTGGACAACTCGTCGAAAAAGATGAGAAATTTAGTCTCGTCGTCTTCTAGAAAGAAGAAGACCTCTTTCAGACGTTTAGGAGGAGGAGGAGGAGGAGGAGGAGAAAAAAGACGAAAAGATTCGCTTAATCAAATAAGTTGGAGTGCGTATTTAGACACCGTTCGATTAGCGGCGCAGAAGCGGCCGATTGCGAGACTGAAGTTATTAGAAAACGCAGACGCGGCTTTAATTTGGGATTCCGCGCGAAGGTTCACGGTGAGCGAGGACGAAAGAGACGTCTTGGCTAATGCGAAATCGAACAGTAAGGAGTATGAAGTGAGTTGCCCGGGGGACGTGGTTGGAATGTGGCGACGGCATAAATCCGGCGTCGGTGCCTGGTTTTCATCGTTCGACGAAGATCGGTAAATGGAATGAGAGAGAGAGGTATTATTTATCGCGCGCGTGCGCTGATGTGTATTATTACTTGTAAAGTATTTATTTACTCGAGTTAGCTCGAGAGTTAGACTTCAAAGACTTGGCCGCTTCCGATTTGATTCGCTTCCTCGAAGCTCGTCGCTCGGCGACTTGTTTTCTCAAAACGTCCTGCGTAATCACCTCGCCATTCTTTAAAATGCGCGGATTTCTCACCTTCCCGACACCCTTGACCTTCTTTTCGTCTTTGGACATGGGGGCAAACATCTTTTTGAAGTTTGCCTTCACTTGCTGCTTCGACGGAACAACCTTTTCTAAAGCCGCGTAAATCACCATCGGCGACAAAATTATTCGGCGAGGAATTGCCACGGCGTTTGAGACAATCAACTTCGGCAAATATAGTAAGAATATGGCACCTTTCGACGCCGTTGATTTTATCTTGATGTCCGCTATCTTCACAAAGTCCGGCTTCTCCATGAACTCTTCTTCCATTCCACCCTCTTTCGTCTTCATCGCCGCCGCAGCCAGAGCATTTGGATTCTTGACGAACAATTTTTCAAGCCTCGATCGGTGCAACTCTTGCTTCGCCGTGAGCGAACGACCCATCAAAATACCAAAAAATGACGCTGGATTCGAGGAAAATCCTTTAAGAGCGGCAGTCGATTTCATCCTTCTCTTCTTGAGTTCCGCCGCTTTCGCCGCCAAGTATTTTTTCTTCCTGTTTTGGAAAAGGTCGTCTCGAGCTTTCTCGCGTTCTTCAGCGGTCCCTTCGAATAATTTCGCGACTCTGCCCTTTGTCAACTTATCAACCTCTTGAATTGAACGCAAACACACCGCCGGGACATGAATACCACTCGCGGAGATGTTGTACTGAATTGAATGTTCGTACAAGACGACGATTGGGAACAAACACGCTTTAGAGACTTGCGGGATTAAAAAGACAACGCCGAGAAACCAGACGAAGAACCACAATCGCACTGGTGAGTATAAATCCATGTAGTATCGGATCTCAAGCGCGATTTTCAACGCAATGCCGCAAATAATCGCAATCGATATCATCAATATTGCCGAATAATGCGACAAATTATCATCTCTCCAATCGAAAACGCCAATAATTCTCTCCAAAGGCTGCGAAATTAAATCCAAAGGCACGATAACCGCCAAACACGGACCGGATAAAATTTTCGGCGCCTGAACTTGATCGAGCGACATTGCCGTTTTAGTGATTGTCTTCACCACGTTTATGCAAAACGCCAACAATTTTTTGACGATTTTCAAAACGGCGTCCATTGGATTCGATTTCGACGAAAGCGATTTTATCACGTTTCGTAATTTCTGGACCGGATTGTTACCGGAGAGCTCGGCGTTTTCACGGTCAGCCTTGATTCTTTTTGCGGCTTTATTCCCGACGACTCTCGACGCTTCTTTGTGTGATTTCCCCATGTGTACTAATCTCGAATATTCGTACAAATCCTCAATCTCTTCGTCGATTTCTTTTTCAATCGCTTTCGTCTTCGCAAACTCGTCGATGACCTGCGCTCGTAAGATTTCCTTCTCTGAACCGTCCTCATTAATTCCAAAGCACGATACTGGCGCGTCGTCTTTATCCTCCACAATTCGCGACGTGTAACCGACGAATAAAAGACCCACAACGCACAAGAGGGGTAAAAATGCACCCAAAATATCTCCTCTAAGATAAAAGCACAACACGGTGTAAAAAAATGCAAAATACAACCTCAACGCGAAGGTTTCTCTCAACGGCCAAAGAGATAACCACGCGAACGATTGCATGACAATGTGTGGAAAGCCGAGAATGGCAATAGTTAATCGAGATAAAGCATTTATGATGCCAATTACTGTATCCTCTGGTTTTTCTTTCGGTCTTTCCAACGGCATTTGACGCAAATACCAAGAACTCTTCTTTATCATCGGAGTAAATTTCAACACGATGCGGCAATATCCTTGCCATTTCTTCGTCGCTGTTTTCTTGTTCCTCTCGCGCATGAACATTTCACGTTCCACATCGACTAAATCTTGTGCAGAGAGACCATCTTCGTCCGTTGGGATGACGTTAGCCCACACGTCGAGTTCGTGATTTTCACTCGCCAAAATATTTGAGAGCGGGACGCACGCGACGCCAACCGGCTTGGTAAATGCAGTCGTCACGGGATCTCTCGCGAACAAAACGACGCGAATTTCACCCATGATTTCGGTGACAGGAAAGGTGGCAGACTCGAAGGCCGTCCGGAAGTTTTCTTCGAAGCTCTCCAAAATGACTGCGCACGAGATGTGCGTTCCAAGTAAGCCTTCATCTTTTTCATTCGCATTCTTGAGTACATTCTGTTTGTAGTGCATATCCTTGACTGGGTTCCCCGAATTTAAGACACCGCCGATAACAGATTTGATTTGAATGCTTAAATTCCCAATTCTCGGACGAGCCGCTCCAAAAGTGTTCTCTAAATCTGCGGGTGGAAGCGATCGACGGCCGATGGAGTACGCGACTTCAGCGTGACCGAGTTGTTTTCCAGCTTTATTCAAAAAGCCGTACACTGTGGTATTTTTCAACGGTACCAATTTTGCCCACGTCTTTCTCATTTCACCAATAGCTAAACCGGAGGTGTTGACCGTAAATTCACCGATTTTGGTGCCGCCGACGTAAAATTTCTTCAACGCAAAGAAATCTTCCGCTTTTATCGTGAGCGCTTCATCTGGATCGTCGAGTTCTCCGTCCCCGTCTTCATCGATAAAACTCATACCACCATCATCAGCTCCATCTTTCCCGTAGAGATATTTTTGAAACTGCTTCCAAGCTTTTACGAGCGCGACGCCAAAGTATACGCTCTTTAGTTCAGCGACTACGCGAACGCGAAAACTCGTGGTCATTGGATTCATCGGTAACGAGAAAACTTCCGTATCAAATTCAGCAGTAGACTTGATATCTTCCTGCACTCTACCCTTGACTGGTAGTAAGTTTGTGTTTGTCGTCAAGTTGACGTACACGTCCGTAGATTTACGGTACGCTGGAAGTGCTATGTTACGAATCCGTAAAATTTGAACGTAGAGATACAACGAAGGATCGTGAACGTTGAGCATCTTTTTATCCGCGTCGATGACGGGTGCTTCCATAATTTCCGCAAACGGAGGACGCGAGAAAGATATCTGAACAGAAACTAAACCTGATGGAATCATCATTTCTCGATCTTTCGGATCTGGTCGATATATTGCAACTTCCGAGCTCGTCCAATCTCCATTCGCCTCGACGTTTAATAAATTGACGTGTCCTCTTCCCATTTCAACTTGTCCGGAAAAGTTTCTGTCGACGCAACACAAAATCAATTCTTTCGCCCCAGGTCTAACGAGAAGTGTAAACGTTTCTCCTAAACCTTCGTTCCAAACAGGTGTGGATGTATCGTATACCACGGATGTTGCAAAGCGCTCAAACTTTGGCGCGTTATCGACTTGGAGGGTAACGCTGGGATCACACAAATCTTTACTCGTATTTCCAACCGGTAACAAATATCTCCCTGCCAACACTCTGACGTGACATCTCCGCGCGTACTTTGTCAAATTTCCTGAATCCTCCAATGTTATAGAACCGAATCCTCCACACGCGTCTAAAATTTTATTTTGCGTTTCCAAAGGTTCCATCATTCTCGCCACGGAAACTTTTAAAAATCCAACGTCCAGTCGACGTTCATAATCTTCAAAAACAACCTCTTCGCCGGCACTTCGTGGACTGATTCTCGTTCCTAGCGGTAAATTAAACGTTCGGTACGAGCCATCTTGCGGTAAACATTCCAATGGAATACCGCATGCGCCACAGAAGTCATCCGCATTCCCAAAATCGCGATCGAACACGGTAAACACGAGCGCCGAATCATTACTGGTGAGATCAACGAGATACCTCTCGTCCCAACGAGGAAAGCACGTGTCATTTTTAACTTTCGTTTTGTATCTCTCTTTGGCCGGCATAGAATCACCTCCAATTTTAACGTACGCATCAGATCCCGACCATCCATCCATTGGCGTAATGTTCGAAGCTTCCATAACGTGAACGTAGTATCGACCTCGTCTCTCGTTTTGCATCGCACTTCGTTCGGCCGGGGTGAACGATTTAAAACTTTTCTTCAATCGCTCGTCGAGTTTTCTTTCTTTCGCCGATAAGCTGAGATTCTGATCTTGTTTCCTCTCAACGAATGTAGACGATGTCGCGCCGTGTCTTGCCGCCGACCGACCTGCGATCCAAGGCTCCAACGGATCTTCGCTCCCCTCGTTCACTTGCAAAGCGTGCCAGTTTCCATTCACACCGAGCGCTGGCAACAGTTTTGGCGGCCGTCGAAACGCCATCTTCAGAGTACCTTCGCCACCGCCTTCTTTGTTTTTCTCCATCCGTTTTTTGGACATCATTTTTTTCAACTCTTTTTTCTTCGCGTTTTGGGTCAAACCTTCGCGCGATCGTAAAGAGTCGAGCGACCCGGCTGGCTCCACTTCCAAAGTGATTTCTCTCCAATGTCCATCGAGCGGGCACAGCTCGATGGGTACCGCACACGTCCCAATGAGCGATTTCTTAGAATCAATTTCAGACGGGCCTTTCAAATCCCAAATCTTAAAGACAATTTCCTTCGAACACCAAGAACCATCATTATCATCATCGCTCCCACTCTCCACCTTGGGAGCAGCACCGTTTTCCTCGCTTTTACCACCGTCGTCTATATCCTTTCCTTTCGTCTTCTTCAAAATTTTCTTCTTTTTTTTCGGTGAAAACGAGGCAAACATCCCTCTCCTCTCTTCTTCCTCTTCTACTTGTTCGCTGAATATTGGAAATGAGAACGACTCGCCCTCTCCGGCGTTCCACACAGGATCCACCGTATTCAAAATAGGTCTCGTCACTCCAACGTACTCGCTCCCATCCTTCTTCTTCACGTGCACGGATACGACTGGATCCACCGTCCCGCCCCCGGCTTTCTTCGATCTCGATCGCGACAACCGTTTCGCTTCGTATTTTTTATACAGCTTCTCGCACTCGAATATCTTGACCTCTAAATCTCTCGACACCGAGGCTGGGTTGATTGAGGATGCTCTCTTGCTCATCTGCTTGATTAAAACGCCCGGGCCAAAAGATGCGAACGACGAGGACTTCTTCGCGTCTTTGTTTCTGTTCCCTTCTTCTTCTTCTTCTTCTTCTTCTTCTTCTTCTTCTTCTTCTTCTTCTTCAAAGTTATCGTTGACAACAAAATTGAGCTCGTTATAGTCCTCCACTTGGACGCTGTTCAGTTTTTCCTTTAGCGCTCCCACCTTTTTTTTCACGGAGTTCCCACGGACCGTCTTCATCTTCATCTTGTTATTAGCAGGATCGTGGGCATTATCTCTCGTTGGCGTCATCGATGACGACGACGACGCGCTGCTCTCCTCCTCGTCAAAACTGCTTTTCTTCTTCCTTCTTCTTCTTCGTCTGTTTAATTTATTACACTGTGGAGAAAATATCCTACTCCAACGGTGTGTTCCAAGAAGAAATAAGCGAGTAAATCGAAATTTTAACGAAGTTAACGCAAAGAAAGATGTGGCCAAAAATCGATTTTTAAGCGCAGAAGTTGTATGTATTTTACAGCAGTTTTTCGTATTTAAAACAGACCGAGGATGACGATACGTGCATTTCCGATTATCGCATGCGCTTGAAGTTTTGCGTGTCTTCATCCATGCTGCCGTCCATGCCATTATCATCATCATCTTCTTCTTCTTCTTCCTCGACGATTCCGAAGTCACCTTCGGTTTCTTCTTCGATTTCTCGAAGGCCGAGTTGCGTGTCCAACTTGGCGAGCTCTTGCATGACGGTATTCATTTCCGCTTCGATGACTTCCATGTTCGCGCGGATAAATTTGGTATCAGAAACGACAAAGTCGGTGTCGTCACCGACACTTCTATCATCGTTAGTGGCATTCCTTTTGTCGATAATCTTTGCGATCGAGTTATCCGGTTTAAACACGACCGTTTCGTTTTCTTTCTTCACGCTCGGTTTCTTTAAATTCTTTCCGACGCCATAGAGCAAAGAGGAGAGCATGCCTACGCCTTTGTTTGTCTTGTTACTCTCGTCTGCTTCAACTTTGTTTACATCAGAGACATCGTTAATAGCGCTATCGGTAGTCTCAGAAGCGTCATCTTCATCCGACGAGGACGAGACTTCATCGCTATCGTCTCGCGATTTGAGTATTTTCAAAACGGCTCCAGTCGCGGCGTCCCCTATCCTCCCCGCTTGTTTACTCAAATTCTTCGCAAACTTAGTAATGTCCTTTTCAAGCACTTCTCTCGTTTTCAGACTAATCATGGATCGGTCAAAAGATTCGGTAGTGTCGACGTTTTCTTTCTTCGCTTGTTGCTTGAAGGAGCTCGCAGCGAGGATGATTTCCGTTCGGACTTGCGTGTCTTTGAACTGGAGCGATCTGAACAAACCTTGCAAACCAGCTTGCATTTTCTCGAGGACGGCTTCTTCTTTTTCGATTTGATCGATAGGCGCACCTTTCGCTTTTAATCTTTGCACAGTGCCCAACTGCCTCTTAATGCTCGTTTGTTGTCGCTCGATGCGTTTCTGCAAACCAAACATGTCCGAAAGAATCTCTCTCGATTTGTCCAACGATTGGCCGATACTCTCACCAATCTTAGCGGCTCCGCCCTGTTTAACTTCTAATTCAGCTGGATCGACGCTGAAAAAATCGTATTTTAAACAGTCTAAAGCCGACGGTCTATCCGTGTTATCATTGTTATTGCTCAGCAGCTGTTCGCCGCTTTTCGCCGTTTTCTTCTCCAACCAGTACGGACGCCCTTTCAAGAGTTCGGCGGCTAATTTCCAACCAGCATCGCCCCCGGCGTCTAAAAGAGCCGTCTTCGATCGCCCGAGCTGTCCTTTATTTTGTGTTCTCCACAAATCCAAATCGTAATCGCACTTTTTCAATCCTCGGTTGAAGCTCGACAAGCCTCGATTGGTTCGTAAACTTGGCAACGCCAACTGCATGAGGATAACGCCCGCGGAGTACGAATCAAATCGATCGGGTAAGTACTTTACCCACGCCGCGCTACCCGCGGCGTACGCGAGAGGACCAAGCAACTTGCGTAAATCTGGAGCGTCTTCGGTCGGAATCAAAAACTCTTCCGGTGGCGCGTACTTTGGATCCATGATGGTTTCATCTGGGGCAAAGTTTGTGCCCGTGCGAAAGCACGCACACGCGCCTAAATCGATGAGCTTAAACTCCGGTTCTTCCATCATGACATAATCCTTCACTTTCCTCTCGTACATAGCGCCACCGCCATTTTCTTCTCCTCCTTCTCTTCCTGAACCTTTACTCCCGCCTCTTCTAATCGAGGATAAACTTTCGCTGAGAAATTTCCCCGTGCCTTCCAAAACGTTTTTCCCTCTGTTTTTCTCGTCGTACGCTTCGCAATCCGCCAACACGAGATTGTGCGGCTTTATATCTCGATGGACTAAACCAGCGCTGTGCATGGTCGCTAAATTCGTGAGTAACTGTTTCATGACTTTCTGCGCAATCTCCAGTTCGCACGCCGCGTCTCCTTTGCGCACGCCTTTTCTCTTCAAAAGGTTCTTCGCCAATCCGGAGGGATAATCCGACTGTGCCATAAACTGCGCCAACGTCCGATCGCCTTGATACTTCCACACCAACCACAACCCTTCTTTCGCGGTTAAATCGTTCATTTGATTCGTATCCATCAACTTTTTCCACTCGTCGTACGTCACTCGATAGCTGCCTAAAAACTCCGCGCACGCCCCTTTCGCGTCTCGAGAAACGCGACCGTTCATCCAATTCTCAATCTCTTGAAGCTCTGCCGCGCCTTCTACGTTTAGTTTTGGTCTCTTCAATACCACTCTCTCTTTCCCTCTCCAGATTGCCTGGTAGACGATCCCGAACGATCCTTCTCCTATTTGTCGTTCTATTTCGAATTCGTGGCGTTTGAAATTTCGTCCCACTTGTGCTTTTATTTTTATTCTCGTTTTCTGTTTTGTTGCGTTCGTCGTATTTCTTTCTCGAAGCAAACGCCCACCCTTTCGTCGATCTCCTCCTCCTCCTTCAAAAGAAGAAGAAGAAGAAAAAGACGACGTCGCAAAGCTGGCACCGCCACCGTTCATCGCGGACGCGCTCGCTTTTGTGGTCGTTGTCGTCGCACTTCCTTCTCCTCTTCTTCTTCTTCTTCTTCTTCTTCTTTTCGTTTGGGCGTCGACGACGACGGCAAAATTTCTTCTCGACGTAACTAAAGAAGACAAAGACAAAGAAGAAGAAGAAGAAGATACCGGTGGTGCTGATCCGACTCCCACTCCCACAACGCGCATGATGATGCGAGAGAGATCTTGTTGTTCTCTTTGTCCTTGTTGTTGTTCTCTTTGTCGTTCACTCAGCCGCAAGTAAGAAGAAGAGCGCTCTCTTTTTTGTTGCGTGTGTGTGTGTTCAAAAAGTGTCTTCACCCGAGCGTGAATATAAGAAATGTGTGGTTTGTGTGGTGTGCACTGGGTTTGTGGTGAAAATCAGTCCAAAACTTCTTCTTTGTGTCTTCTTCTTTGTGTCTTCTTCTTTGTCTTCTTCTTCTCGAGGACAGACAGAGCTTCGCCCTTTTTTTATTTTTTTATTTTTTTGACTTTTTTGCAAGCGGGATGCTTTCTTGCTTTTTTAACACAATAATGCTTTCTTGCTTTTTTAACACCCTTTTGACAAAGAACAAACATAAAAAGAAATCGCGCGTCATTCTCTTGCATCATCATCCGTTTGCGCAAGAAGAAGAAGACATCATCATCGAGCAAATTTCTGCGTCCCCTCAATTGACCCAATTTTGAGGAGGATGTTTGGGAGCAGTAGTGGTGGTGGTGGACCATCATCATCATCTGGTAAGAAGGAAAGTACCAACACTGAATACGGCGCCATCATTTTCGGTGGTCATGAAGAAGCGCCGCGGAGAAGAGAAGGAGAATGGGATATCACACACGAGAAGGAGGGAGACGACGTAAACGACGACGAAGAGCTTTTCGCGAGCGGAAGAAGAAGAAGAGAAAACGATTGGGTAAAGAAGAAGACGGTGTTTTTGGGTTTGTGTTTCGTCGCGGCCGCCGTTTTTGGATGCGCTGCTGCTGCGAATCATTACTCGTCCGTGTCAGCGTCGTCGTCATTTATTATTAATAATAATAATAGTGATGAATCTCTTGGTGCTTCTTCTTTCGTACCAAAACTGGGAATGTCCAACTGGCGCAGATGGAACGGAGAAACTGTGGGCGGAACACCTGGGATCAACATTCTCTTCGTAAAAACGATTAAAACCGGGAGCACGACAATAGCTGGTTTATGTAGAAGAATCGCGAACAGACACGGGTTGAACGGCGCGCGCACCGGATACAACCAAAACGGAAGCACGGAGATCGACGATAAACAAGAGCCGTATGTATACGCAGACCATAGGATGTTCAAGCAAACCGAAGGAACTTTGAGTAAGTTGGACCATCCAACGTTTTTACTCACGAGCATACGAGATCCCGTGAGCAGATTTATTTCCGAGTTTCAATACGTCATGGACGCGAAGGAATCACACGATAAAGATTATCGAGTGCCAGACGAGTTGCTGCCAATGCCGGTGACGAATGAGGAGTGGGAGTCGAGGTTGCTTACATTTTTGAACATGCAAACGTCGATTGATCACCAATACGATTACATTGGGAGTCAAAAAGCGTGCGATAACAAATGGTCACCCGCCGGGGTTGTCAATTTATACGATCACGTCGTCGTTTTGGAGAGGTTCGACGAGAGCATGATAGTTTTGAAGAACATGTTAGGCTTATCGAACTCGGATTTACTGTATTTACGAGCGAAGGAGAACGATTATACGTGGGGAGGCGGGGGGTTGTCAGCGGCCACGTTGGCGAAGGTGAAGAACGCGTTGAGCGCTTCGAGAGACTACGCTTTGATCGATCAGGCAAATCAACGGTTAAACGGACACATTTCCCAAATCCCCGATTTCAGCGAACAAATGAGCGCGTATAAAAACTTGTTAGCTGGTGCCACGGCGCAATGCAGCCAGTACGCGCCCACGGGTATTACAGTAGGTGACTTTAACCAGTGCTTGTACGAAGACCAAGCGTGCGGCGACGAGTGCCTCACCGCGTACGGGTCGTAGTAGTAAAAGTACCACCCCGTACATTGCATGCGAGCGGGCGATACCATCAATGGTGGTGCGAGAACGCTAAGTACGATCGTATGCTGGTGCATGTACTCATCGTAAAATATAATAATAATAATAATGACCATATAGTAATAATAATGACCATATAGCGAATATACTCATCATTTTGTGCATCTACTCGTACTGTTTACACCTGTACACGAGTTTTTTTTTTTTTTT
>ERZ651776.2482-NODE-2482-length-19962-cov-4.583304_pt1 | contig 19962 bp, 12 predicted proteins | sample MGYA00514761_ERZ651776 | MGnify/ENA metagenome assembly ERZ651776 | reverse complement strand
CGGCGGCGGCGGCGCCCGCGCCGTCGACAAGAACACGGCGGCCGCGGCCTGCGGGCTGAAGAGGGAGGGGAAGACGAACGTCGTCAGGGGGGAGGCTGTTTTTGTGGCGGTTAATACTGTCAAGGAGGATGAGGATGGGAGTGTCATGTTTACGAAGATGAAGGTGACGGAACAGGATCAGGTGCAAAGTGGACGGCAGCAGCGGCAGATTAATGAGGCAGGTGAGAAGTGGGTGGGTGCAACGAGTGGGTGCCAAAGAGGGAATGCCACGATGAATGCTACGATGAATGCTACGATGAATGCCACGATGAATGCCACGATGAATGCCACAGAGGGAATGCCACTCGCAGCATTAACTCGTAACGCCCACTCGCAGTATTCACTCGTAATTCCACCCTCCCCTCCCGCGTACCATTGAACAATTACTAACAACATTTGCAACATTGACACTCGTGTTGTACACTCGTGTTGCACCTCATTTCATCTCGCTATCACACAGAAAAACCATCTTCTTCGGGCCGTACTCAGAAGCTCCACCCAAACTCCAGGGAAGTGACATCGCGTACGATCCGTCTGTCAAAGTCAGACTCCCCCGCCGAGAAGATATTGTCCCACCTACTGAGTCAGTCAGATCTAAAGGAGTCAAGCGCCACCCGTACCGTCGATCCGGCACCGCAGAATGTCCTCCATCAATGCGACTCTATAACTCAGGAAGTTGTCACCGAACTCCTCAAACAGCAGAAGAACCAACCTTCCACTCAGGGATGCGTGAGAATGAGAGTCGGGAATGCGACTGTCGTGTTTGTTAGGAAGGTCGGAATCGCGGAACTCAAGAGGTTTAGGAGGGATTTTGTGAAGTGGGTTGGATTGCACCCACCCGAAGGAGGGGGGAAGGACACGATAGTGGAGGAGTTCTTGAAATATGTCGTTTTGCAGATACAGTGAAAAAAGTGAGAGGGTGGGTTGGGGGTGGGGGGGTCGTCTGATTTGGGTTTTGTTTTTTTTTTATTAACTGGTTAAAAAATAATAATAAAACGTCCTTATATGTATGTGTCGAGACGAGCTGGTGATAGAACTATGGTACTATGGTGAATGTTAATAGATGGAGGTAGTTTGCAAAAAAAATGTGGACTTTTCTGTCTCCTTAAAGCTTCTTTCTGACAAAGCTTCTCTCTAGCCAAAGCCTCGCTTCCCGGCACTGGTATCAGCAGGTTGGTTCCTCGTCGGCTTTCGAAGCGCCTCGAGCTCCTTTCTCGCGTTCAGTCTCTCCTCCTCTGATTCCGATAATATGCCGGGAACGTCAATGGCATCGAAGGTGAATTGAATCCCGTTCCTCTCCGCCTCGGTCAACTCAGGGTGCCAAACGCGAAGCATCAGAATGTAGCGGACTGAGGGGGTCGGGTTTACGGCGGAGTGAAGAATAGAAGTGTCGAATAGCGTTACCTCGCCGTTTTCCCAGGCTTTTTCCACGTTGCCGACAGTCAGAGTACAACGATTTCCGGTTTCGGGGCAAGGGGGAGGAATTATTAGACCCAAATGACATGTCAAAATGAAATTGCAGCTACCAGTGGTGTGTCAGTCATGTGATGGTGAGAAAATATTTTAAAGAGTAACCCCTTTTCTTCCTATCAGCTGGCGCGTGCGCAGTTTCTTTCATAGCAATCGAATCACAGCAGGATGTGTGTGACCATGGCTTTGGCACTTTTTACAAGCACACACCACTGACCTGTCTGTGTGGACCCCTATTTCACTCCGTTCGTCCATTCTTGCGAAAAATGCCTCCACGACAGGGTTTCCCTCAAGTTCCCGAAGAATTTTCGTCGTTTTCGGGAAAATCCTTGTATTTATGGGATCCCAAGTGGTCCTATCGCATAGAACTAGCGTCTTCCAATCAGGACCATAACTGGCTGCTGATTCTGAGTCCGCAGCAGAGACCCAGACATTGTTTCCCTCTGATATCTTGGAGCTTTTGGTCATTCGCTTAAACTCGGACAAGATCTTGGGATGGGCCCTGGAAAGTTGAGAGCACCAAGTATGGTGATGATATTCGCTGGTAATGGGCCAAAATGGTTTGGCTGTGAAATAAAAAATTAGAATTCGAATTAGAATAGAATTAGTGTAGTGTGGGAAATTCATTGTGAGTGCCGAAGGCCAATGTTAGAGTTCAGAGTGTGCGTTGCAGAGTGAATTATGCGTAGTGTGCAAGGCAAAGAGTCAATGCGATGCATCAAACCCTAACCAGCACAGCACTTTGCACAAATGTTTGTTACCTGTAAGATTGGGAAGAAATGACCTAGCCTCTTGTTTCATCATTCTGTCGGAATCCACCAATTGCTGAGTAAGAATCTCTCCGCTCTTTATGTTATCCCAGCTGTCTATCACTCTGGAAACATCACCAGGAAGTTGGGTTAGATGCGCACGGACGACAGAATGAAAAGAAGAAGAGCGATCCAGAGAAGGGAGGTTTTGAGGGTCGTAATTTTTTGACGAGTAAAGGGGTCCTATATAAAAGTGATCACGCAAGGGCAGCGGTGCGCGAGTGAATGGTTGAGAATGGAGGATAAGAAGACACACAGTTACTGTCCTCATCATCACCCACGACATCATCGAGGAATTTTTGGAAGATTAAACACGTTGCGCGCCAGATACTTTGTCTTTTGTCGTGATATATTGGTGGCTCCTCCCTTTTGATGACTTATTACGAAGGAATCTGCCTTTGTTGGTTAAATCAGTTTAAAATTCTTAAATTCCAAATCAATTTTCTTTTTGAGGGAGCGAGGTGACTAAAAACCTTTTTGGAGCTTTTTCCCTCTTGCCTTAACTCCCCCCAGCAGGTGCAGCAGGCAGGCAAAGCAATATATGTGGGTGATTGTTCTGACGTCTCTCGCTACTCTAGCTGCATTCATTCCGACGGACTCACTTCGGCTTGGGCAAACAAACATAATTCTCCCTGAAACTGGTAAAAAAAGTGCCCTCGGCACCTGGTCATGGGGAAATCGTTTGCTCTACGGCTATAGTAATGAGAGAGATGAAGCTATAATTGCCACATACTTGGAGGCTCGGCGGAATGGTATTTGTATGTTTGATACTGGAGACAGCTACGGCACTGGTGGGCTACAAGGGAATGCAGAGCGACTCCTGAGAGAAGGTGAGGAAAGATTCAAAATTGTTGAAGATTTCTATAGTGCCCCGCCTGCAATTTTCATCGCCAAGATTGCAGTCTATCCTTGGTTGCTTTCTGCTGACAGCTATTACCAAAAGATTTTGCAATCAAGAGAACGTCTTGGGTTCGGGGAGGGGGAAGCTGATAATGCCAATCACTTCATACCATCAATGCACTGGAGCCCTCGAAACTATGCTCCCTGGCAAGTCAAACCAATATTAGAGGGTCTCGCGACGGCCTTTGAAGAGGGTTTATGCAGCGGAATTGGTGTGTCAAATCTAGGTCCCAACGAGTTGTTAATTTGCGCCGATTTTTTTCAAAAGCGAGATGTCCCAATAGCAGCCAACCAGATTCAATGCTCTCTTGTCAGCAATTTTGAGGCGGATGTCGAAGGTGCGCTCGCAGTCGGGCTTGACATCGGTGTGGATACGCTTGGTTACAGTTGTCTTGGTTTGGGCGTTTTGGGAGGTAACAGACCAGGGGGGTTACGAGGAAGCTTTTTCGAAGCTCTCCAGGGTGACCCTGGTGGGAAGATTCTTTTGGAGGAGGTTAGGAAGATCGGGGAAGAGAACGGAGTTCCCACAACAGTAGTAGCTATTGCATGGGTCCGTAAGCGGGGGCTTATCCCTTTGTTTGGTGCGCGTGGAGTCACACAACTGAAGGAGAATATTGCTGACTTTGATTTTGTCCTGGGAATCGATGCAGAAGAGCGACTTGAAAAATGCAGGAAAAAACTCACGAAAATGGCAGTAAGGAACGCTTTTATGACACAATAGATTGAGAAGGAACGTAAATTTCTAGCCAGATAGTTGCAAATCGAATGTATTTTTTTTGAAAGACGAAAGCTTAAAACAACAATAACCCTGTGTCCATCTGTTGGATAATTGGAATTGATTCACAATTCCAATTCTTCGCAACACAACCTCTGACGACAGCTTTGAGGCGGGACCAACCACCAGGGCCAAACAGGAAGATTTTTCCTCCTCGGCCTTCCCATTTTGGCCATTTTTTGGCAAAAAAAATCACTCCGAAGGTCGAAGTGTCAGGCAAGGAAGGGAAAATTCCTCTTTCCTGCTCTGAGCTGTTTTTGACAAGGCAAGAATTGGAAGAAAATTTTCATTTCGTTTACTTAAATACATTTTTGGTTTACATTTTCCTTTAATTATATTATTTTAATACTAATTTAATTCAATTTTTATTTATAGTTTTAAAAAAAATATAATTAAATTTATTATATTTTATAATAAAATTTAATTTTTTAAAAAATATATAAAATTATAATATAATTAATAAATATATTTGATATTTATAGATTTAAAATAATTATAATATATACATAAGTGATACAATAAAGTAAAGTTGTATATCAAAAATGTATTTAAACTAATTTCAATTTTATCAAAACTATTTTGGCTAAAAAATAACGCTGAGAATCATGAAACGATGGTTTGAATGTACTGAAGAAAGTCAGAGGCCCTAACATAGGGGCGCATAAAGATGTCGTTTTATTTTATATGAGAAGATGTCGTCTTTGAAAGCTTCAAATCTTTTTTTTTGCCAATTTTTCAGCAACCAGAAAGGGTCGCGAGTAAACAAAAACCGCAGCCCCAGTGACAATGGTGGCTCTATCGAGGACAATCTTGGCCGTTTCTATGTTAATCTTTTCTGTTTTGGCTGCAAACTCTCCCCCCACTCCCAGTATAATTCGTGTCCGAAAGGCGACAGGAGAGATGATGAGGATAAAGTGCGATGAAAGTACGACCATCCAATCGATCGCTGGTGGTGATAGACTTTACAGTTCTCCCGATTTCTCTGGGCCAGCTCTGAGTGGAAATATTGCTGAGTTGGCGCTGAAGAATGGGACAATACTTTATGCTGCTGCTACTACCCCCAGAGGCACTCCCCCCCCCAAAGGCGCACCCCCAACTACCGCAACCTCCAGTGCAACTGGCAGTTCTCCCTTTTCTATAAGTACTCCTCCTTCCACCACCGCTGACTACTTTGAGCCCTTTCCAGAGAAGAGCAAAAAGGGTCACGAAAAAATGCTGCAATGGGCACGAAGGAATAGCCGCCGCAAGGGACAGAACAGCTTTGACTCCTTGTCCAAAATTACTAGCAACTTGCATAAAGTCGAGGTAGAGGAGCCGACTAAACGAAATACGAAGAGAATAATGATGTGTGAGGTGTGCGCGGGTCGGTTTTCACATGGCGGGAGCAAGGGGCGGTGTGCCCTCCTTTTTGGCCGTTTGTTAGAAGAGAATGAGAGGGCAATGGGGGGGGAGAAAAGGAAGGACCAGTTTGCCGCGGTTGATTGCGTCTACGAGCCGAGCTCCAGTGGCGACGATTTCTACGATCCCTCAGGAATCGACTTAGCAGAGGATTATGGCGAGGGCAAAGGGGAGCTGGCCAGGGTGCTTGAATTGGCGGATTCTCTAGAAATAGTTCCTGTTGGGTGGATCTACGCTTACGAACAGAACGAGGCGCGTGCGAAGGCGAAATTACCCATGATGGCCAGAGATGTCTTGACCGCGAGTAGATTGCAGAGCAATTTTATGCGAAGAGCGAGGGGCTCCTCTGCTTGTGCTGGTGCTCGCACCACTACAGCCTCCTCCATGGCCGAGAAGGCTGCCAAGGAGTTTGTGACGATCGCGGTCAACAGCGAAACCTCGAGTTCCGAACCATTTCAAGTGAGTGATCAGGGCGTTCAGATGGTGTTCGAGGGGGTAGTCTGTGGCGGCGACGTAAATGCGATAAGCGATGAGCTGGTCCTGAAGACAAGTGCTCCTGTGATAGTCGATGGAGTCGAAAAAGAGGAGGTAGACAGCGATCTTTTCCTGGTGCCCACAGGTATCCTTGGCGGAAAGGGGGGAAAATTTGTAGGCCTGTCCATTAAAGGAGGGGGAAAAAAGTTCGCGCTCAAGAAGAAGGAGAGGATGTTCCTCAAGAAGTTGATAGCAGCGGATGGCACCAGCGACGAACAAGTACTCGATTTCTTGCGTGACTTCCGTGTGCTTTTCTTTTTCTGGGATAAACTCGACAAGAAAGGGAAGACAAAAATCATCAAGAGCGTAAAGAAAAAGAGAGGAGAATTGGGAGAAGAATTCAGAGATAAACTTGCTGCCCTCTGTTCGAAGAAGCATTAAAAAAGTAGCCTAGCTCGGAATTTCGATGTTTAGTTGTAGAAACTCTGTCCCTGCCGTTTTGTTGCAAACAGATTCCTTGCAAGGAGAAGGTGCAACTTTCACAGCGATGGAAGCCATTTGCGCAAAACTTAGCGGAGACATTTGCACGAAAACTAGCTAGCACAGTAGCCCCTCCCTGTGCGATGCGATTTTCGAAAAGTTGCAAGTTGCAAGCAGAGCAGGGAACAAAAAATCTCAATGAAGCCATTGAGATTTTTCAAATCGTCCCGCCGCTAGAGTGTGTTGTCCTCCAATAATTGAAGGGTAACCAAAGGCTCATCACATCATCAACCTTTTCTCAACCTTCCTTTCTCATGAAAGCTGTCGCAGCCAATTTCAACCTCGTGCCTGTGTCAAATCCAAAATTAAACATTCCGCATCCTGCAATCACAACCAATGAGGCGAAAAGGCGCGTTCTAGCTGGGACTATCTGCTTCGGTAAACGCCTTCGCACTATCGGCACAGCGTACGCAGAAGCAGCTGCCGAAGTCAAAACGTTGAAGAAGGAACTGCTGTTGTCTTCGCTTTCATTACTCCCTCGTATGGTTCCATGCACTCCAGTCCGGGAAGGCGTAATCTCAGCCAAACCATTGCGTTCTTCTTTACGCCGGGCAAATCTGTCAGCCCTAGCGCGGTTCCTTTCCCCGATTCCCATCCTTTATGAAGGTTTGTTCGGGGGTAAGTTTTTGACAGATTTTTAATGTCCCTGCGACTTCGTCTTGAATAAAAACCAAATTTTTAGGTAACCAGCTCACGCTGCAAGGACTAAAAATTCTGAGAGAGGTTAATTCTCCTCAAATGAAGAGGTATCTTCAAAAACATCGACCATCGACCGATACTGACAGAAAATATGCCCCGAGCGAACGATCTAACTATCTGATTTTTGTGTGTGTGTGTGTGTGTGTGTGTGTGTCAATTAGCCTTATCATCACACCAGTGTTCGCTTTTGAAAGACTCGTGGTAACACGTGGTAAAAAAAGGATGCCGCCAAAAAAGGCGTATGGGCGTTCTCGTGCGCTGCCCTCAAAAAATAAGCGACCTAAGGCGGGCAAGACTTCTGATGATACTGAAAACAGCGGACTTGCCAGATGGGGAAACTCAATCATGTCTTTTTTTTCTCGGAGTGCAGATGGCTCACCCCTGGAGAGCGGCAAGACGACAAAGAAGGACAGAAGGGACAGGGACAAGAAGGATCCCTCCAATGACTCGAACGACGATTGTGTGCTTATCGAAGCTACGCCCAATAACGGGAATACGATGAGCCAGCTGTCTGAACTCAGTGCGATTGACAGTAGTGACGATGAGAAGAAAACAAGCTCTGAAGAAATGAGGTCAGCAAAACTGATCCAATCGACATCTTCGACAAAGCTTCCTCGCAAGGACGAATTTTCTTTGCCTTCAGTCCCCCCGATGGTCAAATTGAGCGAGGCTGCAACATTTAGTTCCATAAAATCGAAGAAAACGACGGAGCTCCAACAAGCACAAGGACAGCAAGGTCAATCAGTAGGCCAACGTAGACAATCACAGAGACAAAAGAAAAGTCGTCAGTACCTTCCACTCGGGCTGACCCTCCGCCCACTGGTCTATTCCAACGGTGAGAATGGCGAAGGCGGGGAAATCCGGACTGGTCCTAGTTCCCACAACATTGGAGAGGACTCCATAGGCAAGACGATGGGTCGCTGCCCTACTTCTGGTCCTCCGCCTGAGAGTGCCATCGATCTCCCTATCTTCCCCAAAATTAAGCTTACGGACGGGATAAGCAGGAAACAACTTGTAGTCGTCGCAGTTGGAGGTGGATGGGTAGAGGTCCGGTTAGGGGAAGGGGTGAGAAATGCAAGTAAGGTAATCCGTGGGTGGTGCTGGAGAGGAGAGGGGAAAGACGAGAAGAACGGAGGCGTAGTGAGCATCCGAGTCAGCCGTTTGTGCGTCAAACCGGGACCGGGGGTCGACACAAAGACCCCAGAAACGGAGGAGGAGCTCAAGAAAAGGACGGTCCGGATTCACCCTGGCGATGTCCTTCTCTTCAACGGATACCTAAAATGGCCAGGGTTGGCCAAGGTTAAGAACGGCATAGAGGAAGACGCGAAAGGTGTATGTTTCATGGCGGTTGGGAGGGATGTCGAGGAGGTCGTTGTTGACGACAGCCCTTCGACCTCAGTGACATCAACCAAATATTCTGAGTCCCAAATGAATTCCTTGTCTGAAATGGAATCTTTGAGTACAGACTTCAGGATCGGCGACCTAATTGTTGTAAACCCGGAAGAGAACTCTCAACGCCTTCTTTTGAACAATTCAGCTTGCGATAATTTGGCTAGCAACGGCGCCAACTGGGTGGACGAAAACATCAAAATTGCAGCCAATGAGCTCGAACAGAGCAAGGTCGATTCTTCTTCTTCCGAAGCACTCCTGAATTTCCCCTTGTTCGGCTTGGTAACAGCCATCTCGGGGGATAGCAATTCTGTCGAGGTGACGTTTGACTCGACTTACTCCGCCGGAAATAACGGAAAGAATGTTAGATCTTTTCCGTGTCCAAACAACATACTGAGGAAAATCATCGAGGGGAAGGAAGAGATCACTGGAAGGGTGTGGTTCGAGCAGTTGAAGCCCGTTTCATTTGTAAACAATGGGGACAATAAGAGAAGAAAACTTAATGGGAGTGGGAGCAGTGACAAAGACGGCAAGTCCAAAGCTGTCCCTGCTGGTGTGGGTTGCATTGTGGACGTTTTTCATGACCATGGTGTTGATCTTGACGCGAGTGCGAAGACATCCGGTCGATCTGTGACGAGAGGCCGAATCGCTCGGTGCTCTCCGATCGAGGGGAGCACAGCTTACTCGATCGATGTCTCCCCACTGTTACCGAACCTCCCCTACTTGCGAAACATTATCGTTAGCAACACGGGGGGCAGCAGCGGCGACGACGTTTCTCTTGTCTACTTTGATTCCGAAAAGAAGAATTGCACTGGCCCAGGGCTGGTAGGTTTACGTTACTTTGAAAAGATTGAAGGCTTCGGTTATTCAGAGGGGGTTGTAACTGGACTCGTCAACTCTGACGATGACGTCAACTTGGATGACGTTTCCAGCGGTGTCGGCACAGACGACGAAAAATACGAGGTTTACTGGACCGAAAGCCGCAAGTCATCGGTAAAATCCAAGCGGTCCATTCTTCTCTGGGTCATGAAGGCCGTTAGGGGGTACATGAGGGTGCATGATATTGTTGGCCCTGTGGAAGATGCTAGCGCTGACATAATGACGCAGGGAGGGCCAAGCTGGGAGCAGAGTGATGGAATGGAGAACGAAAATACCCCTGACGGCCTGACAATGATCGACGAGGAGAGCGAGGGCGAAGTGGACGGTGATCGAAAGCGAACTCGTACCCCGACTGGTGGAGCTCTGACTGGAGACGATGACAATGACGATGATGATTATTATAAGCGCGTCGTTTCCATTGCTCTCCCTTCTCCGTTGAAGGCAATCCGACCGAGTACTATCCAGCGTCAGAATATCATTGGTGGCAAGCTTTTCCAACCAGGAAGTGATTTAAGAAACTTGCGAAACGAATTAGTTAGGCGAGCAAGAGAAGATGCAAGGCTCTTATTAGACCAGCAGGGGGAGCATTGCGAGGATACTGACGAGATTAGCGAAGGTTCCGACACAGGAGATGAGGGAATTGACAATATCGATGGGAACAAAAACAGCGTCGATGATAAAAAAAGCAAAGCAATCCCTAAACGCCGGAGTGTCGCTCAAGAGATCCGCTTTGCCCAGCCAATTTTTGCTCTCCTGAATTCTGCAGATAGCTGCTCACTGGGTTGCGATATTTTGTCCCAGCAGGTCAGCGTGCACGGGAATGCCATGCCACTCATTGCCGCGAGCGGGGGAGACGAGAGAGGTCTCCTCTCTATTGTAGAGGGAACGGAGGCAAGAGTAATCGACCCATCTCGTATGGAGATAACGCTGAACGCCGCCAATATGCTTCACTCAATCTTTCCGCCCCGTGAGTTTGTCAATGGCGGGGCGCTCGGTTCGGCGGGATTCGCCGTATGGGAGGATATCGAACATGTCATTTTAGGCTTATTCGAGAAGAGCTGGAAGGAGCTCATCATTAAGTTGAAGGAAGGGCATGAAGTCAACACGGACGTAATTCGATGCATTGGCGCCGAACAGACTACAAATATAAATGGGTTACGCTCTATTTGCGACTTGTTGGAGAACACCATTTCCGAGTCAAGGGAAGATTATTGCAGAATTGTCGAGCTAAGACGGCAGGAGAATGAGGGAGTGTTCGTTTCCAAGCTCGATCCGCTCCCTCCAACCTCCACAATAATCGCTCACCCACGTGACGCCGTCAAACTTCTGGCGAAAGAAGCGGTCAAGCTGTTTCGCACCTTTGCGAGAGATGTCTTCGTTGGAAAAGAGGTAAAAATAAATGCGAAGAAGGGAAAGATGGGCATCGGTCTCATTGATCGCAAAAGTCAGGAAGCTAGAGAGGCAACCATGAATCTCCTAAAACGGGTCGGAAGTTTGCTCAGTGAAATTGAGCGGACCAGACGTGTTGAAGAGAACAAGGAGGCTAACGACAGCTGCTTCATACTCAAGGAGGAAATCACGAAGGAAATAAAGGACAAGCGCGTCAGGGACTTGCTACTCTGTTACTTGACTGACGAAGCGTTGCAGACAGCCACGAGGAAAAAGATGGGAAGAGGCACCGATTTTAACGTCGACATTTACGAACAAATGCTGTAATTTAATTGTTGGGAAATGTTATATAGCGCGCAACCCCAGAAGTAGTTGAAATTGAAATTATTATGACCTGATATTTAGCTTGCTTGGAGCCGAGCGATACCGCTAGTTACTCGGCAATTAAGCCCATTTCGGGACGCAATGCTGGAAGCATTAGATATTTACATCGAGGTCCAGGAGAATAGTGGAAATCATACAAATCAACACAATGATCTGGTCAAACAGGGACTCGTACAAATGAGAAAGGGCGTGAGTACAATTTTCCACATGAGCATGTATTTGACAAATCCAAAATTATATATTCAGGAATGGTTCGAAAAAAATCTCAAGCCACATATTGATAGCGCACTATTGGTTCTGGTTGATCAACACAGTATGGTCGGTCAGCTCCATCGCCAAGACATAATAATTAACAATTTTGAGAGTCAACTCCGAACGAAAATCAATCAACTAGAGCTTTGTATCGAAAATGAGAAAAACAAAAAAAAAATAGCCTATTATGAGAGATTGGTACGAAACAAACTAAATAATGGCAAGAAACCACGCTTGCTGCCCCCAGGTATGTTGTTTGGAATAATGTGGGGAACAATATACGGATGCCAGGCTTTGTATTTGTTGATACATAGTATTATTGGAAAGGTACCCAATATTTGGTTTGTAACAACGTGTCTGTTGAACATGACGTGGTTAGTTGTTGTTGCAATGTGGTACTATTCATCTGGAAAAAAGAAATGGTATGCTTTTCTCCCATGGGTAAAAGATCAAACAGATACATCAAGATTCAAAAAATATGAATGTTCGGGTATCTTTTTAGTGTTTCCATGCTGCTTTTGTTGTTGTACACAATACGAGCTTAGGGGAATTTTTTTTCAATTTTTTGCATTGTCATAAACGTCGAATCCAAGCAAATGACATTCGTTTGTTTTAGGCGATTCGCCAATGATTCGTGGAACCCTTGGCCGAATAGCACTGCTCCGGGTCCGTGTGCATCAGAGTAGCGGGCGGCTTGTGCGGGTACCTTGCCAATCGGAAGCTTTCGAGAGGTCAGTGATCCGCATCCATAGTAGGTTTTGACCTCTATCCAATTGACCGGATTGCCATTGATTTGAATCGGACTCGTGAATAGAAAATCTGGTGTATTTTGACTATTTTGATTGGTTTCAGGAATCATTATTTCCTTTAACCGGGGGCACAAATCGATCAAGGCTTTACCGACGCTTGCTTCGAATTCTCTGGCGTATTCGCCCGCACCTTGATCCGAACCACCGGGTCCCGCGTTACGATAATTCTGTTTCATATTCTGTTTTCGGATCAATTGCCTTCGATAGGAAAGCGCCTGAGGCAATCGCATTCCTATCTCTGTCGCAGCCCGAGTGATTTCATTTTGGCGATCCGATCGGAGGTCTCGTCCTCGAGTGTTTTCCTCACCACGTCGAATCAGAACACCCTTTAGTATAGTCTCTGCGGAGGGGTCTCCGACGATAACGTCGTCAACAGGTAGGGTCAATGATATGTTCATAGTGTGAATTTTGGTATTTTTCATGTCAATCCTGTATTTTATCAAACCAAAAAATTAAAAATTAATGTTTTTTTTGCCAATGATATCAAAGACCTAGAAGGTGCTCACTTTTTGCATAACTACCCGTCATAATCTCACGCACAAATTCACCTTCTACCATCCTCGGATATTTTAGTTGGAGACACATTCAGCGTGACAGTCAGCGATGTCGTCATTACCAGCCGCAATTTCACTGCTCTCATCCCAGCTAACTGACCGTACATGCTACGTTCCCTGCACCCCTTCCACAACGAAAGCCTACTTTCGTGGTAGACTCCAGCCACAGAAAATCAAGAATGTTGCCACCGGTAGAATTGGGGAGAAGGTGGAGTGGAGAGATAGTGTCGGGGAGGAGTGGGTGAGCGGGGAGAGAGAGGCAGTGCTGTCGGCGATCAACACAGTTAGGGAGAGGAAGGCGAAAAATAATAGGAATGATGGTCAGATTGCCGGCACAGCCAAAAGCGGGACAATGGGCGGAATATTTGAGATAAGAGAGGTAGAAGATTCTGATGGGAAGACTTTGAAGGGGGAGAAAATAGGTATTAATGACGCAATCAATGAGGCAACAAAATCGCTGGAGGGATTAGTGGACGAAAGCGAGGGAGGAGAATTGGTTAAGGAACTTCTCGCGAGAATGAATCTGGGCGATAATGCCGACACTGCCAACACTGCCCTCACTGCCAACACTGCCAACACTGCCAACACTGCCATCGATTCTGGTGTCGACAGAGAGAACACTGACATTCCTTCATCAGTTATTATGACAGAGGAGAACAAGGAGGAGCTTCGTCGGAACGCGCAGGCAATTTTTGATGCAGCTCTCTTTGAAGAGCAGGAAATGGAAAGACAAGAGGAGGAACGTCTCAGGGGGAGAAGGAGTAAGAAGGGGCCAAAAAAAGAGGCCAAGAAGAGTTCGGGGGGAGGGTGGGGAAAGGGCTTCCTGGGAAATAAGGAGCCAAAGAAAAAGAGGGTTGGTGAAAAGAAACTGGAAACGAAGACACACAGCGTGACGTGGGGAGAAAACACAACGCACGAGCTGCAACCTCAGTCGTCAACGCCACTGCAGCCGTCGCCCCCTCCGCCGCCTCCGCCGCCTCAGCAACATGAGCAAGAGAAGACGAGATCAGATGGAGTGGAAGAAGCGTTTACAGGCATGATAAGGGAGACGGAACCGAAATCACAACCGCAACAGCAGCAGCAGCAGCAGCAGCAGCAGCAGCAAACGCAACAAATAGGAAAGCCAGAGAGCAAACCCCTCAAGAGGAAAAGCAAGTTCGCGATCGAACGGGAGCGAATGAGGCAGGGATTGCTTTGAAAACCGTAGAGGATAAATAGAACGAACCGAACGAACGAAGACGCTAGCTATTGCAACACCACCACACAGTTTATAATAATTATTGAAATTATTCAGCCATATCGTCGCCCTCTCCATCCTCCTCCTCAACCATAATACCAAAAAGATCTCTACAGACGTCCTTCCTACATCCGAAGAATTCGTCAAGGTCACCCATCATCCAAAGGTTATACTCTCTCTCATTAGCGATCTTAAATCGCTGCAGGATCATGACGACCACTGTATCACCTAAATTCTTCAGTTCTCCCTTAATTAACCCCCCATCGATCCCCTTCATGACAACAAACAGCCTCAAATACATATCTAGCACCTCCCCCGTCAAGTTGCTGCTAATTTTATTCATGAATAGAATATCTTTGGGCATGCACATGAGCGATTTGATGACTGTGTACCATACACCTTCGCAAAAACAGTATCCCCAGTGCTTTGCGCTCACCACCACCTCCCCACGCTTCTTGTCTTTCCTGAACCTGGCGTGCGTAAACTCGTCCTTCTTCAATTCTCGTCTCTTCCAAACCGTCACGTCATTGACGCTCCTATTTCGTTGTGTTTCGTCGCTACTTCCGTCCTTCTCCAATATCTTGACCAAGTCGGACAGTTGCCGTAGGAATATGAGCGGGTGAGACTTTGCAACACTCTCCAATATGCTCGCGCCAAACTCAATCTCGCGTGCGGTGTTAGCCAAACCAGCGTCTAGCCGGGTGGCAAACTCGTCCGTAAGGAAACGCGAAAAATTAGCATTCACGCTATCAAGTAAAACCTTTCGCAATTTGTCGCTAGACAGCTCAAGCTGCTGCGGGTGTTTGCAGTATATTTTAAGGATGGTCAGGTCTACATTCTCTTTTCCATCAACCATGCCCAACAGTGCCTTGGAAACACCTCCGAGGGCCGCCTTAGACAGCTCACAAATCTTGAAAATCAAGTCATCGTTGTGCATGTCGACTAGCATACCGATTATTTCCTGCAAATTCGCTAGTACGAGCTCGAGGGGAAACGTCCTGATGACGATTGAGTCCAAAAATGCTATCACCAAGCTCTTTTTTAGCTTGATACAAGGACCCTCCTTCGGGGACGAGCCCTGGCGGCACAGGAAAGTAAAAACTTCCACCAGCTGCCTAGTCCCGGCCTTTTCGAAGAAGCTTGCTGCTAGACACGATGTAAAGCCGTTGATTTCCTCGTCGTCAAATCGCAAGAATAGCAGATTGAAGACTTCAGCTGTCAGGTTTTTGTTTGTCACGAGGATAAGCGAGCGGGTAAGATTACCCATCTGAAACCTTGACCCGAGAGATACTATTTTTTTCAGTTTCCCCTCATCGTTCTTGCAACCCAACAAGGAATCCAGAGTTACTGCTGCCGCTGCCGATTCCAAATCTGTCGTCGTTACGGTAGTTGTCGTGTCACAAACTCTGAAATCATCCTCAATCTCGATATCAACATCACTGCCACCACTCTCCCCCTCGCCGCCACAAACCTCCGCCACGGCTTTCCTAATGGCCCCCTTGACCCCATTCCAGCTCCGAAAGTAACTGTACTCTGGGAACTGATTGAGTGAGTCGCAGTCCATATCTGAGACGCGATTGCTCTTCCGTGCCTGGCTCTGAGCGACCTTGTCTCTGTACTTGTACGAATTCATGTATTCGACGTTCTTGTTCTGCAAGAATCGGACAAAGGTGAAATTTTTGACGATTGTTGATTCCTCTATCTTGTGAATTCGGCTATAGGCGTTGATGCGATCCAAGAGCGACGTCTCCACCTCTCTCTGGTTCTCATATTCGATTCCCCAGCTGTTTTTGATCCTGCTTGTCAGCGCCTCGAGCTCTTTTACGCTCCCCACCGCCGAAATTCTTCGCAGAAGTTCGCAGACACAAGCTTTGCTCAGACCGCTGCAGAGCAACAACCTGGGAATAAGGTTTAGGGGAGATCCCCGACAAGCCCTAAAAGCGACCTCATTGTGCGATGACTTAATTAGCATGATCCAATCACTTTGACTGATGGCTGAGATCCTTGTCTGGGCGACCGCATTGAAAATTGTGGCGCTGCAGATTCCGAAATTTTGATCAGCTTCCTTAGGGAGTAGATCGTCCACAATGGAGCGACTGTCGTTGTTATTGTCACCGATATCGCTGTTATCGCCATTGCTATGTGCGATTATGATAAGCGCGGAGCGCAGCAAGGCAAGCGGAATTGCCGAACTAGTTTGTTTCGAACTTGCAGCGGTGAACGCGACGTAATCTTTCCCGGTCTCTACACCATTGCTGGTATCGCCACTTGTTAGCAAGGCGTTAAATCTGGCAGAAATTTTTTCCAGACAGAATCTAAAAAGCTCCTTCGAGGTGCTCATGGCATCGATCATGACGTTCATTCGAAAGGTGAAGGCCTCCATCAAAACATCTACAATGGTCACATCGTCTTTGGTACTATCGTCATCGCTGTAATCGTCGTTACCGATGGCGAGCAAGTAATATTTCATGACCTCACCACGCTCAAACCTCAGCCCGTTGCGGAGAGAAGCCCTGGCGCCTTTCACCAAAAGAGGGTTGAATTCCTTCAGTTTCTTCAGCCAGCCGCAACAGTAGGTGGCGCTCTCGCCATCGCCACCAATGACTTCTTGCAGTACTTGCCTAGCACAGTTTCTGCTCTCGGGGTTCTCGCTCTCTAAGTTCGCGAAAAGTAGATTGGCAGCAGAGTCAACATCTGGCCCGTCATCAGAAGTGGTATTCTTCAAACAGTCGATGGTGTGGGTGGTCAGGCTGCTAATGATGCTGATCAAATTGTTTGAAGTCCCGCTATTGTTGGATTGCTGCTGAAATGTGAGCAACAGAAGTTGGGTGGTGGCGGAAGGGGGTAACCGAGTGATAAGCTTTGGAGCGGCCTGGATGATTGGGATGATCCAGTTAAAACCGCTCTGAATCTTCTGAAGTGACAAAGTGAGCATCAGAAAGTCGGGATCCTGAAAGTTGAGCAATTTATCGAAAACACAGTGAGTTTTTTTCAGAGCAGTAACGAAGGGCTGAAACTGCGGAGGGACAGCTAAAGGAGCTGTCGAAATGGAGTCAAACAGCACCAAGGAGTTGAATTTGGTCTCAAGAGCTTTGTTGATACGCCGAGTGTTGTGTGACAGGCGAAGCTTCACATGGCCCATATCCCTTCGCGTCTTCTCCTGAAAATTCTTGTTCGCGCGATGCGACAACCTCAGTCCGTCCGGATTAATCTGCTTGGTTTCGCTGTTTGTCAAGTTTTCCCGTAAGGTATTGAGCTCTTCCGTGAGATTGACTCCCCTCTCGTGCAGGTCCGCAGGCGTAAAGAGCGATTTCAATGTGTCCGTCAGCAGCCTCTGGTAATTTTGGTACTCCTCGGTGCTCAAGTTGTGACTTGGGCTCTCGCTTGTACTAGCATCTGTAAATACGTTCATCATGAGTAGCTTGACAGTTGGCACGTGTTCCCAGCAATACCGGGCTGTCGTCTCATCCTCGCTCGCTAACAGCAAAGAGAGCCCGCAGATGCGCCAAAAAACTTCCAAATCGCCTAGATTAGGTAGGGAGAGAAGATTTACACCATCCACTAGTATTGACTTGCGGGTAGGTACTGTCAGTGTTAGGTTAAACATGTTTGTGATGACCGAAGGGTTTTCCAGAGCTATTTTTGTGCCGGTACTGAGTGCCGTCTTCACTAGCTTTTCGATCAAGACTAGGGCTGTCAAACCATCAAGGGCGAGATTTTGGCTGCGACCTCGTAGCTTGCTCTCATTTTTAATATCAGTACATAGAGGGCAGAACCAGGCATTTTCGGGAAGCTTCGATATCGGGGGATCGAGGCATTCGAAGTGAAACTCCTGGTCGCAGCCGTCGCAAAGAATTGTCGTTGACTCGAAATCCTCCCCAAGGGTCGATCCGCAGCAGATCGCGCATTTGTCACGGAGGATTTTTAGTTGCTGCTTCTGGTTCCGTGGCTTGATGCATTTGGCCGGGACTTCCTCCTCCTTGTCACCATCGTCAAAGTGTATGTTGTATTCCTCGTTTGGCAGCACCTCAACAATTTTTCCTGGATAGTATTTGCCTTTCTGCTTGAATTGCGCAATGATGTTTTGGTGCTTCTTGAATTGTGACCCTCCCCTCCTCTTACCAGCACTGTCACTGTCGTCGTCTTCTGATAGAAACTTTTGTCGAGTGTGGTTAGAAAAGAGTTGCGGAGGAGAGACATTCTTGATAAGGGACGAGAGAACAGTGTCGTCGAGAGGGATTTTTTTGCGAGAGAGGGATACTAACAGCTTGACGATAGGGTTATTGTGGTGCTTGTTCTTGGTGCTATGCGTATGGCTGTGCTGGTGGTTTAAGGAGAGCTTCTGGCCAATAACCCCAACTGCCGTTAGAGTAGGGGCGGCGGAGGTTTGGAAACCCAAGAAGGAAACCACCGACTGAGGAGTCTGCGGAAGGAACAAAAATATCGAGAGTATCTGGTAAAGATCATTGTTGAGGGCGGATGCTGGCAAGGGAGTGGCGGTAAGAGAGTCGGAGATCAATAGGAACCTCTCAAGGGAGTTTGCAATTTTGTCTCTGTCATCTTTATCTTCACATTCGTCTTTGTTGCCACTACCGTCGTCACTAGGGCTGTTGTTACTGGGATTGTCCGGATTTTGGCTCTCGTTCCCGTCATTTTTGTCGATGATAAAATTTTCGTCAACGCTGTAGGCGTCGAAGCACCAATCGACAGCAGCCGATCTTATCTGCCTCAATTCAACTTCAAAAGATTCCCCTCCCCCAAAAAAGTAACCACAAGCAACCGCAGTGATCCGGGCGAGGTTGATCCGAAAAAGCTTGTTAGTATGCCTGCGCAAATTGTTGGATTTGGAAAGAAGGTTCATAATGAAAGTTGGCGAGTCAAACTTGGAGGCAGACGCTTGTGAAGAGTTGATCACGTGCAGGACGCGTCGCATCAGAGTCTGTATCTTGGTTGAGTTCGTGTTGTCGACGTCTTTTAGATTCAAGACGGTTACAAAACCGATGGCCAAGGCCTTCATCGCCACACCGTTGTCCTCGAGGGATGAAATAATCCTCTCAACCAAACGCAAATTCAGACGAACCTCACTGCTTGCAGAGTTAGTGGCGTTGAGCGGTGCGATTGTGGGTCACAGGAAACACAGATCACTCACCTCTTCTTTTTCCCATCACCGGCATTATTCGGGCCATCGTCAGGCTCATCTTCCTCCTCCTCGTCGATTTTGTTGAGGTGCTTCAGCTCCTGACCCAAAAGTGTCGTCATCATAGTAGTTACCAGCGGAGCATTGTCAGGAGTAAGTCGCTTGGACAGATTCACAAAATTGTCAATCACGACGTGGTTCTGGTTTGCTTTAGGTTGGAGGGAAAGGAGGTTGATAATAGTTGTGTCTTCGGAAGTGGAAGAAATATCAGCGTTATCGAGGGTCATCTGGAAGAGCTGCCGGGCAATCTTGGCCAATGCAGGCGACTTTAACCAGTGGTCCAAATGCTCGCTTGCAAACAACCGCATCGTGGCATCTCTCTCTGTAAATTCTACGAGGGTTTTGAGGAGATTCGTATTGTTGATATTTGATGATTGTTTCATCTTCATTTTGAGGAGATCAATAACAGCGGCACCCGAAAAAGAGGATAGCAAGATCGCGTGGAGAGAGTCCTTTGAGGAATCCTCAGGCCAGACGCGCAAGTTGATGCGGTCTCCAATCCAGTACTCAAACACAATTAGAGGGTAGTTTCGGGGAGCAAAGTGCGCCAACAAGTCGCGCAACATTTTCGACGACATCTCACGATGTAGCTGTGGGGCGATAGGAGCTGAGAGAACAGAAAGCAAGGCTGGCAATAGGGTCGAAGGAAGGAGGGAGAGCTTCTTTTTCTCATCGTCATCACCATCACCACCACCACCACCATCACCATCACCATCACCATCACCATCACCATCACCATCACCATCACCATCACCATCACCATCACCA
>ERZ651776.2479-NODE-2479-length-19978-cov-5.314155_pt1 | contig 19978 bp, 6 predicted proteins | sample MGYA00514761_ERZ651776 | MGnify/ENA metagenome assembly ERZ651776 | reverse complement strand
GCTCTTGTGAGAAGAGATATTGAGGATTAAATGGCGTGATTGCGAGCGTTGAGAAAGGATAGGAACACAGAAATGCGATTTTCATGGGCAGCTGTGCAGGGAGGGAGTACCACCGCCGAACGACAACCCAACGAAATTAATTCCATACCCACCTTTTTATACCTTGTCTGTCGATGAAGGATGTTTGATCATCCGTCATATCTCGCCTCCGTCATCTTGTTATCTCCCCTGACGATCTATGTCCTCTCAAAGCTCTTTCCTCCTCCTTCGCCGGACTCTTCCTCAAAAGTCTCGACCTTGATCGTGCTTGGCTCTGGCGGCCATACATCTGAGATCCTAAGCCTTACCTCGTCACTCTCTGCCAAGAAATATGAGTTCACATACGCTCTTGCCGAAACTGACAAGACGTCTGAAGGTCGTGTTCGGGCTGTTTCAGGGAGAGGATCGTACAATGAACGGTATGGGCGCAAAAAGAGTTTTGTAGGTGAGTTTTGAGAACGAAAGCTGCCGATCAATACGGTTCGTTGTATCGCGTCTAATGGTGCATAGCATTTTGGTCGGCGGTCATCAAAACACACGCATACACCACAACACAATCACAACAATCAATTAAATAATACAACAAACCAACCCTAACGCTTTCTCTTTTCTTTTTTTTCTCCGGCTGAAATTTCAGCAGACTCAATTTTCTCTGGTGGCTCCTTCATCCGCCTGCCTCGCCCCCGTGAGGTCGGCCAGTCTTACATTTCCTCTGTACACTCCACAATTTTTTGCTTTCTGGCTTCTCTCTCCCTGATTCACAAGTGGTCAAAAGAGACCCCCCCGAGGGGAAAGAGACTGATAATTTGCAATGGCCCTTCCACGTGCCTGCCTGTAATATATGCCGTGGCGCTGAGGTGAGTAATTTGGCCGATAACAATTCATCGCTGACTGTAGGCTCGAAGTTCAGTTCAGCCACTGAGGGCTTGAAATGTTTTGTCATTCTCCTTTTCAATCCTTTTCTTGCTGCAACTGCTCATCCATCGTTTTTTATTGTGAAAAATGGAATATATTTTTCGGCGTAGTAATTTTGTGACTGTTTGGGGGTTTGTAATACCGCCATTTTTGTTCAGAAGGAAGCCGACAATTAAGATTGTTTACGTGGAGAGTTGGTGTAGGTGAGTCACGTGGCGCAGCAGCCGGCGTTATTTTGCACACACCACACAAGCTGGAAAAACTAATGCGTCGCACCACACGTGTATGTGTGTTATATGTATACGCGAAAAACTCTGCAAAAAACTCTGACCAAAACAGAGTACAATCGCTGTCCTTGACCGGGCGCCTCGTCTTGCCCATCTGCACGAAATTTGTCCGACAATGGGAGTCCCTCAAAGGTGGCGAGTGGCTGGGCGTAAATATTTGCTAAGTATGATGAGCTAAACAATATGTGACGCGTTCTACGTTATATAGGCACGCGCAAGTAGAAGCTTAAAAGGTGTTCGTTTGTTTTGCAGCAAAAAATCAATATTCTCGATATCCACTACTATCGTTGTCACTGTTGAGCCCCCCTCCCCCTGAGCCGCCGTAATAATCCCTCTCGTCTTCCCTCGCCCCTTCTCTCTCCCTTCTTCTCGGCTCTTTATCTCTCTTGAAGATCTCCCCAACAACCGGCACCTGCCTAACCATCGCTCCTAATAAAGGGAAAAGATTCCCGAATAAATTCATGAATCCAAATCCTTCCAGTAACAGCCCAATTATCGGCCTCCCCCACATAACAAACAGCACGCCGATAGCGAGACAGACTGTCGCCCTGGCTTTCTTCCCCTTAACGAAATAGCCTACAAACCTTCCCGGTCCAATAACCATGGGGAAGCCAAGCAAGAGCATTATGTTGCCCAATCTGATCAAGTTTTTCTCGAAGAAGAGGGCCATTCCAAGAGATGTTAGGATAGAGCCAAAAGCGAGGAGGGTCACGCCGAGTTTTCGGTTGTTTTTAAAGAGTGTGAGGAGTGATTCTACGCCGGGGGTCGAGGATGGTTGCTGTTTGTATTGCTTTTGGTTGCTGGGAGAGTAATAGTCTTCATCTTGCTGTTGCTGGTACTGTTGCTGATACTGTTGCTGAAACTGCTGCCGTCCTTCGTCGTAGCCGTTATCGCCTATGTCATCGTCATCGCCATAATTCCCATAATCGCCGTATCCGCCACCACTGTCATTGTCGTACCGTCCTCCTCCTCGCAATGCCGACACAATTGAAAGACTCAATGGGCGGTAGCGGGGGAGTGAAGTGCTAACCACCCCCTTGGTTCCCACACAGCCCAAAGTATCCCACCTCTGCGTTATTATTCCCTTCCCTCCCTTCGCGATAAATCTTCCCCTGCTTGAGCACCTGCAGTCCCCCGAAAAAGGAGCCGAGCTCGTCGTGTCTGCCGTGGCTAGAAGAAATAATAATAGTGAAGTTCCCGTTAATTCGACCCCCATCTCACACCTCATACCTCAATAAAGTTTTGTGCTGGTGACCAAATTACGAAACGCCGGCCTGTAGCTAGTTGAATAATATACACGACAATCTCTGCCCAGTTTTCAGCTATCAATCATCTCTGCTGTAAACTTCAAAATCTGCCGTTTAGAACCTAGTCACGACCCTTCTACACACCAAAGTCATCCACAGAGCTACTAGTTAATCCTGCCCCACCTTCCCACTGCCTATTCTTTCGCGTCCCTCTAAACCTTCGGCTCGTCTGCCCCCTCCATCAAACAACGAAACCAGCTGCTAAAAATCCCACGCAATAATGTCGGAAGCTCACGCACGTGACTCCCGGTTCGGCTACAAGGAGAACTCGAATTTGGTGCTTTCAGGTGGTCGTTCTGGGCGGCGCATATCCGATGACCCCAGACAGAAGGGGGAAGTTGAGAGTTTGTATAACAAGACAGATGGGATGAGGTTTGGCGATCGCGGTGAGTTGTGCGTTCTTACTATTGCTGCTGCTCCTCATTTGTCCGACTCCAACTCCCGATTTCATGGCTGCTGCTCTCCATTCATTCTTTCGTTGCTCTTATCCCCCCCCTCATTCATTCATTTCCGCCTCCTTCTGACAACCTTCCCCCCCACCCCGCAGTCCCAAAAGTGGAATCGATGACTCGTAAGAGAGACTCGACATTTACTGAGCTGGTCGCAAAGCGCGACAAGAAGAGGTCGAAGAAAGTCAAAGCAGTGGGTGGCCTAGCCTCTGATGACCTCACCACTAATCATTCCTCCGCTGTCGATTTTGAGGACGTGACGTCTGGAAACGGTTATGTTCCTCGCAGTAAGAATACTCGTGAGACCTATAATCTGTTGACGTCTTTTATCACTCGTCCTTCCCTCCTTGGTTCATCCCTCCCTCGGGATGTAATTCTGGATTCTGTGAATGAAGTTGTGTCTACATGTCGGTCAGGGGGTACAATTGGCGATGCCAAGGCTCTTTTAGGGAATGGATTAGGTCAATTAGAGTGGACGAAGATCAAAGATTGGTGTGAGAAACTTTCGGACTGGAGGGGTGATGACGAGAAGAGCAACAAGGACGAAAATGACAATGAACAAGAGGAGATCAACGAAGAGGTGAGAATACCTGCTCATTCACATGCTCCCGCAGCTACGGATCGCGGCGTCATAATTTTTTGCAGCCCCCCCCCCCCCCCCCCCCCCCCCCCTCCCCCCCCCCCCCCCCCCCCCCCACCCCCCCCCCCCCCCCCCCCCCCCCCCCCCCCCCCTCCCCCCCAATCACCTCTCTTTCTCTCCGCGCGCAGGGCGTTGCTGTAGTGTTTGACGACTCGGACTCGGACTCGTCCTCTTCAGACTCCGATTCGGATTCGGCTTCTGACTCTGATTCCGAAGATTCAAACGCCCCTGCTGCAACCGTGACTTCAGCCGCCCTCGATTCTAATGGCCCCTCCCCCACTGGCTCCCTCTCTGTGCACGACATTGATGCCCAGTACGTGCAGCGGGGCCTATCCAAATTTTATCCCGATGCTACGGAGTCGCAGGCGCTCTCTTACAAGGTCCTTGACCTTCTAATCAAGCCGAATGACAGGGAGGTGGAGAATCAGCTAGTCGTGCTCCTCGGATTTGACAAGTTCAACTACTGCAAGACCCTGCTCAAGAACCGCTTCATGATCGGTTTCTGTGTGAGGTTAAAACAAGCTCAGGGCGACGAGGAGAAGGGGAAAATCCAATCGGAGATGGAGAAAGAGGAGACCGGGGAGGGCCAAAAAGTGCTGTCAATGTTGTCTGAGAATCGTGGGGTGGAGACTTGGCAGAAGGATAGGATCACTGACTTGACCGAGAAGGCCAAGCAGGAGGCCCGCGATCTAAAGCAGCGAAACCTGAACGACTCGAACAATGATAAGAACGTCAACAACGACAACAAAAACGCCGCCATTGTCGCAAACGACGATTCGGATGTGGAGATGGCCGCCGCCCCTCTGTCCTCCGCCACTGCTACCACCACCCTCGACCTACCCTCCCTGGCTTTCAAAGATGGTAACCACACGATGACGAACAAGACGTGCGACCTCCCTCCTCAGTCATACCGCGCGCAGAAACCAGGTTACGAGGAGGTGCATGTGCCAGCGATTCGAAATTTGCCCACCGCGGACGAAGTCTTTGTACCCATCGAATCCCTCCCCAAGTGGACACAGCCAGCTTTCGCTGGCATGCAGAAGCTTAACAGGTTGCAGTCTAAAATGTGCAAGTCGGCCCTCTATAATTCCGACAACCTGCTTCTTTGTGCCCCCACGGGGGCTGGTAAGACCAACGTAGCGATGTTGACTATGCTGAACATCATAAGCCAATACCGAACTTCCTCCTCTGCCGATGACACGAGCAACATTGATCTCAAGGCTTTCAAGATTGTCTACGTTGCCCCCATGAAGGCTCTTGTCCAGGAAGTGGTCGCGAATTTCGGTAAGAGGCTGGCCGCTTACAACATAGTTGTTCGAGAACTCTCCGGTGACAGCAATTTAACCCGCCAGGAAATAGGCGAGACTCAACTGATTGTCACGACGCCTGAAAAGTGGGACATTATCACCCGGAAAAGCGATGACAGGACCTTTACTCAGCTAGTTCGCCTGGTTATCATCGATGAAATTCATCTCCTCCACGACGACCGTGGCCCGGTCCTTGAGTCGCTCGTGTCCCGAACCATCCGCCAGGTTGAAACCACTCAAGAACCGATCCGGATTGTCGGCCTTTCCGCTACTTTACCCAATTATGAGGACGTGGCTACTTTCCTCCGTGTCGACCCTTCAAATGGGCTCTTTTTTTTTGACAATAGCTTTCGCCCTGTGCCCCTTCAACAACAGTACATCGGCATCACGGAGAAAAAGGCTCTCAAGAAGATCCAGCTCCAAAACCAAATCTGTTACGAGAAGGTCTTGCTACAGCGGGAGAATTCCAACCAAGTGCTGATCTTTGTTCACTCTCGCGCGGACACCTATAAAACAGCCCAGGCCTTGCGGGATATGGCAATCGCTGCAGACGACACAGAAAAATTCGTGCGATCTGTAGGTGGGACGAGGGAGATTCTCAACGAGGAGCAAGAAAGCGTAAAGAACGCTGAACTCAAGGAGGTCCTGCCTTATGGCTTTGGAATCCATCACGCTGGGTTAGGACGCGAGGACAGGCAGCTGGTGGAGGACCTATTTGCGGACAAGCACCTTCAAGTTTTGGTATGTACCGCTACTCTCGCTTGGGGCGTGAATCTCCCCGCGCACTGTGTCATCATCAAGGGCACTCAGATGTACAATCCTGAGAAAGGACGTTGGGTGGAGCTCTCGCCTCTCGATATTATGCAGATGTTGGGCCGTGCGGGTCGCCCTCAATACGACACTGAGGGTGAGGGGATTATCATTACTGCTCACAGTGAACTCCAATATTACCTCTCCTTGATGAACCTGCAGCTTCCAGTGGAATCCCAGATGATCAAGTGCCTACCAAACCATCTCAATGCAGAAGTGGTCCTTGGTAGCATCAGTAACATCGACGAAGCGGTTGATTGGTTGGAGTACAGCTACTTGAACGTTCGCATGCTCAAGAATCCGCAGCTCTACGGTATTAGCGCAGCGGCTGCGGAAGAGGATAAGGAGCTCTCGAGCCACCGCAGAGACCTCATTCACTCCGCTGCCGTTGTTCTTGAGAAATCCCAGCTTGTGCGCTATGACCACAGGTCTAGGGCTCTCCAATCCACCCTCTTGGGGCGGGTCTCCTCCTACTACTACATCTCTCATGAATCCATGCAAACCTATAACAAGCACATGAAGCCTCACATGAATGAAATCGAGCTTTTCCGGCTCTTCAGCTTGAGTGGAGAGTTTAGCCACATTCACGTAAGGGAGGAGGAGAAGATCGAACTTGCTAGGCTGGCACAGAGGGTGCCAATTCCTGTCAAGGAAAGTGTTGATGAGCCTTCGGCTAAGGTTAATGTCCTCCTGCAAGCTTACATAAGCCGTCTCTCTTTGGACGGTTTCGCTCTGGTCTCAGACATGGCCTTCATTCAGCAGTCGGCAGCAAGGATTATGAGATGTCTTTTTGAGATTGCACTGAAGCGTGGCTGGGCCTCCCTCGCCGCGCTGACTCTCGACTACAGCAAGATGATCAGCAAGCAAGTTTGGAGGTCCCAATCACCCCTCCGCCAGTTCAAGGGCGTTCCTGAGATTGTCTGCAAGAAGCTTGAAAGAAAGGACATTACTTGGGACCGTTATATTGACCTGAGTCCTGGTGACCTGGGTGAACTTGTGGGAGCGCCAAAGATGGGGAAAACTCTTCACAAGCTTGTATCTCAGTTCCCTAAACTGGAGTTGTCTGCGACCGTTCAACCCATAACACGTTCGATGCTAAAAATCGAATTGACGATAACCCCTGACTTCAACTTCGATGCGAAGGTGCACGACTACAGTCAATTGTTTTGGATCATTGTCTGCGATGTGAATGAGGAGAAAATACTTCACCATGAGGCCTTTAGCCTCAAACTCTCAGAATCTCAAGTGGAGCACTTTGTCAACTTTACTGTGCCTGTTCTTGAGCCACTTCCTCCCCAATACTTCGTCAAGGTCGTGAATGACCGCTGGCTGCACAGTGAGTCGGTACTACCCATTAGCTTCAGGCACTTGATCCTTCCCCAGAAGTTTCTTCCCCACACTGCTTTGCTTGACCTTCAACCTCTCCCTATCACTGCACTCAAGTCAAAGGGACTGCAATCCATGTACACACACATCAGGAACTTTAATCCTATTCAGACCCAGTCCTTCAATGAGCTCTTCAATGGCGATAACAACGCCCTCGTCTGTGCTCCAACTGGCAGCGGCAAGACCGTCTGTGCGGAATTTGCTATTATGAGAATGCTGACCATGAACAAAAATGGAAAGTGTGTTTACGTGGTCCCTAAGAAGGAGATAGCCGCTCACAAGTTTGAGGACTGGAAAAAGCGATTCGGAAAGATTAATGTCTCAGTGGCCCTTCTCACGGGCGAAATCACGGTTGACCTAAGGATTATGGAAAACAACAGCATTACCATCACCACTTCCACTAATTGGGACATCATCAGCAGGCGCTGGAAGCAGCGCAAGCCGGTGCAATCCCTCTCTCTCTTCATCATGGACGAGCTGCATCTGCTTGGCGGACAGGAGGGTCCAATCATCGAGGTGATCGTGAGCCGAATGCGCTACATGGCCACGCAACTTACCTCCTCCAGTACTCGGATGCTATGTCTATCCTCTTCCCTAGCTAACAGCAAAGAAATCGCCGACTGGATGGGAGTGCCGACCAAGTGTATATTTAACTTCGGTGTGAAAGTTCGCCCTGTCCCCCTTGACACGGTTATCCAGTCCGTTGACGTCAATAACTTCAGCGCGAGGATGATGGCTATGGCCAAGCCTGTCTTTTCTGGCATCAAGCGGAATAGTGACGGCAAGCCTGTGTTGGTGTTCGTGCCTTCTCGAAGGCAAGCACAATTAACTGCAATTGATCTTATGACTTTCAGCAGCAGTGATGCTGGAGTGTCCGGTTGGGGAGACGCCGACTTTAGTTTTCTCAAGACTAATTTCGACCCCAAGCAGCTGGAGCCGGTGCTTAGGACAATCAAGGAGCCAGCCCTGGGCCAGACACTGTCCAAGGGAATTGGCTTTGTTCATCAAGGCATGGTCGAATCGGACAAAAAGCGAGTCATTGGCTTGTACAAAGACGGAATTATCAAGGTGCTAATCTGTCCCTTTGACCTGTGCTGGTTTATGGACGACTGCAAGGCGCACATGGTGGTCGTCGTCGGTACAGAATCGTATGACGGGAGGGAAAAGAAGTATGTTGATCACCCTATAGCTGATATGCTGCAGATGATGGGACAAGCTTCTAGGCCCAATATTGATAGCAGCGGCAAATGCCTGATTTTGTGTCACACTCCGAAGAAGGAGTATCTGAAGAAGCTACTGAACGAACCCTTGCCTATCGAAAGCCACTTGGACCACTATTTACACGACCACATTAACTCAGAAATCGTTACCAAGACTATCGAGAGCACTCAGGACGCCGTAGATTACATCACGTGGACCTTGCTTTACCGGCGCCTCACCAAAAACCCGAACTACTACAACCTCCAGGGCGTCACCCAAACCCACTTGAGCGAACACCTCTCCGAAATGGTTGAGACCGTCCTCGGCGACCTCGACGAATCAAAGTGCATCAAGCTGGACGAGGATGAAGGCGATATCTCTCCTCTCAACCTGGGCATGATCGCCGCCTACTACTACATCAATTATAGTACCATTGAGCTGATCGCTAGCAGTGTAACTGAGAAGACCAAGGTGAAGGGGGTATTAGAAATTTTGAGCGCGAGTACCGAGTATAATCAGTTGGCGATACGACAGAATGAAGAGCGGGTACTGAAATCTCTTTGTGGCTCCCTTGTTTACAAGCTGGGCGAGTCGGGTGCCTTCAACGACCCAAACACGAAGGCCAACATCTTGCTTCAGTCGCACTTTAGCCGGAAGATGGTCAACAGCGACCTGAGGTCTGATCAGAAGCTTGTTTTATCCGACAGCATTCGTCTGATTCAGTCCATTGTGGACGTAATTAGCAGCAACGGCTGGCTTAAGCCGGCCCTTGCGGCAATGGAATTATCTCAAATGTGCGTCCAAGGGGTCTGGAACAAAGATAGCGTTTTGAAGCAGATTCCCCACTTCAGTGACGAAATTGTCAAGCGATGCGAGGAGTACGAAAATGATGGGGATGGCATCGAGTCGCCGTTCGATATTTTAGAGCTTGACGACGATGTCAGGGATAATCTGCTTGCCGGTATAAGCGAAGAGAAAATGGCTGATGTGGCCGTTTTCTGCAACAACTTCCCGGACATAAAGCTGAACTTTGAGGTGGTGGACAAGGACGATATCACCGCTGGGGATGGTGTTCAAGTTGTCGTTCATTTGGAGAGAGCAGATGAAGACGAAGAGGAGGAAATTGTGGAGGAAGATTTGGGGAAGGTGAGCTGCCCTCTCTTCCCAGGGGAGAAGAAAGAGAGCTGGTGGGTCGTCATCGGAAAAAACAACGATCTGCTTTCCATCAAGCGGGTATCTTTCGGTGCGGAGAGTAAGCTCAAGCTCCAGTTCTTGGCGCCGGACGAGGCCGGCGATTATAACCTCAAGCTATACCTGGTCAGCGACAGCTACTTGGGTGTCGACCAAGAACACGACTTGCCCTTAAGTGTCGCCGTTGGCGACAGCGATGACGATGACGATGACGACAGTGATGACAGTGATTAATGTTATAACGTACTAGCGCACGCGAACTACATTTGGGGGAGGAATCATTTTTTTCACTTTTTTTTCAGAACACAAAAAGTGCCTGCTGCAATCAATGTCCAAATGCTGCGCTAAAGGTTCACAAAATTAATTCATAGCTATTAGAACATAGTGGGCAGAGCGCTGTCACCCTTCTCCCCATCCTCGTCATTGCCCCCCTCTTCTTTCCCCACGTCCTCTTTCTCTCCCTTCTCTTCCTCTCCCTGTGTGTAAGTGATCCTTCCAGGTTGAATTACGACGCTTCCCGGTACACTTGCAGGTCCACTAGTCTTGATTTGACTAGTGGTTTTTTCCACGTCCGCCGTCAGTGGGACCTCGTATTTAAAGTCTTCTTCTTCCTCGTTATCAGACTTTTCTTCTTCACTGTCCACGATGTCATCTTTTGCATCCTCGTCTTGGAGTGCTTTTAATCTGTCCTCCTCGTCCCACTTTTCTTTCCGAAGTCTTTTCTCTTCGTCAGTCATAAAAAGGTCAGGGAAAAGGTTTCCATCGAGTTTCATGATGAGGTGACCTACAGGTCCCTTACGAAGCACGAGCTTAAAAAGCAACATTTCTACCGTGCTGAATACGTTTTCATCCGTGAGTAACTCTTCCCTATTGTTCACGAGCCTCCTCAGCTCACCAGCCACCACGTGCAAGGTTGTATTTACACTCAACTCGGGATCATATGCTTCGAATATCAAGCCATGCCCTGCAGACTCCCCCTTGGCCCTGGTACTGACGCTCACAAGCACCTCGTGACCGCTAACCTTAATACCCTTGCGAATGATCAGGTCTCCCCTTGTGTCCGCAGGAATGAAAACGACAGCGTTCTGTCCGCTAGGTCTATTGACAGGGGCATCCTTGGGATCCAATCGGCTGTACGCAGCGTGCCAGTTCTTGCCTTCTTTGTGGACGAAGGTGGCGATCAAATTCCTCTTCTTCTCGATCTTTGCATCATCCTCGACGTGCAAGTGAAGACATCTGATGACATTTCCTAGGGCAGTCTGAATGGGCTCACCCCTGGCGTAGCTCATCGCCTTCCTACCGTTCAAAACGCTTTCCTGCTCGCTCCTCAAAATCGCCAGCTCGCAGCTCTCTGCAATCCTCGGTACGTACAGGTTGACCCTGAGCGCGTCTTCTACCTCTTTGTGAACAAAGACACTGACGATGCAATCAAACGTGCTCAATCCATCCCTGTGCTGCAAATTAAAGCCGGCTCTCATCAACAAGTCCGTGCTCCTCTTGCTCTTTTCTTCGATGGGCCTATTGCTCCTGCCTGCCTTTGCAATGCTATCGTCAAATCCTTGCTGCTGACTCTTGCTCCATGGCATGTAAAGTTCAGGAGGCAGCCCCCTCGGGAATGTTAATTTCAGTTTAGCACACATGGCATCAGCGAGCGCATACCTATTGGCAGTGTTGACAATCAAATCTTCTTTCTTGTCTTCGACGATCATTTCCTCCAGGCACTCTCCTGGAACTTCAAGCAGCATCTTGTTCCCGGTGGCTGGATCGTACGCCAAAAATCTCAACGTCGGGGCGTTATTGGGTGTCTCGTCAACTGGGAGAATTTCGAAAACCTGAACCTGCAAGAGCACCCCCGAAACTTTGATGGCTTTCCTCAGAATCTTGCGCCCTCTGAATGCCCTCCTATCGATCAGCACATCTCTATTGGCCCCTTGGTCCTGGGCTCCACCCATACCAACCGGCGTTTGTTTCAAATGGCTGTAAAGCCTATTTCTAGTCAAAATGACCGTGAAATTTTCGTCGTTCTTCTCGTACGTTTCAGTCTCTTCGTTCCACAAGCCTGGGGCAATTTTCATTCTGTTGTGAGCGACATGGTAAAACAGCTCTTCTTCGTTCTCTGGCAGTAATAACTCCTCCACGTGAGGTCCGACTACCTCCCGAAGGTCAGTGTCGCCCACAATCTGAACCACCCCCTTGGCACTACTGCTAGGACTGTAAACTTCCAGCGTCAAAGTCCGCTCCATCGCATTGTCATAGCTCTCATACACTTTCATCACCATTCCGACTTCATAGCTCAGAGTCTCAACGATACCGTGCTTGACCTTGACTCCCTGGTTGAATATCAACCTCCTCTCTTTCAGCATTGCCAACGCATCTTTGGGCGCTTCAGACGACTTCGAGCCCTCTTCTCCCTTCTTTTCCTCTGCCACCACGTCGCCGTCTTTCTTGTCCTTCTTCTCTCGCTCCTCGATAATGTCCACAACACCGTCCTCAAGCTGAACGCTCTCACTGACAATCTCTTCGAATTTTAATGTCGGAGACAGCAATGTATCGGCATCAACGTCCGGCTTCTTCTCGTCAGAGCGCGCCTCTAGTACTTTTAGAGGTTTGTAATCGAAACCCTTCTCCTTATCCCTCTCGTACAGATCTTCGAACACCTCGCCTTCCTCATCGTAACAGTCCTCAGGCAACTTGCCCAAGTCGCTCTCGAAAATGTTCATCTTTGCTTGCCTCCTTCCCCTGACAACCACCACGCCCAGAGCTCCACCGTCCACGGCACAATCGAATTTATCGATCTCCACAGCCTGAGTAGCGACAACCTTGACAATCCCGCCGATTTTCAACCTGCCTTCGTCAAGTTTCACCACATCACGGCTCTTGTTCTTCTCTGCTGCCCTAGTCATCCAGTCGCTCTGGAAAGACACGCCATCTCCGCTGTCATCGTATTTGACATACCGGAGCATTTCGCGAATGACGGCCTCTCTCGCAGACTTGTCGCTTAGCAAAGTCTTTATGACATCCTTCGCCCCCTCGCCCATGTCTGCAATCTTTTTCATGTCGTCTTCTGAAAAACCGAGAATGTGTTCTTCAGATGACTCCAAATTCACGCATCGAATCTCTATGCTGTCTCCAACGTCTACAAAACCCGCCATTGTCACCCTTATACCAAACATCTTGGCGCCAGGACCACTACCTAACTTCTGCGCAGTCTTGAAAATCGTCCTGTTGAAATCCAGCCGTGTGTCGCCTCTAAAACTATTCATCCTGGCACTCTTGATGTGTAAGCTGTTCTCTCTGTCCTCGTCGGCACTTTTACTGATCCTCCGCAGCGACAACCGCTTCAGCAAATCATCGCACCACAACCGAAAGTCCCCACTGCTTCCACCTATTACTAATGCCCGATCGACTACGCTCAGTCGGAGCTCGTGCTGCTCGCAACTAGCGGGATTATAGGCCCTAACTCTTAGCATCCCACCCCTGCCAACTTCCCCGACGGTCACAATATGAGGGATACCACTCAAGTTGTGAATGCAGGTGAACAGGTCCCGACTACATCCCCCCTTCATTCGCATCGTCAAGAAAAGTCCCTTGCCTTTATCTCCTTTCTTTCCACCCTGCGTTCCGAAACGCTTGGAAAGGTCGGCATCCCGTCGAGTGGGGTCCATACCCATGTCAACAATGGTACGCAGCCGTGGAGAAATTGTGAGCCTATCAGTCACCGGGCGCAGCAGCACCATTGCATCATCGCTTCGGAACTGTTCAGCTTCAAGTAGTTTATCCGTGTTGGGGAGCACGTTGAATTTTAGGTCGTCTCGAACTATGAGCTCCAAATCTGCGCTGAACTGGGGCAAATAGGCTTGGCACCGCAGCTCCCCAAGGCTATCCTCGCTAACAGTTATGGTCGCCAAGTGTCCACTGATTCTCCTCGTTTCTCGAAGGATCCTCTTCAAAGCGCGCTTGCAGGCGAGTGTCTTCCTGTAGCCCAGTAGGCGCGATTGCTTTTCCAGAACCAACAAATGTACTAATCGGCTGAACATTTCTTCTCTTGTCTGAGGGGGGGCCCGAGGTCCAAATTCGTTACGTTCTATGCTGTTAGGAGCAAGCAAAGCATTGATCTCGCGAATATGAATACTGCATGTATAATTAACGCTGCTGGTTGGGTTATAAGCCCCAAAGAATATCCTGTTACAGTCCATGTAGACATTCACTGTGTGTATATCTCCGTTGATATTCCGCGCCTCCCTAAAGACCCTGACGTCTTCCAACAGCGGAGATACTAATTGGCTGTAGGCCGCCTTCCATCCGATCTTGGCGCTCTCGTCGTCCTCTTGAACGACACTCAGAGCGTCTGTCATGGTCACAACCGTTGAAAACAGGTTAAGAGGATTCCGCCTTGTCAGAACTTCAGGCCTGCCTCCTCCGGCCCTCAGCATGGCTGCAAATTCGACAACAGCAACCACATAATCCAACAACGTTGCAAGCATCAAGTTGGTCGTGTGGTTGAAAGTATTGCCGTTCGGCCAGTCTTCGTGGGCAAGATATTGTTGCAGCACAACAAGATTCTCGTCAGGGATACTGAACTTGTCTACCGACCTCAGCTCTTTCTGAAACGTCTCTACATCGCCCAAAAGGCGCTTGCTTGCCTGCCATGACACCGACGCCACGTTTTTGTCAGGGTGCCTGAACCTATTCTTAGGTGAGAGCAAAATAATCGCCGCCTCCATAACAATTACATGCATGTGGGTAGGCGGACCGTCGCTCATGGACAAATCTACCATCTCGTCCCGCACAGATTCACTTACTAAAATTTTCAAACAGTGAGAAGCTATCTGCAATCGTCTCTTCATGTCGCCGTCTCGCATGACTCTAAGATCGCTTTCCGCGGCACCCAGGTGCACTTCCGCGCCATTTCCTTTCCGGTTTTCCTGGTTAGCAACGCAAACTATGCACATGGGGTTCGGAACGAGCGCTTTTTTGGCAACGGCGATGCTGTGCAAAAACGTGCTCCTGCTAGACTCGCATATTCCCACGTCGACATCGGCAATAATACTGCTGCCTGCGTCCAGCGCCATCTGGAAGGCGTTCACATCCACGCCTTGGTTCTCGGAGAGTGATACACGGACGAACATGCCCTCAAGGTCACTCAAAACACGATGTAGCAATTTCTGCTTCGCCGCCATGGGGACGTCACGAGCGATACACAGCAAAAGAGGTCGAGGACGTTTGGCAGTATCTGCCAGTATGCTCGCATCCAAAAACTCTTTCATGCGGTCCTTCTCCTCGCGCGCCATGTTCTCGTCTTCCCTCCTATCCTCTTCGATCTCCTCCTCTGTCGGCTGGTCCCACGCCTCAGGAGCAGCATCGGCCATCGCCTCTGAGTCATACTTTTTCTTGGTTTCAAGTTCGAATAGCTCAATATTCTCCTTTAGCAGCTTTTCCATCTCCACGACCCTTTCCTTGGCCGTCTCGATGCGTTTGTCGATGTACAAAAATTCCTCCTTATCACGACCTTTGAGCGAGGGCAAAGCCTTAAGACCACCGTGTTTCCCAGCAAATGCCTTCTTTTCTTCCTTGGCGATCTTATACAGCGCCTCGGCCTCTCCCAAGGCGCTGCAACGGTAGAGAAGCTCGCCGTCTAACTTGAGCTTGCTGCTTTCCCTCTTTTTGGCATCCTTCTCGCTTCTCAGCACACACAGATGGAGCTGCGTTTTGGCGTCACGTAAAATTACTTCCTTTTCGATGAGCTGAGATCTGAGTTTTGGCAGTCGGTTCCTGTCCAGCTCGCTTCCCAGATTAGCCTCCGTCTCTGCTTTCTTATATTCGTTCGTAGCGGTGGTTACATTACGCTCGGCCTCTGCCACAAATCCCTCAGCGTCTGTTGTGATCCTCTCTTCCTCGTTCAGCTCTTTCTTCTCTTGGACGTCTTGGGCAAACTGGGTTCTCGCCAACTCGTCTTCTATGGTCTTCTTCAGCTTCCCCTCTTCGATCATGACAACCTTAGAAGTCCCAAATGCCTTTCCGGCGGCCTTTGAGCGGGCGGCACTGTCACCAGCGACAGCTAGCGCACGAGATCGCACCTCTAGCTGCACCAAAACCTTCCTCTTCTCTCTTTGCTGTTCCCTCAGCTTCTGGAGCCATCCTGGTTGGACGTCCCCAATGTCATCAAGGAACTCGAGCTGGTAATCAAAGACCTCGCAGAGACTGGTGCACCAAATTAGAAGCTGCGAAACCGCCTTGGCCCCTTTCCCAATCCTTCGCATTTGCTCCAGAGTGAAAGAGGGATCGTGTTCATACGCCTTGAACATGTCGATGGCATCAGGAGGCAGATGTAACAGTCTAGGACGCCTGTTCGCGGGCCCGGCCGCAAGGGCTCTCATCCTGCGGAGAAGCTTGCTTGATCGCCTGAGGACCTTCATAGCAGACTCCCACGTCATGTTTTTATCAATTGGCACGACAGTGCGCACCCCGATCCGATCGTAGTGTGCCATGGTCTCTTGCTTTTTCTCCGCCCCAAGCATGAGACATACTGTCTTAATTAGCCCCAGAACGGCGGCAGGGAGGTATGGCTTGCTGAGATCGACCAAAGGCGTCTGAATCGCGTCAGCGAGCTCTTGAAGATCCGCGGGGAAGAGCTGCCGCACGGAGACACTGTTAGCAGCTCGTTGGGCACTCGTGACCAAGGCTCTCTTGTGAAGCATTCTCCCCCTGCCAAACTTGCCCCTCATGTACGTCTGTATTTTCGTAGCGGCGCGACTCTGTATACGCTCGGCGAGAAGGTGTTGGAATTCCATGCGAGCCAATCTTCCCCTGTACAGTCGTTTAATGGTGGTCGAGGCCCACTGTTCAAGCCTTCGCTCCCTGACTATTTTTCTATCAAACATTCCTCTTGCACCGCCTTGGAGTATTGTCGACGCGCGCTCGCAAATCTCCCTGTAGTCCCTGTAGAATTTACGAGCCTGCCTGCCCCTGCTGATTCTCTGGATACTAGTGGCAGAGACGTCCTCGAGGGTGATCGCCTCTTCCTCGTCCTCTGGTAGGACGGTATTCTCGTCCAGCTTCCTCCTCTTCCTTTCAAGTTCCCTTGCCCTCCTTGCATCTTGAGATCTCTTCTCTACCTGCTTGAAGTATTTTCTCTGCTCCTCCTTTTCCTTGAGGTCGCGCGTTTTAATCTCGAGTTCTTTTTCGCGAGCTAAAACTTCCCTCTTCGCAAGTTCAATTTCCTCCCTCCTTTTTTTAACCGCCGCCACCCTTGTCTTCGCCTCCACCTGCCTGATCTCACTTTGAATGACAGTTGCGGCTTCGTTGAGCTCCCTTGTTTCGTTCTCCTCGTCCTCGTGGATAGCTGCTTCCCTCTCCATGTCCTCGAGGGCTCCCAGGGCGACCTTTAAGTCGCTCTTCATTTCTCCTAGCTGCCTTTCAAGCTCTTCGTTCTCCCTCTGCTTTCTGGTGATATCCATCTCCAGTATCGCCCCACGAGACCTCCTGGACGGAGCCTTTTTTCGCCCGGCGGTTCCCGCAGTTGTGATGGCATGCAGCTCCCCCCCAATTTTATTCGCCCTGGACGCACCTTGGGGAGCCTCGACCCTCTCCCTCTTCTTGGTGGATCTTCTCGACTTCTTAGACGTGTTTCCGGAACGAGCGCTCGAAGAGAAAATGCTCGAGGCAGCTTTGTCGTCATCGACATCCCCTGGCTGCATAGGGTCGAGCCCAAAACCGCTAGTCTCGGCGAATGGTGCCATATCCCTGTCCATGATTCGAGCTTCCTTGCTGAGGGGCCTATGGTCATCCGTCCCAACAACCTCCCCAAACCTCTCCCTCTCCGCTTGCCAAGCTGGGACAAGGCGATCAGAGGCATCCCGAAGGTACTGGCCTTGAATGGCCTCTTCCGATAAGATGGCCTTCTCCGCGCGCCGGATGCGAAGCAAGTCAAGGTCGCCTATTGTGGATGGAGTTACGTGCTGTTGATAGTTAGTTGAAGAAGAGGTGGAAGATTTAGGGCCTTTGGTGGGGGACTTGCGATTTGATGTCGATGATGTTATGAGAGAAGGGTCATTTATTACGGGGGTGGTGTAAGGGGTGATTTCGTTTTGTTTCTTCTTGGTGCCTTTACGAGAGGGAGATGTCTGGATATCTTGTGTTGAAGTCGTAATAGCAGCAGAACTTAAAGTTCCGCCGATTGAGGTGAAGCCGGGGTCAGCATTGACGCCTTCTTTGGTACTATGCCCCGTAAGTAATTCCCCGTTCTTTGTCACACCACCAGCGCCAGCTCCTTTTGCTGTTCCTGGACGATTCTCCATTGCCAGAGGAATGACGAAAGGATTCCTCTCCATGCTAAATCCGAGCCACTTAGTCAGTGGTTTCAATTTGTTTAGAAAGTCGAGGTCGCTTGGCATTTTCACTAGATAGTTGATGCCGTTCCACATAAAAGGCGTTGGCTTGGTGAGTCCTTTCCTCCATTCTGCAATATTCTCAACAACCTCAACAGAGGCTATGCGTAAAATATCGAGGAGGTCGCCGAGACCAGGTTGAAGAACGTGAGTTGACGCAGCTGACATTGACGACAGACGGCGGAGGTAGCCTTCACGGAGAAGTACGGATTTTAGGACGTTCAGTTCCAAGGAAGGGTTCACCTGTTTGGGATTTGGAGGGTTATTGAAAAACGATGTTAGATGGCAGCTTCTTCTTTGCCTCAGAACGCGCGAGGTGAAACTTACCGTCTCTTCCCGCTCCTGTGAGAACTGCGAGAACGTTACGCCCCCCGAAATAGTGGACATATTTCTTATTGTCTGCAGGATTTGGTGTAGTGTTGTCGGTAAGTTAGTTAACTGCTGGTGTTGCTATCAAATAATGAGTAAAAAAGGTGCCTCACCTGCTTAGTCTCCTTTCCCAACTTTCCTCCGCTTCCGTCCTTCATCATACTCAGACTATTCCCCTCCATGGGCTTCATTCCTCCTGTGAGCATGGTAACACTCTGACTCCTCGACATCTTCTCATGCCTCTCAAGCTTCTCCAGTTTCCTCTGCCTTTTCATGTGTGATTTGTATTTATCTGTGCGGGTAAATTTGTTGTACATGTCGGATTCGGGGTCGTAGGGGGGGAGGCGCTCAGACACATTCGAATTCCAACCGGAGGAGATTGCATTTTGGCTGTTGTTAGGAGTGGAACGGGAGGGCGGGGTCGGTAGAGAACGCTTCATTTTATTGATGGTGCTGTCAGAAGTAGATGGATCACGGTAAGCTGATCATTTTCGTGGTTTCCTCGTGAGAAGATTGGGGGCAGGTGCTTTCTGCCGGACCGTCGTTAGCTTCGCAGCAGGTCAAACTTTAGAAACTCTCTCGTAAGACCATGATCATAAAAATGTTTCCAACGTATCAGTGAGTAGCAAGTGAGTCAGACTGAGCAACTCTCCCTCAGAGACATCCATATCGCTACAATTATTGAAAGCTATTCCCACCCTCCAACACCCTTGACAAAAAAGCAATAACGACAACAACAACAACAACAACAACAACAAAAGCCTCTACACACTTCAATGGGGGGTGCAGAATCGGTGCCAGCGCCAGACCTTCGGGTCCGGCGAGCAATGGCGATAGGGAAATTAGACATGAAAGATGTGGCTGTCTTTTGGAAAAAGTTCCGGAAGCTTGACAAGGAGATGAGAGGGAACATTGAGGTGGAGTCGTTCTACGATGCTATGGAGGAAAAGCGATCCATATACGGCGACGGTGTCTTTGAACTCCTCGATATCAATCACGTGGGTACCATTAATTTCGGAGAGTTTATTCAGAGCATAGTAGTTATGTGTTTGTTCGAGAGGGAGGAGGTTATGAAGTACTGTTTCTACGTATTTGACAAAGACAAGAATGGGTACGTTGAGAAAGATGAGCTCCACACTATGCTTAATGTTTTTCACCACGTCGGCCCTAACGAGGAGCTCAAGGGGAACCAAAAGATTGCGAAGAAGAAAATGAACATAACTGCAGAGGACGTCAAGATTGAGTTTGACGAGGTAAAGAAAATAGCTCTTACGTACCCATCGCTGTGGTACCCTGCCTTTCGTATCCAGAACAATCTGATGACAGAATACATGGGTCACAATTGGTGGAGCAAAAAAAAAAGGTATTTGCAAGACATGAAAGAGTTGAAGGCCAGGAAAAAAAAGGAGAAAGAGCTAGAGGCTGATGCCAAATTTGAGAGGCTAAGGCAACGCAAAATCCGGAAAAAGATGGGTATCCTGAAGTATTACTGCACACCTTGGACACGGAAAAACTATGACAAGATGTTTCCTCCCAGAAATAAGGACGAAGTACACAAAATGAGCGCTGAGGAGTGAGTACAGCAAAGCGAGATGTAATCGAAATTAATCTGTGAAGCGAATCGACGCAGAGCACATTTGAAAAAACGCTAACCCATGTCGTCGTGTAGGCTTGCGGAGCTAAGAAGGAAG
>ERZ651776.2475-NODE-2475-length-20004-cov-48.058614_pt1 | contig 20004 bp, 21 predicted proteins | sample MGYA00514761_ERZ651776 | MGnify/ENA metagenome assembly ERZ651776 | reverse complement strand
GTTTATTCATTGCAAACTTGTTTAAAGAAAATCTTGATTACCAGGTAACTATTTATGAAAAAAATACTTCAATCAATCTAGATGAAGGATATGGAATACAGCTATCAACAAACAGCATCAGACTTCTTAATAGAATTGGATTTAATACTTTAGAAAACAGAGATAGATTTAACCCTGAAAAAATTGATTTTTATGAAATTAATCATGAAAAAAAAATATGTGATCTATATATTTCAGATTTTAATTCTGAAAATTGTAAATATACAACGCTAAAAAGATCTAAATTAGTTGAATTTTTAAAAGATAAATTGGAGGACAATATAATTAAGTATGATCATAATATTGAAAAAATTGAAAAAAATAATAATCAAATAATTTTAACTTTTAATGAAAGTATTAAAGTAATTTGTGATCATTTGATTATTGCTGATGGTGTTTTTTCTAAAGGTAAATCTTTAATTTCTAATAATTTAACAAAACCTACTTACAACGACTCGATTGCAATTAGAGGTAATATTTCAAGAAAAAACCTTAATAATTTAAATGAAAAAAATATTTCTTTATTTATGGGGAACAATTTTCATTACGTAATTTATCCAGTAAATAACGATAATGAAGCTTTTAATTTTATTGGAGTTTTAAAATATAAATTAACAACAAATGAGCTTGATAATTATGATCTTTTTAAAGAGGAAGGTTTCATTCAGAGTGTTAAAGATAAATTACAAAATAAAATTTCAGCAAATATTTTAGATAATCTTAATAATATTAAATGTTTTCCAGTTTTTGTTAGCAAAGGCTACCTTAAACCAGGTAATAATATCTTTTTAATTGGAGATGCTTTTTTTGCTTTCCCACCTTCATTTGCTCAAGGAGCTTCTCAATCTATCGAAAGTGGTTCAGAGTTATTTGATAGTATTATAAATAATAAAACTAATTTTTATGAAAATAGAGCTTCAAAAGTAAAAATGATTAATAATAGATCAAAACTAAATCAATTTGCTTTTCACGTATCTAACCCGATCATAGTTTTTTTTAGAAATTTCAGTTTAAAGATACTAACAAAGAATAAGAAATTCTTAGAAAATTATTTGGGTAAAATTTATAAGAATTAATTTTTGGAAATTAATCTTTGCCTTAGATAATCTATTGGAAGTATTCTTCCATTAATATCACAATGCCAATAAGTCCAGCCATTACAGCTTTCAGCTCCTAAAATTGTTGCTGCAACTTTATGAATAGATCCTTCAGTTTGTTCATGTTTAATACTTCCATCAGCCATAATTCTTGCTGTAATTTTTTTCTTATTATCAAAAATATTTGTACCAGGCTTAATTATGCCAAGCTCTACTAGTGAGCCAAAAGGTATTCTTGGTTTAGATCTATTATTTTTTAAAGTATCTAAGAAATTATCTTCAATAGGTTTTGTATTTTTTAATCTTTGTTCAGCTGCTTTAAAATAATTCTTTTCTTTTTCTATACCATAATAATTCCGACCTAATTTTTTAGCTACAGTGGCTGTTGTTCCTGATCCTAAAAATGGATCTAAAATCATGTCATTTTTATTGGATGATGCTAATAAAACCCTATGTAGCAGAGACTCTGGTTTTTGGGTCGAATGTATTTTTTTGCCATTTTTTTTAAGTCTTTCTGGGCCACTACAGATTGGTAAATTCCAGTTAGATCTCATTTGCAGGTCATCATTTAAACATTTTAATGATTGATAATTAAAAGTATATTTTGATTTTTCACTCTTTGATGCCCAGATCAATGTTTCATGAGCATTGGTAAATCGTGTTCCTCTAAAATTAGGCATTGGATTATTTTTATTCCATATCACATCATTTAAAATCCAGAATCCTAAATTTTGAATGGCAGTACCCACTCTAAAAATATTGTGATAACTACCTATGACCCAGATGGCTCCATCTTTTTTTAAAACTCTTTTACACTCAGCTAACCATGCATATGTAAACTCGTCATATTTTTTAAAATTTTCAAATTGATCCCATTTATCATTTACAGCACTGACTTTAGATCTGTCTGGTCTAGTAAGCTCACCTTTTAACTGCAAATTGTATGGGGGGTCTGCAAAAACTAAATCAAAAGTTTCACTTGGAATTTTTTTTAATTCCTCGAGACTGTCTCCGTTAATAATTTTATTTTTAAAATCAGCTTTCATTTGTATAAAATAATTAGACTCCAATTGGATTCTTGGGTCAACCTGAGATTGAATTAATTGGATTCGATTTGTGCTAATTTAAAAGTAGGTAACTAGATATTGTGTGTCTTAAATTTTGATATAGGAGAGAAGGTTTTTCTATGATGTTTATTGATACCAAGTTTTTTAATAGCTTTTAAATGTTGCTTTGTTCCATATCCAAAATTTTGATCCCAACCATATCCTTTATTTTTCTTAGCCAATGTAGTTATGAATTTATCTCTAGCAACTTTAGCAACAATTGATGCTGCAGAGATTGAAGCTATTTTTTGATCACCTTTAATTATTGCTTTTAAATCATAATTTTTTAAATCAGGAATTTTATTTCCATCAATTAAAACATGCGATGGTTTTTTTTTAAGTTTTTTGATAGCTCTTTTCATTGCAAGTAAGCTTGCTTGCAAGATATTGATCTTATCTATTTCTTTGACTGATGCTTTGCCAACCGACCAAATAGAATTTTTTTGTATATAATTTGATAATAATTCTCTTTTATTTTTACTGATAGTTTTAGAGTCTTTTAATAATTTTTTATTGATATTTTTATTTAAAATTACTGCTGCTGCATAAACTGGTCCTATTAGACTTCCTCTTCCGACCTCGTCGACACCAGCTGTAATTTTCATTTAAACCATTATGAAGTGATAAATTAATAGTCCAACCAACACTCCCTTTATAAAAGAAACCCATAGTAGACCATAATTAGAAATTTTAAGTTTTTTCCCCCACCAAGAAATATATCTTTTATGTAATTCAATCATATCAATTTAAATGACAATCTTCATTTCGGTAATTTTCTTTTTAATCTTTTTTAAATCTTCCCATGAATATTTCTTATTTTCTGGAAATCTAATTAGGTAAGATGGATTAAACGATATCATCACAGGATAAGTTTTATTTTTTAATATTGTTTCTTGCCATTTTCCTCTTTCAGACGATATTTTACTATTAATACCTGTTACAGCTTCCATTGCCGAACTACCCATTAAAATAATAATTTTTGGATTAATGATTGAGATATGCTCTTTTAAGAAAACCGAGTATCTTTTTATTTCTTGAGATGTAGGCTTTCTATCTTCAGGAGGCCTAAAGTTTATTGCATAACTGCAATAAATATTTTGTCTTTTAATTTCTATTGCTAGTAGCATTTTATTTAATAATTCTCCAACCTCTCCTTTAAATGTTTTGCTGGATTTATCCTCTTCAATGCCTGGAGCTTCACCAATTAACATAATTGGACTATTTATATTCCCATCACCAAGAACAAGATTTTGAGAATTATTTTTTAAATTACAATTTTCGATTGAATTTATTTGTTGTTTTAATTTCTCTAATAATTCCAATTTATCAGTTTGATTATTGTCATGACTATTTTCAACAATATTAAATCTATTTATGGGCTTATCTTTAAATATAAAGTTTGGCTCTATTGTATTTATTAATTCCTCGTCGAATTTGCCTTTTTGATTTATCACTTTTTTAGTCATAGAATGATCAAATGTTTAATAAACTAATTAAAATATTAGTAGTCTTTGTAATATTCTATCAGACACCTGTATATTCTAAAAGTGCTAGTTTTAATGACTTTAATTCAAGAGATTTAACAAATTATTTTTCGGGAATAATTGCATATGAAAATAAAGATAATACAGATGCACTAAAATTTTTTAATGCTTCTAAAGTCCTAATAAACAAACATGATATATATTTAAAAAGATATGTGTATTCTTTAGTTTTAGAAAACAAAGTGGCTCAAGCCATCAATGTAATTAAAAATAGAAACAATAAAGATAACACGGATTTTTTTAATGCTTATATCCTTTTAGTAGTCGATAGTTTAAAAAAAAATGATTTTAAAAAAGCTGAAGAATATTTAACTCAAAGCTTAAAATTTAAAAATCAAAGAAGATTTAATTTAATAATTTCTGAAACATTAAAACAATATGTTTACAGTTTTAAAAATAAGAAAATTTTATCTAATAAACAAAATTTTGGAAACTTATCTTTAATATCTCAAATGTTTCAAAGATGTTATCTAAAGAAAAGTAATACTGGGTCTTTTTTTGTAAACTTGATTAATAATCAACAAGGAGATTATTCAAGATATATATTTTTTTATATTAACTATTTAATAGAAAATAAAAAAATAGAAGAAGCTAAAGAGATTGCTGGACAACTTGAATATATTAATTCTACATTATTATTATCTCAAAGTAGAAGCTGGATTGAAAATGGAAAATTTAAAGAGTTTAATAAAATTTTTTCATGCAACAACCATAATGATATAGTTAGTGAATTTTTGTTTTTAGTTTCAAATCTTTATTCATCTCAGGATGATTTTGAAAATTCAAATTTTTACTTAAATTTGTCTAATTATTTAAATCCAAATTTCACATTTAATTTATCTCTTGTAGCTGAAAATTTTTATATGAATAAAGAGTATACTAAAGTTAAAGAAGTTTTGAAAAACTTTAATAAAGAAGATGAATTCTATTATTGGTTTAGAGTTAAAAAGGAAGCTCAAATGATTATTAAAGAGGATGGTTATGAAGATGGAATAGACTATTTAAGCACAAAGTTTAATAAAATTAAAAATCCAAATTTAAAAATGGTTTTTGATATTGCAAACTTTTATAAAAACGCAAAAAAGTATGAAGAAGCAATAGATTATTATACACAGATTATTTCATCATTAAGTGATAAGTCTGATATGAAGTCAGATTTACTCTATAGACGTGGTGGAAGCTATGAAAGAATGGGTAATTACGAAAAGTCTGATGAAGACCTGTTACATTCATTGAGAATTAATCCAGATGACGCATATGCTCTTAATTATTTAGCATACTCCTGGTTGGAACGTGATTATAAGATTGATGAAGCTTTTCAAATGTTGGAAAAAGCATACGCAACTAAAAGTGAAGACCCTTACATTATAGATTCAATAGGTTGGGCTTATTATTTAATAGATAATTATGTTGAGGCAGAGAAATATTTAAAAAGAGCAGTAGAATTAATGCCAGAAGACCCAACAGTAAACGATCATTATGGAGATATTTTGTGGAAATTAAATCGTAAAATTCAAGCAAGGTATTTTTGGAATAATGTTTTAAGCTTTGATGATACTGATGAAGATATAAGAAAAAATATAAATATTAAAATCATAGAAGGTCTTAAAAATAGCTAAATGAGCTTTATTGAAGTTAAATCATTTGCTAAAATTAATTTAGCATTGAATGTTACAGGTAAATTAAAATTATTACATAAAATTGAGAGTATTGTTTCGTTCATTAGTTTGAGTGATTTAATTTTTATTAAGAAAATTAAAGGACCCGACCATCGAATTTCTTTTTATGGAAATTTTTCAAAAAATATTGATAGTGATAATACCGTTGTAAAACTTTTTAAAATTCTTGATAAAAAAAAATTATTAAAAGATAGAAAGTTTAAGATTCGAATTAAAAAAAATATACCACAAAAAGCAGGACTAGGTGGAGGATCTATGAATGCATCAAGTGTTTTAAATTTCCTAATTAAAAAAAAAATTGTAAAGATCAGTCAAAAACAAATTCAAAATATTTCTAGTTTAATTGGTTCTGATGTAATTTTAGGAATCAATCATTCAAGTGCTATATTGAAATCTAATAATATAGTTAAAAAGTTTTCTAAGTGCCCTATATTTCATACACTCCTGGTTAAACCAAATTTTGGTTGTTCTACAAAAGTAATTTATTCAAGAGTAAAAAAAATTACAAATTCCAAGTTTAATAATCCAAAAAAATTAATGTTTAATCCTGAGTATTTGGCAAGGCAAGAAAATGCCTTGGAAGTAGCTGCATTTTCTAGATACCCAAAACTCAAAAGAATTAAATCTTTTTTAGAAAATTTAAAAAACCCATTATTTGTAAGAATGACGGGTTCGGGCTCAGTAATAATTGCGTATTACCAGTCAAAAAAAGATTGTGAACTGGCAAAAGTTCAATTTAAAAGGAAATATAAAAATTATTGGTGCAATACATCAAAAACTATATAATTTTTTTTTTTTGTGATATATGAAATAAATATTGGCCCATGGTGAAGTGGTATCACATCTGTTTTTGGTACAGAGATCCGAGGTTCGAATCCTTGTGGGCCAGCCACATATGAATAACTTATTAGATAGAATTTTTTTTAGATCAAAAAACCTTGATTATATAAGTCAAAATCTAAAAGATATTACTAACCAGACGCCTGCCAATAAAATCTTTGAAGCTATTAATAACTATTCAGAAAGTAGTGAGATTAGATACGTGGGAGGATGTATTAGAAAGGTTATAAAAAAAGAAACCATTGATGATATTGATCTAGCAACAAATTTAAAACCAAATGAAGTCTGTGAGGCACTAAAAAAAAAAAATATTAATTTTTATGAAACTGGTGTTGAGCATGGAACAATAACTGCAATAATTGATAAATATAAATATGAAATTACCTCACTAAGAAAAGATGTAACAACAGATGGAAGACATGCAAAAGTTGAATTTTCTTTAGACTGGAAAGAAGATGCTTCAAGAAGAGATTTTTCAATTAATTCAATTTATTCAGATGGTGAAGGAAATTTATTTGATCCAAATAATGGAAAAAAAGACTTAGATGAAGGTTCAATTAATTTTATTGGAGATACTGAGGATAGAATTAAAGAGGATTACCTAAGAATACTTAGATATATTCGTTTTTTTCTCAATTATTCAAAACATGAACATGACCCTGAAATAATTAAAGTAATAAAAAGAAATATTGATGGAATATCTAAATTATCTGGTGAGAGATTATTAGATGAATTTAAAAAACTAACAAAATCTAATGGTTTTATAAAACTTTTTAAAGACAAAGATAGTTTGGAACTTATAGAAATTATATTTCCTCAATTAAAAAATTTAGAAAGATTTAAAAAATTAAATCCTTATGCAAATGATAATTTATTAAAAATTGATTTTATTTTTCTACTAGCACTCATGATAATTGATGGAACTGATAATACTGATTACTTTTTTTATAAATTTAGTATGTCTAAAAAGGACCAAAAAAGATTAAAATTAATTGATCTTTTTTATAAAGAAAAAGTTAATATTAAAAATTTTACAGAAAAAAATTTTAATAAGATCTTTTATTATAATGGTAAGCAAGCTGTAAGTGATATTATTAATTTTAAGTTATTTACATCAAGTAAAGTGGAAAAAAAACTGATTAAATTAATGGAAACTTATCAAGATAAAGTAATCCCAACTATGCCAGTGGGAGCCAATTTACTTATGAATAAATATAATATTCCTGAAGGCAAAACATTGGGTAGCAAATTAAAAATGATTGAAGAAATTTGGGTAGGTAATAATTTTAATATTACTGATAAACAAGTCGAAAAAATTGCTAAAAATTAGATATATTTTACGTCTTTAATTTCAAAATTTTTAACTCCAGCCGGAGTTTTAATTTCTACTAAATCGTTTTTGTTTTTACCTATTAGTCCTCTACCTATTGGAGATTGAAAAAAGATTAATTTTTGTTTCAAATCGGCCTCATCTTTTCCGACTATTTTATAACTAATTTTTTCTCCATTATCCAAATTTTCTAAAAAAACAGTGGAACCAAAAATTACTTTTCCATCATTATTTAATTTTGTAACATCAATAACGTTTGCTCTAGCTATGATATCGTTGATTTCTGTTATTCTACCTTCGTTATGAGATTGTTCCTCTTTTGCGGCATGATACTCAGCATTTTCCTTGAGATCCCCATGTGATCTTGCTTCGGATATAGCGGCCACTATTTCTGGTCTTTTCTTTTCTTTTAAAAAAACTAGCTCTTCTTCTAATCTATTCAAACCATTTAATGTGATTGGTTCTTTATCCATTTTTTATTTCCATTTTGCAATTGGAGGTAACGACATTAATATTCCTTCTACGTTCCCACCTGTTTGTAAGCCAAATTTTGTACCTCGATCATATAACAAATTAAATTCTGCATATCGACCTCTTTTAATATACTGCATCTCTTTATCTTTTAAAGTCCATTTTTTTTTAATTTTTCTTTTGATAATATCATTAAATATCATTTGAAAAGTAACACCCACATCTCTTACAAATTGAAAATCTTTCTCAAAATTTTTTTTTTTATAATCAAAAAAAATTCCACCAATTCCTCTAGCTTCATTTCGATGGGGTAGGTAAAAATATTCATCACACCATTTTTTATATTTTTTGTAATAATTTTTATTATGTCGATCACACATTGACTTTAAAGTTTTGTGAAATTTTTTCTTTTCATTGATATCTTTGCTTGAAGGCGTAACATCCATCCCTCCTCCAAACCAATTTTGTGTCGTACAAATATATCTGGTATTGAAGTGCATTGCTGGGATATTGGGGTTTTTCATATGCATTACAACTGATATTCCTGAAGCCCAAAATCTAGGATCTTTACTAGCTCCTGGAATTTTATTTTGAAATTGTATTGGAAATTTTCCGTGAACTTTTGAAAAATTTACACCTACTTTTTCAAAAATCTTTCCGTCTTTAATAATTCTGTATTCACCACCACCTTCATCTTTGTCTTTATTTCTTTTCCAAGTAGTTGATTTAAATTTTAATTTATTTTTTTCTAATTTGATAATATCATCACAGATTGCATTTTGGAGTAGCTTAAACCAATTGCTAGCCAGGTCTTTTTTAATATTTAAATCCATTTATATTATTTCTGTTTGTCTTAAACTTTCAGCTAAAACAATTGCAACTGAAGATGCAATATTAAGAGATCTAAAATTATTATTCATTGGTATTTTTAATCGGTTTTCTATTAATTGATGAATACTTTCTGGCACCCCAGCACTTTCACGACCAAACAATATTGTGTCATCTGAATTAAACTTAAATTTAGTATAAGATATCGATCCCTTTGTTGTCATCAATACAATTCTCTGATTCTTTTTAGCTTCAAAAAATTTATCTGAGCTTTGATAGAATTCAATTTGATTATGATCCATATAGTCCATAACCACTCTTTTAAAGCGTTTATCTGTTAAAAGAAAACCACAGGGTTCAATTATTTCTAATTTTGCCCCCAAACATGCGCAAGTTCTAATTATTGCTGCTGTATTTTGAGGAATATCAGGCTCATATAGTGCAATTATAGGTCTTAGAATTGTTGAATTCTGTGTCATTCTATCAGTAGTAAAAATATTATTTTATATTATATGAATTCGTATATTAAGTAATTTAAATCAATATTAGACAAGATAAACAACTAAAATAGATGTCAGATAAAAAACCAGAAAGACGAGATTTTTTATTTACTGCCTCATATGCTGTGGGAGCAGTAGGAGTTGCTGCAGTTGTTTGGCCACTAGTTGATCAGATGAATCCTGATGCTTCAGTAAAGGCACTAGCTAGCACAGAAGTTGATGTAAGTTCAGTTAAACCTGGAAACACCATCACAGTACTTTGGAGAGGTAAACCAGTTTTTATAAGAAGAAGAACTCAAGATGAAATTTCAGAAGCAAAATCTGTTAAGATGGAAGATTTAAAACATCCTGAAAGAGATGAGGATAGAGCAAAAGATCCACAATGGCTAGTGATGCTTGGAGTTTGTACTCACCTTGGATGCGTACCTTTAAATGATAAAGGTGATTATGATGGTTGGTTTTGTCCGTGCCATGGTTCACACTATGATACTTCAGGTAGAATTAGAAAAGGTCCAGCACCGTTAAATATGGAAGTTCCTAAATATGAATTTGTTAACGCTAATACAATCAAAATTGGTTAAATTATATGAGTGATCACGAATACGTACCTTCATCAAAATTTGGAAAATGGTTTAACGATAGACTACCGTTACTTACATTGGCGAGTCATCTAACTGATTATCCAACTCCTAAGAATTTAAATTATTGGTGGACTTTTGGTGGAATTTTAACTTTCTGTTTAATAACTCAAATTGTAACTGGTTTAACTCTTGCAATGCATTACATCGCACATGCAGATATGGCTTTTGAAAGTGTCGAACATATTATGAGAGATGTAAACTATGGTTGGTTAATTAGATATATTCATGCAAATGGTGCTTCAATGTTTTTTCTAGCAGTTTACATTCATATTTTTCGATCTTTATTTTATGGATCTTATAAATCTCCAAGAGAAATTATCTGGATTATTGGAATAATTATTTACTTATTGATGATGGCAGCTGCATTTATGGGTTATGTATTACCTTGGGGGCAAATGAGTTTTTGGGGAGCAACAGTTATAACTAATTTATTCAGCGCAATACCATTAGTGGGAGAAGGTATTGTAACTTGGTTATGGGGAGGATATTCAGTTGATAATCCAACTTTAACAAGATTTTTTACACTTCATTATTTAATTCCTTTTTTAATTTTAGGTCTTGTTGTTTTGCATATATGGGCATTACATGTTCCTGGGAATAATAATCCAATTGGAATAGATATTAAAAAACCATCAAAAGACACTGTGCCATTTCATCCATACATAGTTATTAAGGATGGTTTTGCATTACTAATGTTTATGATTGTCTTTGCATTTTTTGTTTTTTATTCACCAAATATTTTAGGCCACGCTGACAATTACATTGAAGCAAATCCAATGGTTACTCCAGCTCATATTGTCCCTGAATGGTATTTACTACCTTTCTATGCAATTTTAAGATCGGTGCCTGATAAACTTCTTGGTGTAGTTGCGATGTTGTCTGCAATCTTAATATTAGCTGCGCTACCTTGGTTAGATACATCAAAAATAAGATCAGCTGTATTTAGACCACTATACAAACAGTTTTATTGGATACTTGTTGCCGATGTTTTGATACTAGGATACATGGGAGCAATGCCAGCCGAAGGTCTTTATTTACTAATAGCAAGAGTAGCGACAGCATATTACTTCCTTCACTTTCTGGTTATTTTGCCTGTACTTGGGTTTAAGGAAAAAACTATACCAGTTCCCCTAAGTATTACCGAACCTATTCTTGGAGGCTCTCCAAATTTAGCAATGGCTAAAAACAAAGAAAGCCTAGATAAATAAAGTGAAGAATTTTATTAAATTATTTTCAATTCTGGTCTTATTTTTTTTTACAATTACCCAATCAAACTCAGCTGAAAAAATTGATTATTTAAAAACTGATTGGAGCTTTAAGGGACTTTTTGGTAAATTTGATAGGGGTTCGCTTCAAAGAGGCTATCAGGTTTATACGGAAGTCTGTGCTGCCTGCCATTCGATGAAATATTTAAGTTATAGAAATTTAGGAGAAAAGGGTGGGCCAGAATTCTCAGAAGCAGAAACTAAAGCAATTGCAGCATCTTTTGAAGTAACCGATGGACCTAATGCAGATGGCGAAATGTTTGAAAGACCAGCAAAGCTATCTGATAAATTTGTAATGCCATATGAAAATGTTAAAGCTGCGCAAGCTGCTAATGGTGGTGCATATCCACCAGACATGTCAGTTTTAGTAAAAGCAAGAGGTGGTGGGGTAGATTATATTTATTCATTGCTTCAAGGTTATGAAGAAGTACCAAGTGGAATGACATTAGATGAAGGTGTTCATTACAATAAATACATGTATGGAAATAAAATTAGAATGTCTGCTCCACTTTCAGAAGATATAGTTGAATATGGAGATGGTACCAAAGCAACTGTTGAGCAAATGTCAAAAGATGTAACTACATTTTTAATGTGGGCAGCTGAGCCTCATTTAGAAGCTAGACATCAAATGGGTTTTAAAGCAATTGTGTATTTAATTATTTTAACTATCTTGGTATATTTTAGTATGAAAAAAATCTGGTCACGTGTTGAATCTGAAGTTTAAAACATCTCCATCTTTTACAATATAATCTTTACCTTCTAGTCTCATTTTACCGTTAGTTTTTGAATTAACCCACCCATCATTTGTAATAAAATCATTATAAGAGACTGTCTCAGCTCTAATAAATCCTTTTTCAAAATCAGTATGTATTTCACCGGCTGCTTTTGGAGCTGTACAGTTTTTTTGAATGGTCCAAGCTCTAGTTTCTTCTGGTCCAGACGTAAAATATGTATCTAGTTCTAAGATTTTGTATCCTTTTTGAATTAACAGACTTAATCCAGTTTCTTTTAAACCAATCATTTCCATATAATTTTTTCTCTCGTTTGATTCTAGTTCATTAATTTGATTTTCTATATCAGCAGATACAATTAAAGTATTTTCTTCACCAAATTTTTCTATAAATTTTTGAGTATATTGGTTTCCTTCCTGAACACTTTGTTCATCTACATTGCAAACAAATATTTTTGGCTTAATTGACAATAAGCCGCTTTGATTAAGTAGTTTGTTGTCAAATTGAGATTTTAAAACTGATATATCTTTATCATTATTGATACAATCCAATGCAACTTCCAATATCTTTAATTGTTCTTCATCAACATTTTTTTTGTTACTTTTTTCTAGTCTTTTTTGGATAGACTCCAAATCAGCTAGCATCATTTCTGTTTCAATTATTTCAAGATCTCTAATAGGGTCTACAGTTGGATTAACATTTTGAATATCATCAGAATCAAAACATCTGATCATATGAATGATTGCGTCGACTTCTCTGATATGAGAGAGAAATTTATTACCTAATCCCTCACCTTTAGATGCACCTTTTACTAGGCCCGCAATATCAACAAATTCAATAGTTGTATTTATAATTTTTTTAGAATTTGAAACTTTTGATAAATTATTTAATCTTTCATCTGGAACAGGAACAACACCCACGTTTGGATCTATCGTACAAAAGGGAAAGTTTGCTGCTTGAGCTTTACTCGAATTAGTTAAAGCATTAAATAAAGTAGATTTACCGACGTTGGGCAAACCAACAATTCCACATTTAAAACTCATTATTTAGTATTGTTTACGGTACTGGAGAATAAATCTAATTTTTTTTCTACCAGAATTGAAATAGAATTATTAATGTTGTCAGAAATCTTTTCTATATTTAGCATTTCATCCTCTTCGAAATTTTGAAGAACAAAATCACCAACTTCAATATTTTCTTTAGGTTTTCCAATCCCAATTCTCACTCTTGAGTAGTCTTTACCTATAAATTTATCAATTGATGCAATTCCATTATGTCCTGCGCTTGATCCACCAAATTTTGCTTTAATCTTTCCAAATTCAACATCAAGATCATCATGAAAAACAATCACATCTTCTGCATCTATTTTAAAATATTCAATAAGCTCCCTAATACAGATCCCAGAATTATTCATAAAAGTTAAAGGTTTGATAGCATAAATTTTTTGATCTCCAACATTTCCAGTTGTAAGAAGCCCTTTAAACTTGGGTTTTTGTTTTGATAAGCCAAATTTTTTATTAATAGAGTCTATAATTTTAAAACCAACATTATGTCTATTATTTTCACTATCTGGTGTTGGATTACCTAGACCTACAAATAAAAGCATATTTTTCTAATGGGTAGTAGTATTTAACTTTAACAGTTTATTTCTTCTCTTCAGAAGGTTTTTTATCATCACCCTCTTTCTTATCACCTTCAGCAGCTGTTTTGTCTCCATCTGTGGCAGCGGCCTCAGTTCCTGCTTCACCTTCTGCTGCTTCTGCTTCGGCTGGTTTCTCAGGTTCCTTCATAACTGTTGGTGCAGCAAGTGTTGCTATAACAAAATCTCTTCCTCTAATTGTTGGGGTAACATCTGTCTCTAAATTAATAGACGATATTTTAAAACTTTCACCTATTTCAACTCCATCAAGATCAATTACGAGACTTTCTGGAATTTTTTCACTTGGACATCTTAATTCTACTTGTCTTCTAACGATGTTAAGAACACCACCTCTTTTTAAACCTGGTGACTTTTCATGATTAATGAATTGTACAGGTACTTCTATTCTTAATTTTACACCAGGAATAACTCTTAAAAAGTCAACATGAATTGGATCATCAGTAATAACATGATATTTAATTTCTCTCGGAAGAACATTTTGAGGTTTTCCATCAACATTAAGTGTTACTATATTTGATAAAAAATTTTCTTTCTCAATTAAAGCTTTTAATATCTTTTTTGAAATTGAAACTTTTTCATTTTGAGCCTCACCACCATATATTATAGCTGGAACATTCCCATTATTTCTAAGAACACTCAAATCACCCTTAGTTTTTGTGTCTCTTATGTTTGCGTCTAATAAATTCATAAAATCATGGGTTTTTAGCCCAAGTTCTTTAATAACTCAAGGTAATTATTTAAATAAATCTGAAACAGATGTTGAGTTAGATATTCTTTTGATTGCTTCTCCCATTAAGGCTGAAATAGGCAGAACCTCAATGTTTTTAACACCTTTAATTTTATTATTATTGTCTATTGTATCTGTAATAACCAGATTTTTAATTACAGAATCTTTAATCTTTTTAACAGCCTCACCACTTAATACCCCATGAGTAATATATACATAAACCTCTTTTGCACCTCTTACTTTAAGAGCTTTAGCGGCATTAACAATTGTTCCACCAGAGTCAATGATGTCATCAACAATTATACAAGTTTTTCCCTTAACATCACCAATTACATTCATAACTTGTGATTGGCCAGGTTTTGGTCTTCTTTTGTCAACAATAGCAAGTCCAACATTTAAAAGTTTACCTAATGCTCTAGCTCTTTCGGTACCACCAACATCGGGCGCAACACAAATAATATTTTTACTTTTTATCTTTTTTTTTATGTGTCTTGCAAAAATAGGAGTTGCAAACAAGTTATCAACTGGAATATCAAAAAAACCTTGAATTTGACCCGCATGTAAATCTACAGTTACAACTCTATCTGCACCAGCTTTAGTAATAAGGTTTGAAACAAGCTTAGCAGAGATTGAAGTTCTTGGGACAACTTTTCTATCCTGTCTAGCGTATCCAAAGTAAGGAATAACGGCGGTAATATTTTTTGCAGAAGATCTTTTTAGCGCATCTATACAAAGCAAAAGTTCCATTAAATTATCGTTGGCAGGCGATGAAATTGATTGGATGATAAAAATACTATTTCCTCTTATATTTTCATTTATCTCAACATAAATTTCACCATCAGAAAAATTTTTAATACTAGAGTTTACCAATTTAGATTTTAAATACTTTGCAATATTTTTACTAAGAGGTTTGTTGCTATTTCCAGATAATAATTTCATTAAAAAACCTAATTAAGCATAATTATTGAAATATTTCTACCATAATCATTATGTTTAAGCTTTAAAGCTCTTCTTGCACTAAAAAATTTATGTTTGATGTCAAAAGTATCAATTTTTAAAACATCTATATGTTTAATACCATTTTTTTTAAGAGATGTATAAATATAACTGGTTAAATCAAAGTATAATTTTTTTTTATTGATTTTAAAAAACATTAAATTTTTTTTATTTTTTTTAATAAATTTTTTTTTGAAATCTTCTTTAACTTCATAATTTTTTAGAGAAATTGAAGGACCTATTGCAGCAGTCATATCACTTAATTCACACCCTTTTTTTATCATAAATTTAATTACTTTATTTACAATGTCTTTATAGGCACCTTTCCATCCAGCATGAATAGCAGCTATTATTTTTTTTTTACCATCATAAATTAATATTGGGGAACAATCAGCTGTCAACACAGCAATAGGCAAATATTTTTGATTGGTTATTATTGCATCAGCTTTAGGTTTTTTTTTATTTTTATATTTTTCATCAATATAAATAAATTTATTGCTATGGATTTGATGAAGTAAAAAAATATTTTTTGCTTTATTACTAATTTTTTTTCTAACTATATCTAAATTTTTTTTGACATTTGATGTATTATCCTTTGAACCAGGTCCACAGTTTAAACTTTTATAAATGTTTTTTGATTTTCCACCAACACTGTTAAAAAAACCATGTTTTAAATTTTTTATCTTTAATAGTTTTTTTGATTCAATCAACCTGGAAGCCTGTATTAAATTTATTTTTTGTTTTTTTTATCAGCATTACCTTAAATAATTCACCCATTTGTTTCTCATCAATTAGACGTCTAATTCTATAGAACAAATCTGTTTTTTTTGAAAATGGTATATTTTCACTTACCATCTCTGCTCTTTGAAGTATTCCCATACTTGTTAGGAATTTTTTTTGATTACTAACAATTGAGTTTAGATCACTAAATTGTTCAATAAATTTGTTAAATAAATTAAAGTTAATATTATAAGTTATATCTGAATCTCCAATATCCTCTAAAACATTGGAATATTTATGATTGTTTATAGCTTGGAGGGTTTCATGCATTTTAGAATTCAAATATCCATAATCAATTATTAATATTCCACCATCATTTTTTTTTACTATGTTACAAATATTTTTTAAGTATTCAAAAGCATCTGGTGAATATTCAATGATATTTTGATTTTTTGAAATTTCAAAATTAAGTTGTTGTTCAATCTTTTTAATATCTATTAATTGTTCTTTAAATTCAGCCTTATTTTCTTCCTTTAAATCTACAAATCGCTCAATCCAATTTTCTTTTTTTTTAAAAAATTGTTTAATTGGTAAAGCATCAAAAAACTCATTAGCTAAAAAAATTGTTGGATGTGAATTGACTTGTTTAATATCTTTGATCCAGCTTATTTTTTCTAATTTTAAATTTTCCTTTTGATTGTTTATTAAAAAATCACTTTTTTCATGTATTAAAAAGCTAGAGCTATTAAAACATTCAGGAAAATTTTTGAGTGTAGCCCTTATAACCTTCATCATTTCACCATTTCCAGCACCCAACTCTAGTAAATTAAATTTTTTAGGTGAACCAATACTTTTCCAAAAAGTTACTACCCAAATAGCAATTATTTCTGAAAAAAGTCTTGTAATATTTGGGGCAGTAATAAAATCCCCATCTTTACCAAAAGGATTTTTTTTCATGTAATAACCCGAGTCTTTATCGTAAAGAGCAAATTCTATAAATTTATCTAAAGGTAAACTAGTAGGTCTGTTTATTTTCATTTTTAAAATAAAATAAAATTATTCCAATCACAAAGAATATTAAGCTAATAATTTGTCCCATTGATAGTTCAAAAATTAAGTAACCTAGTTGTTCATCAGGCACTCTAACAAATTCAATAAAGAATCTAAATAGAGAATAAAAGATTAAAAATAACCCTGAAATCAAACCAGGTTTTTTTAGATAATCTTTATTTTTAAAGTACATTAATATTATGAATAATATGACACCCTCTAAAATTGCCTCATATAGTTGCGAAGGATGTCTTGATAAGTTATCAACCTGGATAAATGTTACAGCCCAAGGGATATCTGTAGGTGTTCCATAAAGTTCTGAGTTTATAAAATTTGCCAATCTTCCAAAAAAAATTCCAATCGGTGCCACCAATGAAACTAAGTCCATATATAAAAAAGAATCTTGATTATTTTTTTTTGAAAATAGAATGCTAGCAACAATTATGCCTATCAAGCCACCATGAAAAGACATGCCACCTTCCCAAACTTTAAAAATATCAAAAAAATTATTTATATAATAACTAAAATTATAAAATATTATATATCCCAGTCTACCACCTATAATCATTCCAATCACTAGGTAGGTTATATAATCATCAAATTTTTCATTTATATCAGATTTTTGAATGAGTATTTTTTTACATAACAACCAACCAATAATAATTCCTGTAATGTATGCTAAAGAATACCACCTGATTTCAAATGACATAATTTGAAAAGCAACTGGGTCAAAATTATTGATGAACATTTTAAATAATACTTATAAAGTATATATTATATATGAAAAACTCTAAATTTATAATTGATAAACTTGGTAAGCTTTTTGAGCAAGGTATTATTTCCTCAAAAGATCTTAGTTCAGAGCTTTTTAATATTTTAAAATCAAAAAGAGATGAAATTGTTTTTAAGATGAAGCTTACAAGTAAAGATGAATTTGATGTTCTATCTAAAAGAGTTGAAAATTTAGAGAATAAAATAAAAAAATTAGAAACTAAGAAAAGAAAAAATACTAAACAGGCAAAAAGATCTTAACACGTAGCCCATTCATTTTAGACTTTTCAAGCATTATATTACCTCCATGTGATCTCACAATATCTGAAGCAATAGATAGACCGAGACCCACACTTGATTTAGAGTCTGCTCGTCCTTTATCTATCTTATAGAAGGGCTTAAATACATTTTCATGTTCTTTATTTGGTATACCTGGACCATCATCGTCAATTATAATAAATAAATTTGTGTTTTTTTTATTGAGTTTAATCTCAACTTTATTTGCATATTTTAATGCATTATCAATTATATTATTTAGACATCGATTAATTAAGTTTTTTCTACCACTATAATAAACTCTTGGTACCAGATCTTGTAAGATATTATTGTTCGCATATTTATTGATAACATCTTCTATTAATTGAGATAAATTAAACGCCTCATCTTTTTCCATGTATGATGAGCTAGTAAATTGAAGATATTCATTAAGCATTTTTTCCATTTCATTAATATCTTCAGTTAATTTTTTAGCTAAATCTTTATCTTTAATAAAAGCAATTTGTAATTTCATTCTAGTTAATGGTGTTCTCAAATCATGACTGATACCTGATAACATTTCACTTCTTTGATTAAGATGTCTAAGAATTCTTTTTCTCATTTTATCAAATTCATGTCCTGCCTGCCTAATCTCTAAAGCACCAGAGGGTTTAAATTCTTCAATTATTTCTCCTTTACCAAATCTCTCAGCAGCACGTGCAAGGTTAGTGATAGGTCTAGTTTGGTTTTTTAAAAATATTAATGAGATAATCACCATTATAATTGCTGGCACGGTGATCCATAATGCAAATAACCTAGCTGATGAGCTAGTAACTCGATCTTTAGATACTAGAAATTTAAAATAACCTTCATCATATTTTATTCTTATATCAATTAACTCTTTATAGCTCGTTGTATCGAACCAGTATTCTCCTGGATTAAATTTTGACTTTAATTCTCGTCTGAGAGTTCTATCAATAGGACTAAACCATCTCTCATTATATTGGGTATCAAATTTATTATTATTAAATTCTATATTTAAATCTAAAAATAAAGAGAATAGATTTTTTAACTCACCTCTATCTATTTTTTCATTATCATAAACTTCAACAAATGTACTAATTTCATTAATTAATGCCCTGGTCATTCCTTTGTTAGTTTTAATCCAAAGACTATCAAAAAAAACAACGGTTATAATTAATTGGAGAACCAGGATAGGAGCAGCTACAATTAAAAGAGCTCTATAAAATAATCTTTTAGGTAATATTTTTTTAAAAAAATTACTCAATCCAGAGAACATATCCTGCACCTCTAATTGTTTGTAAAAATTTTGGATTTTTAGGGTCAATTTCAATTTTTTTTCTTAATCGTGTTATTATTACATCGATAGATCTTTCTTTATTCAGGTCTATTAATTGACCAATATCTTCTCTTGAAAAAGTTTTACCAGGGTTGTTAATCATTTTTTCTAAAATTATTTTTTCTGTATTATTTATTTTAAATTCTTTTTCATTTTTAATTATCAAAAGTTTATTTAAGTCAATTTTTACATTTGCAAATTCTATAATTCTAACCTGTTCAGTTTTTATAGTTTTGTTTAAAATATTTTTAATTCTTAAAATTAATTCTTTAGGCTCGAATGGTTTAGGTAAATAATCGTCTGCTCCAGTTTCTAGACCTTCAACTCTTTCACTTGCATCACCTTTGGCAGTTAAAAGAATAATTGGCGTATCTAATTTTTTTTTATGATCTTT
>ERZ651776.2473-NODE-2473-length-20025-cov-4.033086_pt1 | contig 20025 bp, 11 predicted proteins | sample MGYA00514761_ERZ651776 | MGnify/ENA metagenome assembly ERZ651776 | reverse complement strand
GGTCGAGGCGGGGGGGACAGCGCTGCTTAAGGTGGAGCTTAGGGATCATTTTGGGAAGGTTATTTTCGTGGGCGGGGAGGGGATGAAGGGTGGAAAGAAGAAGGAGAAGGAGAAAGAGAAGGAGAAGGAGGGGGAGAACGATATCGATCACGATCACGATCACGATCACGATCACGATCACGATCACGATAACGATGGAAAGGAGGAGAAGGAGTCATCTGTTGAGGGAGAAAAATATTTATCGTCCCAAGACAAATCCTCGTGCGAAGAAAAATCATCCGAGGATAAATTCTCCGAAGATAAATCGTCTCGTCGGCCTTCGCCGTCGATCCCCCACGACCCACGGTCCATCCTCCCCCGGATTACCTCCCTCCTCTACGCCTCCCTGGAGTCGTCCTCCTCGATAACCACGAAGCCGATCTTCGGGGACGGCGGTGCCGTGGATTTCTGGCTGGAGAACGTCTCGCTGGACGACACGCCCGTGGTGTCGACTAGGAGTCTTGAGGGGAGGAACAGGAGGAGGAGCGTCAGGGCGAGAGGGCCGACGCAGAGGGAGGTACAGTGCAGGTTCGACGTCTTCGTGAGAGGCGGTGGGAGGAGGGGGAAGAAGTGGGTCGGCGTCGAGGGTTGTGCGGACCTCGTCCTACCCCCCTCGGAGGAGAGCGTCGCCACCGAGGACGACGACGACGGCGGCGGCGCCCGCGGCGGGGGGCAGCGGGGGGGAGGCCACGTCTACGTCCGCCTCCTCCTCCCCGCCGTGGAGGCGATGTTCGGCCTGTACGTGGGCCTCCTGGGCACGGCCCCGGACGAGTCCGACAGGGTCCCCTTCTCCGGCTGCCCCCTGTTCCTCTCCTGCGTGCCCCGGGCGACGCTCCGGTACGCGAGGGGAGGGGACGGAAACGGGAGCGGGAACGGGAACGGAAACGGGCGCATCGGCGCGGACGACCACGTGCACGACGGGTTCTTCTTCGTCGAGGGGAGCGAGGTGTCCGGGCTGAGGAGGAAGCAGCCCACGAAGAGCTTCACCAAGCACAGCCAGCTGAGCGGGTCGTCGTTCGGGGGCGCGTCGTCGTCCCCCGGGGGCGTCACGGTGAGGACGCTGCCGTACGTGCACTTGAACCAGCCCCGCCTGTTCGGGGAGCTGAAGCAGCACCTGAAGGACGCCAAGAACATCCCCGTGGTCGTGAGCGTCGACAGCCGCAAGGACCCGATTTTGTCGTCCATGGCCGCGAATGCCATCAGCCTGATGTCGAACAATAACATCAAGCTGCAGCCGAAGTTGAAGCTGTTGGTCATGCTGATTGGGAATTTTACGGGCGGCTGTTGTCACGACTTTGGCGAGGAGGCGAGTGAGGTTGTCGTCTCGGAGGCGATCGCGAAGCTCTGGGGACTTATCGCCATCAGCCAACACAACAGCGTGAACATAGTAATGCCCGCCGGCGTGCTGTGCGGCTTAATAGCACGGTGTGGCATATGCGTGTTCGAGAAGAGTTACAAATGCGAGGTCGTGAGCAACCTGCGGTCCGTGCTCTTCAAGTACGTCTGCGACCGCAGCGGGATCGGGGGCGTGAGCGTGGTTAGGAAGAGCAAGGTCGGGATCGTAAAGGTGAACGTCGCGAGTGTCGACGAGAACGACGGGAAGGAAATTGTCTATAACGTTGATCTGATCAACATGCAGGTCGGGGTACGCAGGGATGCCGGGAGAGGGGGCGGTACTACTTCCGGTACTATTAACAACAGGTTCGCCGCGGCGGCGGTGGCCGCCGCGGAGAGCAACGCACTGGGGAGTATTGGGGGGGAGGAGGAGTTGAGGTTGGGAGGACTTATTGGGAGTACGATTAAGGTGGAAGGAGGGGAAGGGGGGGGTTTGAAGGGTCACTTGTTCAAGCCCGTTAAGGAAGTGCCGGCGCCGACCACGATGACGTCGACGTCGACGCCGATTCCGCCCGAAACGAAGGGCGCGGTGCCGCTGGTGTCCCAGACGGCTTCGCCGACCGTGGTGGAAACAACAAATACTTCGGGGGCGAAGACAGCGTCGCCGGAGAACGATTTCTTTGAAGATTTTACAGGATGGTAGAAAATTGGTAGAAGGGGTCAACGAAAAAAAACGAAGAGCAGATTATTTCTTTTTCGCGCAGTAAACAACACACATTTTTCACATTAACATTTACACGGCACGGCACGACCGATTTTTATCATTTGGCCAACGCCCGGAAGTGGGTCTTCATGGATTTGTCGAAGCTGTGCAGCCATGTCCCGTCGAGCATACTCCCGGAGGTGACTTTAAGGGTCTTCTTGGGAATTTTTGGGAGGGACTGCTGCATGTTCCGAAGCTCCATTTGCTTCCAGTAGCCCATTTTCTTGTCTTTTTTCTTCGCCTGCTTCTTCTCAGACTCCTCGAGCTTAAGCTTACTGGCAGTCGCCTCTTTTTTTAGCGTTTGGAGCAGTCCACCTCTTTTCGAAGCCTGGGCCTTCATCATCAAGACAAAGTCGTTGTCGCTCGTGTCGTCTGACTCGGGCCTGGTCCCCTCGTTGTTGTACTTTGGTTTGCTTTTCTCGTTCTTATCCCTTATGTAGATCATGTCAATGCGATACCGCCTCAATACTTTTTCCAGCTCATAGGCCTCAATTTCTCCGTCTCCGCTACTATCAATGAAAGCAACCAACGCCTTGCATCCCTTCTTCGACACGTCCAGCCCAATGTGTTTCATGGCCTTGTAGAATTCCGCGGTGTTCAGGCTCCCGTCCCCCGACTTGTCGAAGCCCCCTTTGCCGAATAAGTCGACGATTCTGCTCCCGGTTTTGTGCATGAAAACGTCGAGTTCTGACAACACGTTCAATGCGCCCGTCTTCTTCAGAGTAGTCAGGCGGGATGATACCTGATCGTCGAGCATCCGCGCCTCTTCCTCCTTCTTCTTCTTCCTCTTCGCCACCAAGCCTTCTCGCTTCTTTGCAAATTTCTCAGCACCATTGGTGGCCATTTCCACCAGACCACCTTTCAACTCGTCCATATCAATATGACCACTTCGGTCCTTGTCAACGTAGGCGAAAAGATCCTTGATCCGCATGTTGTTCTCGTTCATGAAGCTCTCAAGCCTGGCCAGGATTCTCCCCGCTTTTCGCTGGAAGTTTCGCGCTGCGGGGGGCTCCTTCGCACGTTTAATCCCACTCCGGAACTCGCCGATGTCGAGATCCCCGTCTCCGTTGGGGTCCAAGTAGCGCGTCAGGGCGAGGAGCTGAGCTTCGCTCCATCCCACCTTGGGCAAAGACTTGTCACCCAATTTTCTTACTCCAGCCCGAATTTCTAATACACCAAGTCTGCCGTCCCCCTTACCGGCTCCAGAAGTGTCGTTCTGTGAGAACCAAGTTGATAATGAGGTGAGATTATCATTGAGCATTTTCTCGAATTTTATAGCCAGCAACATTCCCTCCTTGTCGCTTGCGGCGTTGGCTCTTACACGGCGACCCATCCTAAAGGCGTGCTCCAGCTCCATGACGTCGATGAGTCCGTCGCCCGCGCCTTCTCCTGAGCCGAGATTGTCGATAAACTTAATCACCAGCCGAATCTCTGATCGCTTGAAGCCTCCGTGGTCGTCCTTTTTCTTTTCGGCTTGAGTTTCTACGGTCGCAGTAGTAGAATTGTCGCTACTACCGTGAGCAATTGTTGCGTTCCGGTTCCACAAACCCTTACTAGCGCGGAGATTATTCGTGATGTTTTCTAGATGTAAGCTAGAGTCGTTTACGTGAGAGTCAATGGAAGGAAGCGCAGGGGGCTTCATCATCAGCGGAGGAGCGCCGACAACCTTCTGGTTCTGCGACAGCTGCAAGGTCGCCTCCATCCCCATTCCGCCCCTAGATCTCAATCCCTGGTAAGCTGTGTTGGCGCCAGGGCGAGCTATCGGATCGTTGAAGGCTATGTTATCTGCGACAAGCTTCATATTTGCGGTCGCTTGTTCAGCATTGGGATTGTAAGGGTACAGATTCTGCCAGTCGGTTTCGACATCCAAATTCCGCTTCCGGTTAGGGTGCTTTGCGCGGGACTTGGAGATACGGTCTTTGTCATCGTAGTTATCAAAGGATATAAGATCATCAAGACTCATCTCAGAGATCAAGGAGGCCAATGATATGTCATCGTCATCAATGCCTATTTCATCATACATTTTCTTTCGCCCCTTTTGGGACTTAGTGGGGCGGTGTCTTTTCTTTTGAGGGGGGCTGTCATGCGAGGAGCCGCCTGTTAGAGATGATTGTACCGTCTGAAGGCTGCTGTCGTCGTCGCTGAATATAAGGCTGTCCACATCATTCGGGTTCCCATCCATGTCCCCGTCAACATTATGCTGACTGTTAGCTTGTTGCGCCTTTGCAAGCTCCCTATTTTCCATCTGTTGTATTACTTCCCTTTCACGGACAGACTGGGGGTCCGTCTTTTTGGCCGAGGGCTTTGTGAAGGGGAGCTGGGAGGGGGTAATTTTCTTCTTCTGTTGTCGCTTGGTTGGGGATTGGTTGTGGGTACTGAGAGAGGGAAGCGCGGGAGACGATGGGCTGGAAAGGGAGCTAGACATCTCTTTGGAGGACACAGAGTCGTTATCCATGATTTTCAACTGACTGGAGGAAATTGGCAATTACATTTTTTGGGGGAGGTTGTTGCGCAGGTTTTTTTGTCTAATCTCATTTTAAGGTAAGGATCTATTTTCTTAAGTTAATTGTGTGTCCCAAGCCCATTTGTCGCTGTAAGAAAGGCCTAAAGTCGGTGATTTTCCCCCCGGCCTTTTTGTACCCCCTTAACCCACATCGTCAATTCAGTTTTCAACATCCCAACTCACACACAAAACCTTCACAGCAGAAACCTGCAATCATGGAAGTCGACAGAATTTTCAGCGCAGAGCAGATTGAGGTCCATCCTGAGCTCCCCAGTCTCTTGAAGGACTACACGAAGGCCGTAATTCGGGCCAACCCTGTCAACTTGTTGGCTTTCAGTGCTGAGTACTTCAGAAAGAAGGCTGACATTCCAGGGGATGCCGTTGAAGGGAGCGCGGAGAGTAAAAACGACCCACAAGACAACTAAAATAGGACGTTAATATATACATAGAAGGATAAATAATGTGAATGTTAAAGAAGGGCCTTGGCACAAAAACTACTTACTATTTCTTCTCGCATATTGTGTTGACATTATCATAGTGAAAACAAAGGTAGTTCCTTTCCCCCATGAATTGTAGCAGCATTTTTCTGTCCAGTTTATTCGATTCAATCGTCCACAATCGAACGGGATGATCGTCAAAAGGATAAGCGGCAAGTATTTTCATCTCATAGCCCTCAACATCAAGAGAAAAGTAATCAATGTTCTTGATGTTGTTCTCTTTAAATATTCCAGCCATGGTGTTTGTGGTGATGGACAAATCCTCATAGGAGGCATCTGGGTGATCCGCTATTAGTGAATCCCACTCCTTTGTAGTCCGACCGTCCACAAATCCACTGTGGCCAAATAGAGTACCCGAAAACTCCCGGAATATCTGTTCCCCAACTTTTTCCGCTACCACCGCGTTAATGTTCGTGCACTTTGGCCTATTTTTCACCAACTCGCCGTAATTCATCGGTCCTGCTTCGATGCAGAGTCCGTGCCATCCGTGCTTCTGTTCCAGATAATGTGAATTACTGTTGAGTCCTTCGTTTGCTCCCATCTCGATGAAGACTCCATTTTGAATTGATTTTACGCGGGGCAGAACGCCTTTGACAGTTATCGAGTTTTCGCCAGGGTATGCTACACGCTCTCCGTTTGGCAAATACTTGGGGGAATTCTTATTGGTTACTAGAGGGAAGAGAATTGAAGTTTCATGAGCAAAAAGGTAAATGAAAGTGAAAGTCAGCAAAATTCCCACGTACTTCGGCCACTTCGAGCGGCGATTCGAGTAATGATTCTTAGCATAGCGTCTACCCATCTCGCTAGGTAATTAAATGACGTAGTAGGCCTGACTGAAGTTCCGACAGTCCAGAGACAGGAGATTTCATGTTTTTTTGAGTTATTTTCAACCTTCTTTGTTGCCAAAATATGGATTTATAATGCTAAAAAGTCTTTACCGCTGACATAAGATGAATCAACCGCTGTAAAGCAAACTTCAATTGGTTTTAATCTCCCAGCCCTTTACCCTTTCAAACCTCACCCACACAGCAACTTCCTCCACCCCAACACACACCCCCCTATATTGTTTGTTCACGCTCTGACACACCTTACCTTTTAAATATGGGAGGAGAGTTCAGCATGGGCTCGTTCCCCCCTCCCATAACACCCCTTGCCTCCCTCCCCCTGGAAACGATACGTGTGAAGAACACCAAGTTTAAGACAATATGCTCTCGCGAGTATGAAAATGACGGGTTTTTCATTACCAGGCGTCAGTTTGCGGCCGTTTTTGGGTTCGTACCCGAAGCGGCGTTTAAGATATGGAGTCATTTTGACCCCCAGTCTGCAATGCAGGTTGTGGCTAGCGATGTGTTTGGGGGCATGACACTGGCATCTTCGAGCGGAATAGAGCAGAAGATTCAATTCCTGTTTCAGCAGGGAGACAAGAATGGCGACAAAAAAATGAACTCGACGGAACTTACTATGATTATGCACAGCGCCAGCAGGGGCTTTGCACGAATGAAAAAAATTGGGAGCCCATCGATGGAGGTGTGCGAAAAAATCGTCGCCACCGCTTTCTCGCACAGTGAAGTTAATTTAGATGAAAGGGGAGAAATTGCTGTGGCAGATGTGATAATGTTGTGCCAAGCTGACGACCGCCTTCGGCACTACTTATCCAATTTGGACTCCAGCCAAGGTGCAGACATCTCCAATCTCTACAAGCAACAGAGCGAGATTCTAAAAGAATTGAGCCTAATTGACGCAATGCTGGATACCATCGTGCGCTTTGAGGATGCCGTTGAAGGCGACGAGATGAATTATGTAAAGGAGCGGGGAGGAGACATTAAAGACATCGTGTACGATGGTTTGCTCGAGAGCGAAAGCGAGGCAGCCCGGATGTATCTCAACGACCTGACTACACACGTTGTTGAGACGACACGAGATTTGCCCGCGGAGGACAGAAAACAAGTAGAATTGGAGGCCCGCAGACAGGCAACCCGTCGAGCTAAACGGAAGCGGCGTATGAGGGAGGAGGAAGAGATGGAAATGGGTCGCTTCGGCGATGCCGCCGCCTTTCAGATCGGCTACAAACGCGTGCAATCAAGCAAAGTGGTCGGGGGCAAAAAGTCCATGGGTAGCGAGGCGGAGAAAAATGCTTCATTGGGACATATTGCGACGAAGTGGAATACGATGAAGCTCTCCAACGACGGCTTAATTAAGCTGGATGTGGATTTGCTTGAGGATTTGGTGGAGGCTACTGGGAAGATTATTCACGACCGCGAGGCCAAGGCAGCCTTGCGGGAGTTGCCTTCCAATCAACTTGGGAAGCATTCTCTTCATGACTTTATAAAATGGTGGAAGCAAAGATTAAAGAAGCTTGAAGCACCCGATATCCCCCCTTGGAGGGCTCGGCTGCACACTGTCTTAGCTCAGCTCGAGCGGCCGTGGAAGTTTTTGGACAATTTAATTCGTGAGACAAAACGGCAGGTTTCTATCAACAAGGAGGAAGGAGAGTGGGTAGATTGGGTCGAGGGAGAGTCTTCCGACGAAGAAGAGGGAGATCTCACACCGGAGGAAGTAGCGAAAAAGAAGGCAGAGGAAGAAGAGGTTGCCGCTGCCAACAGGCGCCGTCAGATGGCATTTCCTCTGACGAAGACCGCGTGGGATAGTGACGACGAGGGCAACAATGGGGACAGTGACGATGACGAAAACGATAAAGAGAGCAAACTAGCTGTCAGCATAGCCGTCGGTCACATCCAGAAGGAGAAGCCTGCCTCCATTAAGTTTGATTTTGCCGCCAGCGGAGAGGGGGTGGGCGTAAGCATCGCGGGCGGCGATGGTACGGGCCAGCCACAACAACTTCAGCAAGGCCAACAACAGATGCCGACCCCGAACAACAGCAGGCCGAACACTGGCCAATCATCTCGCCCGACTTCTCAGGGCGCCAACGTGGCCCACAGTCACATCCGTCTCTACGCCAAGCAAGTGCTCGACGATGCATTTCGGACCGCCTCTCCGGATTGGGCCTTGAAACACCAAGAGACCAAGGTATTTGCTAGCGCCTTGTGGGTTGATTTTGCTGTTCGAGAAGAGGCCGGAGAAGCATTGATCAAAAAAATGGTCGAGCAAATCTCGTTCTTTCTCGATTCTGTCCCTCGCGACTACGCTAAGCCCCTCTACGTTGCTAGCAAGGTAGAAGAAGTTACTCTATCCAGTTCTCGCGACGCAAAAAAATACATCCGGATCACCTTCCTTAACGACGTTGATCCGTTCTACGAGTTCGAAAAGATTCTTCCCCCAAAGACGCACCCCAAAGACATGGTCGATAAGTTATCTCTCCACTTTGAGTTCAACTTAACTTTGAGAGAAATTCTGAACTTAACGGGTCAATTTGTAGACTATGATAAGAGGTGCTTCGGACCGCAAGAGGATGAACTGGGGGAGAAGGGGATGGAGCCTGCTGTCTTTGTGAACAGCGTCAAGCAGCGCCGTAAGGCCGCCCTTCGCGCCGCCAAGCGCATCGCGAAAAAAGAGATGCCTCTAGAAGATATGAAGCAGCACTTGGAAGCTCGCGGTTACAGCACAGCCGGGACGATCTCTGATATTATAGAGAGAACCAAGGACATGTTCGAGGTACAAGCGGAAGTTTGCGGATACGGAGAAATGTCAAATTTTGGAGCAAGCATTTCCGACGCAATATTTAAACGAGTTGACCGAGATAACGACGGCTGCCTCAACTTTCTTGAGATGAATACGCTGCAGAGACGACTTGGAGGGACGGCCATTGAGTACCCTGGAAAGTACGTTTCGGTCATGAAGGAGAGCGGCTACGCGACGAACTCGAAAGGATGGCTGACGAGGGCCGGTTTGGCGGCTTACTACGAGCGCTGGGGTCAGTTGGCGAATGACACGGAGTGCCTGGGAATCGGAAGCATCGACGACTACGTTTGTGCGTCGGTTTCCTTGACCGGTGAGATCCGGAGCGCCGTTGTTGGGTTTGTTGACAAAGTCTTGGATAAGGCCCGTCACGCTCACCACAAGTTGAAACTGAGCAGTTTCATTGGTAGGTTCACTAAAGATATATATTTGGATTGGGAGTGTCAACGCCTCTCAGATCTATTTGTGAAAGGGGGTTGCCCACTTTTTGTGACTGCCCCTGGTGGTCCAGCCATCTTCCTTCGTAATATGAGGATGATGCTGGCGGACGGGAGGAAGGGCATGATACCAGAGTTTCGTCGGGGAGTGGCGGACTTTTTGGGGAAAGGTTGGGGAAGCAGCAGAGCCGACGAGTGGATGATTTGGACCGAGGCGGAGCTGAAGGAGGAAAAGAAGCGGGTAGAGCGGGACAAAATTGATAGGATCGTCGCGTGCGGGGAAGAAACCGGAATCAATGTCGCTGAGTATGGGATCGGAACGCTCGATGGCTGGAAGCAATTTACTCTTGCGGACGGAACGCAGCCCATGTGGCTAAAGTTAGAGCTCAAAAGGCAAAAGGAGGAAGATGAACACGAGAACTTCCTTAGGTCTCAAGCCGACGAGAAGTTCTCTGAGTTTCTTGATGTTCCTAAGGGAACAGTGAAGCTTTTGGCCTCCCTCGACGAGGAGCTGGAGAGCCTTGGTGAGACTCTCAATAAAGCCCTCCCTCGAAGGCAGCGCGAACAGCTCGAAGCTATGCAGGAGCAAAAAAGGGCCGATTTTGTGAAGAATAGCGAATTGTTAGAGAGGGCCGTGCATATGAGCTGTCACCACGGCCTAAGGAGCTACGACGCTATGAGAAGCGTTCTCTCGGGTGTCCACAGCGTGAACTGGGGGAACAGGACTTTCACTCTTCGAGGAGAATTGAATGGATTTGATTTTTTTGAGGAGCTGCCACTCGGCATGGGAGAGGAGGGCGATATCAGTGCTGCTTACATGGCCAAGATGAAGAGAGCCAAAGAGCGGAAAGAAAGGGCCAAGCGACATATTGAAGAGGAGAAGGCCAAAGCCATTTTGGATGAGAAAGAGAAGCATGCTAGGGCCGAAGAGGACGCCATCAGGAAGGCGAAAGAGAGGGCAGAAGAGGAGAAACAACTATATTCGAGGGGCGCAGATGCTCGTCTACGAGGTTACAATAAAACTTCTGACCAGAAATTGTGTATTGAAATGTGGCGGCGGTTGTTTCTGCTATTCGAGAACAGATACAACGAGCTGGATAGCAATAGAGATATTCACGCCGTGGCAGTGGCGAGTAATAACATCGGGGTTGTCATGTTTGAGTTTGGAGAGGGCCAGATGGCCAATGTTCAAGAAAGTGTGACCAGGCTGAGGAAGGCTGATGAGCTGATAACTGGGAAGCTTAAAGAAATAAAAACGGCCTGCATGGAGAAGGCGCTAGCAGAAATGGCTCGCCAGCGAGAAGAACTGGAGGAGATCGCCAGGAAGAAAAATGCTGATCGAATCAAGAAGGCGCAGGAGGCAAAAGGCAACACCAATAAGCGGCAAAGCGAAATTATGATGGAGTCTGTCAACAGGGCGGCGAAGATGGCCGAGCAAACGGTCGAAGAAGCTAACAAATTGGCATTGGAGCTCATGAAGGAGTTCGAATCTGGCAGTGATAACGACAGTGATCAAGACAACAGTGATGACAACAACAGCAGCAGCGATAGCGGTGACGAAAACGGCGGCGAGGATGAAGAAAAGAAGGGAAACGAGAACGACTTTGACGACACTTTTATTGAAACTCCTGAAATTATACCAATCGAGGAGAGGGCAAAGCAAATGCAACAAAAGAAGAAGGGCACCGGCGGACACCGCCGAAGCACACTGATCCCGCCACATTTGAAACAGAAAGTCACCATCCCGGAGGACGTGGCTTTGACAGCAGCTATCATCAAGTGCAACTTAGTCACTCTGCTCAACGAAATCAGTGAGCCTGCTGACGATGATGAGAACGATGAACGGCAGCACCTCGAGTTTGATTGCTATAGCTTATACCAAGATTACGTCAGCGACGCAACAAAGATGAGCAAGAGGATGGAAGTCTTTGTAAAGGGAGTTGGTGTTGCCAAGCTTGATGAGTTTCCTCCTCCTAACTTTGAAGAATGGGGGGTGAGAACCACCAAAGAGGACTTATTGATCATGGCAGAGATGGAGAAGAAGAAAGAGGAGGAACGAAAATTGACAGAAAAGCTGAGGGAAGAGAAGGCGGCACGAAAGGCGGCCCGGCAAGCCAAAAGGGATGCAAAGGCAGACAAGAAAAGAATGAAAGAGCTCGGCTTCCAGGAGCTCCAAGCATTGAACGCGGACGGTGGGGTGGATCTAGAGGCTTTGGAAATCATAAACCCCAAAAAGGCGGCCAAAATTCGAGACAGACAAGAGCGTTTCGAGGCAGCACTCCAAAGGAAGAAAGCAATTGAGGAAAAAAGGCAGGCAAATTTGCGTGCTATTGAAGAGAGGCAGAATCTAGAGAGGGTGAAAAAGGAAAAATACGAAGCAAAAATTGCCATGAGAGAAGAAGAGGTCCAGAAGATTATCGAAGATGACATCGAGAGAAGAGGGGGGTTCAAGGGGTTCATTAGTGGAGCGCGTTGGAGCGCAAGGCCAGATGAGGAGGAAATTAGAAATATGCTCATAGAACGGGAAGAGATGGCGATCAAGGACAAAAAAATGGGAAAAAAGCAGGCCAAGAAAGAGAAAAAGGAACAAAAAAAGAGAGAACAGGCGGCAAAAGAGAGGGAGGAGAGGAGGCGCGCAAGAGAGGATATTAGCAGTGAGGAGAGCTCGGACGGCACTGCTGGGAGCTAGTTTCGATGGTTATTATTATTTCAGAGGGGATTTTTGCCTAAATACGCTCTGTATGTATTATCCTCCTTCTTACTTCGCTTTGTTGCCCGAGACGGAGCGAGAATCCGCCGATACTTTCATGAAACGACTTGCAGGCAGCACCTATTCAACGTGTGTCTTGGCGGGCCTTAGTTTTTGCTTCACCATTTCACTTGGCAAGCCCAACTGATGTGCAAGACACGCGTATTTTTCGTCTTTTCTGAAGTGGCAACCATGATTTTCTAGCAAAATCCTGGAAATTTCGTTCAATTCTACCTCTTTTGCCTCCATTAATGTATGCTGTAAACTGTTTGCCTCATTCGCCTCGTCGACTAACGGCGAGATTGTTTTGAAATCGTCATCTTTGCCTTCATCGAGAAGTTTGATTTTCTCCAAAAATTTATGCTGAATTAATTCTCTTGTACTCTTTCTTTGTGTCACGTCCCGTTGCAGACAAGACCGTAAAAATTGAATAAAAATTTCGGAGAAGCCCATTTCTTGAAGCTTGCCCACACAACCCAACAACCCTCCAACCTCGTCCTGCATACTATCGTAAACCTCCCAGTAAGCGTTTTGCTGCGATGTTATGTCAATTGGGTAGCGGCCTAACGCAAGGCTCAGAAGGGTCATCCCTAGTCCCCAGCAGTCGCTCTTGCCGCAATACTTCTCGCCGAACACACGCTCGGGCGACATGTACATGAATGTCCCAACAAAGGTTTGGGCAAATTGTTTGCTGCTAGTGTCGAATTCCTTGCTGATGCCAAAGTCTGCAAGTTTCACCTTTCCGTTTAATGAGAGTAAGATATTGTTGGGTTTAATGTCGCGGTGGATGCACTTGCGGTCGTGTAAGAAAAGCAACCCCTTAGTGGCAGAGTAAGCAATAGTCGAGAGGACTCTTTCGTTCGTACACCCGCCCCTCTTTATCAAATCTTGCAGTGTCCCACCGCTAACATATTCCATTATAATATTGATAAACCCGTTGTCGGTTGAATAGGCGTCTTGAGGGCATTAGAGGGAACAATAGCGAGATTGGGATAGTTAGAGCATTTTGGCGCAGCGAAGAACGGTTTAATTATTGCATTTTTTTGTTAAAAAAAGTAAAACTGATACAAAACCCCCCTTGTCAACAAACTCACCGTAGAACTTGACGATCTCGTCGCTCTTGATGGTGTGCGATTCGTTGTCTATTTGAAATTTTGCTTTTTTTTCACCGCCTCCGCTGCCTAAATCAGTCAGGTTGTGATAAAGGACTCGCAGCTCCGTCGCTGTCTGCTGCCTTTTGCCGAAGTTATTCATCGCAATCGATTTAATCGCCACAAGCTTCATTGTGGGTCGATGAAGAGAGAGAGTCACTGAGCCTCCGGATCCCCTGCCGAGCTCCTTGATTTCGATGAAATCTCTGGGATTGTACGATGTTAAGAGCTGGTTCGGCACAGTTGGGTCTTCCATCCCGTTGTTGTTAATATTGAATTCGTCCAACCTCATAGCCCCCGAGTTGCTAATGATCAATGCATCTGCCTCTCCCGAGTTCGACAACTCGGACGTAACCTGGATTGTCAGCTTCTTCCCCGTGGGTTTTGAATGTATAGGCTCGCATTCCTGCAGTTTACTTGATTCATTTTCTGCTTCACCTGCCACTGAAGACAGTTGGGCAGTGTCAGTGTCGTCTTGCTTTACTAATTGGGTATTTTGTGTCGCATTCCCTGGGGAGGTCGCCGTTGATGTAGGAGAAGACACCTCCGTAGCCTTCTCGTTGATATCATCGAATGAAATTCGGGGAGGGGGGAGAAGAGCGGCAAGGTTCAACACAGGCTCTTTGATGCTGTCAGTCGACCTGAGGCTGGTGTCTGTCGGTGTCGGGATTCGGGCGGAGGAAAATGACTTCGCGTCCATGAGAGATGATAAATGCAAGCTTCGCTCAAGAATATGGGATGCAGCCAGCTCAGCAATCGCCTCCGCTGGGTCCGCGTTGTCGTTGTCCCCCAAATAAGTAGAATCAGTGTTGACTGAGGGAGTTGCCGTACTCCCTGCAGTTTCATAGCCGTTACCTTCACTTATACCAAGCCCCAAACTTTCTAAATCTTTGATCTTGAGCTCGTCGTTTGTGTTCTCTTCTCCCTTGTCAAAAATAAACCTCAAGTTCGCAATCACCTCGCTGACATCTTTGTTCTTGCTTCTCTCATACTCAACAATAGCTTTTCGGATGAGGGTGCTGTCAGGATTCTCCTTGCGGACAGAATTGTTCGCACTTGCTCCTGCGCCCATGATGACAATTGTGTGGTTATGAAATTTTCTACATTTCTTGTGTTATGGGGACGTTTTCTGCAGAATATTGCTTCTTTTTGCAATCTTCGACAATCGTCATTCCAGATGGAAGATGGGATCGTGGATTGGTTTTTTTTTTCAAAAATTGTTATCTTATCTTATTAATATCTTATTATGGGATATCTTCTTTCTGCTAAAGTATTGTCCTGCTTCGTTTCGCAAACTGCGATTCGTTGTCCTAATGAATCTTCGGTTTCGTTTTCTTCGTCTTATCGGTGGACGTGGCGGTCGCCACGGTGGACGCGAGGAAGAAAAGGAAGAAGACGATGTTAAAGGATCCGCCCGCCACGATGTGGCCATAGGGGGCGGGCAGGTCGACGAGCAGGCCGGACTCGCGCACTAGCATCAGCCAAATGGTGGGCGTGAACAGAATGAGCCACCGCGGGTAGGAAGATGCGGTGGGAGACAACACAATTCCAACCAAACCCGCCGTGCCGGCGAGGCCGCAGACCTTTATGGAGCTCTTGATGGCTGCCATGTAGGCCTGGTGGGCGGACACTAGCGCCAGCCCCGCGCTTGGCGAGGCGGCAGCTATGAACGACGTGTACGAGTAGCACGCGTGGTACACGGAAACGAACACGAGGGCGGCGATGTGCCCCAGCGAGGCCAGGTACCTGAGCGGATGAGAAGGAGCAGCGAGGAACATCTGGAAGCAGCCGATCACGTAGAAGAAGCCGGCGATTGGGCCGAGCAGACCACCCACGATTGCCCGCTGCAGCGGAACTGAGCCCATCGGGGAATCAACGAGAGAGGAAGGAGCGCTTGAGAGCGGATCGACCGACGAGAAGTAGGTCGATGCCGGCTCGCCCCAAGCGGAGGGACCGTACAGCAAAATGTCGCCCACGAACATAAGCACGGCACCAGCCAACCCACAGCAGCCAGTCGCGATCAACAGGCTCGTCTTCTTCTTTTTAGCGTTAGATGGCTTAGGGTTAGATGTCGTAGTCTTAGATGGCGTAGTCTTAGATGGCGTAGTCTTAGATGGCGTAGTCTTAGATGGCGTAGTCTTAGATGGCGTAGTCTTAGGTGGCAAAAAGCTTCCCCTTCTATTTTGCCCATTAGCCATGTTCCCAGAGTCAGAAGAGTCGTAGTCGGAGTCGGGGTCAAACTAAGTACAGGGAAATTGTATGGCGATGATCGGGGGCAAGATCTTTATGGGACAAGATAGGGTAAAGGATTTGGTGACAGAAAATGAAAGAGATCTAATATTGCGTCTTGTCAAGGATGCATTCATAACATATTTGGGCTTATTTTAGATAGATAGATGACAGTTTTTCTCCCCGGCGGCGGCCGGCGGCCGGCGTAAGGCCGGAATCGAGGAAGGGGCCTGCCGCCTCAAACTGCCAAGAGAGTAGTGAACTTTTCATTTTTTTATTTGACGGATTACTACTTGGATTAACGCCTACCTATAGCATCGGTGCGACGTTAATTCTATTTCTTTCTGATTTCTGCATGTAAATAGTATTGTGAAGTCCAACTTGTAATTTCTATTCACGTCAACAAAACTCATGGGTCTCATGAAGAACAAAGGATACAAGATCGAGCCCAGCGCCGGTGGAGAAACGATTGACGCTAAATCTACTCCTTCTTTCGACCCTGTTCCTGCCTCGGCTTTGAACTTAACCTTTGTCCCCCCCACCCTGACCCCCCATGACCCTGTGATCTTCAATGACCCAGTTATCGCCCTATCTCCTCCCCGTGCTCTCCCAAATTCTACCTCTGCACTTGTGCATACCCATCCCATGCAAAAAGACTTGTCGAAGTCTATAGTTGTCACTCTGACGATGCCAGACCTAACCCTGGTTGCTTCCTCCCTAGATGGGATAAAACTCGCTAATGCCAAACCTTACGGAGACGAGGGGAAATTATTGAGTAGCAAGTATGTGTCAACATTTGGACTTTACCCAAAACTGAAAGGGAAAGAAGTAAGTACAACCGCAAGCGCTGCGAACACCAATTTGTACTGCAAGTTAAGGCTAGCAAAGAATTTACTCACTCCAACCCACCCTGCCAATTCCAAAATCAACTTATCCTTTCGAAATAATAAAGATTAAAAAGACGCTTGAACTATCTCTTGAGGGGCTGAAGAAAGTTTGTGGGGACAATTTGATTATTTTTAGTGGCGATATGATGACCATTGCAGGGCAGCTCATAGTCTACAGCATAATTCCGACTTTTGTGGAAATCATCGACCCTCAAAATATTAAGAATATTGTGTGCTACTTAGCTCTACCGAGCGAAAAAACGCATACGGCCGTAATGAAAGGGAGTAGTTTGGATGTGTACGGTACTCTGATAGGACTGTACACTTGCGTGCAAAGCTTGGAAAATGCGCACCCGTTTGTTTTCACCTCGCAAGAACTTTACTATCTGGACGAAATCACACTGGATAGGGCGAAGGTAAAGGTGCTGCCAAACATATTGTCTCAGGTAGCATATTGGAGGATTAATAATGAGATTAATTGGTGCAAGAAGGTGGAGGCCTGCTGCGTATGCGACAGCAGCGAGGTTGACTACTTTAAGGCCAAATTCGATGCTGCTTGGGATATGAGGGCTTACACATCTCTGTGCAAGGAAGTTATGGGTCTCACAGATAAGACGGAGGCATATTTGTTCGTCGCTCTGAAAAAGATGGCCAAGATGGTGGATGACGCTGAGCAGGTTTATTCGCCTTCATGCCAAGAAATTCAAACACTCCTTCCGATAAATTACGCCTTCGACCCTCAAAGAGCGGAACATCCAGTAAGCAACCGCCAATTCCTTGACAACCGAAAAGATGAAAAGACCTTTGTGCCTGATGTCGATCACTCTCTTGATTCTCCGTGGACTGTTTGTGTCGTTTTAGGTGTCGGTCCCAGGGGCAAGGAAGCTGTAGAGGCTGTGCAGGCCGTGAATAAAACCCATGCCTACAACAATTCATTGATTTTCGCGAAGGATTTCACTCAAGGTAGCATGCTACTGACAAATCACAAGAAAACAGCGGGCAGAGGGTGGATGTTAGTGCTATGCGACAGTAGCTGGAGCATGGGGGAGTTTAACGTGACCTCGAGGGATTACAAGAATGTCACGAGCAAATACACCCAGAGGGAGGACTTCATGGTGGTATGCTTGTGCGTGACGCCGCGCCCGACCTTTCAGTTGCCGGTTGAGGAATGTGCTGGTTGCGGTAGGTTTCTTAGCTTTGCTATGGAGCACATTAAATTGGTTATCTTCACTGATGGCTTCGATACTGCTGTTGATTTTGCTAAATTCATGCTCAGTGAAGGCAACCGTGATTTGTTCTGTCCATTCGCCATGTACAATTTCCTCTCACCGTACAGTGATCGGTTATCATTGGTTGAGCTCATTGGAACAAAGACAAGGATTGGTATTGAAAAGACAGGCAAGCCATACGCTTCCGGAACGAACAAATGCATGCTGGCTTTCTGCATGGCATGCGGGATGACAGTCGAGGAGGCATTTGCAGCTGACGGGCTTTTAGAACCGCTTACAAGGACCTGGGGCGGGGCGATGGCCGACAGGTATGGACGGGCGCGCGAAGCATTAAACAAGGATGACACCGAAGCCTTTTACTATACTTTGGCAAGCAGCATGCAGATTCTGGATTTTCTCTATGTGATCAAGGATAAGTGTGAAAGTTCTTTCCCAAAGATCGAATCGAAGACAAAGAGCGGCAAAGTCATCAGTAAAGTTGACGAAAACGCAGCTAATCAAGAAGACTACAAGGCATGGCAAAAGATGATGGCTTATACACTGTGGGTCAATGTTATGGTTTGATTTGGTATGTATAATGAATGATATAATGATGTGTACATAGTTTAGAGTGGATCGCTCTTCTCCTTATTTATGTAATACAATGAATGATTTAATATATGTGTATATAGTTTAGAGTGGATCGCTCTTCTGGATCCCTTATTGAATGAGAGAATTATAATACCCTGACATATATCAGAGGTTGGAATTCCCATGGAGGGTCTTGAAACAGAATGGTCCGGTCAAAAATGGAGAGGGTGGGTAGATGGGGAGAAGGTGAGCCCCTCCCAGCAGAATGGATAACTCGGGACCGTCGGGACCGTCGGGACCCAAATTTTCTACTCCCAAAAACCATCATTAAAAGTCCTATTTAAAGAAAAATACGAGAGTTGTTACTCTATCTCGATCTGGTTAAAAATCAACTATCTTCTTCCAGGGACCCCCGTTTTTTCAAGACAGCCATTTCCTCCACTGTTTTCAAGCCTCCACTGTTTTCAAGGGAGGTTCATCCCTCTCCCCCTAGTACGCCCGCATGAAGTCAAAGTCGCCTGACAGTACGATGCAGAGCAAAAATGCCTCGGAGGGCGATGATACAAGTTCCAACTGTTGTAAGAGTGAGGATGATAATAGTCTCACTCACTGGATCCAGGAGGACCCTTCCCACCCTCAGGGGAAGTATGTCGTGATTGGGTCAAAGAATAAGCAGTATGACCGTCTAACGAAGGTTGGTAGTGCTTGCTTCGATGAGTGGGATAAGGGTGACTACAAAAACTTTCCGAAGTTGCGATTCAGGGTGGGGGATCCTGTGTTTTGCCAAATTGGCGGGACATGGTGGAGTAATCACTCCAAACCTGGGTATCGCCTTGGTCGGGTGATTAAGACTTGGTACCACGAAAACGAGTGGCCAAAGGATAGATTTGCCCCTTATCAAGTGGCACTTTTGGTTGACTTTGAGCTGAAAGTCAATGGCTCTCCGTTGATGTATGATAGGGATACGGGGGCGGCCTGGGAAAAGGAGTTTTTCAAGAGCAAGGGCCATTTTTCGGAGGGCGGGGCAACTATCTTTGCACCCTGCGATGACGATAGGTGCATCATGTCTGCTCAGGGAGATCGGCCGACGGGGATGCCAGAAACGACGGGTTTGAGCGAATTTTCAGCCAAGCAACTGACTGAACATCAAACTAAGACTCTGGCAGTGGAATTTTTTCATCACTTGGCCCATCCCGAAAAGCTGCAAACTTTGTTTAAGGAAGGGGAAATCATGAACGACAACGACAAAAAAATGATGGAAACCGCCCCGCGAGAGGGAAAGCGACAAGTGGACACCTTTATGCAGACGCTTTTTAATTACAATAACCGCGCTATTGACTTGATATATGACCCTGAGCACGAGGAGGAGGAGGACTACCAACACATTTATTACACTATCGCTATGTTGCTCGAGAAGGGGAGCGCATTTCATGCGGGAAAGTCCGGAAACATCTGGCGGACCGGTAGATGGAATCGGAGCACCACCTTTCAGAGAGTAATGGCGGACCACAAAAATTTTGACTGTCCAGCCAGCACATTGCTACTGAGTCATATCTACGAGTTCGGATTGCTCGGGCAGAAGAAGAACGCCACACTTGCGACGAAATATCTGCAGCATGCAGCTGATTTGTTCATGCCTGAGGCTATGATGCGGTTTGCTTCAAATATGGTCGAGACGTGCTATGGGGATAAGGACAAGTGCATCGAGGGACTCAAGATCGCTGAAGCTGCAATGCAAACAGGATATCTGGCCAATGCTTGCTTAACGTGCTACGATATGGCGAAAACTCGCCTTCGGGACACGAATTGCGACTTCGATAGTATTGCTAACGACAATTGTCCTATGTTGCGTGCTGTCGCAGTGGTCACGTGCAAGTACGCCGAGCAGGAGGAAGCAGTTGCAAAATTGAAGGTGGAGAGGCGCAAAAAGCTCATGTGCCACAATCCCGCTTGCACTTTTGTCAGTCAAAACGAAGGCCGTGATTTAGGTAAATGCCCCA